>Ga0224557_1001027_pt1 | contig 28127 bp, 22 predicted proteins | sample 714S31014metaG_FD_180677 | JGI IMG/M metagenome (GOLD analysis project Ga0224557, IMG submission 180677) | Peat soil microbial communities from Stordalen Mire, Sweden - 717 S3 10-14 | ecosystem: Environmental > Terrestrial > Soil > Wetlands > Peat | place: Sweden: Norrbotten County, Stordalen... | reverse complement strand
AGATTGCGCTGGCGCGCGATTGATACCAGTGCATTCCGATGGCGCATCCGATCAAAAGAAGCGCCACACTGTAAACGAAGATCAGCACCGGATTACCAAGTGAGATCCGTAGGTTTTCTGACATAAATACCTTTCAGTGCGCCAAAATACCGGCACCCGTTTGGAGGAAGTTCAACTCCAGGGACGCAAAACTTCACCATAATAAAAGTTCTCGCCAGTCGCTGGCGGGGACGGCATCACACGGCGATTGCGCGCTGGAGCAGGAGGTGGGCGTCCCACTAAGGAGGAAGGCACCCGTAAAAGACACGTTTCCGTATACGCGCTCAGGCTGTAATTAAGCTGGCACTCATTTCCAGATGATGCCAACCAGTTTGAACAGCAGCTTGTGTCGCGCTTCGAGCTCGTCCGGGCCAAAATGGTCAAATAGCTCCAGTTCGAGGCCAGATTCATCCTTCAGCCCGGTCATGTCCAGCTTGGAGTTGTAGCCAACCCCGCGCTCCACGAGCCGCCCGACGCCGACCAACACTGGAACAGCCTCTCGCTCCCGTTCGTCGTCAGAGCCCACGGCCGCATCGGCAAGCTCGACCCCAAGGCACTGGCTCCGTGACAACGTTTGGTTGTGCCCGTAAAGTCTTTTCAGCAAGTTCGCCAACGCCCGCCCCAGGTTGGACGAGGTTACTGAGAGCGCCGCTTTTGGGAGTTGCGATGGCTACGGTTGTGCTGGCAAATTTGTAAGACTCTCAAAAGAGGTTAGCCCCTACCTTTGCCAATCGCATCTGATTTCCCGTACCGGGGGTCGGACAAAAGCCGGACGAAATGAGCCACGCCTTCCGATATACCGCTGAAAAATAGAGGCTTAGGCCGGATAATCGAAGGTCTGCAAAACCTTTATGCGCCGGTTCGATCCCGGCCCGCGCCTCCATAATTTCAATAACTTAGATGGATTAACACAAAAGTCCCCACAGGCAGCCGTGGGGACTTTTGTGGGATTTGGTTCACTGGATAGCAGTTCCTTCTCTCTCGAATTCGCTGAGCAGCCTCAGAACGCGTACTTCAGCGACAGTTGGATAAAGCGCGCGTCCGGGGTCAGTTTCTGGAAGCTGCGCGGGCCGGTGATGGTTCCTCCGGTGCTGTCGATTGTCATGTCGCTCGGCTGGCCCAGGGAGGGAGTGTTGAACAGATTGAAGATATCGGCGCGAAACTGTAGCGCCTGCTCGCGGAAGACGGGGAAGAGCTTGAAGACGGACATGTTGATGCGCTCAAAGCCCGGGCCGTAGACATCATTTCGCCTGCCGCCCAGGAACCCGAGGGCCGACGCGGGGTTGGTCACGTAGACTGGCTGCGACGCCGTTGCGTAGTGCGCGTCGGATGTCCCGGTCGGAATGTAATGGCTTGGCTCGTTCGTCCAGTCGTTGGGGTTCCACGGGTTCTCAAACGAGCAGGGGTTATACCAGTTGCTGCGAGTGCGGGTCCTCGCGGCGCAGGCCACTTGAATATTCGGGTTGGGGCTGGTGAATGTGCCGCCGCTCGCGTAGGGGTCTTTAATTTTGACCGCCTCCGCCTTGCCTCCGCTGGCCGTGCTGATGGCGGTGGGAGCCACCGAGAAGGGATTGCCTGTCTGGACCGCGAAGGTCAGGTTGAGCGACCATCCATCGACCGCAGAGCTCAGCAAACCATTCTTGTTAAGAAACTTGTGTCCCGCACCGAAGGGCAGATCAAACAAGGCGTTGAAGGTGAAGCGCTGGCGCGTATCGAAGGTGGAGTTGGAATATTCCGCCTTGACCGGGACCAGGTTCGTCTGCCGAAATCCTGCGTCGGCGTTCGAGAGCATCAGCGCGGGCGCATCGTCCAAGGAGTGCGACCAGGTGTAGGTGGCCAGCAGGCTCTTTCCGTTGGAGTAGCGCTTCTCCAGCTTGGCCTGCATCCCGTTGTAGTTGCTGTTGCCAACATGGTCGGTAAAATCCGTGCTGCCGAAGTCCGGCAGCGGACGGGCGTTCTGCGTGCTGTTGCTGGGGTTCTCCAGCGCCAGGGGGCTGTTCGGATCGGTCAGCGACCCCAGGTGGTGCGATGCGTCGCCCACATAGCTGACGGTGGCAACGATGCCCTTGGCAACGCTGCGCTGGATGGCGAGGTTGTAGTCCTCCGTGTAGGGCGTGGTTAGCGAAGGAGGGGTACCGCGCATGGAGAGGTGGGCCACATTGCTGGTCAACCCGTGCGCCAGGATGGCGGAGAAGCCGTTGCCAATAGTGATCCCGTCAGTGGGGCAGGAGGTTGCGGAACAACTGCTGGATAGGAAGGTCGAGTCGAACTGGAAGGGATAGTTCTGACCTAGATTCGGCATGTAACCGGCGTTCTCCAATCCGCCATAAAACAACCCATAGCCCGCATGGATGGAGGTCTTGGCATCCGGCGAATATGAAATTCCCAGACGCGGCCCGAAGTTGGCCTTCTGCGCCGCAATCAGGTGCGGATTGGGGTTGAACTGCAAGGCGATGTTGTCCTTGGCCAGCAGGTTGGGGAAGGCATTGGAGGTCTGGGCGAAGATGGACTGCACATAGCTCTTGATCTCCGCGGGGAACTGGAGAACAGCCGATCCGCTGCCGAATCCGGTCGCAGTATTCAGCGTGGAAGGTCCGCTCATGCTGTAGGAGGCCTGGTAGCCGCCCACATCCTGATAGGGCTGGAAGTACTCCCAGCGCAGGCCCGCGTTGATAGTGATCTTCTTCGTGATGCGCCAGTCATCCTGCACGTAGGCACCGTCGTACCAGCGGGCCTGGCCACTGACAAACTCGCTGGAGAGGACCGCGCTGTTCTGGCTGTCCAGAAGAAAATCGGCCGCGGAAAATCCAGTGTTGGGGGCGTTCAGATTGCTGGTGTACTCACCGGTGTAGTAGTAGTTGCCGCGCGAGTCGGGTGGCTCCTGACTGGAGAAGCGTATGCTCAGAAAATTAACTCCGGCCTTCAGGGCGTGGTTGCCGATGATCTTTGTGACGTTGTCTATGATCTGGTATACGTTCTCTTTTTCGGTGCCCGGCGTGTATCCACCGCTGCCGAAGTTGGCGATGTTGTATGCGCCGCCGCTGAACCAAATCTGCGGTATTCCGCCGTTCATATAGCCGACGGGGATTCCGCCAAATCCAAGACTGGCGGCAAAGCCTGCATTCGCAGCATTGAACTGCGTCCTGTGCGAGCGGATGTTGTTGAAACCCACGCGAAATTCGTTGGTCAGCGTGTGGGAAAAGATGTGGGTCTCGCTGAACATGAAGCTGCCGCTGATGTTGCCGCTGATGTTGCCGCCGCCGGCCAGGATGCCAAATAACGGAGGCTGGTACGACGGCTCGTTCCAGTAGCTGAAGCTGGAATACGCCGTGTCCTTGGCGTTGATGTTCCAATCCAGGCGCGTGTCCCACTGGGTGGTGTCGTCGTACGCCGCGGAGTTGAAGAGGTAGTTGTTATACAGCAGCCCGTTGTTGGTATTCGGTTTCGGAAGCAGGTTGAGGACCGCCAGCGCGGTCGGGTTCGGCGAAACCCCGGCAATACCCGAGGCGAGATTGTTGTTGGGGAATGGCTGAGGCGCCGCACTGGAACTCTGGTGATAGAGCTGGATGGGGCCGGACGCGCCCGTCAGCGCGGGGTTGTACAGCTCGGAGAAGTTGCCGGCCCGCTCCAGCAGCGATGGAACCGTCGTGATGGTTACGCCGGTATAGGCAATGCTATTGGCCTGCACGTCCGCAAAGAGGAACAGCTTGTTGCGCATCAACGGCAGGCCAACGGCCGCGCCAAACTGGTTCTCATGATATGCAGGCACGGAGGTCGCATTCCAGTCCTTGGCGTCGAAGGCCGTGTTGCGCACGAACTCCCACAAGCTGCCATGCACATTGTTTGTGCCCGACTTCAGGCTGGTGTTGATGACTGCGCCCGCGGAGTGGCCGAACTCGGCCGAATAGTCGCCGCTCTGCACCCTGAACTCCGCAAGCCCCTCGGACGGGGGCTGGGCCACAAAACTGGCGCCGGTGGGGAAATCGACCAGATGATTGTTATTGTCCACGCCATTGAGCATGTAGTTGTTCTGCTCCGCGCGCTGTCCGTTGGAGTTGAAGTCGCCGGTGCCCGCGCCGTGCGAACCCTGCGGAGGGGCCGCGCCCGCGGCCAGTTGGGCGATGTACACCCAGTTGCCACCGCTGAGGGGGACCCTGTTGATGGACTGCGCGCCGGTCGTCTGACTGGTCGAACTCTCCTGCGACTGCATCATCGGCACAACGGTGGTCGTGGTGTCGGACGTAGCTCCATGCTTCAGCGTGACAACAACGCTAAGCTGCTGCTGCATGCTGATCGTCAGGCCAGTCAGCGTGCTGGTTCCGTAGCCCGGCGAGTTGGCGGTCACCCTGTAGTTGCCAATCTTGATCGGCGAGAAGAAAAAGACGCCGGAACCGTTCGAGTTGCTCTTCAGCACCAACCCTGTATCGTCATTGGTCAGCGTCACGCCGGCATTGCCGATTGCGGCGCCGGACGCGTCCTGGACCACGCCCGTTATCGTTCCCTGGTCTGCCTGTCCCGATGCCATGCGCACCAGGCCGAACAGCAGGACGAGCGCCCGGCAGAACAACTTCACTCTCGTCCTGTTCTCTCGAAAACGTTGATGGGGAATTGCCATGGAGGGATGGTGGTCCGGCGATGCAACGATATCCAGCGGGTTTCTCGGTTCTCTCGAATGCACAATAGCGATCAGTGTTGGGATAGAATCTCGTCTTCGGATTGCTCGTCCCGGAGGTCGCGGCTGGACAAGGTTCTGTCGCAGCCGCTAAGTCATTCAAAATATGGTGGCCAGAGACGGGATTGAACCGCCGACGCCGGCCTTTTCAGGGCCGCGCTCTACCACTGAGCTATCTGGCCTTGGCGATGCGAAACGCCTGATTCGGGACAGCCAAGAGCGCCCGGGCGAGAGCGAGAAAAGTCCGCGCGGTCAACTCCGGCGGGTTCAAGCATCCAGCTAAAGTATAGCAACCCCGGCTGCCTGCGCCAAACCTGCCGCGCGTCGGACAGTAGACAACCGCGCTATGCTGGGTGTCTGCATTCCCGTTGCACCGAGAGGTGAGCCTCCATGTCCCGCATCTGCCAAGTTTCGCAACGCCTGCGAAGACGAGCTTTGACATCTGCATCGCTGTTGCTGCTTTCGACCCTGGCATTGATGCCGGCCCTGCTGCTTGCGCAGGGACCTACACCGGGCGAGCAGCGCGCGGTGCGGGCCTTCGATGCGGCGCGGACCGACAAGGCCAACGCGCTCGCCCTCGAAGCGTTGCTGGCCAGAATGCCCAAGGGCGGCGACCTGCACATGCATCTCTCCGGCGCAGTCTACGCGGAGACGTTTCTGAAGGAAGCCGCGGCTGACAATCTCTGCGTCAATCCGAAGACGCTGAGCTTTGCCAAGAATGCGGGGCTCGCCAAGGACCCGCCAGCGGGCCCGATCTGCGCGGATGGAAACGTGCCTGCGGCCAGCGTCTTGCAGAATCAGCGGCTCTACGATGCGCTGGTCGATGCGTTTTCTATGCGCGGCTTTGTTCCGTCCGCCGGAGTCAGCGGGCACGACCAGTTTTTTGCCACCTTCGACCGCTTCGGCGGGCTGGACAAGTCGCACGCCGGTGAGTGGCTGGACGAGGTGGCCACGCGCGCGGTCGCGCAGAACGAGCAGTACCTCGAAGTGATGCAGACGCCGAGCTTCTTCGAGCTGGCGCCGCTGTGGAACTCGCTGGGCTGGCCGGCGACGCCGGCGGGCGCAAGAATCGATTCCGAGGGCGATGCGACCGGGACCTCGCGGGCCGAGCTGGACGCGCTGCGTACCAAGCTGCTGGCTGGCGGGCTCGGCGAGGAGGTTGCGCTCGACGCCAAGGAGATGGACGACGCGCTTGCGACGCGCAAACGCATCGAGCACTGCGGCGAGGTGAGTGCGGTGGCAGCCTGCACCGTGAAGATTCGCTACCTCTACCAGGTGCTGCGCGCGAATCCTCCTCAGCAGGTCTTCGCGCAGACGCTGCTTGCCTTCGAGGTGGCCAGCGCGGACCCGAACGTCGTGGGGCTGAACTTTGTGCAGCCCGAGGACGCGCGGCTCTCCATGAGCGAGTACAACCGGCAGATGCACATGCTGGACTATCTGCAGCGCATCTATCCAAAGGTGCACATCTCGCTCCATGCGGGCGAGTTGGCGCCGGGACTGGTGCCGCCCGACGGACTGAAGTTCCACGTCCGCGAGGCGGTCGAGTTGGGCCACGCGGAGCGGATCGGGCACGGCGTCGATGTGATGTTCGAGACGGACCCGCGCGGGCTGCTCAATGAAATGGCCGCGAGGCATGTGATGGTGGAGATCAATCTCACCTCGAACGATGCGATCCTCGGCGTCGTGCCGCCGCACCATCCGCTGCCGGAGTACCGCGCGGCGCATGTTCCGGTGGCGCTCTCCACCGATGACGAGGGCGTCTCGCGCATCGACCTGACGCACGAATATGTGCGCGCGGCGATGGAGTACGGGCTGGGCTATCTCGACCTGAAGGCGATGGCGCGGACCTCGCTGGAGCACAGCTTTCTGCCCGGCGAGAGCCTGTGGCAGAAGCCCGATGACTTCACGCGCGTGAAGGCTGCGTGCGTGGGGCAGGCTGCGGGACCTGAGTTGCCAAGTGCGAAGTGCCAGGCGCTGCTGAAGTCGAGTGAGCGAACTGCTGAGCAGTGGGAGCTGGAGCGGCGCTTCGCGGCCTTCGAGGCGAGTCTGCCGTAGCGCGCGAGACGAGACTGCGAAGCTGGGCAAACGCAGTAGCTTTTTATTCGCTATTTGTTTGCTTTTTGTTCTCCCCCTCCCCCTGCCATCCCCCTTGGCGGTGGATGGGGGCGTAAGTTGATTGTTATGTGGTGGCCACAGGGAAAATTTACATAATAAACGATTTAGGAGTAAGTGGTTTGGAATCAATTTGTTGCGCGGTGCATGGTTAGCTAAAATATTCATTCGCGGTGAGTTGCGGCTAAAATATTCAGGGCATAAGGGTTATGGGTGAAAATTGCGAATTTTGCTGGGTGGCGCCGGCAAAATATTCATTGCATGGGTGTTGCTGGCAAAATATTGATTCGGTGAGGCTTGCATTCGGAATTCTGAAGTGCAGCGGCGCAACAAAAGCAACTACGGAGATTCTGGCTGCGCCAGAATGACGAACAAAAACAAACAAAAGCAACTACGGAGATTCTGGCTGCGCCAGAATGACGACTCTGTGGGCTACGCCAGAATGACGACACGTGTGGGCTGCGCTAGAATGACGACCTGTGTGGGAGATGTGGGCAAGACATTGATTCGGTGCGGCTTATTCAGTTGAGAAAGAACGGTTCAAGCGGGCGGCGGAGGTCTATTTCCGCGCGGTCTAAGCTGCCCCTCGATGGATTTGATCCATATGTTAAGTGTATCAAGCGGAGCATAACTACTATGCCAACTATTTTTCGGAGGGAAGTGGTTGATGGAGTGGGAGTTATGGGGATTTTTCGGTGTTGAGGGGCTTGACATGCGATTTTGCTGGGGTTTTTGGGGAAAGATTTTCGCGTCCTCGATCGCTGGCGCGATCGAGGACGCGAAGACGTAAAGGGAGGGTGATTCGGCACGCGTGAACGCGTGCCCTTCCGGACCTGGCGATACGGCGATTCGCACGCGGCAACGCGGGCTCTTCCAGCGATGACAACTGCAAAGATAAAGCGGGGATTTTGTGGGAGAAAGGGGTGAGCGGTTGGGGCGGGGCGGGGTTCATCGGGGTTCTTCGCGCTCGAAAGACGCGCTCAGAATGACGGCAGGAACAGGCAACGACGAAGAACAGGCAACAGCAAGGGCAACAGCAAATACCGAGATTCTGGCTGCGCCAGAATGACGATTCGTGATGGGGATGACGGGGTATGGGCGGCGCGCTCCGGTCGGGATGACGGGGTGGGAGGAAGGGTGCGGGCGATTGCGGTACCATTCTGGGGCGCGGTTCTGGCGCGAGGAGATGCGATGAGGATTGCTTGTTCAGTGGGATTGGCGGCGGCGATGGCTGTGGGAATGATGACGCAGAGCGTGGCTGCGGCGGGTGTTGGCGTTGCGACCGTGAAGCTCTGCGACGCGCGGGCGCATGGCGCGAAGGCGGACGGGGTGACCAAGGACACCAAGGCGATCCAGGCGGCGATTGACGACTGCGCGAACGCGGGCGGCGGGACGGTGCGTCTGATCGGCGGAACATTTCTGACCGGGCCGATTCTGCTGAAGAGCAACATCACGCTGGAGATTGAGAAGGGCGCGGTGCTGCTGGGTTCGCCCGACCGCGCGGATTATCCGATGGTGACGTTTGCGCGCAACCAGACGGTGCAGCCGCTGGTGAGCGCGGTGAACGCGAAGAACGTCGCCATCGTCGGCGAGGGCACCATCGACGGCAACGGCAAGGTCTGGTGGGACTATATCATCGGCGCGAAGGAAGCGGGCGTGCTGGGCAACGACCATCCGCGGCCAATGGGCGTGGTCTTCGACCACACGAAACATGTGCGGATGGAGGGCGTGACGGTGCAGAACTCGGGCTTCTGGCAGATTGTGCCGTACTACGCGGACGACGTGACGATCCGCAAAATTCGCGTTCTTGCTCCGAAGTCTCCGAATACGGACGCGATCGATCCCTTCAGCTCCAGCAACGTGGTGATCGACCATGTGTTTGCCAGCACGGGGGACGACAACGTCGCGATTAAGAGTGGAGCGATCAACTCGCCGGGGCCGGACGCGCCGAGCCGGAACATCACGATTACGGACTGCACGTTCGAGAACGGCCATGGGATTTCGATCGGCAGCGAGATTGCGGGCGGCGTGCAGAATGTCCGCGTGGAGAGGGTCAGCTTCAAGGGGACGGACCAGGGAATTCGCATCAAGTCGGCGCGCGACCGCGGCAACGATGTGTCGAATATCTCGTACAAGGACATCACGATGGTGGATGTGAAGACCGCGATCCTGATTACCGAGTACTACCCGCACCCTGCGCCCGAGGGTGAGGTCCCGGCCGAGCCGGTGGGGCGGCTGACGCCGAAGTTTCACGACATCTCGATCGAGAATGTGACGGCGACGGGAAGCGGCTCGGCGGGGACGATTGTGGGGCTGCCGGAGTCTCCGGTGCTGGGGCTGACGATGAAGAACGTACACATCGCGGCGAAGACAGGAATGTCGATCGCGTATGCGACGGTGGCGATGGACGACGTGGTGGTGACGCCGGTGACGGGCGATGCGATGAAGATTGCGCCGACGGCGAAGGTGACGGTGAAGAAGTAATTCTTTTCACACCGAGCATGGAATTGACCGGGTGAGACGGGCGGGAGCGCGTGCGGTACTTCCACTTATTCCTTGCGACTACCGGGCCCGTAGCAACACCAATTCAATCCACCCGGCCAGTCTCTGGCAGACCGGATGTGCCCGGACGTTATATCTTGGATGAGGAAGCGTTGCGAGGCAGATCTCCGGACCAGGTGTCTGGGTCCTGCGCTCGCGCCAGTGTCAGGGCCGACGCGCACGGCGCGCGATCGCGCCGCACCGATTTCTGCCCCAGCGAGCAAGAACGCTCGCGGGTGGACCAGAATTTCACCCCAGCGAGCAGAAACGCTCGCCGGGGGCCCCGAATTGGAGATCAATGCTCAGGATGATGATGAAGAAGATTGCGATGGCAGCGGTTCTGGCTGGACTGCTGACGACTGTCTGCGCGCAGGCGCAGACCAAGCTCGGGCCGGCCGCGCCCGTCACCTACGACAACAAATATGAGGTGTACGGCGGGCTGAACTTCATGAACTTCATGGCCGGCCAGGACCTGACCCGGCGCATGGACTTCGGCGGCGGCGAGTTGGAAGGCACCTACTGGCTGACCCGTAAGTGGGGGCTGGCGGCGGAGTACCGCGGCGAGGCGGGAACCACGCCCGTGCTGCCGAATGCAGGCATCTACGGAATTCACCGCCCGCTGGTGTATAGCAACATGGTGCTCTTCGGCGCGCAGTATCGCTGGATGCAGAACCAGCACGCGGCGCTCGACCTGCACGCGTATGGCGGGCCTGCGTATGGCGTCTTCGACGCAGGGACCGCGGGAGCCCCGCCGGGAAATCAACAGAACACTCCGGCGCAGATCGCTCATCTTGTTGGTCTCTACGCCAACCACACGGCTCCGATCTTCGCGCTGGGAGGCAGCGTGGACATGAACCGGTCGAAGAACTGGGCGGTGCGGCTCTCGCCCGATCTGATCCTGGATGAGTTCGGCTCGGGGACGCGCGAGTTCTTTGCCATCTCCGGCGGAATCGTCTACCGGATTCCTGTGAAGAAGAAGTAGCGATTTTACTGAGTAGTAGGTTATCGCACTTCGAGAAAAATACGGAGATTCTGGCCTTCGACTACGCTCAGGCCAGAATGACGACGCAATAGGAACACAGGCGCTCGAAGCACCGAGGCAGGGCAGCATGGAGGCGATGAGGGAGTTGTTGCGCGGCAGCTTGAGGTCGAGCCTGGGCGGCATGCGCGAGGAAGACCGGCTGGCGGCGGCGTGGACGGTGGCCTGCGGACCCGCGATGGCCGAGCACGGCGCGGTGGTTGGCTACGAGGCGGGCGTGGTGCGGGTCGAGGTCGCCGGCGCGGTGTGGATGCGGCAGATGATCTCGCTGGGCGGCGTGCTGGAGCGCGAGATGGCGCGCATCAGTGGCGTGCCGGTTGCCGCGATACACTTTGAATTGAAGAAAGACTGAGCGACGGCAGAAGAACGGCAGGAGCAAAAGCAGATTCCTCCCCCTTCGACAAGCTCAGGGTGCGGAATGACAAACAAGGGACGCTGCGGAATGACAACGGCACTGTGCAATGACAAAGGATGGGACGGATGGCTGATGTTGCGGGCGTAACCATGGACGAGGTGTTGCGTGTGGCGGAGCTGGCGAACCTGGACCTGACCACCGAGGAGTTGCCACACATGCAGCGCGACCTGAACGCGATCCTGGGCCACATTGCGCAGTTGAATGAGCTGGACACTGCGGGCGTTCCGGCGATGGCCCAGGTCGGCGAGATGCTTGGCGCAGAGATTGAATCCACCGGCGCAAGCCTGCGCGCCGACGCAGTGCGTCCGTCGCTCGAGCGCGCGGCGGTGATGGACTCGGCGCCGGAGAGCGATGGGAGATTCTTCAAGGTGCCAAAGGTGATTGAGAGATAGGCACTTCGTGCGGTTCTCGACGCGCTCACGCGCGTGAAGGGAAAATGCGGGACGGTTTTGAGGCGAGATGTCGGTTCGAGGTTCGAGGCAGGAGATGGAATTGGGAAGCGCGACAATTCAAGAAATACGAGCTGGGATTGCGAGTGGGAAGACGACAGCGACGGCTGTGGCCGAGCAGCACTATGCGCGGATCGCGGCGGAGGACGGGCCGAGCGGCAAGGGGATCAACAGCTTTCTGGCGCTGAGCCGCGAACGCGCGATGGCGCAGGCGGCGAAGATCGATGCGCTGGCCGCCAAGGGCGAGCCGCTGCCCCCGCTGGCGGGCGTTCCGGTGGGGATCAAGGACGTGCTCGCGATGAAGGGCTCGCCTGCCACTGCTGGCTCGAAGATTCTGCAAGGCTACAAACCTCCTTATGATGCGACGGCGGTGACCCGGCTGGAGTCGGCCGGCGCGGTGCTGCTGGGCAAGCTGAATTGCGATGAGTTTGCCATGGGCTCATCGAACGAGAACTCGGCCTACGGGCCGGTGCGCAATCCGCGCGCGTTGGACCGCGTGCCGGGCGGGTCGAGCGGCGGATCGGCTGCGGCGGTTGCGGCGGGCTTCGCCGTGGCGTCGCTGGGCTCGGACACCGGCGGATCGATTCGCCAGCCGGCGGCGTTCTGCGGCGTGGTCGGCGTGCTGCCCACCTACGGGCGCGTCTCGCGCTTTGGGCTGATCGCCTTCGCCTCGTCGCTGGACCGCGTGGGGCCGTTCGCCACCAACGTGCGCGACGCAGCCACGATGCTCAGCGTTATCGCCGGTCAGGACGCGAAGGACGCGACCAGCTCCGACCGGCCCGTTGGAGATTATGTGGGCGCTCTGGCGAAACCGGTGAAGGGCCTGCGCATTGGCGTTCCCGCGGAGTACTTCGGCGAGGGGCTGGACGCGGAGATTCGCGCGGCCATCGAGCGCGCGCTGGACGGACTGCGCGCCGCGGGCTGCGTGGTGAAGACGATCGCGCTGCCGCACACCAGGTACGCCATCCCGACCTACTACGTGATCGCCACGGCGGAGGCCTCGGCCAACCTGTCGCGCTTCGACGGCGTGCGCTTCGGGTTGAGGGCGGCTGAAAACGCGGGCTCGCAGACGCTCTCTGCGATGTACCGCGAGACGCGTGACCAGGGCTTCGGCGCGGAGGTCAAGCGCAGAATTCTGCTGGGCACCTACGCGCTCTCGGCCGGCTACTACGATGCGTACTACCGCAAGGCGCAACAGGTGCGGACGCTGCTGACGCGCGACTTTCTGGCCGCGTTCGCCCAGGTGGACGCCATCGTCGCGCCCATCACGCCAACCCCGCCCTGGAAGCTGGGCGAGAAGACCGCCGACCCGCTGCAGATGTACCTGGAAGATATCTACTCGGTCGCGGCCAGCCTCGCCGGCATCTGCGGAATGTGCGTTCCCTGCGGCGAAACCAAGGCCGGGCTGCCCATCGGCGTGCAGATCATGGGCCCCCATTTCAACGAGGAGACCATGTTCCGCGTCGCGCTCTCCATCGAGACAGCACAGAGGTAAATCTTCAGGAATTTTCTCGCCGCTAGCTCTACACTCGGCCAAGGCGCAACAGTTCGCCGAGGAGCTGCGCGCCCAGTTCGGCCTTGTCGTGCATCTGTGGGGCGAGCGGCTGACCGCCGCCGCCTGCGTGCCGATGCAGGAGTTGCGCCTGAGCTTCGCGAGCATCTTCGCAGCGGTCTCGCTGCCCAAACTCCACTCCCGCCGCCTTCGTGAATCGTGCGGACTAGTGGGGTAAGATTGAAGGAAGTCGGGGCGTAGCGCAGCCTGGTAGCGCATCTGCTTTGGGAGCAGAGGGTCGTCAGTTCGAATCTGACCGCCCCGACCAGCATATTTCATTGAGAATCAAGCAGACTAAATCTCTATTTACGGATAAGCTCTAAGGCAGGGGATATTCTGAGCAGCGAATTTGAGTGCCGTCGTATTCCACTTCGACGACCGTATTGACCATCTCCCGCTGCCCAATATGTTTCAGTGCAGCATCGAAGAGCTCCTGCTGCTGAGTTGGGGTGACATTGGGTATGATCACGATGAGTCCAGCATGAAGCTGCCGCCTTCCGTGCAAAGCCAGAAAATCAGACCTGTTATTGGTCACAAACGTGTAGTCACGCTCGATCACAATGTCCATGAGTTCCCAGTCTTTGAAACTGCCTAGACCGAGGTAGTTAACATGATCTGCCGCATGCCCAGCTGCATGCGCACGATCAACCAAAGACAAGTGCAGGCATTCATCGATCAAGAGTTTCACTACTTCACCCTTGATATGGAACGATGCCGCGAGACTTTGATGGGAGCGTGTTTGGCCCATGGACGCCGCGCTGGGCGGCCACGACGCGGAAACGCAAGCATGTAGAGAGTGGCCATCCCAACTTTTTCAGAGTCGAGCGCCGGATATCCTTCGACTATCTCCTCCACGGTTGTTCCCTGCTCCAGCATGCTTGCCACCAGCTCCACGGGAATACGAGTGCCCCGGTAGACGGGAGTGCCTTGCATAACCTCTGGATCAGACACAATCATCTGTTCTGCCTTCCCGAGCCGCAATAGATTCTGCGTCACTCCCTCACGTGCTGTCTTTACCTGTACGACTAGAGCTTGACCATCCGATATAACAAAAAAATCCACGTCAGGGGATGTCTCGATCGCTTTGGCCACCTTGCGACGCTCGACCATCGGCAACAAACGAACGCCCTCCGCTTCGAGCTTGAGATAAATCAGTTGCTCCGCCGACAGAAACCGTTGCGTCTCTTGCCCTACGCGCCGCCGGCGTGGACGTATCAGATGCCCCTCAATCAGCTTATGTACAGCCTTGAGAGGCAGTTCGGTAACGGCTGATGCTTGAGCGGGAGTATAAGCTCGGTTTTTCATAAAATAATTCTACCCCGAACAGGGAAGAATTACAACACTAAACGATCTGCGCTGAAGTGGCTGTAGTCGATTTTGTAGCTGTCAAAGCACCCAAAAGCCACAAAGATCAATAGGGTTTAGGTGGTTCATGGCAAAAAACTCAATCAAAATCACTTATTTCCACTCGATTTCAACAGAGTTCCACAAACGATATGATCTGTTTTGGGAGCAGAGGGTCGGAGGTTCGAATCCTCTCGCCACGACCATTGAAAATGCAGACCAAACCGAGCTTTTCGCACCCAGCGAAAAGCTTGCCGGTGTCGCTTTTGAGGGCGGGGGAAAATTCCGCCCTCGCCACGCCGTAGATACCCGGTATCTACCACCAGCGACGCCGGGCCGCTTTACCGGCGCGGGTCTGCCAGCGAGGGATTTCCGAGGCTATTGCTCCGACTTCCTTTCGCTTCGCTCCAGTCGGTCTCCGCAGAGCATCCTCATCCCCGCAATCCCCTTGATACTCCTAGTCCAAAAGGCTCCGAACCCGGCTGTCTCCTGCACACGCCCACCTGGGAGTAAAGGGGGAGTTATCTACCCGCAGATGCATCGGTTGGGGATGAGTCAAGGAAGGCAGTCGAGCTTCGCTCGATGCCCACTCATCCCACCCCAGCGAGCAAGCTCGCCGGGGACCCCGGTTTCGCGATAAGACCGCGATGAATGGGGCACCCGGCATAGAATAGGTTGCGTGAACCATTCCTTCGATATTGGCGCCGTTCCGGTTGGGCGCGGCAAGCTGTTTCTGATCGCCGGGCCGTGCGTGCTGGAGTCCGAGACGCATGCGCGAATGCTGGCCGACGCGATCCAGCGCACAGCCGCCGACCTGGGCATTCCGTATATCTTCAAGGCCAGCTACGACAAGGCGAACCGCACCAGCATTCGCAGCTTCCGCGGGCCGGGGCTGGTGGAGGGCGCGCGAATCCTGCGGGCGATTGCGCAGAGCAACGGGCTGCCGGTGCTGACGGACGTGCATACGCCGGAGGACTGCCTGCGGCTGTCGAAGGCGCTGGGCGATGTGGAGGCGGTGTTGCAGATTCCGGCGTTCCTGTGCCGGCAGACGGACCTGCTGATTGCGGCGGCACACACGGGGCGAGCGATCAACGTGAAGAAGGGGCAGTTTGTGGCGCCGCTGGACATGCAACATGCGGTGCTGAAGGTTCGCGACTCGGTGCTTCCGGGCAAGGCGGCGCGGGTGATGCTGACCGAGCGCGGGGCCAGCTTCGGATACAACAACCTGGTGGTGGACATGCGCGCGCTGCCGATGATGCGGCGGTTTGCGCCGGTGGTCTTCGACGCGACGCACTCGGTGCAGACGCCCTCGGCGGCCAATGGAGTGAGCGGCGGGCAGCCGGAGTTCATCGCGGTGCTGGCGCGCGCGGCGGTGGCGGCGGGCGTGGATGGGGTCTTCCTGGAGGTACACGAGGACCCGGCGCAGGCGAAGTCGGACGGGGCCAATGCGCTGCGGCTGGACAAGCTGAAGGGGCTGCTGGAACAGTTGCTGGCGGTCCATGCGGCGGTGGCGGTGAAGTAAAACGGCCTGCGCGGGCAGGCCGTTTGTGGGGCAAATGCAGTTTCCCGATGGTGCAGACTATCCCGCTACGAACGAAATGCGGGGATTCTTCTCTGCGTTCAGAATGACAATCGCTATTTTTCCACGTACCACTATTCCCACTGACCACGGATCTTTACTGGTTGAAGTTGTCTTCTTCGTCTTCCTGGAGGCCGTAGCGGCGCAGGAGGTTGGGGAGGTTCTGGGAGAAGGCGGAGCGAGGCATGACGGTGTCGCAACCGGCCTCGATGGCCTTGGCGCGCAGCTCGTTCTGCAGGTGGGAGAGGAAGCCGAGGATGGAGGTGCTCTTCTTGAGCTTTGCCTTGAGCTTGGGGATGAGGGTGAGGGGCTTGGCGCTGGCGTTGTTGAGGTCGAAGACGATGAGGCCCGGGCGGTCGGCCTCCTCGCCGTCCATAAGCTCGGCGAGGACCTCCGGGTCGTTCTTGATGAAGGCGACCTTGACGCCCAGCTTGCGCGCGGTCTCGGTGATCTTGGCGTTGAAGAAGAGGTCTTCGATGAAGAAGAAGATCCGGGTGGGGGCGTCCTCGGGGATGGGGATGGGGCGGCCGATGGAGTAGTCGATGGGCTGGGAGTCGCTGACATAGCCGCGCGAACCGCCGCCCCTGGGCTGATAGTTGCCCTGGGCCTCGATGGTGGAGGGAGGCGAATCGGCGAAGTTGCCGTTGACCGTGCGATAGCTGTGGTCCATGGGGCCGACGAAGCTGCGCGGGCCGCGCTGCTGCTTGCCCCTGCGTTTCAAGCTGCCGCCGTTGCCGGGCTGATGGCTGTTGGCGTCGCGGTAGCCGGCGCCATTGCCGTTGCCGGGGCTGGCCTGGTTGCCGGGGTTCTCCGGCGCGCGCTGACGGTCGCGGTCGCGAAACTTCTTCTTCCAGCGCTTGGTGGATGGACCCGCGCCGACCTGCTGCTGCGCGGCCCCGGCCTGGAAGTTCTGCTGCGGCTGGCCCCCGGAGGCCAGGACCTGCTCGCCCGCCTGGAGGTCTCCGACAAACTGGCCGGGGCCGTTCTGCCCTCCCTGCTGGAGAGCGTCGGGCGACTTGTTCTTGCGCTTGCGGCGGCGGCGGCGGCTGCTCTTGGACTGCCCCATGCCGTGCTGGATGTTGTGCGCGGAGTCCTGCGGCTGGCCGTTCTGGTCCAAGCGCGGCTGGCTGTACTGGTCCGGCTGGCTGTTCTGGTCCATCTGGCCATCCATCTGGGCGGTCGGTGAGGGCGCACCCTGCTGCATCTGCACCTCAGGTGCGTTCTGCTCTGAACTCATGTTTCCACTTCCTATTGCGGGTTGGCGATTCGCGTTTCTTCCCCACGACTGCATGGCTGTTCAACCCCCGCGGAGAGCGCGGAGGCGGAAGCAAACCGGGATTGCAGCGTTTGTGGAAACGGTATCAAGTTGTACTCGAACTACATGGAACTGCATCAATCAGCCGCGAGCAGCATTTTGAGCGCGGATGCAAACTGCCGTTGCGCGCCACCGGAATTGCCAAAGCCACCTGCACCGCCAAAGCCACCGGGAACCATCAAAGGCCCGGGAGTGCAAAGAACACCCGGGAATTTTCAAAAGCCCGGGAGTGCAAAGAGCATCCGGGAATTGCCAAAAGCCACCTGATATTGCCAAAGTGCGATTGCCAACGATGGCAGATCCCACACCATTGCCCTGAATTGCAACTCAACTTCGATCGGGCTCAATTGTCGCGAAGATCGTGTTCAACTGTCGCGACGATCGGGCTCATCTGTCGCGATTCAATCTCCTGGCTCAAACGACCCGTGCATCGAACCCAGTGGAATCCGCCGATCCCATGAGATTCTCCGGAATCCGCGGATTCCTGTGTATCTTGCCGCCTTCGGAAAAACCAGCGGTCATACAACGTCCGGCACCCACAGCCGGTTCACAAGTCATTTGTGATCATACGCTCAAAGGCAAAGCATAGCAAGAGAAAGATTTCAAGGGTGGTTTGGGGTGAACGGGCCGCTTGGCCTGCTCTACGACTCGATTCGAGGCTCACACGATATTTCCAAGGGTATATTTCGGGTCCGAAAGACAAATACGGAGATTCTGGCTGCGCCAGAATGACGACTCCTGGGGGCTGCGCCAGAATGACGACTCCTAGGGGCTGCGCCAGAATGACGACTCCTGGGGGCTGCACCAGAATGACGACGAGACCAATGGAACTCTTCCCCAACTCAAGATGCGATTTAAAGTGCAGGGCCGCACCCTGGGGAGGGAACGGCCCGAAGCACAATGGCCTGTCAAAGGCCTCCTAAAGTGGCTTCCATGCGGAAGCAGGAACTGAAACCCGGGGATTGCATCTACAGTGGGTGCATCTCTTCCCGGCCTGAGTGGAGTGGTCTGGCAAACCGGCCACGTCCCAGGATGATGTTCCAGAAGCATGTGACCTGGAACCATCAATTCCATGAAGGAAGGTCAGATTCAGGGCAAAGGCACACAACTGGGGACGATGGAAAGTGGAGCAATTGGAATGCCAAAGGAACCAATGCTGACTTGCCCGAAATCCGGCCATCCCGCGCCCACTCGCGTGGGATAGTTCCCCAAAAATAAGAGAGATCGTCTGGCAAGCTCCACAATTCAGAAGATGGAGGTTTGACCCCCGCGAGAATCGAGCCATATAATGAGGGCTGTTCTGGCAGCCCTCTCGCTCCCGCCAATCCTCATGGACTGAAACTGGTTAATGGAGATCAAGGCGGTAAAACGGGGTGAGTGCCCTTCTCGATTGGGCACACCCGGCGATCCGGCGGGCGGATGCAGGGCAACTGACCGGGAAGGCGCGCGAGCGCATCTCCGGCGGCAGATGGACCAGGAAAACTTCCAAGGAGCTTTAGACCGCATGAAACCCAAGTTTGCTCTCCTCGCCGCGCTGGTCGCGGGACTTCTCCCAGTGGCCGCGGTTGCACAGGCTGCGCCTGCCGCAGCTCAACCCGCTGCACCAGCCGCGACCTCCGCCCCGGCCGCACCCGCACCAGCCGCAGCGCCAGCCCCGCAGGCTCCCGTTTTTGTTCCTCCGTCGGCGTTTCCCGCCCGGATCGCCATCATCACGTTCGAGTACGCCGTCGCCAATACCAACGAAGGCCAGCGCGCGGTGGAGGACCTGAGGAAGAAATACCAGCCGCAGCAGACCCAGCTACAGAACCTGGCAGCCGAGATCGATTCGTTGAAGAAGCAGTTGCAGGCCGCACCGGCCACACTTCCGGACACTGATCGCGCCGCGCGGCTGAAGACCATCGACACCAAGGACAAGCAGTATCAGCGCGACTCCGAGGACTTCCAGACCTCATCGCAGGCCGACCTTCAGGAGGCACTGGGGAAGGTGGCGCAGAAGGTCGATGTGGTGATGCGAAAGTATGTGAGCGATAACGGCTACACTCTGCTGTTCAATGCGGGCGACCAGTCGAGCCCGGTGATGTGGGCCGCGACAGAGCCAAATGCAGATATAACCATGGCTATCATCGAGGCGTACAACGCCGCGTCCAAGGTTGCGCCGCTGCCGCCCGCAGCTCCAGCCGCAGCGGCCCGCCCGAAGCCAGCGGCCACAACAACGCCGCATTCCACGCCCGTCGCAAAGCCTACAACGAAATAACTCACGAACGCGAACCAGTCAGAGGGAGGCCTTCGGGCCTCCCTTTTGTATTGCCGCACGAGGAATTCCTCAACTCCTCGAACCTCGGATTCCTTGTGGATAAATTGTGGATTCACGAGCGCGGGAGATTCACAAACCGGACAAAGGACTGTAGCGAGCGGCGGTATACGCGCCACTTGCTGCTTCAAGCCACATGTTTTCAGTCGCTTGAAGTAAGCGTCTGAAAAATTTCCAAAAGCGATGCAAGGGACGCAAATAAACGGCGATCCACAGAGACGAGAACTGATCTCCTGAAAGTGTTGAGGAGCTACAAACAAAATACTGAGATTCTGGCTTCGCCAGAATGACGACTTGAGGGTTTCGGCTCTATACCAACAAGAGAAACACTATAGAAGCGATGGGGATGCATCAAAGCTGAGGCTGCGGCGAAAAGGGGAAGGCTGCGCCGCTACTCTTCGCCGACCTTGAGAACGGCGAGGAAGGCCTCCTGGGGGATGTCGACCTTGCCGATGCGCTTCATGCGCTTCTTGCCTTCCTTCTGCTTCTCCAGGAGCTTGCGCTTGCGGCTGATGTCTCCGCCGTAGCACTTGGCGATGACGTTCTTGCGCAGGGCGGTGACGGTCTCGCGGGCGATGACTTTGACGCCGATGGCTGCCTGGATGGCCACCTCGAACATCTGGCGCGGGATGAGCTGGCGCATCTTGGAGACAAGGGCGCGGCCACGGTCGTATGCGAAGTCGCGGTGGACGATGATGGAGAGCGCGTCGACCGGATCGCCGCCGATGAGGATGTCGAGCTTGACCATGGGCGAGATCCAACTGCCGGAGAGCGTGTAGTCGAGCGAGGCGTATCCGCGGGAGACGGTCTTGAGGCGGTCGTAGAAGTCGAGGACGATCTCGTTGAGAGGAAGTTCGTAAGTGATCATGACGCGGGTGGAGGTGACGTACTCGAGGTTTTTCTGGCGGCCGCGCTTCTCTTCGACCAGCTTGAGGATTCCGCCGACGTACTCCTCGTTGGTGAGGATGCGTGCGGTGATGACGGGCTCGGCGATGGAGACGATCTCGGTGGTCTCTGGCCAGCGCGAGGGATTGTCCACCTCGACGACCTTGCCGTCGGTGAGCGTGATCTGGTAGCGGACGCCGGGGGCGGTGATGATGAGATCGAGGTCATACTCGCGCTCGAGGCGTTCCTGAATAATTTCGAGATGGAGCAGGCCGAGGAATCCGCAGCGAAAGCCGAAGCCGAGGGCGACGGAGGACTCGGGCTCGAAGGAGAAGCTGGCGTCGTTGAGGCGGAGCTTTTCAAGGGCGTCGCGCAGCATTCCGTGGGCGTGCGTGTCGACGGTGTAGAGGCCGGCGAAGACCATGCTCTTGATGTCTTCAAATCCCGGCAACGCTTCGGCACAGGGGCGCGCGACCTCGGTGATGGTGTCGCCGACTTTTGTGTCGGCCACGTTTTTGATGGTGGCGACGAAGAAGCCAACCTCGCCGGCGGAGAGCTCGGCGAGCGCGACGGGCTTTGGCGTCATTACGCCCATGCTCTCGACGTCGAACTGCTTGCCGTTGGACATGATCATGATCTTCATGCCCTGACGCATGCGTCCGTTGATGATGCGCGCGAGCACGATGACTCCGCGGTAGGGATCGAACCAGGAGTCGAAGATGAGGGCTTGCAGCGGCGCGTCGGCGTCTCCGCGCGGCGGCGGAAGGCGATGGACGACGGCTTCGAGGATGTCTGCGACGCCTTCGCCGGTCTTGGCGGAGACGGCGAGCGCGTCGGCGGCGGGAAGACCGACGGTCTTCTCGATCATCTCGCGGGTGCGTTCGATGTCGGCGCTGGGCAGGTCGATTTTGTTAATCACGGGGATGACTTCGAGGCCGTGGTTGATGGCGAGGTATGCGTTGGCGAGGGTCTGCGCCTCGACTCCCTGCGATGCGTCGACGACCAGCAACGCGCCCTCGCAGGAGGCGAGCGAGCGCGAGACCTCGTAGCTGAAGTCGACGTGGCCGGGCGTGTCGATGAGGTTGAGCTGGTAGGTTTCGCCGTTGTGGGCCTGGTAGATCATGCGCACGGTGTGGGCCTTGATGGTGATGCCACGCTCGCGCTCGAGGTCCATGGCGTCGAGCACCTGGGCCTGCATCTCGCGCGCGGTCAGACTGCCGGTGAGCTCCAGCAGGCGGTCGGAGAGCGTGGACTTTCCGTGGTCGATGTGCGCGATGATGGCGAAGTTGCGGATGTGGTTCGGGTCCATGCGGGGTGCGAAGTGCCTCAACCTTCGATGCTATCACTGTGCAGCGGACGTGCAGGGCAGTGCGCAGCGGGTGCGCAGGGCAGTCTGCAACCCATGCGAAGCGGCGCGGCGGTTGCGAATGGATACGATGCGCACGGCGAATCGATACGATGCGGACTGTGTACCGAAGTGATCCGCAAACGTCATACAATGAGCACTGCGTTTGCAATGGGCGGTGCGTTTGCAATGGGCAGTGCAGTTTCGGGCGAAGGAGCGGGACAAGATTCTTGATCGATACGACGAGCGGGCGCGGATGGTGAGCGGGTTCGGGCGGTGGGCGGTGGCGACTGCGTGCGTGCCGCTGATGCTGTTGGCGGGCTGTCCGCAACGGCAGGCGGGCAAGCCTGGCGGGGTTGCGGCAAACGCAACCGCGCCGACGATCGCCGCTCCGGCGCCGGTGGTGGCGGCTGCTCCGGCGATGACGCAGGCGCAGGCCAACGACCTTGCTACGAGAGCGCAGCGGGTGCAGCAACTGATCCAGCAGGCCGAGGGAGACTATAGCAGCGGCGTCGCGAACTATCGCGGCGGGAGGCTGGAGGCCGCGCGTGCCGACTTCAACATGGCGGTCGATTTGATGCTGACCAGCGAGATGGATGTGAAGAACGATCCGCAGCTCTCGGATGAGCTCGATCATCTGCTGAACGCGATCAACTCGCTGGAGATGTCGGCGTTGAAGCAGGGCACGGGCTTCAGTGCGCCGATTGAAGCCGCTCCGCTGGATGCCGCCGACGAGGTGACCTTTCCCGCCAATGCGGCGCTTACTGCGAAAGTGGAGGAGGAACTGAAGACAACGCAGTCGGATCTGCCGCTTGTAGTCAACGACTATGTCGCCGGATTCATCAACTACTTCTCGAACTCGCAGGCTGGTCACGCGCACCTGCTGCGATCGCTGGAGCGTGCGGGCAAGTACAAGGACATGATCTCGCAGGACCTTCGCGCAGAGGGCGTGCCCCAGGACCTGATCTACCTTGCCGTCGCGGAATCGGGCTTTCAACCGCAAGTGGTGAATCGCAGCACGGGAGCGGGCGGCATGTGGCAGTTCATGCCCTTCGCTGGATCGTATGGACTCACGCGCAACGGTTGGGTCGACGAGCGCTTCGACCCGGAGAAGTCTTCCCAGGCGTACGCGCGCTACATGAAGATGCTCTACAACCAGTTCGGCGACTGGTACCTCGCCATGGCTGCCTATGACTGGGGCCCGGGCAATGTACAGCGCGCCGTCATGCGGACCGGCTATGCCGACTTCTGGGAGTTGTACAAGCGCAACGTTCTTCCCGGCGAAACCAAGAATTACGTTCCTGGCATTATCGCGGCGATCATCATGGCGAAGAACCCTCAGCAGTACGGACTGGAGGGCATGGTGCCGGATGCGCCGGTCGTCTCGGACACGGTGACGATGGACTACGCGGTTGATCTGCGGCTGGTGGCGGACGTGACCGGCGCGTCGTTGCAGGAGATGGTTGCGCTGAACCCGAGCCTTCTGCGCATGAGCACGCCGAGCGAGATGGGATTCGACCTGCATCTGCCCGCGGGGACGCAGGATGTCTATCTGAAGCGCATTGCGAAGATTCCCGAGGCCAAGCGCGGCAGTTGGCGCTTTCACGTTGTGCGCGCCGGCGAGTCGCTGGACAGCATTGCGAGCAGCCTTCATGGGCGGCCCTCGGAGATTACCTCGGCCAATGGCCTGGATGCAAACGCGCCGATCGAGGCGGGCGATGAACTGGTGGTTCCGGTGGCGGCTGCCGCCGTGGCGCTGCGTACGCTGCACTACATCACGCGCGCGGGCGACACGCTGGTGACGGTGGCGGACCGGTTCAACGTGTCGGTGGAAGACCTGCGGCGCTGGAACCATCTCTCGTCGAGCAAGATCGGGCCACACCGCACACTGGCCGTCAGTGAGCCGGTGCATCTGGCCCCGGCAACCCATGTGCGCGCGAAGAAATCCCATGCGGGAGCCAGCACAAAGGCGGGAGTCAGCGCACACGGAAAAGCCAGCGCAATAGCTGGAGCAAGCGCAACAACGAAGAGAGCAGCGAGCGCCGTGAAGCCTTCCACGAAGAGACCTTTGCAGCGCACAACAAAGAAAAAACATGTTGCGGCGAAGAAGCACGCCGCTCCGAAATGAAAACGGAAGGCTGCTGCATTGGCTACCTGGATAAAAAGAGTGCTTGCAATTGCTGGCGCACAGACGCATTCTGTTGCTAGAATCCGAGGCATGGCGCAATTGCATTTTTTGTTGCAGAGCGATTGCGGACCAGGATGCGGTGCGGCGTTGCGGTGCGAGTTCGATAAACGGATTGTGTAAACAGCGCGAGGATGCGACGATGAAGCTCAAAGATCATGGTGGATTCGACGGACCGGATGAGAAGATCAGGACCTATGCGGCTGCGGACTATGGGGACGACGAGGCCGGCGGGGATGGATACGAAGGCAACGATCTCTTCGACGATGACGAGGAAGAGGAGGAGGTCATGGTGACCATGAGTCTGGAGGGCGACGCAGCTCTCGACCTGCTGGAGGAGATTGCCGACGAACTGTCGGAAGCTGGGCCGCCTGCTGAAGAAGCAGCCCGTGCAGCGGCGGCCCCAGCGCCGGTTGCGGTTCCTGCTGCTGCGATTGCGAGAGCGAAGCCTGCTGTGAAGAGCGAGGCAACTGCTGCGGCCAGAGCGGTCGCGAAGGCGGCCAAGAAAGCGATACCCGCGAAGAAGAAGGTAGTTGCCGCGAAGAAGGCCGTGAAGAAGGCTCCAGCGACGAAGAAGGTGGTTGCGAAGAAGAAAGCGGTTGCAAAGAAGAAGGTGGTTACGAAGAAGAAGGTGGTTACGAAGAAGAAAGCCGTGAAGAAAGCACCGGCGAAGAAGGCCACCAAGAAGGGCGCAAAAAAGACGACATTGAAATCTGCCGTGAAGAAAGCGAATGCTCCACGCGGCGGTAAGGCTGTTTTGAAAAAAACAGCCGGCAACAAAAGGAGCAAAAAAACCAAAACGAGAGGTATTACCTTGGCAACTAAGAAAGCAGCGAAGAAGGTTGTAAAGAAGGCCGCAAAGAAGCCAGCCGCGAAGAAGAAGGCCGTAAAGAAGGTTGCAAAGAAGAAGTAGTCAACAGGCAGTTCTAACCAGGCAAGCAAAAGGGCCCGGACTCCTCTCGAGAGGTCCGGGCCTTTTTGCGTCTGCTTGCGGGCTCACTTCTTTTGGGCGGCGATCTCGGCGAGGACATCATCGCTGTGGGTGTTGGGATTGACGCCGGTCCAGACTTTGACGATTTTGCCATCGGGTGAGATGAGGAAGGTGTCGCGATGGGCGAACTTGATGGGGCCCATGCCGGAGATGGGGACGCCGTAGGCGTCGATGACCTTGTGGTCGGGATCGGCGAGCAGCTTGAAGGTGAGCGAGTCTTTGGAGCAGAAGGTCTTATGGCTCTCGACGGTATCGAGCGAGACGCCGAGGACGACGGCGTTGAGAGCGGCGTACTTGGGCAGATCGCGCTGGAAGTTGTGGGCCTCGATGGTGCAGCCGGTGGTCATGTCCTTGGGATAGAAGTAGAGGACGACCCACTTTCCCTTGAACTGCGCGAGGGTGACCTGCGCGTCTTCCTGCGAAGGAAGACTGAAGCCGGGAGCGATGGCGCCGGACTGGAGCGGGTCGGCGGCGCGGGCCTTGAGGGTGAAGCCGCACGTTGCGACGATTGCGATGAGGACGACGATCCAAACACTGGTGCGAAGCATTGTCTTCTCCTTGGCGGATGATTGCGGCCGGTCGATTCCGATGGATGGCGAAGCGGAGGTGGGCCCGTGCAGCCGCATCGCTTACGGAGATTGGATGCAGTGGCGACGGAGGGCGATGAGATTTCTTACTCTGCGGTGAACGCGCTTACTCTGCGACCAGCGCGATGCCTGCGCGATCGGCTGCGGCGACGATGGCGGCGGAGTCGAAGAGCAGGGTGCGACCGGCGTCGATGGCGAGACAGGTGGCGCCGGCGCGGGCCATGGCCTGGATGGTGGCGAGGCCGATGACAGGGACGTCGAAGCGCATGTCCTGAGCGGGCTTGGCGACCTTGACGACGGTGAGCGCGCGGCTGAGCGTGGAGGCGGAGTCGTCGAGGCGGCGCATGAGCGAGCCGGCGCGTTCGATGGTGGCGTCGGTGCCTTCCATGGCCTCGACGGCGACGCAGGCCTGCGCGGCGATGATGACGGTCTGGCCGAGGTCGAAGGCGGCGAGGCCGCGGGCGAGGGTGCGTCCGTAGGCGATGTCCTTGCGCTCGTCTTCGGAGGGGGCGCGCTGGGTGAGGACGCCGTGCGTGGCGAGCAGCGGTTCGAGGTACTGGATGGAGGAGACCAGCTCGATGCCCTCGTCGGCGAGGACCTTGGCGACCGCGCCGAGCAGCATGTCTGTGTTGCGCGTGCGCAGGTTGAGCAGCAGCTTGGCGAGACGCCAGTCGGGACGAATGGAGGAGAAGATCTGGGTGTGCTTGACCTGGCCGGCCATGACGGCGCGGGTGACTCCGGCGGCGTGGAAGGTGTCGATGAGGCGGGAGAGTTCGCCGAGCGAGAGCCAGTGGACGCGGATGGCGGGATCGGCGGCGGCGCGGGCATCGATCTCGGGATCGGTCTCTTCCTTGATGGCGGCGACGACGACCGAGAGGCCGTGGGCGCGCGCGGCGTCGAGCAGCACGAACGGGAAGCGTCCATTACCGGCAATGAGTCCGAGTTTGGAATCGCTCGCGTTCATTCGGCTGTTATGTTCCTTCTCTCTTTTGAGAAAGGCTCAAACAATGCAATTATGAGCGCACCACGGCGCAGAGGGAAGCCTGCATGGTGTGTAGTGTGCGCGCTACTTGCTGCTGAAGGCTTCGGCGAGGCGGTTGAGGTCGGCGTCGGTGGTGGTGCCGGAGAGGATGAGGATGCGATAGCGGAAGGTTGCGGAGGCGCCCTTGTCGATGGTGAAGTGCATGGCAGGGGTGGTGGGCGAGAACCCATGCGCGCCGAGCGGGTTGACGGCGAAGAGGCCATAGTCACGGGCGTGCCAGTAGGTTGGGTAGTTGGGGTTTGCGGAGTGGTCGAGGACGGCGATGGTCTCGGCCTTGCCGTCGGGCGTGGTGGCGGAGAGCTCGCACCACTTGCCGCGCGTGCCCCAGGCGGCGTCGCCGACCTTGCCTTCGCTGGTGCGGTAGACGCCGGTAGCGCCGACGGTGGGCGCCGCGACGGGGGTTGCGATGCCGTTGGCGTCGCGGAGGGTCTCGGGCTTGGCGGTGGCGGATTCGAGGAAGTGGGCGACGCGAATGCCGAGCAGGCCGTCCTTGTCGTCGTGAAAGACGGAGGTTTCGAGGGCGTTGAGGGTGACGGTCATGTCGATGGCGCGTGCGGGCTTGCCGTCGATGGTGAGCTTGGAGAAGACGTAGCGCGTGGTCTGGTGGAGGATGGGCGGCTGCTGGTTACTGCCGACGGAGGGGACGTCGGAGGCGGGGTACCAGGTGGATTCGGTGACGAGTTCGCCGGAGGTGGGGCCGCTGCTGCTGGAGACAATACGGTCGTGGTCGATGGAGCCGTATCTGGCGCGCGCCTCGGGCTTGATGGCGTCGGAGTTGTTCCAGAAGTCGAAACCGTTGACGTTGGAGTAGTTGAACCAGAGGCCGGCGTGGTGGGGATGGTCGGTGCGTTCGCCGGGCAGGGGCGGATTGCCGCGGGTGAGCGTGGTGCCGTCGGGTGCGATGAGTGGGTAGAGGATGGGCTTGCGCTGGTTGGTGTGCCAGAGGTAGGAGGTGAAGGGCGCGCCGTCGATGGCGATGTCGACGCGGTGGGCGGCGGCGTTGACGGTGACGGCGACGCCGTGAGCGGGTGGGGCTGCGTTAAGCATGGGTGTGAATCCGAGAAGGACAAGCAGGAGCAAAATACGGGAAGAACAGGCAACGGTGAGAAGATTTGTGGGAGAAAGGGCCGAGAGGTTGTGGGGAGGCGAGCTTCGTCGGGATCCTTCGCTGCGCTCAGGATGACAACTTCGTAATTTGTGCGCGCTGCGCTCAGAATGACGATTGAGGGATGGATAACGGAGTGGGGAGGGGTTATGCGTGGACATAGGGTTTGCCTCCGACCATGACCTGCTGGGTTTTGTCGTCGAAGGTGACCTTCTGGCCGGTCTGGATGGCGGCGACGTTCATGCAGAGGGCGATGGAGTGGCTGTAGCCGGCGCGGATGCTGGCGTTGGGCGTCTTGCGCGAGCGGACGCACTCCATCCAGTTGCGCATGTTGGCGATGGTCTGGGGATCGCCGCGTCCGCCGCTGGAGGTGTCGGCGTCGTTGGAGACTTTCTGCACGGTGTCCATCAGTGAGAAGCTGGGCAGCTGGTTGGCGGGCAGCTTCATTGCGGCAGCCTCGCGGGCGGTGAGGCCACCGGTGGGCGTGACGGTCTGCCGGTCCATGTCGATCATGCCGCCGTTGGAGTAGTAGAGCTCCTTGGTACCACCGGCTGCGTTGGTGAAGCGCGAGGTGTACTGCACCTGGAATCCCTTGGTCGGGTCGTCGAGCGGGCCGTAG
>Ga0224557_1001026_pt1 | contig 28131 bp, 30 predicted proteins | sample 714S31014metaG_FD_180677 | JGI IMG/M metagenome (GOLD analysis project Ga0224557, IMG submission 180677) | Peat soil microbial communities from Stordalen Mire, Sweden - 717 S3 10-14 | ecosystem: Environmental > Terrestrial > Soil > Wetlands > Peat | place: Sweden: Norrbotten County, Stordalen... | reverse complement strand
ACCGAGCTCGGCGTATTGATCCGAGCTGAGCACATCCTGCCCCCAGCACGAGTAGTAGACGCCGTCGGCACCGGCCGCGCAGCACGCCGCGGCCAGCTCGTTTACCACGCCGGCGAGGGCCCAGAGCACCGCGTGGGCCACGGAGCGCTCTCCCTCCGCCAGCTCGCGCAGCCCCACCGGGCCGCACCAGAGGCCGATCAGGGCAAGGGGCGAGAAGAGTGTGACGAGCACGACCTCGTCGCTGTCCAGCTCCCGCCTCACCAGCTCCACGGTGCGCACATACTCGGCGGCGCGGCCGACCGTCTCGATCGGGCCGAACCGTCGGAGCTGGGCGAGCTGCGACCAGGACGACAGCGCTCCATCCGCGAAGAGCAGCGGAATGTCGGGCATCAGCTTGGCCGCCGCCAGCCGGTGGGCGCGGTAGAAGCGCACCGTCCGGCGCGCCAGCTCGTACGGCTCGTCGATCCGGAAATGCTTCCAGAGCAGGATCGGAGGGCGGTCCAGCGGCTCCGACCGGATCAGCGCGCGCAGCGGGCTCGGGGTGTGGCCGTTCGGGACGTTCATGCCTCGAATGCTAGCCAGGCTGCGGCTCGGGCGCGACGGGGAGGATCCTGGCGCGATCGGCGCGCTGCACTGTTGCTGCGGTCGTTGCGGCCCCTTCGACACAGTGGGCATCACCCGGCGCCACAGGTTCAGAGGGCCTCGGGGTCGTGTGACCCAAAGGAGGGACTTCCGTGACCGATGTACAGGTGCAGAACCGGGTCGCCAGCGACGGGCAGAGCCCGCAGGCCATCGCCGCCACAACGCCGATGACGGCGGATCCTCCGCGAGCAGCGACCACGCGCACCGCGTGGGCGTGGTCCGGGCGGTCGGTGATCCGGATTATCGAGCTGGCCGCCGTGGTCGCGCTGGCCTTCCTCATGCTGGACTTCGTGTTCCACGCCATCGGAGCGCTCAACGTTGGACTCGCGGCGCTCACCTTCACGGTCGGCTCCTTCCTCGCCTCCCCGTTCGTCGGCATCCTCAAGACCACCTCTGCGACACAGGGGAACCTCTTCGTCTGGGCGGATGTCCTGGCCATGGCTGCTTACGCCGTGGTGGCCATCCTGGTCGCAGGCGTGGTGGCAAGGGTGACCCGCGGCGCGGCCCACCGGACCGCCTAGATCGCGCGGCTGCCCAGGGTGGGCAGTGGGCTATTCGGTGTTCCGGAACGTCAGGGAGTAGCCGCGACCCGGCCGGTTGATCAGATCGCAGGGGATGCCCAGCCGAGCCAGGATCCTGCGCACCCTGGTGACGTAGTTGCGGACCTCCTCGGGCAGCAGGGCCGCGTCCGACCACGCGTAGCTCGCGATCTGCGCCGTGGAATAGAAGCGGTGAGGGTGCTCCAGCAGGAACTGCAGCAGCTCGAACTCGCGGGTGGTGAGCGCCGCCTCCTGACCCTTGTGGCGCACCACCCGGCCGTCCGGATCGAGCCAGAGACCCTGGAGCTGCCACACGCGCCGGTACCAGAGGTCGAGCCGCGCGTGGTAGCCGGCCATCTGGGCCTCGATGAAGGCGACATCGACGTCGGCGGCCCGCTGGGCCACGGGGTGCAGCTTGGGCAGCTCCCGCCTCACACGCTCGAGGAGCCCGACCTTGAAGCGGATCAGGTCGTCGTAGATGCTCATCCAGTGGCGCGCGTCTTCCCAGTGCTCGGTCCCGAGGTCCTCGCCCTCGAGGGCGCCTCGGTCTGGCGTGTGTGATTCGCTTGCCACCATGGTGTGGCCATAGCCTACAACCGGAGGGAGCCCACGAATCGGAGGCCGGCGGGGTGACCCTCCGGGGGCGGATGCGGTCAGTTGCTGAACTTCTTGCGCCCCCGGGTGTATCTCATGACCATGGACGCCAGCCAGGCAGATCAGGACCGTCCCGACATGGTCGCGGCGTTGCGCGGTGGAGACGTCTCCATCCGCATGGAGGGTGAACCCGACCCGGCCACCGCCTCCCTGGAGCTTGCCCTCTTCTGGCGGAAGGTCTACACCGAGATCCTCACCATGGAGGAGGCCGTCCTGGCGCGCATCCGCGCGCTGATGGCCGACCAGTCGTCCGAGGCCCGGCGGGAGGTCGAGCTGACCAACGTCCCCGTGGTCGTTGCCCAGGCCGATCGCTTTCGCATCAGGCTGGGATTCTGGGATGAGTGTGTCCGCACCTGGCAGAGGTCGCCCGGGCAGAGCGGCCGGCCCGTTGCTGCCGTTGTTGCGATCCCGGGCACAGACTGACATCAGACGGAGCCCCAGATCCAGCGGCTTCGGGGGGAGCAACCCCAAAGGAGGCCCAGGTGGTTGATACGCACGTGCAGGACCGGGTGGTGAGCAACGACGGTCCGACCTACAGCGGCGTGACCAGCACGACGCAGACGACGTCCGACCCGGTGACCGGGGCCGCGGTCAGTCGGAGCTCCACCCTGTCGTGGTCGGGCCGACCCCTGGCCTACCGCCTCGTCGGGCTGGCCGCGGCGATCGTCTTCATCTTCCTCGGCTTCGACTTCATCTTCCATGCGGCCGGGGCCGCCAACGTCGGGTTCGCGGCCTTCATCTTCGGCATCGGAGGGGCGCTCGCCGCCCCCTTCGCGGGCATCTTCAGGACCACTCTCACCGCGCCGGGGACGCTCATCGTCTGGGCGGACGTCCTTGCCGTCGTCGTGTACGCGATCGCTGCGGCCATCGTCCTCAAGGTGATCTCGATGAGCACCGACGAGCGCGCCAGGAAGACGGCCTAGCTCTGGCCCCCCCCAAAGGTCACCTGCCGGGACCGCGTGAGGTCCCGGCGTGACTGAGGGGCCGAGCCGAGATCTCGCGTTCTGCGGTGCGACCCCCAGTGCCACCGTCAGGGATGATCGGGTCAGTCATGGGGGGACAGGGGCAGGAGGTGTGTGATGCGCAAGGGACAGGCTGAAGTCGCGCGGCGGCGCCAGTTCCGGGGGACAGGTCTCTCGTGGACCCTGGTCCTCGCCCTGGTGGTGGCGGCGGCGATCGTGGTGGGCGTCATCCAGAACTCCCACGGAGTCCGGCTCGACTACCTGGTCTGGCACGGGAGCGTGCCCCTGATCGCGGTCCTGCTGGCGACGGTCGTCCTGACCGTCGCCCTGACCAGCCTGGTCGGAGTGATCTGGCGCGGTCGTCGCCGGCATCACCTGACCGACTCGGCAGAGCTGGACGAGCTGCGCGGGCAGGCGAAGCCGCAGGACGCCGCAGGCCGGCCGGCGGGCGCGCCGGCGCACCCAGAGGTGATGGGAATTCAGAACCCGGGAGCCCCGTCACGCTGAACGCCGCGGTGACGCCTCGCGAAGCGCCGAGGGCGGCGGGCGAAGCGGCAGCCGAAGCCGCGACCGACCGGGCGGGCGGCCTGCCGCTGTCTCCGCTCCTCTTTGCGCCGATCCTTCAGTACCGCCTCTGGGGCGGCCGGCGGCTGGCGGAGCTGCTCAGCGCCCCGCCCGGCCTCGATGGCCCGATCGGCGAGGCGTGGCTGCTCAGTGACCGGCCTGACCATCAGAGCCGCGTCGTCTCGGGGCCGCTCGCCGGGCAGACCCTGGGCGCGCTGCTGGAGGAGTACCCGGAGCAGATGCTCGGGAAGCTGGCCGGGCGGTTTCGCCGCTTCCCGGTGCTCCTCAAGTTCCTCGACGCCCACGAGCTGCTCTCCGTCCAGGTGCATCCGTCGGATGAGCGGGCGGAGCAGCTGCCGGCGGGCGAGACGGGTAAGACCGAGGCATGGGTGGTGCTGGAAGCGGGGCCGGAGAGTCACATCTACGCCGGCCTTCGACCGGGCACCACCCCGGACGAGCTGCGCGCGGCCCTGGCCAAGGGGGCGATCGCCGGTCAGCTGGTTGGCTTCGCCCCCAAGCTCGGCGACGGGCTCTTCATCCCCGCCGGGACGGTGCATTCCCTCGGTGGCGATCTCGTGGTCCTGGAGGTCCAGGAGAACAGCGATGTCACCTTCCGCCTCGACGATTGGGGTCGTGTCGACCCCGCGACCGGTCTGCAGCGTCCCCTCCAGGTCGAGCAGGCCCTCGCCTGCATCGACTTCGACCAGGGCGTGCTGGCGCCGGTGCTGCCGTTGGTCGAGGCGGACGCACCGGCGCGGCGCGAGCGACTCTTCGACTGCGAGCAGTTCTGCCTCTGGCGCGTCCAGGGTGAGCTGCCCTTCACCGTGGGCGCCGCGGGTCTTCCCCGGGTCCTCGTCTGCGTCGCGGGCTCCGGCGAGGTCGAGCACGGCGGCGCGTCTCACCCGATCGAATTCGGCGACGTCATGCTCCTGCCCGCGATCGTCGGCGAATGCACGGTCCGCCCGCGCGGGCTCCTCAGCATCGTGGAGGTGGCGCTCCCCGAGGTGCCCGCCACCTCGATGGTGCACGATCTGCCGCGCACCGCAGCGCTGCTCGGAGGCGTGGCTCCGAAGCCATGAGGCGGAGATGAAGCGACTGATCGTCTTTGATCTCGACGGCACGCTCGCCCCGAGCAAGTCACCGCCCGACGACGTGATCGCCGCGCTCGTGCACGACCTGCTCGGGATCGTCAAGGTCGCCGTCATCTCCGGAGGCAGCTGGCCACAGTTCGAGAAGCAGCTGCTCGCCAAGCTTCCGGGCGACCGGAGCCTGGCCAACCTCTACCTGCTTCCCACCTGCGGAACGCAGTTCTACCGGCACGACGAGGAGTGGGTGAGGGTTTACTCCGAGGATCTGAGCGCCGACGAGCGGCGCAAGATCGTCAGCTCCAGTCAGAGGGCCCTCGAGGTGACCGGCCTGGCGCCCACGAAGGTGTGGGGCGAGGTCATCGAAGACCGCGGCAGCCAGATCACGCTCTCGGCTCTGGGCCAGGCCGCTCCCCTGGCGGAGAAGGAGAGATGGGATCCCGATTTCTCCAAGAGAAAGGAGATCACAGCGGTCCTCGACACGCTGATACCGGAGTTCTCGGTCCGCATGGGCGGGGCTACCTCGATCGACGTGACCAAGCCGGGGATCGACAAGGCGTACGGGATCCGGAAGCTCCGCGACATCCTGGGCATCCCGCTCAGCGAGATGGTCTTCATCGGAGATGCGATCTTCGAGGGCGGGAACGACTACCCGGCTGAGCAGGCGGGGGTCGACTGCATCCCGGTGCGCGGCCCGGACGAGACCAGGCTGGTGATCGAGACGATCATCGCCTGCCTGGGCGGGGGAGGGGGAGGGAAGGCCGAGCCCGCCTCGACGGTGGACGGGTCATGAGCGCTTTCCAGATGCGGCGGCTGTGGCCCATCATGAGCCCCGAGCCGGCGAATCCACAGGAGGCCGAGGGCGTCCTCAACCCGGCCGCCGTCCGCGGCCCGGATGGGGAGCTCTACCTCTTCCCGCGACTCGTGGCCCGGGGCAACTACTCGCGCATCGGCGTGGCGCGGGTCCTCTTCAACGGCGACGGCGATCCCTTCGGGGTCGAGCGGCTCGGCGTCGCCCTCGAGCCCGAGACCGAGTACGAGAAGCGTCCTGACGGCGGGGGCGGCTGCGAAGACCCCCGGGTCACGTTCGTCGAGCCGCTGGGCAAGTACGTGATGACCTACACGGCGTTCTCGCCGGCCGGCCCCCGCATCGCCCTGGCGGTGTCGGACGACCTGCACCGGTGGGAGCGGCTGGGGCTCGCCCGCTTCGGGCCGTATCAGGGAGTCGAGCTGGATGGCGTCGATGACAAGGACGCCACCCTCTTCCCCGTCTTCATCCCCAACCCCTCCGGCCGCCCCGAGCTGGCCCTGCTCCACCGGCCGCTCTTTGCAGGCGGCGGCCCGGCCGAGAGCGTCGCCTCGCAGCCACCGGGCGGAGCCGACCTCGATCGCGAGAGCATCTGGATCTCGTACAGCCGGATGACCGAGGCGAGAGACGGATCACACCGGCTCGGGCGCTTCACCTCCCATCACCGGTTGGCCGCTCCACTCAGGTCCTGGGAGCGGCTCAAGATCGGTGTCGGGACCCCGCCCGTCCTCACCCGCCACGGCTGGCTGGTGATCTACCACGGGGTGAGCGAGGCGGAGGCGCCGGTCCGGGACGGGAGATCGCGCTGCTACTCGGCCGGCGTGATGGTGCTGTCCAGCGCCCACCCCCGGGTGATCCGCTACCGGTCGCCGGACCCGCTCCTCACCCCGGAGCTGCCCGAGGAGCGCGTGGGCACGGTCGGCAATGTGGTGTTCCCCACCGGCATCGACCGCCGCGACGATCTCGGCTCGCCCGACCGCTTCGACGTCTATTACGGGATGGCCGACGCCCGCATCGGGGTGGCGCGCCTCGACGTGCCGGAGCGCTTGCCCGAGGTGGGCCCGCCAGACCCGGCTCCGGACCTCGCTCCGGTCAGGCCTGGCGTCTGAGCCCGGCGACGGCGTCGTCGACCGAGGCGAAGAGGTGGTCGGCGCCGAGCTGCTCGATGAGGGAGCCGTGCTTGAGATCGTGGTGCACGATGTGGGAGGCGCGGGCGATCCCCATCGCCACTCCGCTCCGGCCCAGCTCGGTCGCCAGGCCCCTGAGCGCCTGCAGCCCGGTGTAGTCGATGTCGGAGATCGCGTCCGCGTCGATGATCACCGTCCGCACCCGGCCCGCCTGGGCACGGAGGAGCTGGCGGATCCGGGAGCGGAAGTAATCGGCGTTCCCGTACCAGAGCGGCGCGTAGACCATGTAGACGAGCACCCCGGGGACCTCTTCCGTGGGTCTGCCGATGTCCCGGGGTATCCAGTGGTCGGTCCCCGGGTCCCGCCCGAGCAGGGTGTCCCGAGGGCGGGCCGTGCGGCGGGTGCGATCGGCGAGGGAGAGGATCATGGCCAGGAGCACCCCCTGCTCGATGCCCACCAGCGCCACCACCAGAATCGTGACCGCGGCCAGGGCAAACTCGAGCCGATCGAAGTGGAGGATGGTGTGCAGCTCGTCGACGCGGAAGAGCTTGGTCGCGACGAACACCAGGGTGGCGGCGAGGGTCGCCTCGGGGAGGTCGGCGAGCGGGGCGGTCAACCCCACCGCCGCCACCACCACGACCAGCGCAGCCATGACGTTGGCGAGCTGGGAGCGCGTCCCTGACGCGGTCGCGATCGCCGTGTTGGGCGGGCTCGCGTCGACAGCGAGCGTCCCGATCAGCCCGGCCGCGACGCTGCCGGCACCGACCGCGATCAGATCTCTGTTGAAGTCCCCCGCGGTCGGCTCGGAGGCGGCTCCCGATCTGCGGACCGTGGCCGCGGTCTGCGCGATGCAGAGGAAGGCAACCGTCAGCACCGTGGGGATGAGCGATTGGAGCTGTGACCACGAGACGGTCGGCAGAGCCAGGCCTGGCAGACCGCCGTGGATGGAGCCGATGACCGACACGCCATGCTGTGCCCTGAGGGCGAGGGCATCCACGGCGACGATGGAGAGCACCAGGCCGAGGAGCGCGCCGGGCAGCCGGTGGCTCAGACGCTGCGCCACCAGGATGATGGCGAGCACGCCGAGCGCGATCCCGAGGGACCAGAAGTTGATGTGGTCGAGCTGGCGGAGGAGATCGCCGATCTGATCGATGGTGGTGGTCCCGCCACCGGCCACTCCGAACACGATGGGGAGCTGCCGGGCGATGATGCCGACGGCGATCCCGGCGAGGATCCCGGTGATGACCGGCGTCGAGAGCAGCTCCGAGATCCACCCCAGGCGGACCAGACCGATGGCGATGAGGATGGCGCCGACCACGATCGCGGTGAAGGCCATCGCGGAGCCGTAGCCGGAGGACCCCACCACGGCGACCGACGTCACCCCGACGGCGAGCACCGGCGCGATCGTCGAATCCGCGCCCACCGAGAGGTGGGGGTCAGTGCCGAGCAGGGCGTAGAGGAGCGCGCCGGCTGCGAAGGCGTAGAGGCCCGCGACCACGGAGAGGTCGGCGAGACGCGCCGTGGCCATCTGCGACGGCACGACCACCGCGACCAGGGTCAGACCGGCGAGCGCGTCGGCGGCCAGCCACGACGGTCGGTAGCCGCGGAGCGTCGGTAACAGCCCCCGGCCACGCCGTGCCGCACGGCTCACGCCGTCACACCGGGCTCGGGCATGGCCGCGAGCAGATCCGCCAGAGCGCGGCCGAGGTCGGGCCGCACCGAGTACGCCGTGCTCGGATCGTCCCCGGTGAGAACCAGGGCCCCGGTGGAGGAGAGACGGTCGAGCTGGTGACGGACCTCGAAGGGCGGCTGTCGCATGAGCCTCGCCAGCTGGGAGACAGTTCGCGGCTCCCCGAGCAGCAGGCTGACGATGCGCAGCCGGTCGGGGTCGCTCAGCGAGCGCATCAGCTCGGTCGTCGGGGTGAGGTCCTCGCGCGTCCAGGTGAGGAGGGATCGGGCGGTCCTCAACGCGGCGCGCGGCCGGAGTGCCAGCCGCTGGCCGGTCGCGTAGCTGGTCTGGAGCAGCGCCTCACCCACGGTGGCGCCGCCGCTTCGGCGGGCGATGACGACATAGAAGACGGCCACGACAAGGAGCGCGACCACCGCATCCACCCATCCGGCCTGGAGACCGAAGCCGAGAAGCCGTCCGAGGGCGACCAGGCCGGTGCTGACACTTGCCACCACGCCGATGTCGAGGGCGGCGGCGATCACAACGCGCACCGGACGGGGCACCCGCACCAGCCCGGCGCCCGAGGAGGCGGGGGTCTTCCGGATGACGAAGTAGCAGCCCACCCCCATGACGACGAGGATCACGCCCTGGACCGCCAGCTTCTGGACAGCGGTGAAGAAGTGCTCGATGGGGACCCCCACCAGCACGCCGAGCGCGACGTACACGGCGATCCAGACGACGGTCGCCGGAACCATGCCGAGGACAAAGGTGCTGCGGCGCACCCTCAGGGCGCCGGCGACGAGCGTCGTGTAGATGCGGAGCCCGGGGATCAGCCGGCTCACCGCGATGCCGACCCATCCGGCCGACTGGACCCTCCTCGAGACCCTCTGGAGGGCGTGCTGCTGGTGAATCCTGCGGGCCAGGGCCTGGAGGCCACGATCGCCGACCGCCCGCGCCCAGGTGTATCCGACCAGTGAGCCGGCGATGCAGGCGACCAGAGCCAACGGGACGAAGACCAGGGGGTCGAGCCCGCCGGCCGCGATCAGGAGACCGGCGGCGAGCAGGGTCAGCTCCCCGGGAGCGAACGGGAGGGGGACCCCCGCCTCCTCGGTGAAGAGCAGCCCGCCCAGCAGAGCGATGGCGACGGCTCCGTGCAGGCCCTGGAGGAAGTTCAAACGGGGTGGCCACTCCGAACTGGCAGACGGGCGAACGATGGCCCTCCGCCGCAGGGTACACCGGCCCCCGAGCTGCCGCTCTCCTCAGCGAGCCGGCGGGGGCGTGTAGCGCGTGATCACGGCTGTGATCTCGAGATCCGGGGCGCTGGCGGCCGCCTCCTCGACGATGGTGCGAGCGCATGCGGTGAGAGGGGTCTGGGCCTCTGATTGACCAAAGAGCTCCCGTGCCAGGTCGAGGTCTTTGAGCAGGTCGCGCACCGCGAAGAGCGTCGGCTGGTGGCGGCGCTGCAGGTAGCCGGCGCGCCGCATCTCGAGCGCGGGTGCGAGCCGGACCAGCACCCAGAAGACCTGTTCAGGGTCCAGGCCGGCCGCCTCTCCGGCCACCTGCAGCTCGGCGGCGGCCGACACGACCACGGCGAGCATGCTGTTTGCCACCAGTTTGAGGCGGGCGCCACTCCCCAGCGGGCCCACGTGACGCACCTCGCCGAGGAGCTCCAGCACCGGCCTTGCCCGTGCGACGTCATCGGGCGCACCACCGGCGAGGATCGCCGCCGCGCCGCGGAGCACCACCGTCGGAGCGCCCATGATGGGCGCGTCGATGAGGGCGGATCCGGAGGCGTGGAGCTGCGCCGCGAGCTCCTCGACGACGGCGGGCCCCGACGTGCTCATCTCGATGAAGAGCTGCCCGTGCGCCGCCGTCAGCGCGCCATCCGGTCCACCCAGGGCGGCTCGGACGGCATCGGCGCCGGTCAGACTGAGAATGACGACGTCGGCATCGCGGGCCGCGTCGGCGGGGGTTGCGGCGACGCGGCCCACGCCCACCTGCTCGGCGCGCGAGCGGGTCCGGTTCCAGAGTGTGGGCTCGAACGAGGCAAGGCATCGTGCGATCGCCGACCCCATCCGTCCCGTGCCGAGGATTGCGATCCGCGCGCTCATGGCACAGCCTCCCTGGTGGCTCCCCGGTCGCGAGCTTACGGCGCAGCGCGGAGGCCGCACGCCTGCTCACGCAGTCGAGGTGATCGTATCAGCCGGTTCGTCCAGATCCAACCGCACCGAGCGCGCGCGTCAGGAGCAAGGGGCCGGCGACGGCAGCCTCAGCGGCGCCGGAAGACGAGCGCGGCCCCCAGCCCGCTGACGACGCCGATCGCGGCCAGAACCACCAGGTTGGTCACGGTGATGCCGTAGCCGAACCAGGGGTCCTGAAGGGCTCGTACCGCGTACTTGAGCGGATCGAAGTCCGCCGCCAGCCTCATGGCGCTGGGAAGGACGGAGAGGGGAGGGGCGGCACCCGAGATGAGGTAGAGGGGGAAGAAGAGGACCAGGCCGACGCTCTGCGCTGAGCGCGTGGTGGGGAAGAGGGCGGCGATCAGCAGTCCCAGGGCGAGGAAGCTGATCAGACCGACCACGAAGCCGAGGACCACCCCGGGCACCGACTGGGGGACCGGGTAGGGATAGGCGGGACGGGCCGCGCCCAGCAGCACGACCGTGGCTGCGATTGCCACTCCGAAGCAGACGGCCGACTGGGCCAGGAGCACTGCCGTCGCCGGCACCGACGAGGCGCGGAGCCGGCGCATGACGCCGCGCTCGAAGTAGGACGCGGCGTGGGGGGGGAGGGCGATGAGGCCCATCGCAGCGATGACGACCGCGATGTTGCTGACCACGTAGTACTCGGCACCGCCGACACCGCGGATCTCCTCTCCCGGACGGTTGAACACCCCGGCGATGACGAACATCACCACCAGCGGGTAGGCGATGGTGAATCCCACCGCCAGCGGTTCCCGGAGGAAGAGCTTGGCCTCCAGCCAGGTCAGCTTCGCGAAGAGCGGAGGTCTCACCGCTCAGGCGGGACTCCGCCCGGAGCCTGGGTGATGCGCAGGAAGACGTCCTCGAGAGTCGGCTGCTCGAGACGCAGGTCGGCCGGCTCCATCCCGTGAGCGATGAGGGCGGCGCCGAGGTGGGCGAGCAGGGGACCGTCGCCCGAGACCTCCACCCGGGGGCCGTGGCGGGCGACACCGCTCACGTGCGGGACACGCCTCAGCCAGTCGGCATCCTGGTGAGCGGGGGTCGAGAACACCACGCGCACGCCACCGCCATAGCGGCTGATCAGTCCCTGGGGAGAGTCCACCGCCGCGACCCTGCCCCGGTGAACCACGGCGACGCGGTCGCAGAGCTGCTGTGCCTCCTCCATGAAATGGGTCACCAGGATGACGGTGGCGCCACGATCCCGAACTGACCGGACCAGGTCCCAGGCCACCCGGCGCGCGGCCGGGTCCAGACCCTGGGTCAGCTCGTCGAGGAAGACCACCTGAGGTTGATTGATGAGCGCCAGGGCGACGAAGAGTCGCTGCTGCTCGCCGCCGGAGAGGCTGGAGAAGGCCGCTCTGCCCCTTCCCTCCAGCCCCCAGCGCTCAAGGACCACACGCCACGGGGCCGCCTGGGGCGCGAGGGCGGCGAAGAGGTCCAGCGCCTCCCAGACCCGGATCCGGTCGGGCAGCGCCGCCTGCTGAAGCTGGCAGCCGATGCGCCGGCGCAGCTCGCGGGGCTCCCGAGAGGGATCCAGCCCCAGGACCCGGATCTGGCCCTCATCGGGGTGGCGCAGCCCCTCCATGCACTCCACCGTGGTCGTCTTGCCGGCGCCGTTGGGCCCGAGCAGGCCAAAGATCTCCCCCTCCTCGACCTCCAGTGAGAGGTCGTCCACGGCGAGCACGCCGCCGTAGGCCTTGCGCAGGTGCTGGACGTCGACGACAGCAGGCATTCCATCCCCGCGGACGTACCGTTCCCATGGTCCGGCCCCCCGCGTCCTCGGGTGGCGGTCCCGGATGGTAGGGGAGAGGAGGCTCGAGCTGCACCGGTCCAGAGCGCCCCGCGGATGTCGCCGGTGGCTCACCGGGGAGCGACGTCTCCGTGGAGAAGCTCCCCGCGAGACGGGGCGGGTCGATAATCGCCGCGTGAAGGTCCTGGTCGTGGAGGACGAGAAGGAGGCGGCGGAAACTCTGCGCTGGGGTCTCGCCGAGGCCGGCATTCCCGCCGATGTCGTCCACAACGGCAGGGATGCCATCGAGCGGGCGCAGGCCAACGGCTACGACGCCGTCATCCTGGACGTGATGCTTCCCGACGGCCCCGACGGCTTTGCTGTCTGCCGCAGTCTCCGAGAGATGCGCGTCACCAGCTGGGTCATCATGCTCACCGCCCTCTCGGCGATCCCCGACCGTGTGTCGGGTCTCGACTCCGGGGCTGACGACTACCTGACCAAGCCGTACGCGTTCGCCGAGCTGCTGGCCCGGATCCGCGCTCGCTCGCGCCGGGAGAATGGGATGCGCAACACCACCCTCTCGGACCTCCTCATCGACGAGATGGCCCGCGTCGCGGCGGTGAGCGGTGTCCCAATGGCCCTGACCCGCAAGGAGTTTGACCTGCTGGCGCTGCTTGCCCAGCATGCCGGGCGGGTCGTGACCGACGAGCAGCTCGTGGACCGCGCCTGGAGCTACGAGAGCACGCCGAACTCCGGACTTGTCGACGTGTACATGAGCCGGCTGCGGACCAAGCTGGCTCGCGCCGGGTCCGGAGTGCGCATCCTCAGCGTCCGCGGTGTCGGATACCGCCTGGAGTTGGAAGGTGTCTGACCCACGTCGCCCGGCGCCGCTGTCGGCCGTCTTCGCCCGTGCCCGCCCGGTACACGGGACCCGCCGCGTGGTCGGGCTGGTCCTCGCGATCCTCGCGCTGATGACCGTGATCACGGTCCTCGAGTTCGTCACGCAGCCGGACGAGACCTTCGGCGGGCTCATGCTCCTCGGTCTGGTCGCCGCCATCTGGCTGCTTCCCCCGTGGCCGACCCTGCTCATCGCGGCCGTCGCCCTGACCCAGCCGGCCGTGCTCGAGATCACCGGCCAGTGGCCGGCGCTCACCGCGGACTTCCAGTTCATCGCCGTCGCCGTGGTGACCGTCTTCGGAACTGTCGCCGTCAATGCCCTGGGTCGCGTCGGTGCCGAGAGGGAGGCGCTCATCGCGAGCCTCACCCAGTTCACCTCGGAGGCCGCCCACGAGCTCAACTCGCCGCTCAGCGCCATTCGGGTGGCTGTGGACGTGACCCTGCGGCACCCGCGGGAGAGCGAGAGGTACGTCGCGAGCCTGGAGCAGATCCGCGACCAGGCGGTCCGGCTCAGCGTGTTGACGGAGGGTCTGCTGCTCCTTGCGCGCAAGGACGCCAAGGCGCTCGTGGTCCGCCGGGCCCCGCTCTCGATGGACGACGTGATGGAGGAGCTGTACGACCGCTGGCGCGCGCCGGCCGAACGTGCCCGGGTGGCCCTGGAGGTGGAGCGGGAGAGTGGTGCCGAGCTCTCCGGTGACGCGGTGCTCCTTGGTCGCCTCTTCGACAACCTCGTGGAGAACTCACTGAGGCATGCCAAGAGCCGCATCTCCGTCTCCGCGCGCCTGGACCGCCGGACCTGCGTGGTCGGGATCGAGGATGACGGCGGGGGTTTCGCGGAGGGGGATCGCCCGGCCTCCATCGAGCAGCTGAGGAGAGGTGACCGGCTTCCCGCCCGGAGCGGGGGAACGGGCCTGGGGCTGTCGATCGCTCTCGCCATCGCCGCTGAACACGGGGGCACCATCAATCTGGAACATCCGATCGGCGGTCTGCGAACGGTTGTCAGACTCCCCGTCACACCGAATTAGGGTTCCGTGCAGACTCCGAGGTCACCCTCTGGGAATGAATTCGTGGAACTGGCCCGGAGAACTCCTGACCCGGATCACCTCGGCGTACCTCGAGCTTCGAGAGGTGGCACGTCGTCCCCTGGACCGCGGCCTCTCCCATCGTGAGCAGGGACAGGGCATGGTCGAGTACGCCCTGATCCTCGTGCTGATCGCCGTCGTGGTGGTGCTCATCCTCACCACGTTGGGGAAGCAGGTCAAGAACGCCTTCTCCAACGTCAGCAGCGCCATCGGCACCTGAGGTCAGGTCGCCGGAGTCGCGACCGGGCGTCGGTCCCGGCCCGAGGCGATCCGCACCGGGCGGAGCCTGATCGACGGCTCATGCCCGGAGGGGACGGTTGATGTCGCTCGGAGACCGGCGCGTAGACCGCGTCCGGCCCCGGCGCGGTCTGAGCCGCCGATTCGCGCGAGCGCCACCGTGTCCTCCTGTCGGAGAGCGGCGGGGGTGGGGAGGAGGTCGCCAATCTGGCAGAATCAAACTCGACCACTCCGCGCAGAACCACCATGAGGAGGCGAGACCGTGGCCGTCCTCGACCCGTGTGACAACTGCGGCCGTCCAACTCCCATCTACCGGTTGGCCGCGGTGATCCTCGACGGCCGGATGGCGCGTGTCTGCCCCCTCTGTGCCTCCACCGAGAAGGATCGGATCGACGTCCCCTACGCTCCGCGGGCCGACCAGGGAGCGATCCAGCCCAGCACGGCCCGCGACGTCTGGTGAGCCGCGAGCCCTTCGCCGTCCGCCTGGCCGCCGCCGGTCGCGAGCTGGGGTCCGCCCTCTGCCTCGGCCTCGACCCCACCGGCTGCCGGGATGCCGCCGAGCTCGAGCGCTTCTGCGCCGAGATGCTGGAGGCGGCGCTCCCCCACGTGGTCGCGGTCAAGCCCAACCTGGCCTTCTTCGAGCAGCACGGATCGGAGGGGCTGCGGGTGCTCGAGCGGGTGCGCGGGATGGTGCCGGAGAGCCGGCTGCTGATCCTCGACGCCAAGCGGGGCGACATCGGCAGCACCGCGGAGGCGTACGCCCGGGCCCTCTTCGACGTGTGGGGGGCCGACGCCGTCACCGTGAACCCGTTGCTCGGCCGGGATGCGGTGGAGCCCTTCCTGGCGCGCGCCGGCACGGCCGCCCTCCTCCTCGCCCGCACCAGCAACCCGGGTGCCGCCGACTTCCTGGAGGCGCCGCTGCAAGATGGCCGGCCCCTCTACCGTCTGATCGTGGAGCGGGCACTGGGCTGGTCCGGCGCCGCCCAGATCGGCTTCGTGGTCGGGGCCACCTCCGCCACCGCCATCTCCGAGGTCCGTGGCCTCGCCCCGGCTGCCCCGCTCCTCCTGCCCGGGGTCGGCGCCCAGGGAGGTGACCTGGAGGCCGCGGTCAGCGCGGGGCTGGACGCGACCGGGGGCGGCATCATCGTGCCGGTCTCACGGGGCATCACCGGGGCCGCCGACCCTCGGGCCGCAGCCGCCGAGCTCCGGCGCCGGATCGAGGCGGTGCGGGCGGTGGTGTCGAGAGCATGAGCGTGCGCGCCGTCATCGAGCTCTCCGGACACATCATCGACAGCATGGTGCTGCCCCGGGTCATGGACAGCGTCATGGACATGGGGGCGACCTTCCACGTCGAGGAGTTCCGAGTCGGCACCCGACTCGACGAGTCCTCCTTTGCGCGGCTGACCATCGAGGCCGAGAACGAGGAGAAGCTCGCGGCGGTGCTCGCCGCCTGCCAGGAGCACGGCGCCACCGTCGTCGGCGCCGAGGATGCCGTGACCCTGCCCGCGCCCGCTGACGGCGTCTTCCCCGACCTCTTCTACACCTCCACCAACCAGCCCACCGCGGTGCTCATCGGGGGTGAATGGGTGACGGTGGACGACATTGAGATGGATTGCGGGGTGGTGATCGCCGCGGGAGCCGCGCGCGCCGTCCCGGTGACCGATGTCCTGGCCGGAGACCAGGTGGTGGTGGGCCGGGCCGGGGTCCGCCTGAGCCCGGTGGAGCGGGGGAGGGGCAAGGAGGTCTTCGGCTTCACCACCAGCTCGCTCTCCCCGGAGAAGCCCAAGCACCAGGTCATCCGCGAGCTCGCCGACACCATGCGCGAGGTTCGTGCCAGAAATGGCCGGATCTGTTTCGTCGGCGGTCCAGCCATCATCCACACCGGGGCGGGTCCGCATCTCGCCCGGCTGATCGCGCTCGGCTACGTCCAGGTGCTCTTCGCCGGCAACGGCCTGGCCGCCTACGACATCGAGTCCCAGTTCTTCGGCACCTCTCTCGGGATCGGGCTGGAGAAGGGCCTGCCCATCGAGTCCGGGCACGAGCTGCACATGCGGACGGTCAACCGGGTGCGGGCTGTGGGTGGCATCCGGGCGGCGGTGGAGTCCGGGATGCTCCGGCGCGGCGTGATGTTCGAATGCGTGGGCAGTGGCGTCGAGTACGTGCTGGCCGGATCTGTTCGCGACGACGGCCCGCTCCCCGACGTGGTGACCGACATGGTGGAGGCACGGCGGCGGATGCGCGCGGCGCTCGCCGGGGTCGACCTCTGCATCATGTGCGCCTCCATGCTCCACGCCATCGCCACCGGCAACCTGCTGCCCGCGGCGACCCGGACGGTGTGCGTGGACATCAACCCGGCGGTGGTCGCCAAGCTGGCCGACCGCGGGTCCGCGCAGACCCTCGGCCTGGTGACCGATGTGGAGTCCTTCCTGCGCGAGCTGGGGGAGGCGCTGGCCGGGGAGATGGGATGAGCGTGATCCTCATCTCCACCGGGCCCGAGCCCGACCACGCGGCTCCGGGCCACCCGGAGCGGCCCGACCGGGTGGCGGCGATCCTCGAGCACATCGCCGGTCAGGAGGACCTGGCCTCCCTTCCGCGCCTCGACCCGAGCGAGGCGGACGGCGCGGCGATCGAGCTGGTCCACACCCCGGCCCATGCGCTCGCGGTGCTGGCCATGGCCCAGCGCGGAGGCGGCTGGTTCGACGGCGACACCTTCTGCGGCCCGGGCTCGCACGCCGCCGCGCTCCGGTCGGTGGGGGCGGCCCTGGCGGCGGTCGACGCGGTCTGCGACGGCCGCTCCGACCACGCCTTCTCGATCAGCAGGCCGCCCGGTCACCACGCCACCGCCGGGACGGCGATGGGTTTCTGCATCTTCAACAACGTCGCCATCGCAGCCCGTCACGCTCAGCTGCGGGGCAGGAAGCGGATTGCCATCATCGACATCGACGTCCACCACGGCAACGGCACCGAGGAGATCTTCTGGGATGATCCCTCGGTCCTCTACACCTCCCTCCATCAATCCCCGCTCTACCCCGGGACCGGGCACGCCAGCGCCCACGGAGGTCCGGCGGCGCTCGGTCTCAATATCAACGTGCCGCTCCCCTCGGGGACCGGCGGGGATGAGTGGCTGGCCCGCTTCGAGACCCACGTGATGCCCGCGGTGATCGCCTACGAGCCGGAGCTGGTGCTGGTCAGCGCCGGCTACGACGCTCACGCCGCAGATCCACTCGCCACCCTGGAGCTGACCGCCGCCACCTACGCCGCACTCGCGTCGCGGGTCCGAGCTCTCTGCGCCGAGGCCGGCAGCGGCTCGGTCTGGGTCCTGGAGGGCGGCTATGACCTCGAAGCCCTCGGGGAGTCGGTGGCCGCGACCCTGCGCGGGCTGGTCAACGGTGATGGCGATCCCACCCCGGAATAACCGCCTCGGGGCCGCCCCGTTAACCTTGTTGACGTGCAACCATCCCGCTCTCGCCTGATCGCGGCGCTGGGCGCGGCCGCCGCCGCCACCCTGGCCGGGTGCAGCCTGGCGTCCCCGGCGTCCTCCAGCCCGACCGGAGTGGCCACCAACCCGCCGGTGAGCGGCAGCACCGGGCCGGCGACCGCAACCCCCGCAGCGTCCGGCCCGGCGGGCGCCCAGACGAGTGGCGAGCGCACCGTGCTGGTCCAGGAGGGGTTGCGCATCCACAGCTCGGCCTCGCTCTCCTCGGCGGTGGAGGGGACGGCGGCCTGGGGAGTGACCCTCACCGTCCTCGGCTACAACGCCTCCGGGGGGGCATGGCCGGATTCGTCCTCACCCGGCGGCTGGTACCAGGTCCAGGGTTCGACGGTCACCGGCTGGGTCATCGCCGACCCCACCTACACGGCCTCCGGGCTGCTCAGCTCGGTCGGTTTTCAGGACAAGCAGATCAACGGAGTCCTCTACCCCACCGACTGGACGTACTCCGACAACAGCGGCGAGGCCATCTTCGAGCCTCAGACGGGCACCGACCTTCCCACCCTGGTGATCCGGGAGGCGACCACACTCAGCGCCCTCGGCCCGTCGGGCCTCACCGGCTACCCCTCGGTGTCCAGCAACGCCGAGGTGGTGGCCTGCGGCTACACCGGCACCCTCGTCAAGTACGCGGCCGGCTCGGCCGCGTCCCCACAGCCGACCATGGACCCGGGGGGCGGGAGCGTGACCCGCCTGGCGGACTTCGCCCAGTTCCGGGCGACCCTCTCCCCGAGCTACGCCATCGACATCGAGATGAACTACTCGACCGCCGACGACTACGCGGTCTTCGAAAACCTGCTCAACAGCATCCGCTACCCGTTCCCCGACTGCGAGGCCGCAACCCCCACGCCTGGTCCCGGCCACTGAGCGGCAGCTGATGCGGACCACCCTGATCGACCTCGAGATGGGCCGGTCGCCGATCGCCGACATCACCGACGAGGTGGCCGCATTCGCGCGGGGAGGGGGAGACGGGCTGCTCTCGGTCTTCGCCCCCCATGCCACCGCCGGGGTGGCACTCATGGAGACGGGGAGCGGCTCCGAGCCCGACCTGGTCGCCGCCCTGGAACGGCTGCTCCCCCGTGACGACCGCTACCGTCACCACCACGGCAGCCCCGGCCACGGCGCCGACCACCTGCTGCCGGCCCTCGTGTCCCCCTCCCTCACCGTCCCCGTCCAGGCGGGGCGGGTGCTGCTCGGGACCTGGCAGCGGGTCGTCCTGGTCAGCCTCAACCGCGACAATCCGCACCGGCGGGTGCGCCTCTCCCTCCTCGAGGGCTGAGCCGCTCCGGGTGCCGTCGCGACGTCAGCTCAGCTGGATCAACGAATGCGCGCTGAGCCAACCGAGGCTCAGGCTCATCAGCAGGGCGCTCACGGCCAGCAGAGCCACATAGGCGGCGCCGATCACGAACCGGGTTCGGAGCGGGAGCTGGGGGGCCTCGGCTCCCGTCCGGGCGGCGTGGAACCGACCCCAGACCGAGTAGCAGCCGACCAGGAAGATGAGCAGCAGGATGGGGTTGATCGCCGCTGCCCCGGCGAGCTGGCTCGCCAGCAGGGCGCCGATGATGACCAGTCCGGCCAGATTGAACCATTTGCTGATGGAGCTGGCGATGCGGCCCCCATCCAGCGGCAGCATCGGCACCAGGTTGAAGAGAGTGATGAGGAAGCCGAAGTAGCTGAGCGAGATGGCGAAGGTCACCTGGGAGGAGACGTAGGGCTGGGCCAGCGCCCAGAGGTAGAGGGCGAGGGCGGCAGCGAAACCGGCGATCGGCCCGGCGATGGCGATGGTCGCCTCACGGCGCCGGTCGCTGGTGAAGCCGCGGCCGGCAGTGGTGAAGGCTCCGAGGAACGGGATGAAGACCGGCGCCGACATGGGGACGCCCATGACCCGGGAGGTCAGGAAGTGCCCCATCTCGTGGACGAAGATGATCAGGACCAGGCCGATCGCGAAGGCCCAGCCGAAGAGGAGTGAGTAGGCGACGATCGCGATCAGCGCGGTCGCGGCGGTGATGCCGAACTTGGCGAAGAGCGCGCCGAACTTGAGGATCGCGAGGCCCACGGTGGCCAGGCCGCCCAGCCAGCCGCTGCGGCGCTTCGCCTGCGTCCCCGAACCCCGGCCGGGCGCGCCGTAGCCCTGCTGGCCCCAGCCGGGAGGGGTGTAACCGGCGCCGGGGGGCGGGTAGAGGGTGCCGGGCGGGGCGTAGCCGGCGCCGGGAGGCGGGTAGATGGTGCCCGGAGGGGCGTAGCCGGCGCCGGGAGGCGGGTAGATGGTGCCCGGATGCGGCGGGGGCTGGCCCGGGAGCGCCGCCGGGTACGTCGGATAAGCAGGCCACCCCCAGGGGGCGCCGGCGGGGGTGGTGGGCGTCTGCCCGGTATCCGGCACGGGTGCCGGGTCGGGCGCCTCGGGTGTGGCGGGCATCCGTTCGATCATCTCACGGCCCTCGACTCGGGCCTCGCGGCGAGCGCCGCCAGCGGAGGCGGGGCCTGCTTCTGTATCGTCCGGCTGGCATGGACGACTCCAGTCTGAGTGGCTCCAAGATCGCCATCGTCGGCGCCGGGGTGATGGCCGAGGCGATGCTCTCCGGCCTGCTCGAGCGTGGCCTCATCGAGGCGGGGTCGGTCACCTGCAGCGACCCCCGGGAGGCACGACGCCGGGAGCTCCAGGAGCGCCACGGTGTGGCGGCGATCACCAGCAACGCCGAGGCGGTCGCACGGGGAGACATCATCCTGCTCTGCGTCAAGCCCCAGGTCCTCGGGGCCGTCATGCCCGAGCTGAAGCCCGTGATGCGCCCGGGGCAGCTCGTCATCAGCATCGTCGCCGGGGCCAGCAGCCACGCCCTGGCCGAGGGCCTCGACCATCCCGCGGTCGTTCGCTGCATGCCCAATACTCCCGCCCAGATCGGCCAGGGGGTGACCGTCTGGTTCGCCACCCCGGCCGTCGACGCCACCGGCCGGGCCCGCACCCGGACGCTGCTCTCCGCGCTCGGGAGCGAGTTCGAGGTCGATGACGAGCGCCAGGTGGCCATGGCCACCGCGGTGAGCGGCAGCGGCCCCACCTACGTCTTCCTCTTCATCGAGGCGCTCATCGACGCCGCTGTTCATCTCGGCTTCCCGCGCCACGTCGCCCGCGAGCTGGTCCTGGACACCGTGCAGGGCTCGGCGGCCTTCGCCGTCGCGAGTGGCAAGCACGTCGCCGAGCTGCGGGACATGGTGACCTCGCCGGGGGGGACCTCGGCGGCCGCCATGTACGAGTTGGAGCGAGGACGCCTCCGGACCGTCGTCAGCGATGCCGTCTGGGCTGCCTTCGAGCGGACTCTCGCCATCGAGGCCGCGCTCGAGAGTCGCCCCCCGGACACCTCGTCCCGGCCTCGCTGAGGCTCGCCAGAAGAGCTGTCCCCCTCCGGGTTGGTCCCCGGCGTCGCAACCCTGGCCCCCGGCAGATGGCCTTCCCGTGAAGCGGCGGTTACGCTGTTTGCAGCGTTAGGTGTGATGGTGTAGCCTCGGCAGCGGGCAGCGTTGCCTGACGCAGCCCGGTCGTGTCAGTTTCGATCGAGAGGGGGGCGCGTGTCGCCCGCAATTCGTCATACGGCGCTCGGGACGAGGCGTCCCAACCCGAGCCAGGTCCGAACCGTGACCGCCGCCCTCGCGGTGGGTGTGGTCGCGGTGGGCGGTTGGGCGCTCGTCGAGCGCGCGGAGACCGTCGAGACGCTGCTCTTCCTCGCGCTCGCCGTGAGCATCGTCGGCGTCAGTGTCGGATACCTCTCGGAGCGCTACCAGCGCCGCCACCTGGAGCACCTCTCCGAATCCCGCGATCTCCTCCAGCAGACGGTCCGGTCACCGCTCTCGGTGGGGGCCCTGCTCGGCCGGCTATGCCAGATCTTCGGCGCCGACTTCGCGGAGGTGGTGGTGCTCCCCCCCGACGCTCCCGACCAGGGCGCGCTGCTGGTCCGGGTGCGGGGCGGCCGGACCACGGAGAGCTCCGAGGCGGTCGATGAGAACCTGCTCGCGGATGTCTTCTCGGTGATCGTGCCCGCCAGTCTCAGCCTGGTGCTCCGCGAGGGCGCCGGTCCCGTGCAGAGTGACGCCATGCTCGCCCGTCGCGGGCTGCGCGGCGCGGTCATGGCCGCCCTCTCGGTGGAGGGGAGGATCCTCGGCAGCCTCATGGTGGGACGCTGCCGGGGCGACCCGCGATCCTTCACCGAGGAGGATCGCCGTCTGCTGGAGGCGCTCGCTCCCCAGGTGGGGGTGACGGTGGAGAAGCTCCGTCTCGACGAGCGGATCAATCACCAGGCCTTCCACGACTCCCTGACCGGCCTCGCCAACCGCGTCCTCTTCGCGGATCGGGTCGTTCACGCCCTGGAGCGCCGCGTCGAGCCGGGCCGGCTGCGCGCCGCCATCCTCTTCATCGACCTCGACGACTTCAAGGTGGTCAACGACAGCCTGGGGCACCCGAGCGGGGACCTCCTTCTCCAGGGGGTGACGCGGCGGCTGAGGCGGGTCGTCCGACCTTTCGACACGGTCGCACGCCTCGGCGGCGACGAGTTCTCGGTCCTCATCGAGGACCTGGCCGGGCCCGAGGAGGCGGTGGCGGTCGCCGAACGGTTCCTGGAGGAGCTCACCGGCGCCTTTGATCTCCACGGGACCCCGGTCACGATCGGGGCGAGCATCGGCATCGCGATCGCCGACCGGCCGTCGATGACGTACGACCACCTGCTCCGGGAGGCCGACGTCGCCATGTACCGGGCCAAGGAGCGTGGCAAGGCGACCGTCGAGACCTTCGACGCCGGCATGCAGCGCTCTCTGGAGCGGCGCCTCCGACTCAAGGCCGACCTGGAGCAGGCGGTGTCCGCCGGCGAGCTGTTCGTGGAGTACCAGCCGATCGTGGCGCTCGAGAGCGGGAGCGTGGTCGGCGTCGAGGCCCTGGCCCGCTGGGACAGCCTTGGCCTTGGCCGGATCGGGCCTCGCGAGTTCATCCCCGTCGCCGAGGCGAGCGGCCTGATCCGCGAGATCGGCCGCCAGGTGCTGCGCACCGCGTGTGAGCAGGCGGTGCGCTGGTCGGCGGGCGGGTCCGGTCGGGACCTCTCGGTGAGCGTCAACCTCTCCCCCCGACAGCTCCTGCACCCGGATTTCGCCGAGGAGGTCGCGGCCATCCTCCGCGAGACCTACCTCAGCCCGTCGCTTCTCAACCTGGAGATCACCGAGAGCCTCCTGGTCGAGAACACGGCGACGACCCTGGAACGCCTTCGCGCCCTCAAGGATCTCGGGGTGACGATCGCCATCGACGACTTCGGGACGGGGTACTCGTCCCTGGGAGAACTGAAGTTCCTTCCCGTCGACGTCCTCAAGATCCCCAAGTCCTTCGTGGACAACGTCGCCACCGACGAGCGGGAGCGGGCCTTCCTCGCCGGCATCATCGGTTTGGGCAGGACGCTCGATCTTCGGGTCGTGGCCGTGGGGGTGGAGCACGCCGACCAGCTGGATGAGCTGCGTGGGATGAGCTGTGACCTCGTCCAGGGCTTCCATCTCGCCGGACCCCTCGACGCCGACGGGGTCGCCGATCTGCTCTCCCGTCAGGCCGCGAGTGCGGGCACCGCCTGCGGGGCAGGGCCGTGGCAGGCTCTGGCACAGCGCCCGAGTGGGGACACCGGCTCCCTGCTGCGAAGCGCCTGACCCCGGATCAGTCCGGGGGCAGGGACGCCAGGATCGCCTCGGCCAGCGCCCGTGCCGATGCCGCGGTCAGCTCGACCGCGAGCCTTGCCGAGGGGCCGCGCTCGGGGTTGAGGAAGTCCACGTTGAGGGTGTGCTCGGCGGCGGCGTGCTGGGGATGGTCGAAGTAGACGGTGGCCGTGGTCACCGGGAACCAGCTGGCCACGCCCTTGCCGCTACCCTGCACGGCGACGGTCTCGGTCTGATAGGTGCACATGGGGCTCTCCCGTGATGCGGTCAGGAGCTGAGGTGGCGGCCAAACCACTCCCAGATGCGCGCCCACCCGTCGAGGGCGGCCTCGACGCGATAGCTGGGGCGGTCCACGCAGAAGAAGGCGTGACCCGCGCCCTCATAGCTGTGGAACTCGTGAACCTTGCCGAGGCGGGTGAGCTCCGCGTCCAGCTCCGCGACGTGCTCCGGCGAGGGGAAGCTGTCCTCGGCGCCGAAGAGGCCGAGCAGCGGACAGGAGAGGTCTGGCGAGAGGCCGATCAGGGGCGTGAACGAGACGGGTGCCTGGGGCGGAGGCGCGCCCACGACCCCCGCGCCGTAGCAGTCGACGGCGGCGTCGAAGGGGAGCTTGCAGGCGGCGAGGAAGGTCTGCCGCCCCCCGGAGCAGTAGCCGATGACGCCGAGCCTGCCGTTGGAGGAGGGGAGGGCGCGGAGATGGCGGGCGGCCGCATCCACGTCTCCGACCAGGCGGTCGTCCGGCACTCCGCCGGCGGCCCGGACCGCCGCGGCGGAATCGTCGGGGCCGGCGTCCCTGCCCTCGCGGAAGTGGAGATTGGGGCAGATGGCGAGGTAGCCGGCGGCGGCGAAGGTGCGGGTCACCTCCTTGCTCCAGCGGTCCCATCCGGGCATGTGGTGGATGACCACGACGCCGCCGAAGTGCCCATCGCCGGTGGGCTGGGCGAGGTAGGCGGGGATCTCGTCACCGGCGTGGCCGGCGATCCGGATCGTCTCGGCCGTCAGCGCGTCCGCGACGTGTGGCATGGCTCTGCTCCCGATGCGATCGCTGACAGTTGCGGGCACCAATGTCGCACAGACGGCCTCGCCCTCGCGACCCCGCACCTCGGTGGGCTCACGGCGCAGCACCTCGGTGACTGAGCGTCGTTCGGCGGCTCGTCGCTCCGCGCGGCGAGGCCCGGATCTCAGACCTGGATCGGTCAGAAGAGGGCGGAGGCCAGCTCGCCGCGCAGCGCCTCCAGAGCCGGATCGCCCTGGTGCTGGGCGAGAGCGCCGAGCACCACTCGGCGGAGCTGCGCCCGCCGCGCCGGGGCACCGTCGCGGATGGACCCGATCAGGCGGCGTACGGCCGTGGCGTCGTCAGCGTCACCGACCAGGGCCACGAGCGTGGGGTCACCGTCCCGGCAGATCTCGATCCGGGCTCGAAGGCCGTCGCACACCTGATCGTCGCGGGCACCGGCGAGTACCTCGTCGGCCTCGTCGAGCCGACCCGTTTCGAACATGAGGGCCCCGAGGGCGCGGCGCAAGGTCACGTCATCCGGCTGATCCAGGAGGGCGGCGCGCAAACCCGCCTCGTCGGATGGGGGCGGTGGGGGCGGGGGCGCGGGGGCAAGCTGGGCGAGAAAGCGCTCCACCTGCCCCCTCGGTTGGAGCCCGACGAACTCTGCGGTGAGCTGCCCATCCCGGAACCCCTTCACCGCGGGGATGCCCTGGATGCCGAAGCGGGCGGTCACCTCCGGGTTGGCATCGACGTCGAGCTTTGCCAGGGTGACCCCGCCGTGGAGCGCGACAGCCTGCTCGAGGATCGGGCCGAGGGTCCGGCACGGCGCACACCAGCCGGCCCAGAAATCGACGACAACGGGGCGAACGGACGATGCGGCGAGCACGGCGTTGTCGAAGCTGGCGTCGGTGACGTCGAGGATCGGGGCGACGGCGGTCATCGCCCTCGATTCTGACCGCCCGGCGCCGACCGACGCCTCCACCGGCTCGCTCCGGAACGGTGCGGCTCACGACACCCTCCGCGTGTCTCCAATGCGCTACCTTGTGCAGCGTTCGCGGGGACGCCGGTGCCCTCGCCACCACCCACGGCCGGGCCGGCGGATCGCCACGGCGCCGCTCAGGCCCCGCCCCACGAGGACCCGCATCCGCCGATGTCGCAGGAGCAGCGCGCTGTGGCCTCTCGGAGCCGGGACCGCCTGGCGCGGCGCTCCATCCTGACCCTCGGCTCGGCCCTGCGCGGGGGTTGCCTCTCGATCCGCGAGGATTCGGGGACGACCGTCCTCGGCCACGGCGGCAGATGCGCCCACCTCACCGTCCACGACCAGCGCGTGTGGGGCATGACCGCGACGGCCGGTGGGAACGGGCTGGGTGAGGCCTACATGCGGGGCTACTGGGACACGCCGGACCTCACGGAGCTGCTCACCCTGCTGGCTCACAACGTCGACCGCATCAACCGGCTGACCGCTCCCCTCGACGCCGCCCGCCAGGTGGCGGGACGGCTCCGCTCGCAGCGCCCGACACGCAGTGCCGACCGCCGCAACATCCACGCCCATTACGACCTCGGGAACAGCTTCTTTGAGCTCTTCCTCGACCCGACCATGGCCTACTCCTGCGCCATCTTCGAGCCCGGGGACGACGACCTGGAGGCCGCCTCGGTGCGCAAGTTCGACCGGATCTGCGACCGGCTGCGCCTCACCGCCGGCGACCACCTGCTGGAGATCGGCACCGGCTGGGGCGGTCTCGCCATCCACGCCGCCCGGCGGAGCGGCTGCCGCGTCACCACCACCACCATCTCGCAGGAGCAGTGCGAGTACTCGCGCGCCCGCGTCGCCGCGGCCGGCCTCTCCGACCGCATCACCGTGCTCGACCAGAACTACCGCGACCTCAAGGGCACGTACTCGAAGCTGGTGTCGGTCGAGATGATCGAGGCCGTCGACTGGCGGCTGTACGACGAATTCTTCCGCTGCTGCGAGAGGCTGCTCGCCCCGGATGGGCTGGCGGTGCTGCAGGCCATCGTGATCGAGGACCGCGCCTGGTCGGCGGCGCGCTGGCGTGAGGACTTCATCAAGCGGTACATCTTCCCCGGGGGGTTCCTGCCGTCGGTGAGGTCGCTGGTCGACGCCGCCAACCGGGCAAGCGGGCTGCGGCTGGTGGAGCTCGACGACATCGGGGCCAACTATCCGGTCACCCTCAAGCACTGGCGCGAGGCGCTCGACGCCGCGCACGACCGCGCCCTCATGCTCGGTTACGACGAGCGCTTTCTCCGCATGTGGCGCTTCTATTTCGCGTACTGCGAGGCGGGTTTCCTGGAGCGTCGCATCAGCGACGTCCACATGACCTTTGCGGGTCGCGCCTGGCGGCGCATGCCACCAGCCCGCGACGAGCCGGCCGAGGTCAGCGAGCCGCCGGTCGCGGCCGGCGCTGCTCGAGGGCCTGCCTGACCCTCGCCGCGGATCTGTCGTGTGACCTCAGCCGGAGGCAGCCGGTGAGGAGCGGACGGGGGCCGCGGAGGCGACGGGCCATCTCGTCGAGAGCGGCGTCCGGAGTGTCCGCATTGCCGATCAGGGCGAGGAGCACCTGCGGGTTGTGCTCGCGGGCCAGCCGGACCAGGAGCTCGGTGGGCGTCGCCGGGTTGGCTGCCAGCTGGGCACGGACGGTGTGCGACCAGTCTCGCGCGAGCCGGGCGGCGAGGTGTGGGGAGATGGTGTCGTTGGCCGCCGCGCCGCGGCGGACCCGGGTCCGCCAGTCGCGGGCCAGGCGCTCGAGCAGCTCCGGGGGCGTGACCGGGTTGAGCGCGAGCTCCTCTCTCACCCGGGCAGATGGATCGATGGCGAGCCGGGCCGCGACCTCGGGTGGCGCCGCTCGGTTCGCCGCGACGGCGGCGCGGACCTCGCGCGCGGGGTCGCCCGCCAGCCGGACCAGTACCTCCGGGGGTCCGGTCGCGCCTCGGGACGCGCGGATGTGGATCTCCCGCTGCGGGTCGGAGGTGATCGGCGCCGGCCTGTCGGGTGCGGCCCCCCGGTTGGCGGCGACCCCGGCACGCGGTGGGGCGGCGCCCTGCTCGCCGTCGAGACGGGCCAGCGTCTCCCGAGGGGAGCGCGGATTGGCGGCGACCCGGCGGCGGACCTCCCGGGCCCGGTCGTGGCCAAGACGCTGGAGGGTGTCGGCCGGCGCCGCGGGATGAGCGCCGACCTGGGCGCGCACCGTGGCGTCCCGGTCGCGACTGAGCGCCCTCAGGACAGCCGGGGGGGTCGACGGGTTGGCGGCCACCCGGCGGCGCGCCAGGGCCGCGTGATCCCTGGCGAGCCGGATCAGCAGTGGGGGAGGGCAGGTCGGGTTGGCGGCCACCCGGCTCCGGACGCCCCCATTGGGGTCGAGAGCGAGGCGCGTCAGTTCCTCGGGTGCGGTGACGAGGCTGGAGGCGGCTTCCAGATCCCGGTCGGGAACGGCCTGCGGCGGGCTTGGGAGCGGCACCCCGGGATGGTGGCACGTGGGCCGCCTCGCCCCGTCTTCGGAGCAAGAGGCGAGCGAGCCTGATCGTCAATCGATCAGCGGTCAGGGGAGGAGCGCGCGCCGGTTGCCGGGTGGCAACCGGGCGGATCCGTGGGGCACTCCGTCGGCGACCGGGCCCCACGAGGCACCCGTGCCATGCTGATCAGGTGGAGCTTCCCGGTCCGCCCGACAACGTCATCCCCACCGACCCGATCGGGACCGAGCGGCTGTCGCTGGTCCTGCTGAAGGAGGCCGCGCTCGAGGCGCTGGCCCGGCGGGACCACCGGGAGGCG
>Ga0224557_1001024_pt1 | contig 28148 bp, 23 predicted proteins | sample 714S31014metaG_FD_180677 | JGI IMG/M metagenome (GOLD analysis project Ga0224557, IMG submission 180677) | Peat soil microbial communities from Stordalen Mire, Sweden - 717 S3 10-14 | ecosystem: Environmental > Terrestrial > Soil > Wetlands > Peat | place: Sweden: Norrbotten County, Stordalen... | reverse complement strand
GAACGCAGCAGCAATTCGAGTGTCTCTGAACAGATTCGGTCGATCGGTCGCGATGCGGCGCCTATCACGAACCCGCCTGTGCCGCCGGCGATATTCGCCGCGAGATCGGCGAATTCTGCGGTGCTGGCCCCCAGCGGCCGGCCCGGACGTTCGATCACGCCATCGGTGTACAGCAGGATCGCGTCACCGACGTTCAGCACTTCGGTGCGCACCGGAAATCCGGCGCCGTTTCCAAGTGGTCCCGCGCCCGATGGTTCAAGATAGCGCGAGCTCGCTTCCGCGGTCACCAGCAACGGCGGCGGGTGTCCTGCGGTGCAGTACTGGAATTCACCGGTGGCGAAATCGAGCGATCCGACGCACAACGTGGCCGAGCTCGAACCGGGCACATGTTCATGGAAGCGATCCACTGCCTCGAGCGCCTCGACGACCGACCGGCCGGCCAGCACCTGCATCCGGAGCGCGGTGCGCAACTGCGACATCGCCGTGGCGGCTTCGACACCATGGCCGACGACGTCGCCGACAATCAGCACCAACCGGTCCTCAAGGGCTATCGCGTCAAACCAGTCGCCACCGGCCGCGGTGTCCTCCGCGGCGACGAGGTATTCCGCGGCGACATCGGCGCCGGGGACGACGGGAACAGACGGGGCCAGCAGCGCCTGCTGCATGACGGTGGCCGAATCCCGGACGTTACGGAATCGCTCGGACAGCTCCTCTATGTGCGCCTCGGCGGCCAACCGCGCCTGTACCCGCTTGGTGACGTCATCGAAGGCGACCTGTACACCCTCGATCGATCCGTCCGCGGTGTGGCGCGGCGTGACGAGAAAGTCGAAGAACCTTTCCTGTACACCCGAACCGTCGAAGTCGGCCTGCAGCCGCCACTCGGCCCCGGATTGCGCCTCGCCGGTCTTGAACACCCGGTTCAACATCTCGAAAATCTGCTGGCTCTCCAGCTCTGGGAAGACCTCCCGCGCGGGCAGCCCCACTGGCGTGCCCACCGGGCTGAACGCGCGATAGGCGGCATTGACCGCGATGAAGCGATGCTCGGGCCCTTCCAGGCCGATCAGCATCACAGGGACGTTCTCGAAGGTGCGGCGAGCGTTCTCGGCCGTACCGACGAGTTTGTCCCAGTCCTTTTCGGCCACCATCTGGCCGTCCCTCCTACGGATCCGCCGTCGGATCCTCCTCCGGACCTTTCCGGGGACCGAGTCGCGAAATCACGCCATTGCGCTGACGTATTTGGCATGCGCCAGCAATCAGATTATCAACGGGTGTCTACCGAGCGGTGCAACAGTTTGCTAACGGCTGTGAGACCGATCAGGCCGAGACCGGCTTGGCGACCTTCATCAGCTCCATCAAGTTGCCGCCCATGATCTTCGCGACGTCCTCCGCGCCGAAATCGGACAACTCGTCGACGAAGCTGATGGGGTCCTTCAGGCCTTCGGGGTGCGGCCAGTCGGATCCGAAGAGCACCCGATCGGTGCCCACCATCTTGACGATCTCGGTGAACCGGTCTTCCCAGAACGGGGTGATGTACACGCACCGCTTGAACGCCTCGATCGGGTCCTCGCTGAACGCCTGCGGCATCTTCTTGTAGACGCTCTTGAGGCCCTTGAACAGGTCAGGCACCCAGTCGGCGCCGTTCTCGATCGACAGGATCCGCAGCTCCGGGTTGCGAGACAGCGCGCCGTGGCAGACCAACGCCCCCATCGCATCCTCGATCGGCCGATGACCGGTAGCCAGCGACCGGAAAGCGGTGGGCTTGAACGGCAGGAACTCGTCACCGGGTTCCCAGATGTTCAGGAGCTCGGCGTAGCCGCTGTCGGAGGCGTGCATCGAGACCGGGATCTCGGCCCGAACGCAGGCCTGCCAGAACGGGTCGAATTCCTCGAGGCCGAAGGACCGGCTGCCGCGGTACCCGGGCACCGGAGCCGGGCGGACCAGCACGATGCGGGCGCCGCGCTCCAGGCACCATTCGAGTTCTTCGAGCGCGCGGTCGACGATGGGCAGGGTGATCACCGGGGTGGCGAATATTCGATCCTGGTAGTTGAACGTCCACTGCTCGTACATCCACTGATTGAGCGCATGGATGACGTCGTGGGTCATCTCCGGGTCGTCTTTCATGCGCTCTTCAACCAGGCTGGCCAGGGTGGGGAACATCAGGGCGTAGTCGATGCCGAGTTCGTCCATCACTTCCAGTCGTGCCCCCGGTTCACGAAAAGCGGGGATCGCCTTCATCGGCTCGCCGAGGATCTCGCGATAAGTCTTGCCTTGCGCGCCGTTGCGGAAGTAGTCCTCCTGTGCGCCGGGGCGGGCCACCTTTTCGAACGTCGGGTTGGGGATGTAGTCGCTGATGTGACCGCGCACCACGATCTTGGTGCGACCGCGAACCTGGACGTAGTCGACCACGTTCTTGCGGTTGTCCGGGAGGTACTTGGTCAGCGCCTCCTGTGGCTCGTACATGTGGTTGTCGGCGTCGAACACGGGAAACGAAAGCTCGCGCGACGGCATGGCTCTCTCCTTGTGTAAGTCTTGAATCTCGGTGAGCGGTAATGACGTTACCACTTTTGCGCAACAAGATATACAGGCGTTCAGGTCTCCGCTAACTGGGCCTATCGAAGGCGTCCCGTTGGCGTCTCTCCGTTGATGATCGCGAAATTGACGGTCGCCGTCGCGGCGAGTTCGTCGTCGCCGTCGCCGTATATGTCGATCTGCATGACCATCGCCCGCCGCCCCGCCCGAAGCATCCGGGGCACCGCGTATGCCGAGCCCTGCCGGATCGGCCGCAGGTAGCGGACGAACAGGTCAGCGGTCGTCATGGTGGTGTCCGGCTGCAGATGATCGAGGCCGAAATATCCGCCGGCCACGTCGACAAGCGTGGCGATCAGGCCGCCCTGAAGCGCGCCGGAGGTGTTGACCACCGCGGGACTGACCGGCAGCGTCATCGCGAACTCGCCATCGCGGGTGCCCGGCCGCATTCCGATTTGGGCGAACACGTCGGCCAGCGTGGGCGCGATCGAGTCGTCGTCGGTGTCCTGAATGCCGAGGGCGCGGCTGCAGAAGTCATACAGCTGGCCGGCGTCGATCGGTGTTCCGTTCAATTCGCTGCCCAGCCAGTGCAATCGCTGCGCACCGACGATCGTCTGCATGACGATCGCGGCCGCGGCCCCGACGTCCAACCTCGGGTTGAAGACTCCCTCGGCGATGCCTTGCCGCACAATGTCGCAAATCAGGCGGTGCAAGGGGGAGAGCACCCGGGCGTATTCGCGGGGACGGGTCTCGGCCAGATTCTGGTTATAGAGGCTCAACGCTCGATTGAGGCTGTCCTGGGTGCTGGATTCCGCCTGTTGGCTGATGCGGTCGAGCACCAGCTTCAGCGCGGCGGTGCTGTCCAATCCGTCGGTTTCGGCCCGCCAGATCTGTGCCGAGTGCGCGATGGTCCTGTCGAATAACGCCAGCAGCAGTTCGTCTTTGCTGCTGAAGTGCTGATAGAAGGCCCGCAGCGAGGTCTTGGAGCGCGCTACGACCTCTTGCACGGTGAAGTCGGTGCGTCCGGTTTCGCCCAGTATTTCGACGGCCGTCTTGATGAAGCGGTCGCCGCGGGTTGATTCGGCGTCATCCGCATCGGCCATAGGCACGCCAGACGTACCCGCCATGCCGCCTCCTTCACAACCCGCCCATCCCGGACTGAGAATGAGGTTACCGTACTTCGCCGCGCATAAATCGTGACCGAGATATGCCTTACGGGCGCTGGCCGGCTTGTGCGACGCTTGGGCGGACACGAGTACGGACACCATTTCAGACGCCATTTCAGACGCCATTTCAAAAGCGAAGGTGGTAGCGCATGTCTGCTCCAACTATGTTTCATCGACTGGCAGCTGAGTTAATCGGCACTTTCTGGTTGGTCTTCGGCGGCTGCGGCAGCGCGGTTTTCGCCGCGAAGTTCGTCTCCGACGGCACCTCGCTAGGCATCGGCTTCCTAGGGGTGGCACTCGCCTTCGGGCTGACCGTGCTCACCGGTGTCTATGCGTTCGGAACCATCTCCGGCGGGCACTTCAATCCCGCGGTCACGCTGGGCGCGGCGCTGGCGAGACGGGTCGAGTGGAAAGCGGTGCCCGGCTACTGGATTGTTCAGGTGCTCGGCGGCTTGCTCGCCGGCTCGGTGGTTTACGTCATCGCCAAGGGTAAGGAAGGCTTCACCGCCACGGGCAACATGGCGGCCAACGGATTCGGCAATCATTCCCCCGGGGGCTACTCGTTGTGCGCGGTGATCGTCGCCGAGATCGTCCTGACGGGTGTGTTCCTGCTCGTCATCCTGGGATCCACCGATGACCGGGGCGCCCAAGGGATTCGCCGGGCTGGCCATCGGCCTCACCCTCACCCTGATCCACCTGGTCTCCATCCCGATCTCCAACACGTCGGTCAACCCGGCGCGGTCGACGGGCGTCGCATTCTTCAACGCCAACGGCGCACCCGAGCAACTGTGGGTGTTCTGGCTGGCGCCGCTGATCGGCGCGGCCATCGCCGGCATCGCGTACCCGTACCTGTTCGGCAGGGCTGAAGAACTCGCCGACCGCCCGGTCCGCGACGAGGCGCTCGATTCAGGCCAAAGCGGGGCTACACGGGGCTGACCTCGTTCTTCGAAATCAACAGTTGCAGTCAACAGTTGTTGAGTTATAGTCAACAGCTGTAGACATGAGCACGCGACATCGCTGTGCTTGTTGGCTTGTCGGGTTCCCCCGGCGCTTCTGGAGGTATCGGATGTCGTTTGTCAGCGTGGTGCCGGATGTGGTGATCGGCTCGGCGACGCAGTTAGCCGGTATCGGAAACGCGCTCGACGAAGCCCGGGGCGCCGCAGCGTCTCGCACTACCGCGGTGGTAACCGCGGCCGACGACGAAGTGTCGATCGCGATCGCGGAGCTGTTCTCGGGTCACGCCCAAAGCTTTCAGGCGCTATCGGCGCAGGCGGCAGCGTTTCATGACCAGCTGGTCGAGACGATGTCGGCCAGCGCGGGCTCATACGCGCTGACTGAGGCCGCCAGCTCCAACCCGCTGGCGAACATCGAGCAGGTGCTACTGGGGGTGCTCAACGCGCCCTTCGTGCAGTACACCGGCCGGCCACTGTTCGGTATTGGCGCCAACGCGGCTCCTGGATCGGGGCAGAACGGCGGCCCCGGCGGCTGGCTCGGCAACGGCGGTGCCGGCGGGTCGGGAGCGCCGGGGCAGAAAGGCGGCAACGGGGGATCGGCGGGCTTGGTCGGTGTAGGTGGGGCCGGCGGGGCTGGCGGCTCGTCGACGACAGGGTCCGGCGGCAACGGCGGAGCCGGCGGGGCCGGCGGGTTGTTGTTCGGCAACGGCGGGGTCGGCGGGGCCGGCGGAGCCGCCTGGGGCACCGCGAATCCTGGTCTCGGCGGGACCGGTGGTGCCGGCGGGGCCGGCGGCCTGTTTGGACCGGGCGGCTTCGGCGGGGTCGGCGGCGCGAGCGAAGGCGGGATCGGCGGGGCTGGTGGGGCTGGGGGCGCGGCCGGACCGTTGGCCGGGCTGACCACGGGCGGAGGAGGCCAAGGCGGCGACGGCGGAGCCGGCCACACCAGTGGCGGTGCCGGCGGTGCCGGCGGTGCCGCGGGGCTGTTCGGCGGACCCGGCGGTACCGGCGGAGCCGGCGGAATAGGGCAAGACGACATTGGCGGCCAGGGCGGCGCCGGCGGCAACGCGGGCATGCTGTTCGGCGCCGGCGGATCCGGCGGTACCGGGGGAATCGGCGGTACCGGCGGCGGGGCCGGCGGCACGGGTGGCCACGCTGGCCAGCTCTTCTCCAGCGGCGGAGCAGGGGGCGCCGGGGGATCCGGCGTGGGCGGTGACGGCGGCGCTGGAGGGGCGGGCGGCAACGCCGGCCTGCTAGGCAACGGTGCGATCGGCGGGATCGGCGGGGCCGGCCTTGTCGCCGGGAACGGGGGCGCCGGCGGCGCGGGTGGCCGGGCCGGTCTGCTGATCGGCGACGGCGGTGCCGGCGGGGCCGGCGGAGACAGCGCCGCGGCGACGGGCGGTCGCGGCGGGACCGGCGGGAACGCCCAGTTCTTCGGCACCGCCGGGACCGGGGGCAACGGCGGTTTCAACACCGTGAACCCGGGTGACAGCGGCGCTAACGGTGCCGCCGGCCCCTTGCAGGGGGTTTTCAACGCCGTCAACGCCCCCGCCGAGGCACTCCTGGGGCGCCCGTTGATCGGTAACGGCGCCAACGCTGCCCCGGGGTCTGGCCTCAACGGCGGGCCCGGCGGGATCCTGATGGGCGACGGCGGTGCCGGCGGATCGGGCGGCGCGGCCGGCCACAGCGGTGGCGCCGGTGGAGCCGCCGGTCTGTTCGGCGCGGGCGGCGCGGGCGGAACTGGCGGCTACTCAACAACGTCCAGCAACGGCGGGACCGGCGGGGCCGGCGGGGCGGGCGGCCTGCTCTTCGGCAACGGCGGTATCGGCGGCGCGGGTGGCTATTCCTACCAAGGCGTCGCGGGATCCGGCGGTGCGGGCGGGTTCGCCTGGCTGCTGGGCGCGGGTGGCGACGGCGGAGTAGGAGGCTACGGCGCGCAATACGTCGGTGGCGCCGGCGGTGCCGGCGGCAACGGCGGACTGCTCGCGGGATTGCTCGGCTCGGGCGCCGGCAACGGCGGCGAAGGCGGATTCGGCACCGTCTCCGGTGCGGCCGGCGGGGTCGGCGGCAACTCCGGTCTGCTCGGGGGTCCCGGCGGGGCCGGCGGTACCGGCGGCGGAGGCACGATCGCCGGAATCGGCGGCGCCGGCGGCAACGCCGGCCTGCTCTGGGGCGAGGGCGGTAACGGCGGTAACGGTGGCGAGGGTGTAACCAGCGGCGCCAACGGCGGAGCCGGAGGCGCTGGGGGCTTCCTGTTCTCCGACGGCGGGTACGGCGGGACCGGTGGATACTGCGCCAGCGCCGCGGGCGCAGGCGGGACGGGCGGAACCGGAGGGGCCCCGATGTTCCTTGGCTTCGCCGGCGCCGGAGGCGCCGGCGGAGGCGGCCACTTCGCCGGGGGTGTCGGCGGCACCGGGGGCACCACGACGCTGCTTGGTCTGTCGGGCACCGGCGGCGAAGGCGGACAAGGCGAAACGCTCGGTGGGGCCGGCGGCGGCGGCGGCGACGGCACGCTCGTCGGCGATGCCGGCAACGGCGGCAACGGCGGCACCACCGCTGCCGGTGGGACACCCGGCCACGGAGGCACCGCCGGCAGTGGGGGTCTGGTGTTCGGACTCGACGGGATGCCCGGGTTGCCCTCTTAGCCGCCAAAAAGGCGGGGGTTCGTCGTCGCCGGTGGCAGCGCGAAGCGCGAGATAGCAAGCTTCCCAGCGCTTTCGGCTGGCACCTGCATCACCTGTCGGGCGGGTTCGCGTCAGCGTGAGCAGCGGGTGTATGGTTGCCTCCCGTGCCGGGGAGTGTCGACACGCACTGGAGCATGTCGAGCCCGTTGCACAAGCTCGTCGCCGGGCCTCTCGTGATGGAGGATTCCGTCGATCCGCTGAAGGCCGAGATCCACGACGAGCGTGACGCTACGGCGGATCGCGAGGTCGAATGGCCGCGGTCGAACGTTCCTTGCGTGGGGCAGCGGTGGCGGCGAAACTTAAGGTCTAACAACACTACGTCTAGGAGAACCGAGGTCGTGTCGCCGACGCCGTGGAAAGACCGGTTTGTGGGTCAGGTCGCTGCGGCCATGAAGCGGGCGAGGGGCCGCCGGTCGGCCCGGGAACTGTCCGAAGAAACCGATAGATTCGGCTACCACCGCTCAAAGCAAGTCATCGGAAAACTTGACAGCACGGGTCGGGATCTCCGTGTGGCCGAATTTCTGGTATTCGCGGCTGCGTTAGATGTGCCGCCCGCGTTGCTGTTGTTCGGTGGCTACCCGGACGGCGTGGTCGAATACCTGCCGGGCCGCGAGTGCACGAGTAAGCAAGCCGTTGACTGGTTTTCGGGCACAGGCCAGCTGCCGAACGGGCCAAACGGGGAGTCGACCCGAGGTAACATCGGCACGGATCTGGTCGCGGCGGTGGCCCGCCGCTCGGAAATGACTGCCAGGTGCGTAGATTTGGCCGCGTTGGTGCGCGCCGGTGACGTGGCTGAGGAGTTCGCCGCGGAGCGCAGGGAACACTTGATGACCGAACTCACGGGGCTTGCCGCGCGGATCAAGGATCTCAAATCCATATTGGAGGGCGACAAGCCTCAACTCGCGGCCAATTAAAATCGTGTTTTGCTGCAACGCTTTTCGGTAGTGAGTTGCCTGCAACGCAGCTACGCCTCCGGCCCGCAACAGGTGTCACAGTGCCCCGACGCGCTACCCGCCGCGGGCGGCTACCATCGCGGACCGATTGACCTTGGTTGCCGCGGTGCGCGGGATCGCGTCGACGAACTCGACGGTTTTGGGGGCTTTGTACGGAGCCAATCGGCTCTTGGCGTAATCGATCACCTGCTGCTCGGTGAGCGAATCCTCGGCATCCGGGTCGGCGAGTTGGACTACCGCGTGCACCCGGCGGCCCCACTGCGTGTCGGAGACCCCGATGACCACGACATCGCCGATGCCGGGGTGGCCGGCAAGTGCGGACTCGACCTCGGCCGGAAAGACATTGGCGCCTCCGCTGATGATCATGTCGGCGCGACGGTCGACTATGTAAAGGAAACCATCCTGGTCCAGGTGGCCGATGTCGCCCGCGGAACGAAACCCGTCCTCGGTCGACGGCAGCGGCGGCGCTCCGCCCAGATAGCGGTACCCGGCGCTCATCGGTGCGCGCAGATAAACGTCGCCGTCTTCGCCGGTAGCCACCGGTCGTTTCTCGGCGTCCAATATCCGGATCTCGGTATCCCGGAAGCCGCGACCGACGCTGCCCGGATGGGTCAGCCACTCGTCGCCGCGCAATGCGGTGAGACCAAGATTCTCCGTCATGCCGTAGGCCGTCACCATCTGCTCGGGACTGAGCAGCTCGAACCACGTATGCAGCAGCGCGGGTGGCATCACCGCGGCGCCCTGCAGGACGAAGACGATGCTGGACAAGTCGCGCTGCCGGATGTCGGGCAGGGCCGCGACGCGCGCCAGCATGGTCGGTGTGGCGGTGAAGTTGGTGACCCGATACCGCTCAATAGTGTCGACGAATATTGTGGCGTCGAACTTCTCGAGCACCACCAGATGGTCGCCGGCCAACAGCATGAGCAACGTGGCGAAGCCGTTTGTGTGATACATCGGCGCGGGCACCATGATGGTCTGCGGTTGAGCCACCGGTGTCCAGTTCGATAAGAAAGGCTCGCCGTGCTGAGATGTCCAGAGCGACGGCGCCAGGTTGAGGATTACCTTCGGCACGCCCGTTGAGCCGCTGCTGCAGATGCCATTCGCGGTGGGGGAAATGGCTGTGGGCAGCGGGCTTTGGGACTCGCCGGCCGCATGTGCCTCCAGCTCCCATCGGCTCTTTTCGTCGACGACGACGGCGGGGTCAATCACCGCTCGCACCCGGTCTCGCTCCCATTCGGGCAGATCCCAGTGCATGGGAATGGGAACTGCGCCGATCTTCCAGCACCCGAGCGTGGCGAGCACCAGGTGCTGCGAATTCGGGATCGCAAGTGCAACAAGGGAGCCCGTTTGCGCACCGGCGGCAGCCAGCGCCCGACCCCACTGGTTGGCGCGGGCGTCGAGTTCACCGAAGGTCAGCTCTTGGGCGGTGCGGTCCAGCGCGACATTGGTCACGGCCGGCTCGTCAGGGCGTTGCTCCGCGAGCTCCTGCAGTTTGGTCCCGAACGGGATCCCGTCCGCCAGTGGGTTGGAGGCCGTCACGCCCACGCCGGTTCACTGAACAACGTCTCCAGCGAGCCGTCGGCGACGCTGGGAATCAAGCGCAGCGCGAGCGCCTCGGCGCCCAGCGGCAATCGGATCAGCGGTTGGGTGTGCCGGTCGAGCACGCTGACATCGGACTCGTCGCAGAAACCCAGGGCGCCGAGCAGTTGGTGGGATGCGCGCAGCACTTGGCGCGCCGTGTCGGCGGCTTTGAACCGCAGAACGAGCGCGTCGGCCGAACGAATCTGCGCCGGCGTGTCTTCCGGCCGGGAGATGGTGTACTTGGCGAGCTCGTGGAGTCCGCGCACCGCGACGGAGGCATCGGCAACGGTGAACCGGACGGCCTGGAAGTCGGCCAGCGGCTTGCCGAACTGAATCCGGGCGCGCACATGCTCGGTGACGATATGCAGCGACTGCTGCATCGCTCCGAGAATCCGCCACGACCCCAGCACGAGATGAAGGTTAACGTCCTCGGCCGGAACGGTTCCATCGGGTGCGCTCAGGGCAGCCGGCACCAGAAACGGCCCCAGTTTCGCGTTCGTTCGCGACGCCGGTTGCGCTCGGTACCGGTGGCCATCGAGGTCCGCGGCAATCCACTCACCGGCCAGATCGCCGTGGTCGATGCGCGGCGCCTCGGGATTGACCAGAGCCAGCAGGGCGCCGTCGATCGCCAGGATCTCCTCGACGAGCGGATATGGCAGCGCCGTCGCACCGGCGGCCTGGCAGAGCACCGCGGCGGCCAGGGCGTCGTCGGGTGACGACCGGGCGTCGAGCTCGAACGCGCCGACCTCGCTCAGCGCCGCGTGCGCCGCGTTCCGGATGCTGTCGTCGGTCTCGGCGTGCAGCGCGGCCTGCGGCCCGCCGAGCCGGTTGAGTCGCTTGGTGGCGACCGCCGCGAAATCACTAATATCCTGTGGCAGTGTTGTTTTCACCGATTTTCTCCCAACACATCCCGCGCCACCAGCATCCGCTGCACTTCGATCGTGCCCGATGCCACGGTGGCCGCTTGTGCGTAGCGCCAATGGTCCTCGATCGCCCCGTGCAGTGCCGCCGACGTGCCGCTGTCCAGGGCCGTCGGACCAAGCACGTCGAAAAGCAGCTCGGCGACGAGCTGATCGCAGGTGGTGGTGGCGATGCGGGCGGCGCTGGCCGCCGCACCGGCCGACGCGTCATCCTGTAGCGACACTGCGCGATAGGCCAGCAGCCTGGCCACCCGTAAGTCGACGAGCGCCCGGACCCAGCGGTTGCGAATCGATTCGGGCAGTTTGTGCCAGTCGTCGCCGAGCTGGCTACGCAACCGTTCGAGCAGCGACTCGCAACGCGCATAGCGTGCGATGCCGACGCGCTCGAATGCCAGCGCTTCGCGCATCACCCGCCAGCCGTCACCCACGTCGCCGAGGACATCGCCGGGGAGCGCCTGCACGTCGTCCAAGAACATCTCGTTGAGGTGGTGGGGACCCAACATCGAGGGGATCGGGCGGACGGTGAAACCCGCCCTGTCCATGGGGATCAGAAAAAGAGTGAGCCGCTTGGACTTCGCGGCATCAGGGTGGGTGCAGGCCGCCAGCACGCACCAGGACGCCATCCCGGCATACGAGGTCCAAACTTTCTGCCCGTTGATTCGCCAACCATCACCATCGGGTATTGCGCGGGTACGCAACGAAGCGAGATCGGATCCGGCCTCCGGCTCGGAAAAGCCTTGGCACCAGATCACGTCGCCGGATGCGATCGCCGCGAGGTGCTTGGCCTTCTGTTCTGCAGTTCCGTAGCGCATCAGTGCTGGGCCGACCCAATTGATTCCCATGTACTGCGGACCGCGGGGCTCGTGCTGAGCCCACATCTCCTCGCGCAGCACCGTCTGGTGCCAGACTGAACCGCCGCCGCCACCATGCTCTTTCGGCCAGGCCAGTGCCAGCAGCCCCTCGACGGCCAGCAACTTGCAGAACGTCTCGGTGGTGGCCAGGTCCTGTGGATCCTCGGTGCACGCACCGAGGAAGTCGGCGGGGACGTTATTGGATATCAGCTCTCGCAAGTGCTGACGCAATTGTCCGGCGTCGTCGCCGAGGTCGTAATCCATCATCATCCCTTCGGCAGCCCGAGCGATCGTTCCCCAATGATGTTGCGCTGGACCTCCGACGTTCCGCCGTAGATGGTGGCGGCCAGGGCGTCCTGGCGTTCGAACAGGAGATCCGGGTCCCCGGCCGAACCGGGTCCGGCGGCAACCGCGCTGAGTTCCCAAACACGCTGCAATGTAACAGATCCCAATAGTTTCATGATATCGGCTTCCGGGCTGGGCCGCCCCGCGAGTTCGTTGCCCAAGGAACGGTATCCGGTGGCCCGCAAGGCTTCGGCGTCGGCAAGCAGGGAGCCGAGCTCGGCGTAGATGTCGTGGCTCTGGTCTTGACCCGTCGCGCAGCCAGTGCGTACCGAGTCGAGTCCACGCTTGACTTCCACCCAATTCATGATCCAAATCATTTGGCGCTCATGGTGTAACGACGACAGCGCAACGTTCCAGCCACCGTTGAGGGGCCCCAGCAGACTTTCCACCGGAACCTCGACGTCGTTGAGGAAGACCTCGCAGAACGTCTCGTCGGAGATCGATGACATCCGGATGGGCTCGATCCGCACCCCTGGTGCCTGCAGATCGAGGATGAGGCAGGAGATCCCGCGGTGCTTCGGCGCCTCAGGATCCGTACGGACGTACAGGGTGCACCAGCGCGAGAGGTGGGCCTGGGTGGTCCAGATCTTGTGTCCGTTGACCCGGAACACATCCCCGTCGCGCTCGGCTCGGGTACGCAGGCCGGCGAAATCCGATCCGGCCTCCGGCTCGGACATCCCGAGCGCCCACCATTCGTCGCCGCGCAGCAGGGGAACCAACAGGCGGTCGATCTGAGCGGGGGTGCCGAACTGGCGGATGCCAGGGGCCGCGACACCGGGACCCTGAATGTTGGGCAGCTTGGGCGCCGACCTGAGCGCGCCCTCGATCCGGATCTCCATGGCGTCGCGCAAACCCAGCGACCGGCCGCCGTGCTCAAGGGGCCAGGTGGGCTGTAGCCACCCGGCCTCGAAGGCGGCCCGCTGGTAGTCGCGGCGCAGCGGAAGATCCCATCGGTACTCGCGATAGCGCTCGTAGTAGTTGTTCGGCAGAAACTCGGCCAACCAGGTGGCGAACTCGGTGACTACCTCGGACCGAGCTGCTGGGCCTTTCTGCTTCGTCACGCCCCGACCCCCTCAAAGCCGCCCACAAAACGAGAGCCCACTTCGCGGTACAGCGAGCGACTGTCGCCCAGCATCGCCGCGCCCTGCCAGGCGTGCCGAACGTAGAGGTGCACGTCGTGCTCCCAGGTCTGCCCGAGGGCGCCGTGCACCTGGACCGCAGTGCGCGCACAGTTGGCCGCGGCGTCGCCGGCGGCGGCCTTGGCCAACGCCGCAGCGGTCCAGGCTGTCGCAGGTGTGGTGTCGGGATCGCCGATTTGGGCGGCCGCCGCGTAAGTGAGGCTGCGCGCGCGTTCGAGGCTGACGTAGTTGTCGGCCAGCGCGTGTTTGATCCCCTGGAACGCGCCGATCGGCGTGCCGAACTGACGCCGCGACTTGGCGTACTCGACGGAATGGTGGAGGGCGGCACTCGCCACACCGACCAAATCGGCGGCCACGGCCACCAGCGGCGCCGTCAGCACCGATTCGATGTCATCGATGTCAAAGGTGGCCAGGGGTTCGGTGTCGAACTCGACATCGCCGATCGGTTGTGCCGGGTTGGTGGACTCGACGACCAGGGCGCTGACGCCATCACCGCAGCGCGCGACCGCGACGACTGGCGCGCCTCCGTCGCCGTCTGTGGCCAGCGCGACGATCAGCTCCGCTCGGGGCAGATTGGGGACCGCGACCGCACGCCCGCGCAGCCGTCCCCGGTGCAGCGTCGCGGCCGGCCCCGGAAGCCGAGATCCGGGGGAGTGCACCGCCAGGGTGGCGACCACGCCGCCGGCGATGTCGGCGAGCAGTGGGTCGGCGCCCGGGCCGCAGGCCCGCAAAGCGCCCGCGGCCAGCCCGACGCTGCTCAGCAACGGGATCGGCGCGAGGGCGGCACCACACTCCTCCAGAACGACCGCCAGCTCGACCGGCCCGAAATCGCCGTTAGGGTCAGGCGTGGCGAGTTCCGTCCAGCCCAGGTCGACGATGGTCTTCCACAGGGAGCGCCAAAGTTCGGAATCCGTTCCCGCGTCATTCAGAACTTGGCGGGTAACGTCCGGGGGGCACTCGGCACGCAGGATGTCGCGCACGGTATCGCGCAGCGACAGCTGCTCCGAGTTCAGTCCGACATCCATAACACCCTTATCATAGTAAAGATAGTAAGCTAGACAACCGGGCGCAATCGCGCAGAACGCTGAGAGCATCATCACGTACGTATAGGTGGCGCATGGCTGAGTGGTATCTGTTCCTGCCGCAGGTGCGGCTGTCGGTGGCCGACATCACGGAGCGCGCGCGCCATGCCGAGGCCAGTGGCTTTGACGGAATAGCGTTCATCGACCACCTCGAGGCGCCCGGACTGCCCGGTGAAAGCATCTGGGAGGCAATGGCCATTGCCGCCTGGGTGGCGGCCAAGACGGAGCGGTTGCGGATCGGCCATCTGGTGCTTTGCGACGCTTTTCGGCATCCGGCCGTGCTCGCCAAGCAGGCCGTCACCCTGTCGGACGCGTCGGAAGGCAGATTCGATCTCGGCCTCGGATCCGGATCGTGGCCCGCGGAGTTCACCAGATTCGATGTGGGTCAGCAGGATCCGGTGGCCCGCGTCGAGCAACTCGACCGTCACTTGGCCCTGATCAGGCAGTACTGGGGAGACGGCACAGCTTACGAGACGGGGGAGACTGGCTCTGTTCAACTGCCACGACGCACCCACCCGATACCGCTGGTCCTGGGTGGCAGCGGGCGGCGAATCATGGAACTCGTTCGTAAACACGCTGATTGGTGGAACCTGCAGGCAAACCACATCGACCGCTTGCCCAAGCTGGCCCCGGCGGCGGGAACGGCCAGGCTGTCGATTCAGCAGATGGTGGGCTTCGCCCGGTCGGGCAGTGATCCGGCCGCAGTACGCGAGGTGAGTACCCGGCGATTCGGGAACCTGGGGGCAGGGCTGGTCTGCGGCGACGCCGACGAGCTGGTCCAGCACTTCGCGGGGCTGGCCGCCCACGGCGTGGAGCGTTTCTACGTGTGGTTCGCCGATTTCGCCGTTCCGGATTCCCTGCACGAATTCGGCGAATCGGTGATTAAACAGTTCCCAGCCAGCGCCACGTTATAACCGTCAAGTAACTCCTCAACCGCGCTGTGCGGCGCGCCGCTGGACCTCGGTGGGCACAATCGGCGCACGTGCGAACGGACCTCGCTGCACAGCGCTCAGCCGGATCTCCGGCAGATCGACGGACGCCTCGACGGTGTCGAGCCACGCGACCGCCTCGGCGATGTCGGACACCTGAATTGCATACATCTCGAACGGAACATCTTGCAGCATCTCGGTTTCCACCGGCCCCGGCGTAACGATGTGGACACTGATGCCGTCACGATCGACTTCGAGCGCCAATGCGCGGGCGAAAGCGTTCATGCCCGCTTTTGACGCGGAGTATGCGGTCCGGCCCGGCATCGGTTCGTGCGCAGCGGACGACGAGATGAAAACCAGCCGCGAGCCCGCACGCATTCGGGGCAGTACGGCGGCGGTCAACACAAAGCACGAATCCAGGTTGGCCGACATGATCGTGCGCCACTGCTCGAAAGTCTGTTTGCGCGCGTAAGTACCGCCCAACACGCCGGCGGCATGAACGACCAGGTCGATCGTCTCCAGTGTGCTTACCGCATTGGTGACGCCGACCGGGTCGGACGCATCGGCGACGACGTAGCGCGCTCCGATCTCCTCGGCAGCCGCGCGCAACGGGCCTTCGCGTCGCGCAGCCAGCACTACGTCGTACCCGAGCTCACATAGCTTGCGACCGCAGCCTTTTCCGATCCCGCCGCTGCCGCCGGTGACCAATGCCGTTCTCATGGGATTTTTGGGGGATCCTTCTAGGAGCGCCGAATATCGCGCGAGCGCGACCCTGGACGTGAAAGGGCCTGCGGTGAAAGCGCATAGATTCGTTGATGAGGCCGGCCGGACAACACGTGGTTCTGCGCATCGGCGAGGTGGCGCCCCGCGATGCGGCGAGCCCGGTCGACGTCGCCCTCCGCGATCGTCTCGGCCAGCTTGATGTGGGTGGAGAGCACCGCGCGGCGGTTGGCCAGCGAGGGGTATGTGCCCTGTGACGCGCTCTCGTCCGCCCACTGCCGTTCGTGGCTACTCCACAGCGTCTCCAGGCTGCCGACGACCGCGATGATGGTGTGGTTTCCGCAGCCGTCCACGATGAGATCGTGGAACTCGCGGCCGATTTCGGTGAAAAGCCGGTCATCTTCGAGATGTTCGGCCATGGAATCGTTGACCCGCTTGAGTTCTGGCACCAAGGTATCCGCACGGTCCGCCCGCTGGGCGGCCAGCGCGGCGCAGGCGGGCTCGAGTTCGCGCAGCGCCATGCCCAGGTCGGCGATCTCGACATGCTCGCTCTGCAACAGCAGACCGAGCATGTAGGCCGCGCTGGTCTTCGACGGCGCGTGCACGACGGCGCCGCCGCGGTTGCCGCGACGGACCGAGACCAGTCCCTCGGTTTCCAAGATCCGCAGTGCTTCCCGCAAGGAGACCAGGCTGACGTTGAACTGTTCGACCAGCACCTCCTGACGTGGCAAGAGATCACCGTCGGCGAGCGCACCGTCCACGATTTGGCGGCGCAGTTCGTCGGCTACAATTTCAGCGATCCTGGGCGCGGACAACCGCCGACGGGCGTCCGGGCCAATTCCCAGGGCGGTCATTACATCCTCGCAATAAGCAGCAGGGAAAGCGCGCGGCAGGAAACCGGCCCGCGTACTTGACTGGCTTAGCTATTTTAGCAGTAATGGTATAAATAGCATCACTGGTCGCGTCTTGACCGGGAGGGCGGGGTGCAAGTGAGCGATCGTCCGACGCCGCTGCACGAGTTGCGGGTCGTCGAGATCAGTGACCGGATAGCCGGCAGCTACTGCGGGAAGCTGTTGCTCGACGCCGGCGCAGAGGTACATAAAATCGAGCCGCCGCAAGGGGATCCGTTGCGGCAGTACACGGCTACCTGTTCGCCGGTGGCAGGGGCGGCGCCGTTCTACAGCTACCTCAATGCGGGCAAGCGCAGCATGACCTTCGCGCCGGATTCCGAGCGATACCGTGCCGAACTAGCGGCCGCCGATGTCGTGATTGTCACAGCGGGCCGGTCGCGGGCGCCGGCGTTGGGCATCGACCCGGCGCGCCTGCTGGGCGAGTCTGGGCAGGCGGTCGTGGTCACCATTTCCGACTTCGGCTGGACAGGGCCCTACGCCGACCGCGCCGCCAGCGAGTTCACCCTGCAAGCCTGGGCGGGCTCGCCCGGCTTTCGGGGCGATCCTGCCGGGCCCCCCATCTCGATCGGCGGCGACCTGGGCGAGTACATGGGCGGTGTATTCGCGGCGTTCGGTGCGCTTGCGGTGCGCCGCCGTGTCGAACGCGGTGGCGCCGGCGAACATCTAGACCTGTCCATGCTCGAAGCGATGACCACGATGCAGAGCAGCGAATGGTTGCATTCGCAGCTGCTACAGGTGCCACCGATCCGCCGCACCCTGGAGGTGCCGTCGATCGAACCGGCCAAGGATGGCTACGTCGGGATCACCATGGTCACCGGCCAGCAGTGGCTCGACTTCGCCGCGATGGTGGAATGCCCCCAGTTCGAGGAGATCGAACAGCTGCGTTTTCAGATCGGCCGGTGGGGCTACCGCGACCTCATTCGCGAACATATCGGTCCCTGGATGGCCGAACGGACCGTCGACGAGATCGTGCAACTCGGTCAACTGTTCCGGTTGCCGATCGCTGCGTTGGGCAACGGCTCCACGATCCGAGACATGGAGTACACGATCGACCGCGGGGCGTTTGTCCGCAACCCCGCCGGCTTTCATCAGCCCCGCCCGCCATGGCTGATGTCGGCCTGCTCGCCCGCGCCGCTGCGTGGCACCGCGGCCCCCGGTGCCGACAATGACGAGTTGCCCTGGCAAAAAAGCGAATCCGGGCGCAAGAAGGCGCCGGGCGGGCTGCCGCTCGAAGGTGTTCGCATCGTCGATTTGACCGCTTTCTGGGCCGGGCCGGCCGCCACTCACCTGCTGGGCGCGTTCGGCGCGGACGTCGTCAAGGTGGAGTCGATACAGCGGCCCGACGGCATTCGTTACTCGGGCGGCATGCGCAAGGACGTCGAGGACTGGTGGGAGTACGGCTGGGTGTTCCAGGCGATGAACACCAACAAGCGTTCCGTCACACTGGATTTGGGCTGTGACGATGGTCGCCGCCTGTTCGCCAAGCTGGTGGCCCAGGCCGACATCGTCATCGAGAACTTCTCACCGCGAGTGATGGACCACTTCGGGCTCACCGCCGACGTGCTGCTGGAGATCAACCCCAAACTCGTCGTCGCCCGGATGCCCGCGTTCGGGCTGGACGGTCCGTGGCGCGAGCGGGTCGGATTTGCCCCCACCATGGAGCAGATTGCCGGCCTGGCTTGGGTGACCGGATTGCCGGAGGATCCGCCGGTGACGCCGCGCGGAGCCTGCGATCCGCTGGCCGGGGTGCACGCCGCGTTCGCGGTGCTGGCCGCGCTGCAGTTCGCGGAGCGCACCGGAGTGGGCCAGCAGGTTGAGCTGCCAATGATCGAAACGGTGCTGAACGCCACCGCGATCCAGCCGATCGAGTCCGAAGTGTTTGGGATAACGCTGAGTCGGCGCGGGAATCGCGGTCAGGGCTGGTCGATCCAGAACCTCTACCGATGTGCCGGACCAGGCGGCCCATCGGAAAAAAGCGATGATTGGATCGCGGTCACCGTCAGCGAGGACGGGCACTGGCAGGCATTGGTCGACCTGATGGGCCACCCCGCCTGGTGTGACGAGAGTCTGTCTACCATCCCCGCGCGGCGTGAGCGGGCCGACGAGATCGACGGCCGGCTGCGGGACTGGTTCGCCGGGCAGCCGTTGGAGTCGACGGTGGAGCGGTTTGCCGCCGCGGGCATTCCCGCCGCGCCGGTGGTATCGCCGTCGTTGGTGACCGAGAATCCGCAACTGCGCGACCGGGGATTCTTCGAGAACCTGAACCACCCGAGTACCGGGGCCGCCCTTTATCCCTGTCCGCCGTTCGCCCAGCTGGCCGGGCAGAGCCGATGGCTGATGCGCCCGCCGCCAACCTTGGGCGAGCACAATGGGGAAGTACTGCGCGACCGGTGCGGGCTGACCGAAGACGAGCTGGCGCGCCTCGCGGCCAGCGGGGTGATCGGGACCCGCCCCAAGGGTTTATAACGAGTAGGGAGTAGCTGATGCGCGTGACCGTCGACGAGACCTTGTGTGAGGCCAGCGGCTTCTGTGAATCGATGGCCCCGGATGTGTTCGAGATCGGTGATGCCTCGGTGGTACAGATCGCCGACGGCCCGGTGCCGGAGCACCTGGAATACGACGTCCGCGCCGCGGTCGCACAGTGCCCGAAGGCGGCGCTGCGGCTGCACGACTGACCGCTCCTCTCGCCTGAACGCCGAGGTGGCACCTAGTCCGCGCCACGTTGACGTTCAATGCTTAAATTAGTAAAAATAGACTTCAAATAGACTTCAAGTCATCGAAGCGCGGTGAGTTGAGAGCGGCCCAGGTGCGCTCGGCCGCGTGGGAAACGGAGTGCTCGTGGACTGGGACTCAGACCAAGGCTCGGATCAAAACAAAGACCCGTCGGAGCAGGAGTTCGGGCAGGGCGGCATCGCACTGTCCACCTACCGGTTCCCGACCGGATGGTTCGTCGTCTCCTTCGCATCGGACCTGGAGGTCGGTCAGGTCAAGCGCGCGCACTACTTCGGTGAGGAGTTGGTGCTGTTCCGCACCGCCTCCGGCAAAGTGCACGCGCTGGACGCCTACTGTCAGCACCTCGGCGCCAACATGGGTGTCGGCGGGGAGGTAGAAGGTGAGAACATCGTCTGCCCCTGGCACGGTTGGCAATGGCGCGGCGACGGCACCAATGCGCTGATCCCGTACAGCAAGATCGGCTGCAAGAACAACGTCCGCATCCGCACCTACCCGTGCGTGGAGTGGTACGGCTTCGTCCTCGTCTGGCACGAACGTCACGGCCGTGCGCCCTACTGGCAACCACCGGTACTGCCCGAGCTGGAAACCGACGAGTATTACCCGCTGCACCCGCATAGCCGGATGGTGAACCGGGTCAAGGTGCACGCGCAGATGATCATCGAAAACGCGGCCGACCCCTATCACGTGCAATACGTGCACAAGGCTGCCAACCCCGCCACCACCGCATCGTTCGAGGTGTCGGGTTACCACTTGCATGCCACCGTCAACGCCCATTTCGGCGGCGGCCGGGCCAAGACCTGGCTGACCCCTGACGGGCCGGTCGAGGCAAAGATCATTTACGACAACTACTCGCTGGGACTGGGAATCGTCCGCTTCCCCAGCGAGCTGGTGGCCACCCTTGAGGTCACCGGGCAGACACCGGTTGACGAGGACTACACAGACTACTTCTATACCCAGGCTTCGGTTCGCGAGCCCGGCGACACCGGCGACGCACCAACCGGCCGCGCAGCCAAGTTCCTGGCGCTGCAGCAAGAGGTCATCAAGCAAGACTTCTTCACCTGGGAGAACATGAAGTACTTGGAGAAGCCGAACCTGGCACCCGAAGAGGCCCGCGACTACGCGGCACTTCGCCGCTGGGCACACCGCTTCTACCCGGGCACCGAGGCTTCGCCCACCGACTTCGGCTACACCGCTGCGGGCGAGCCGGACCCGGTGGCCGCGAAGGCCTGATGCCCTTCGCGCCGCTGGGGCCCGCCGACTTCGGCGTCGACCGGTTCACCGTGCCGGCCGTGCTGGATCGCCGTGCCGAGCAGTATCCCGACCGGGTGATGATGTCGATCGCCGGCGTCGAGGTGACATTCGAGCAGATGCGGCAGCGGTCCTGTGCCGCGGCGAGCATGCTCACCGATCTGGGTGTCGGTCGCGGCGATTGCGTCGCGCTCTACACCGCCACCTGCCCGGAATGGGTCTACTTCTGGCTGGGTGCGGCTCGCATCGGCGCGGTGAGCGCGGCGGTGAATGCCGCGAACAAGGGCGACTTCCTGTTGCACACTCTGTGGTTGTCGAAGGCCAAGGTGATCCTCACCGACGCTGAGCACAGTGCCCGCGTCGACGAGGTTGCCGGCGAGCTGAGCACGCTGACCGAGGTTGTGGTCCGGAATGATTCGCTGCGCGGCGCGCTGGAGCAGGGAACCGCCGGGGCCTTGCACGATGACTCGGCTGCGGTTGGCGAGGTGGGGTCGTTGTTCTTCACCTCGGGCACCACTGGACCGTCGAAAGCGGTTGCCACCTCCTGGCACTACCTGTTTTCGGTGGCCGCGACCGTGGCGTCGGCCTGGGAATTCGGGCCGGGGGAGGTGCTGTGGACCGCGATGCCGCTGTTTCACCTGAGTGCTGCGCCCAGCGTGCTGGCCCCGATGCTGGTCGGCGGGACGACTGTGCTGGCCGAAGCCTTTCATCCCGGCGAAGTCTGGGACGACGTCCGCGCCCACGGTGCCATCGGCTTTGCCGGCGCCGGCGCCATGATTTCGATGCTGCAGAACCTGCCCGCGGATTCGGCCGACGCACGGCTGCCGCTGCGGTTCATCTCCGCGGCGCCCATCGCCGCGGACTCCTACCACGACATCGAACGGCGCTACGGCTGTCGCATCGTCACGATGTACGGGATGACCGAGGCCTTTCCGATCGCCGTCAAGGGCGTGGCCGAGGCTGGGGTTGCTGGGACATCGGGCCGGCCCAACCCGAATTTCGAGGTGCGGATCGTCGACGCCGAGGGCAACCCGGTGCCCGCAGGATCGGTCGGTGAGATCACGTGCCGGCCCAACTACCCGCATGTGATGAGCGAAGGCTACGTCCGTCACGGGGCGGGTCAGTTGGCCGTGGATGCGCACGATGCCCACAGTGACTGGTTTCACACCGGCGACCTGGGAAAACTCGACAGCGAGCAGAACCTGACTTATGTCGACCGCCTAAAAGATTCGCTGCGCAGACGTGGCGAGAACATTTCCTCGGTGGAACTTGAGGCCGTTGCCATGCGCCATCCGGCGGTGCTGGAAGCCGCGGCGGTCGGCGTACCCAGTCGGTTGGGCGAGGACGATGTCCTGTTGATCGTCACGGTAACCAACGGGGCCACATTGGATTACCCGGAGTTGCTCGACTTCTGCGCTTCCCGCATGCCGTACTTCTGGGTGCCACGCTTCGTTGAGGTCGTTAGTGAACTTCCGAAGAACGGCATCGGACGGATCCGTAAAGATTTATTGCGTACCAGGGGTTTAAAACCCGACACGTGGGATCGGGAAAAACACGGTTATACCGTTAGTCGATAAGTTAAGTTAGTGTTACACGTACGTTTCAAGTGATTTCTAGAGGCTGGGGAGCCAAAGATGACTATGACCTACCAGGAGCAGCAAGTGCTGCAGTCCGCGAACGGCCGCGACGCCATCCTGAATCTGACCGCTAGACACAACCGCGCTTACTCCGCCGGCAACCGCGAGGCTTGGATGGCCACATTCCGGCACTCAGGTGCCAGCTATGTCCGCGACCATGAGTTGTTCACCGACCTCCGCGCGGCCTTCGATGGCGGCGACGGGCAACGTTTGGTGACCCTCGATCACGACATCTGCATTGACGGCGTCCACGCCACGCAAAGCTGCGTCGCCGTGCTCTTCGCCGCCATGTATGGCGACACCACCCTGCGGGCCACCGGGATCTACCGGGATAAGCTGATTTATGAGCGCGGAGGCTGGTACTTCACTTCCCGCGAACTCGAATGGGACTCGGTGCCGAGTCGGCATCCGCTGGTCATGTAAGCGACTCCAGCCCGGAGTGCGTCGGCTGACACCAAATGGCTGACGACATCAGTTACAAGTACGCGTTCGGCACCTACCAGGACGCGCTGAAGATGGTGGGCGCACGTACCCAGCCCCGGGTTGCGGGAACCGCCGTCAGCGGTGCCCGGATCCAGCATTTCGCCGCGCTCGTGCGCGACGGCAACCCGGCGTATTGGGACCCCGACTTCGCGACCCGAGTGTGGGGCGGCCTCGTCGGTCCGCCGGCGTTGCTGATGGGTTGGCTGATTCCGCAGCCGTGGGTGCCCGACGGTGTTCGTCCGACGGCGGGAATCGCGATCCGGGTTCCACTGCCGGGCAGGACCTTCGTCAACGCGTCCAACGAGGCGGAATTCTTGATTCCGGTGGTGGAAGGCGATCGACTGTCCGTCGTCGAGGAGGTGGTGTCGGTGTCACCGGAGAAAGCCACCAAACTCGGTGTCGGACATTTCATTCAAACGCTGGATACCTTCATGCGCGACGACGGAACTGTGGTCGCGTTGAACCGTAATACGCTCTTTCGATTCAACCCGACGGAGGCGGCGGGTGACGCGTGACACCGGTCGCAGCCGATTCGACTGGCATGCGTTGACCGTTCCGGTCGACTTGCCCGAGACGGTCGACGAGATCAGCTACGAGCGGGTGGTGATGAACGCCAGCGCGACTTGGGATTACTTCCCCGGGCATTTCGATCCCGAATATGCAAAGCGCCAAGGTCACCCGACGATCTTCGTCAACACGATGCATCTCGCCGGGTTCGTCGACCGGATCGGGACTGATTGGGCCGGTCCTTACAGCCGAGTCGTCCGCCGCAAGATCGCACTGGCCGGTTCGATTTATGCGGGGGACACGATGATCGGTCGGGGGAAGGTTATCGGCAAGCGATGCAACAGTTCTGGATCAAAGCTGCAGTATCTCGTCGACCTTGAGGTCAGTGTTTTCAATCAGCGCGGCGAACTCTGCTGCCCGGCGGAGCTCACCATCGAGGTACTCGAGGATTAGCCGCTTAAGGGCGGCATTTTCCCATTGCAGACGACGGTTTGAAGCTCGACGTACTCGTCTAGGCCCTCCGCCCCGAACTCGCGCCCGATACCCGACTGCTTGAAGCCGCCGAAGGGAGCGCCGATGTCGAGGGTGTACATGTTGATGCCGTAGGTACCGGTGCGCACACTGGCGGCGATCTCCAAGCCGTGGGCGATATCAGCGGTCCACACCGAACCGGCCAGTCCGTAGTCACTCTCGTTGGCGATCCGGATGGCGTCCTCTTCGTCCCGGTAGCGCAGCACGGTCAACACCGGGCCGAAAATCTCCTCGCGGGCGATGCGCATGTCGTTGGAGGCGTCGGTGAACAGCGTCGGCCGCACGTACCAGCCGCGCTCGGCGGCAGGTTCCGCGCCGCCGAGCACCATGCGGGCGCCCTGGCTCTGTCCGGACCGGATGTATTCCTGGACCTGACGTTGGTGTCGTTGCGCGAATAGGGGTCCGATGTCGGTCGCCTCGTCCGTGGGATCTCCGACATGCAGGGCAGACATCATCTCGGCCAGCGCATCGACGACCTCGTCATGGCGGCGTTCGCTGACCAGGATGCGGGTCTGCGCAACGCAGGCCTGGCCGTTGTTCATCAGGGCGGCCGACTTCAGCCCGGCCACCGTCTTGCCGACGTCGGCGTCGTCGAGGATGATCGCCGCCGACTTGCCGCCAAGTTCGAGGCTGACCCTTTTGAGTTGTTCTCCGCAGATGGTGGCGATCCGGCGGCCCACGGCGCTCGAACCGGTGAACGCGATCTTGTCTACCCCGGGGTGGCGTACCAGCGCCTCGCCGACGTCCGTCCCGCCGGGCAACACCGAGACGACCCCTTCAGGCAGGCCGACCTGCTCGATCATTTCGGCCAACCACAAAGCGTCCAAGGGTGTTTCGGGCGCAGGCTTGATGATGACCGTGCAGCCCGCGATCAGGGCCGGGATCAACTTGGGCATGATCAGGAATTGCGGCACGTTCCACGGCACAATCGCGCCGACGACCCCGACGGGGGCTCTGTGCAGGTGTACTTCGCCGAGCACGCCGTTCCGACGTTCCGCCCAGGGGAACTCGCGCGCGGCTGCGAGCGTGAGGTGAATCAACGCAGCCGCGGCCCCTGCCTGACCCAACCGGCTGAAGCTGCGCGGCGACCCCATCTCGTCCGTGATCAGGTCGGCCATCTCGTCGGTGTTGCCGGCATAGATCGCCGCGAGGTCCTCGATCTTGGCCATCCGTTCGGCATGGGCCAATCGCGGCCACGGGCCGTGGTCGAAGGCCTGTCGCGCGACGGCCACGGCGGCGTCGACGTCTTCGGGGCCGGCGACCTGAACGTGGCCGATGGGTTCTTCGGAGTGTGGCGAAATAACGTCGAGTTGTTGGGGGTTGGCGGGTTTGCGCCAACTACCACCGATGAACAGCTCGTCGTATGCGCGGTGGCCGGAATTTTCGGTCATCGGGGCACCACCTCTAGGCAGGGTGTGAATCCAACCGTAACTTGAGTCTTGACGCTAACACCCCGGCGGTGCATCTTTGATCGCGGCAGCCCAGGTGATGTGGCGGTGCTGCAGTCCGGGTTCGTTGCGTCCGAACACCAGTTGCTTTCGGACGCCGGATTCGAGGTTGGCTTGCAGCGTCTCGACCAGTCGGTAGTCCTCGTCGCGCACTGTGGCATGGGCGTATTCGAAGACGGCTTGAGCACCGGCCGCCACGGATTCGTCGGAGACGTCCTGCGGCGTCGAGTTCTGGTGCACGGTGACGGACCTGCCCGGTTGATCGCCCGGGTATATCCGAAACAGCTCGCCGTTGGCGATCGTCACCGACAGCACGATGTTGGGGAACAGCGCGTAGATCACGACCAAGTTGTGGAATGGGTTCCACTGGTCTTCGGGAACGTTGTCCAGGTCGAGGATTGTGTTGAGCGGGAAGATCAGCCGGTGATGCGGTCCGTAGGAGTCGAAGACCGTGCAGTTGCTGCGCGCGATGGTGGCGAACGTCTGCCGGTGCACCGTGGCGAAATGGTAGTTCTCGGCGAAGGTGTCGGCCGCGAGCTTCCAATTGATCGGAGAGTTCAGCACTTTCTCGCCCAGTGGCGACCACCGTCCGATGCCCCACGAGTCGAGTTCATCGGCCAACGGTCCCAGGTGGGCCGGCACGTCCAGTGCGGCGTCGGGATCCAGTGCCACCCAGAGGAACCCGGCGAACTCGGCGGCGGGTAGTGCGGTCAAACCGTCGGACTTGACGGCGACGTCCGGGAAGCCCTCGCTGCCCGGGAGCCCCACCAACTTTCCGGTGTTGTCGTACGTCCACGCGTGGTATGGGCAGGCGAACCGCTTCGCGGTGCCGCACCCCGTCACCACCTGCGACTGGCGGTGCAGGCAGACATTCTCGAACGCTTTGACCGCTCCTTCAGATGTTCGGGTCAGCAGGATGGATCGCCCCATCACGGTCTTGGTGCAGTACGCGCCGGGGCCAGAGAGCTCCGAAACATAGCCGACCAGTTGTGGACTGGCCATCAACAAAGCTCTGTCGCGGTCGTGTCGCTCAACGGAGGTGTACTCCCGCGCGTCGACCGTATGTTGCTGCGGCGCAAGGTCGGTCGTGTTGTCGCGTGCCAGTTTCAGGGCACGCCGAGTCAAGTCGATGAGTTGATCATGATCCATCGGAGCCTCCTTGCGTCCAGTGCCGATCGTTCTCAGTACAGACCTTGCGCTGCGCTATGTGCAACTCGTCATCGCCAAGCGTCCTTGACGCTAATATTGCAATCTTTATAGTTATAGGAAGTTGAGCAACTCGCATCGCTCGACAGTGCGGAAGGTGTTGCTGATGAATATCAATGACCTGGTGCTGGTCAGCGTCGACGATCATGTGGTGGAGCCACCGAACCTGTTCGACGACCGTCTTCCCGCCAAGTTTGTCGAGTTTGCACCGCAATTCATCACCAACCCGGACGGGACCAACGCCTGGCTTTACAACGGCGAAGTCCTCAACAACGTCGCGCTCAACGCCGTCGCCGGCCGGCCGAAGGAGGAGTACGGGATCGAGCCCACCTCGTTCAGCCAATTACGCCCCGGCACCTACGACCACGACGAGCGTGTCAAAGACATGAGCGCCAACGGCGTGCTGGGCTCGCTGTGTTTCCCGTCGTTTCCGCAATTCTGTGGGCAGCTGTTCGCGCGCACCGAAGACAAGGACGTCGCATTGGCGATGGTGCGGGCCTACAACGACTGGCATATCGACGAGTGGTGCGGGAGTCACCCGGGCCGCTTCATTCCATGCGCCATACCCGCGGTGTGGGACCCGCAGGTAATGGCGGCTGAAATTCGCCGGGTCGCCAAAAAGGGTTGCCACGCGCTGACCTTCAGTGAGAATCCGTCCAAACTCGGCTGGCCGTCGGTGCACTCCGATCACTGGGATCCGGTGTGGGAGGCCTGTAGCGAGGAGTCGGTGGTGGTGTGCATGCACATCGGCTCGTCATCGCAACTGACCATCACCTCGCCGGACGCGCCGATGGACGTGATGATCACTTTGCAGCCGATGAACATCGTCCAGGCGGCCGCCGACTTGGTGTGGTCGCCGGTGCTGCGCAAATTTCCCGATCTCAAATTCGCGCTGTCCGAAGGCGGGATCGGCTGGATCCCCTACTTCCTCGAGCGGATCGACTACAACTACGACCGCCACCATTCCTGGACCGGTCAGGACTTCGGCTCCAAGCTGCCCAGCGAAGTGTTCAACGAACACATCCTGACTTGCTTCATTGACGACAAGTTCGGGATGGACAGCCGTCGCGCGCTCGACGTCGACATGGTGACCTGGGAGTGCGACTACCCGCACTCAGACTCCAATTGGCCCGAATCGCCCGAGGTGCTTGCGCGGTCGATGGTGGACGTCAGCGACGAGGACATCGACAAGATCACCCATCTCAACGCGATGAAGCACTACAACTACGACCCGTTCAGCGTGCTCGGGGGCAAAGAGAAGTGCACGGTCGGGGCGCTGCGTGCGTCGGTCGAAGGCCACGACGTCGCCATCAAATCGCAACGCCGGGAGGGCGATCTTCGGATCAACGCGGCCGAAGCGGGCGATGTGCTGGCCAAGATGGCGGCCCGCAGCTCGAACTAGGTTCGGGCCCTCAGGGCACATTCAAATCACAGATACACCTGTGGCCCGTGTTACTCACGTGTCTACTGGTGTTTCTGTCGTACCCTGTGGCTTGTGTCGGTGTCGCGGCGAGACGTGCTCAAATTCGCGGCCGCGACGCCAGGGCTACTGGGTCTCGGTGTCGCGGCGGCGTCGTTGAGTGCTGCACCGGCATCGG
>Ga0224557_1001021_pt1 | contig 28197 bp, 32 predicted proteins | sample 714S31014metaG_FD_180677 | JGI IMG/M metagenome (GOLD analysis project Ga0224557, IMG submission 180677) | Peat soil microbial communities from Stordalen Mire, Sweden - 717 S3 10-14 | ecosystem: Environmental > Terrestrial > Soil > Wetlands > Peat | place: Sweden: Norrbotten County, Stordalen... | reverse complement strand
CTGCGCTCGGATTGACCGGCGACCCGCAGGCGATGGCCTCCGGTTGAGTACCTCCAGCGAAACGCCATTCGCGCTGTGTGGGCCGAGAGGGACGCTGGTTGCCGACGGTGTGCGGACGCACTACTCTGACGTGAGGGCTGCGCAAGCGGCCCTGCGTTCGGGGGCAGCTCCAATAGTTTTGGGCGCGTTGCCTTTCGATGTACACAGACCGGCAGCACTGCTGGTGCCCAATGCGGTGGTACGCGCCGACGCCCTGCCCGATTGGCCAACGGGCCCGCTGCCGACGGTGCGCATCACCGCCGCCATCCCGCCGCCTTCCGACTACCGTGTCCGCATCGACCGTGCCCGCGATCGGCTCAGCGCGCCGGGCGGCTCGCTGCGAAAAGTGGTGCTGTCCCGCGCATTGCGGCTGGCCGCTGATGCTCCGCTGGACGCCCGCGTCATTCTGCGCCGGCTCGTCGCCGCCGATCCGGCCGCATATGGCTACCTCGTCGACCTGACCGCAGCCGGCGACGAGTACGCGGGCACGGCCATGGTGGGAGCCAGTCCGGAGCTGTTGGTAGCACGCTCCGGCGACCGTGTGATGTGCCGACCATTCGCCGGTTCGGCCCCACGCGCCGCGGACCCCGAACTGGACGCCGCTAACGGCGCCGCGCTGGCCGCATCGGCGAAGGACCGTCACGAACATCAGTTGGTCATCGACACCATGCGAGCCAGCCTGGAGCCGCTCTGCGACGAGCTGACCATCGCGTCGGAGCCCCAATTGAGCCACACCGCAGCGGTTTGGCATCTCTGCACACCTATCAGCGGCCGGCTGCGCGCCGCCTCAACTACGGCAATAGATCTGGCGTTGGCGCTGCACCCCACCCCGGCGGTCGGCGGGGTGCCGACCAAGGCCGCATCCGACCTGATCGCCGAACTGGAAGGCGACCGCGGTTTCTATGCTGGGGCCGTTGGTTGGTGCGATGCCAAGGGCGACGGCTACTGGGTGGTGTCAATCAGGTGCGCGCAGCTCTCGGCTGATCGCCGTGCCGCCCTTGCGCGCGCCGGCGGCGGCATCGTGGCCGAATCCGATCCCGATGACGAAGTTGCCGAAACCACAACGAAATTCGCCACGATACTGACCGCGCTGGGAGTAGAGCGTTGATGGACGAAGTCATCCGCCGCGCCACACCGGAAGACACCGCCGATATCACCAACATGATCCACGCGCTCGCCGAATTCGAGCGAGCCGCCGATCAATGTACTGTCACCGAAACACAAATTTCCGCAGCGCTTTTCGGTGGTTCTCCGACCGTTCACGGACACGTCGCCGAAGTGCAGGGCGAGAGCGCCGCGATGGCGTTGTGGTTCGTCAACTTCTCCACCTGGGACGGCGTGGCCGGCATATATCTGGAAGACCTTTTTGTACGGCCCGGGTTCCGGCGTCGCGGCCTGGCTCGCGCACTGCTGGCGGCTCTGGCGGGTGAATGCTTCGACAACGGCTACACGCGGTTGTCGTGGGCGGTGCTGAACTGGAACACCGATGCCATCGCGTTGTATGACGGGGTCGGCGCGCAGCCGCAGCGCGAGTGGACGACCTACCGGGTGTCCGGTTCGCGATTGGCCGAGCTGGCCGGATCACGTTGATCGCCGGCCTGATCTACCCCTGAAGCCCAGCGGATGGCCGCGGGGCTGAACAGCAAGATCAACACGGTCAGCGCCACCATCCCCAGCGGGATGCCGAAGACCGGTCGATGCGAGCCCACCGCGAGATACCAGGCCACGGGCAACAGCAGTAACTGGGTGAACACGGCCAGCCCGCGCCCCCAGCGCTTGGCAGTCACCAGCGCGCAGCCGGCGGCAAGCACCGCAGCGCCGACAACGGCGAACCAGACGGCGGTACCCAGGCCGTTGACCACGCGCTGGTCGGCGCCGGCGACCGTGCGTACCGCCAGCACCGCCGCCATCACCAGCGCTGCCGCGCCTTGCGCCACGACGATCAGTCCGGCGCCGCGCACGGCCGATGGGGCGGCCCGGTTGGCGCTGACTGTCACAGGGTCAGCGTAGTAACACCGCCTACTCCGATTGCCGCCCTCTCCCCCGCAAGCGGGAGGTGCCCCCACCTCACGCCGCTCCGCGGCGCGCATCGTCGCCCGGCCTAAGCTGGTGCCTCATGCGGGCCGTGCTGATCGTCAACCCAACAGCGACTTCCACCACACCGGCCGGCCGCGATCTGCTCGCCCATGCGCTCAAGAGCCGCCTCGAGCTGACCGTCGAACACACCAACCACAGCGGTCACGGGACCGAACTCGGGCAAGCCGCCGCTGCGGATGGAGTCGACCTGGTCGTCGTCCATGGCGGCGACGGAACGGTCAGCGGGGTGGTCAACGGTTTGCTTGGGCACCCACGCGCGGCATCGTCGGGAAAACTCGGCCCCGTGCCCGCATTAGCGGTGGTTCCCGGTGGCTCGGCGAATGTGCTGGCCCGGTCACTGGGTATTTCCCGGGATCCGGTGGCCGCCACCAACCAGCTCATCCAACTGCTCGATGACTACCGTCGTCACCAGACCTGGCGCCGCATCGGGCTGATCGACTGCGGTGAGCAGTGGGCCGTGATCAACGCGGGGATGGGCGTCGACGCGGAGGTAGTCGCGGGGGTCGAGGCGCGACGGAAAAAGGGCGCCAAAGTCACCCCGTTGCGCTACTGGCGTGTCGCGGTGCCCGTGGCGGTGGCCTTCAGCCGGCGCGAACCGACCCTCACCCTGGAGCTACCGGGCCGCGACCCCGTTCCACGAGTGCACTTCGCCTGGGTGTCCAACACCACTCCGTGGACCTACAGCAACAACCGGCCGATGGTGACCAACCCCGGCTGCACCTTCGAGTCGGGCCTTGGTGTGTTCGCGGTCACCAGCATGAAACTGGTCCCCACGCTGAAATTGCTGAGCCAGATCCTTTCAAAGCGGCCGAACCCGCAGGCCAAGCAGCTCATCCGCGACGATGACGCGCCTTGCCTGCGACTCACCACCACCGGTCAGCCGGCCGCCAGTCAGGTCGATGGGGAGTACCTCGGCATGCGCGAGACCATGACGTTCCAGGCGGTCCCCGACCTACTCCCGGTCGTCGCCCCGCCCACCAAAACGCGTCCTGACCTGCACTAGAAACAGATCTTGCGATCCTGGAGAGAAAAATCTCTAGATGAGTAGCCCTGGAGTGTAGTACAACTGAGTGAGGGCTCAGCTACGACCATGTCAAAGTGAGATAGCCCACGAGCCAACGTAACGCTATTGACATCTAGTGAGCCTGTGAAACGATTAAAAGGTTGCATGCAGAAATGTGTAGGAGTGCGGATTCCTTTTTCTAGTGCAAGCGTTTGAAGCCGAAGAAAAAAGCCCGTGCGCCTTGCTGCGCACTCAGTGAGGAGTGACAAGTTATGGATTGGCGCCACAACGCGGTCTGTCGCGACGAGGACCCGGAGCTGTTCTTCCCGGTAGGGAACAGCGGCCCGGCGCTCGCGCAGATCGCTGATGCGAAACTGGTCTGCAATCGATGCCCGGTGATCACAGAGTGCCTCGGTTGGGCCCTGAATACCGGCCAGGACGCGGGCGTCTGGGGCGGAATGAGCGAAGACGAGCGGCGTGCGCTCAAGCGCCGCAACGCCCGCACGAAGGCCCGCACCGGAGTCTGAGCACAGTTCCACGCAGTGCGGCCCCGACGATGTCGGGGCCGCACTGCTGTGTGCTGTGCTGGAACCCTTTTAAAGCAATAACCGGGCCCGGCGGCCAATCGGCACCCGCAGCACTACGTCTGTGCCGCGGTCGGGGGCTTCACGCATACCCAGCGATCCGTCCAGTTCGGCCGACACCAGGGTCCGGACGATCTGCAGGCCCAGGGTGTCCGACTTGTCCAGGCTGAATCCATCGGGCAGGCCACGTCCGTCGTCGTGCACGACCACGTCGAGCCAGCGCGCCGAACGCTCGGCAACGATCGTCACCGACCCTCCCCGAGCCGTCGGATCGAATGCGTGCTCGATCGCGTTCTGCACGAGTTCAGTAATCACCATGATCAATGCCGTGGCGCGGTCGGAGTCCAATACCCCCAGGTCGCCTACGCGGTTGATCCGGATCGGCCTGTCCACGGACGCTACGTCGTTCATGATCGGCAAGATCCGGTCGATGACCTCGTCAAGGTTGACCTGCTCGTCGACCGACATCGACAACGCGTCGTGCACCAGCGCGATCGACGACACCCGGCGCACCGACTCGATCAGCGCTTCTCGCCCTTCGGCGTTGGCCGTACGGCGGGCCTGCAGCCGTAGCAGCGCCGCCACCGTTTGCAGGTTGTTCTTCACCCGGTGATGGATTTCCCGGATTGTGGCGTCCTTGGATATCAGGGCACGGTCGCGGCGCTTGACCTCGGTGACGTCGCGGATGAGTACCGCGGCACCCGCACTGGCGCCATCCACTACCAACGGGAGCGTTCGCAGCAGCACAGTGGCACCCCCGGCGTCCACCTCCAACCGCATGCTCTTGCCGCCGCCCAGCAAGTCCTGCACGTGCTCGGCCACCTCCTGCGCATCGAAGGGGTCCGAGATCAGCGGCCGAGTGACTTCGATGAAATTGCGGCCCTCCAATTCGGTGCTCAGACCCATCCGGTGGAAGGCCGATAACGCGTTGGGGCTGGCATAGGCGACCACGCCGTCGACATCGAGCCGGATGAAGCCGTCACCTACCCGCGGCGTGGACCGCGACATGGCCACGTCCCGCACGTCGGGAAAAGTGCCCTCGGACAGCATGTAGACAAGGTCCGCGGCGCATTCCCGGTAGGCGGTCTCCAGATGGCCGGACTTTTCACCAGCCACCAGCGCGGTTTGGTGTTGCGTCAGCGCCGCCACCACATGGTCGCCGTACCGCACCGGCGAGGCCGCAACATGCGGGCCGGGCAGCTGCCACGAATGCTCCTTGCCCACAACGCTTTCCAGCTGAGCAGTACCCGAGTCGAAAGTCTCGGCGACGAGCGACAACCGATCGGCAGTGAGGACGGTGCCCACCGAATCGGTCTGCAGAACCGTAGGCGCGGTCGTCGGGCGGCACTGCGCCACACAGACCAGCAAGCCGTCGTCGCGGCGGACCCACATCAGGTAGTCGGCGAACGACAGGTCGGCCAGCAGCTGCCACTCCCCGACCACGGCATGAAGGTGGTCCACCGCGTTGCCCGGCAGCATCGTGTGTTCGGCAAGCAGCTCACCGAGAGTGGACATCAGTTACCCCGGCGGCGGAAAATTTATGGTGTCCAACGGCTAGCTGATCACCGCGATAAGGTCGCCTGCCTGAATGACGTCGCCCACCGACACACTGACTTTGCTGATCGTGCCGTCGGTCTCGGCCAAGACGGGGATCTCCATCTTCATCGACTCCAGCAGCACCACGATGTCGCCCTTGCCGATTTGGTCACCCTCGTTGACAACGACTTCGAGCACGCTGGCCACGATCTCGGCACGAACATCCTCGGCCATCTTCACCCCACTCGTTTCGGCCACTCTGCACGCTGGCTGCTCTTAACAGGCTCAAAGGTATATCGAACCATAAGACCAGGAGCGGCGCGGGGGCTTCGACACGGGTGAGACGCCGGGGTGTGACAACGGGCCGGACGCCTCGTGAGAGACTGTTAACAACCTGACGGGTGCCGGATCCGGCGCCTCAGCATCGACGGAGGTTCTCAACATGGCCAAGCGTGGCCGCAAGAAGCGTGACCGGAAGTACAGCAAGGCCAACCACGGGAAACGGCCAAACGCCTAAACAGGCCCCTACTGCCGACCACGGATGATGGTGGTCTGGCGGATCTCCAGCCGGAGTCGCTCCCTCAGTCCCTCGGGGGCCTTCTCACCTCTGCACTTGGTTGCGACCAATTCCTTGATCCGCTCCTCGAGCCCGTAATGCTTAAAGCATCCGGGGCACGCCTCGAGGTGCTGCCGCAGCCTCTGCTTGGCCTCCGGGGTGCATTCACCGTCGAGCAGGGTCCATACCTCAGCAATGACTTCCGCACAGCCGACCGAGCCGTGGGAATCGTCGTTGGGGCATGGCTCAGCCGGGCCGGAAAACTCGCTCATCACGACACCTCCTCGTGCGCCTGCTGATCGCGGACGAAGCCTCGTTCCTTGGCCACGTCGGCCAACAGGCCTCGCAACTGACGTCGACCGCGGTGCAGCCGGGACATTACCGTCCCGATTGGCGTATCCATGATCTCGGCGATCTCCTTATAGGGGAAACCCTCGACATCGGCGTAGTAGACCGCCATCCGGAACTCTTCCGGCAACGCCTGCAACGCTTCCTTGATCTCGGTATCCGGCAGCAACTCCAGGGCTTCGACCTCGGCCGATCGCAGACCGGTGGACGAATGCTGGGCGTTGGCCGCCAATTGCCAGTCGGTGATCTCCTCGGTCGGATACTCCGCGGGCTGTCGCTGCTTCTTGCGGTAGCTGTTGATGTAGGTGTTGGTCAGGATCCGGTACAGCCAGGCTTTGAGGTTTGTGCCGGCCCGGAACGAGCGAAAGCCCGCGTAGGCCTTCACCATCGTTTCTTGCAGCAGGTCCTCCGCGTCGGCGGGATTGCGCGTCATGCGCAGCGCGCCACCATATAACTGATCTAGCATGGGAATCGCATCGCGCTCGAAACGTGCAGTCAGTTCGGCGTCGGTCTCACGGACGGGCTCGTCGTGCTCTGGCTGCGCGTCTGCCGGTGACTTGTCCGCCCCATCGACGTCAGCCATCGCGGTCCCTTCGCTCGCGGCACCTTCGAAGACCCCTGGCGAGAGTTCCAGGCGTTCCAGGATTGCCACCGACACTCTATTTCCCCTCGCTCGATCCTACGGCTACGGACATTTCGGACCGTCTCGGCCCGCAACTGAACCCAATAACAGCATTTTGCTGCCCGCTTGTTCCCTAGTCGTCGGCACTATAAGAGGGAGTAATGGCCACGCAGTGGCAGGACAGGGGCAAACGAATGCGGACCCACACGGTCAACAGGCAGGTCCGGGGACCTTGGTCGCTGGCCACAAGTCGTGAATTCTGGGAGGGCTTCACCCCGGCTGCCCTTGGCGGTCGCAGCGAGCCCGACACACTTTCGACCGTGTACCGCGTCGAGGCGGACTGGTCGCGCGCCGAAGCGAAGGTCACCCAGCGCAAGAGCACCGCGACGATTGTGGTGACCGGTGGCGGCGACCTTGGCGAGGCGGCCGACCAAGCGGCAAGGTTCCTGGCCCTCGACGTGGATGGGCGTGGCTGGATCGACGTCGCGCGGCGCGATCAGGTGATCGCCGAAGCGCAGCACGAACTTCCGGGTTTGCGACCATGCGGATTCCACTCCCCGTATGAGGCTGCCGCATGGGCGGTTTTGTCGCAGCGGCTGCGGATCGTCCAAGCAGCTCGGCTGCGGGCCGAAATCATCGACCGCCACGGCGATCGCGGCGCGTTTCCGAGCCCGGAAGCGCTGCTACGACTGGATCTGGATCTTCCCGGCCGTAAAGGCGAGTACCTGCGTGCCGTCGCCGCCGCAGCGCTCGACGGGCAGCTCGACGGCAACGCCCTACGGTCGATGGATCCCGGGCAAGCGGTGCAGGCCGTACAGGAAGTGAAAGGGCTGGGACCATTCGCGGCCGAACTCGTCGTGCTGCGGGGCGCGAACATTCCCGACGGCCTGCCGGCGCACGAGCGGCGCCTGGAAGCGGAGATCACCGAGCGCTACGGGCCGGGGCGCACACTTGGCGAGGTGTCGGCGGCATGGCGGCCGTTTCGTACCTGGGCGGCAGTCCATCTACGTGCGCTACGCGAGCGCCGCACCCATGAAATCGACCGCCAGAGCAGGGGTTAGTGTGGCGCCATGTCCCTCAAAGGCAAGACCATGTTTATCTCTGGCGCTAGTCGCGGCATCGGCCTTGCGATCGCGAAACGCGCGGCCCAAGACGGCGCCAACATCGCCCTGATCGCCAAGACTGCAGAACCGCACCCGAAGCTGCCAGGCACCGTGTACACCGCGGCCAAAGAACTCGAGGAAGCCGGTGGACAGGCACTGCCGATCGTCGGGGACGTCCGCGACCCGGAATCGGTGGATTCCGCGGTGGCCAAGGCCGTCGAGCAGTTCGGCGGCATCGACATTTGCGTGAACAACGCGTCGGCGATCAACCTGGGGTCCATCACCGAGGTCCCGATGAAACGGTTCGACCTGATGAACGGCATCCAGGTGCGCGGCACGTATGCGGTCTCGCACGCTTGCATCCCGCACATGAAGGGCCGGGACAACCCGCACATCCTGACGCTGTCGCCGCCGGTGCTGCTGGAGACCAAGTGGCTGAAGCCGACGGCGTACATGATGGCCAAGTTCGGCATGACGCTGTGCGCGCTGGGCATCGCAGAGGAGATGCGCGACGAGGGCATTGCGTCGAACACGCTGTGGCCGCGCACCATGGTGGCCACCGCCGCAGTGCAGAACCTGCTCGGCGGCGAGGAGGCGATGGGGCGGGCACGCAAGACTGAGGTGTACTCCGACTCGGCCTACCTCATTCTCAACAAGCCCGCGCGGAAGTACACCGGGCACTCGTTGCTGTGCGAGGACGTGCTGCTCGAATCCGGCATCACCGACTTGTCGGTGTATGACTGCATACCGGGTTCGAAGCTCGGCGTCGACTTCTGGGTTGAGGACGTCAACCCGCCGGGGTACACGGGGCCCTAGGCGCCAGAAACTTCTCGATGACGGGTGCGAGTTCGGTGGCGTTCTGCACGAGGTCGATGTGCCCACCGTCGTGCAGATGCAGTCGCGAGTGAGGCAGCAGCGCGTTCATGATGCGCGCGTTGACCACCGGGATGATCGGGTCGTCGGTGCCCGCCACGATCAAGGTCTCCTGCCGCACCGCCGGCAGCGCGAACAGGCTGGTCCAGACCGAGCCCGCGAGCAGCTGGTGCGGCGTTGGTGGAAGCGCTGCTGTCCCACCGGATCACCGATAGCCAAAGCCTCTGGGAGGCCCCGGATCTGCTGCGGCTACCCACCTCGGGGCCCTATGTCGTCGTTGCGGCGGAGCTCCCCGCGATCGGAAAGCTCGGATTACCGACAATCGAGAACAAGCTGTCCGTCCGCGACATCCGATCGGCGTGGCGACTGCTGCCCGACTTACAGGTCGGCATCGTCCATCTGCGGGGCCACGCGACACCAGCCGCCCTCGGCACCCTTGTCGAGGTGCTCCGGCAGGCGGCGACCGCCCGAGTCGGCATCAGTCCGCCGTTTGACGAGCTGGCCGAAACCAGCGACGCGCTGCGATTCGCCCGCCTGGCGGTCGCCGGAAAGCCATTGGCGGACTCACTAGTCACCGTCTTCGACGACACCCCACTTGCGGTCGCGGCGGTGAGCGCCCCCGAGGTCATGGCGAAGATCAGGTCGTCAGTACTGGGGCCACTGAACTCGCTGCCGGTCGAGGAAAGGACGTTGCTTCTCAATACCTTCCGGGCTTGGGTTGAGGCGGGCGGCTCTGCCAGTGACACCGCCGCGGCGATCTATTGCCACCCCAATACGGTGCGACACCGACTGCACCGCATCGAGGAGTTGACCGGTCGAACACTCTCGCGGCCCAAAGACATCGCCGAGCTCTGTCTGGCTTTCGAGGTCGAACGGCGACTGCCCTAAGCCGCGTGCGCCTTCAGCCGGTGCCGAACCTGCAACGCGTTGATGACCTCGACGACGCCGATGGCGATCAGCCAATAGCCGCCAACCAAGGTCAGGATCGGGACCGACCTGATCGGAGAGATGATCAGCACTCCACCGCCGATCACCGTGACCAAACCAACGAATGCCTGCCAGGCCCGTCCGGGGACGCGGTCCAGGGCTAGCGCCGAAGTCAGCAAAGTCGCGCCGCGAAAAAGCCAACTGACGCCGATCCAGATGGCCAAAAACACGATCGAGTCGTATACGTTGCGGAAGCAGAAGAACCCCAGCACCAGCGAAACGGCGCCGGTGAGGAACTCCAACACCTTCATTGCGGGGCCGCTGTGCGTGGCGAAAGCAGCGACCATATAGCCGAAGCCGGACGCCACCAGGTAGATGCCGAACAGGATCCCGGCCACCACCCATGTCGGGCCCGGCCATGCCAGCACGATGACACCCAGGGTGACAGCCAGGATGCCAATCAGAAGAAGCATCTGCCATGCGCTGCGAGCAAGCTGATGCAGTGGACCTTCGAAACCGGTCTTGTCGTCGCTAATTGTCATCCGACCATCATTAGCCACTTTCGGCGTCAAGGAAATGTCTGCGGCGACACAATTGCGCATCGTCCGCAGTTGCCGGGAACAACGTTGAGCCGAAACTGCTGGTGTATGCGGCGCGAACGACGCTTTGTCTCCCGAAGACAACAGCCTGCCGCAAGTTGGTCGGTCCAGGACATCGCCGTCGTGCGGCGACGTCGATAAGTTTCATCTCGAACACAGCGACACGTTCCCTCGGATCATCGCCAACCGTTCTAATCATGCAGTGCCACAATATATTCAGCCTCACATTCAGCCACAAAGTTAGGTGAAACCATGTTACTGCCGACCTTCATCATTCTGATGGTCCTGTCCCCCGTGCTCCGGATCCGAGCAAAAGCTGAATCGAGTCACCCGCTCGGCGTCCAACCAGATCGAACAGTTCGTCGCGGCCGGATACGAGCCGCAGTGGGCCGAGATCACGTTGCAGAAGACCATCGCCTGGCGAAGCATGCACAGCCAGGCTCGCGGCCTGTTCTCGCTGCTGTTGACGCACCTGCCGGACGTCGACACCCGCACGGTGCGGGAAGGCGAGTTCGTGTGCAACTCCCTGATCGGATTCAACTTCGGCGACGGTCACCTGCACAACGAAGAGCTGATCCGGGCCGTGCAGCGCGAAGCCGAGTTCGAGCCGGGCGAGTGCGTCATCGCCTGGGTGGAGTCGGAGGCCTTGGGTAGCGGTGTCCAGCATTACCGGCTGATCGACGCCGCGCTCGGGGTGATCGATCGTGGCACGTGGAAAGTGGCCGACGCCGTCGCCGAGCAGCCCTGGCTGCCCAACGGCCCTATCCCGACCGACGTAACCTGGTCACTGAGCGGCACCAAACGGGGCGCCGCCAAGGTTCAGGACCAAGATCACGGTCACGGAGCGCTGGCATGACTACCGCACTAGTGGTAGGCGGCGGCCCAAACGGGCTCGCCGCCGCCATCTCCCTGGCCGCCGAAGGCGTGCAGGTCACCGTGCTGGAGGCCGCCGACGAAGTCGGTGGTGGCGCCCGCAGCAGCGAAGCCATCATCCCCGGCCTGCTGCACGACCACTGCTCGGCAATCCACCCGATGGCCGTCGGCTCCCAGTTCTTGACCAGCGTCGACCTGCAGCGGTACGGCCTCTCGTGGCGCTGGCCGGAGATCGATTGCGTGCACCCCCTCGACGGCGGCGGCGCAGGGGTGCTGCACCGCTCGGTGGAGCAGACCGCGGCCGGCCTCGGGGAGGACGGATCGCGATGGCGGCTCGCGTTCGGCTACTCGGCCGCCCGGTTCGACGCACTCAGCGAAGACATCATGCGGCCCCTGCTGCGATTCCCGCACCATCCCTTGATGCTGGCCCGGTTCGGTGCGCCCACCGTACTGCCGGCGTCCTCACTGGCCCGGTTTTTCCGTACCGACGAGGGACGGGCGTTGTTCGGAGGCGTTGCGGCCCATGCCTTCCGGCCGCTGCACTACCCGATGACCTCCGCCATCGGGACGGGCATCATCGCGGCTGGGCACCGGCACGGCTGGGCGGTGGCCGAAGGCGGATCGCAGGCGATCACCAATGCGATGGTGGCGCTGCTGGGCGATTTGGGCGGCAAGATCGAGACCGGTGTCCGGGTGCGGACGGCCTCGCAGCTGCCGCCGGCGGATGTCACCATGTTCGATCTGGCACCAAGTGCGGTCGTCGGCATCCTGGGAGACCGTCTTCCGCGCCGAGTTTCCCGGGCATTCACCAGGTTCCGGCGCGGCCCCGGCGCATTCAAAGTCGACTTCGCGGTCGAGGGGGGCGTGCCGTGGACGAACCCGGACGCTCACCGGGCCGGCACGGTGCATCTGGCCGGCACCTACTCCGAGCTTGCCGCAACCGAGCGGCAGATCCACGCCGGACGCATGCCCGAGCGACCGTTCGTGCTGGTTGGTCAGCAGTATCTGGCCGACCCGCAACGCTCCGTCGGCAATACCCACCCGGTGTGGAGCTATGCGCACGTCCCCAACGGCTACACCGGCGACGCGACCGAGGCGATCATCGCCCAGGTCGAGCGGTTCGCCCCGGGTTTCCGGGAGCGGATCGTCGGCCGCACAGTTCGCTCGACAACGCAGATGGCCGCCTACAACCTCAACTATGACGGCGGCGACATCATGACCGGCGCCAAGGATATTCGGCAGCTGACGTTCGGACCTCGAATCACGCTGTCGCCGTACACCATCGGCGTTCCAGGCATGTACATCTGCTCAGCGGCCACCCCGCCGGGACCCGGCGCACACGGCATGTGCGGCGCCAACGCTGCCCAAAAAGCACTCGCCTACCTGGCCGCACGAGCGTAACCGCACGGCGAAAAAACCATCCCGTTTTCGCAGTGGCGTTACGCTCGTGCGCCCTACTGGTAGGTGTAGAAGCCCTCGCCGGTTTTGAGGCCGAGCTTGCCCGCGTCGACGTAGTCCTGCAGCAAGTCCCGCACGTTCTGTGGTAGGTGCGGGAACTCGTCGGCATAGTGGTTCTCGATATCGAGCACAACGTCAAGGCCGACAAGGTCCATCATCTGGAACGGGCCGGCCGGCACGCCCCAGTTGATCTTGAACATCCCGTCGACGTCCTCGGGGCGGGCCACGCCCTCGGCAACCACGGCCAGCGACTCACGCTTGATGGCAGCCCAGATGCGATTGAAGATGAAGCCGGTGCTCTCCCTGCGCGCCTCGAAGGGATGGACTCCGAACTCCGGGAGGACGGTCAGCAGGGTGTCCAGCAGACCACGGTCGGTCTCGCCATCGGACATCAAGTCGACCGCGTTGATTTCCGGTGGCATGTAGAAGTGCATGTTGCACAATCGCCGCTTGTCCCGAATGTTTTCGGCCATTAGGCGCGACGGGTAGGACGAAGAGTTGGTCGCGAATATGGTGTCCGGCGACGCCGCCTGGTCGATCTGGCCCCACAGCGGAACCTTGATCTCGAGCTTCTCAGGAACTGATTCGACGACCAGCCAGGCTCCGTCCAACGCCTCTTCGAGTGATCCCGAGCCCGTCACATTGCCGACTTGGCCAGAACCTCGATTCGCGACCACCGCCGGAAGGGTCTGCGTCACATACTGCGTCGCCTCGGCACGCTGTTCGGCGCGGCGCGCGTAGATTCGCACCGTTCCGCCGCGGGTCGCGAACATCAGCGCGACGCGGCGCCCGAGCGTTCCCGCCCCGATCACCGCGACTGGGCGGTTCTGAATGGCCTCGAATGTATGCGTGTATGAGCTAGCCACATAGCCATGTTAAGCCGTGCCAGGGTTGCCGACTCCGTCGCGAATCGACAAAGGCATGGAAACTGTTGTCGCGACCAGACAACCGTGAGTTGGGTCTAGAAAAGTCCTCCGATCACGGACAGCCCAGCTGCCAACGCAAATACCAGTAGCACAACCCCTATTGCCACGGCAGCGCATGCGACGATCGGCAATAACAGAACACCGACAACCGGTATTACAACGGCTGCTATCGCGACGTCTAACAGGTCATTGAGGATGGTGCTCGTCGACGGGGCCGCGGCGACGGCAGCGACCGAAGCCGCGCTCCCAGCCAGGGGTTGCAACAACTTGGCGCTGGCGGCCTCAGCGCTGGCGTAGGAGCCCGCACTGGAGGTCAAATGCTGCACAAACTGCTCATGGAACGCCGCCGCCTGCCCAGCCAGCGCCTGATAGTCCTGGGCATGCTGGGAAAACAGATGCGCGATGCTCGACGACACCTCGTCGGCGGCGGCCGGAATCACCCCGACGGTCGAGGTCGCCGCGGCCATGTGTGCCGCGCTGATCGTCGAACCGATATTCGCCAAATCCGTTGCCGCTACGGTCATCAACTCCGGTGCTGCGGTCACCAACGACATATCTTTCCCTTCAACTGGTCCTCATCGAAGCATCGGCACGGCGCGGCGCGGCGCGGCAAAAACCATCGCACGAACCGTCACGTATCCTATGGCTTTCGCGCGTACCGGCCCAACCAGCACCGCGAGCTTTGCCCGTTGTTCACCAGCTGGTCAAACTCTGTCGCTGTGAGGTTCTCCTCGATGTCGGCGCTGTAAATTTCTCGTCTTGAAAGACCCTGTGCGAGGTCCGATTTGACAGGACCGTCAGTCGCACGTAGGTCTGCGCACCGGGTGCTCGCGAACATTGCCCAATGGCAAACTGAAGGTGTCCACCAGGCGACATTGTCGCGCGTGCTCAAACGCCCTAAAGCAGCGAGATCTGTTCGGGCTGCGGCTCTGCCGGTTCGAGCAGTTCGGGCCCGTTATTGCGCACGCTATTGACCAACGTGGAGATCTCACGCAACTCGATGCCGCGCACGTCTGGGGTCTGCGCCAGCAGCTCGGGATCCAAGGCTGCATCGGGATTCAGCCAGGCATCCCAGTCATCTTCTCTCAGAATCAACGGCATCCGGTCATGGATCTCGGCCAGCTCGCCGACTGCGTCGGTGGTGATGATCGTGCAGCTCAACAGGGGGTCTGCCTCCTTCGCAGGCTTCCATACCGACCACAGCCCGGCCATGAACAACAAGTCGCCGTCACCGCGGCGCATGAAGAACGGTGTCTTCGCAGACTTCTTGCCCAAGGCCGAACCTGGATTGGCCCGCCATTCGTACCAGCCGTCCATGGGCACCAGGCAGCGTTTGCTCTTCGCCGAACCGCGGAAAGCCGGCGAGCTGGCCAGCTTGTCGGACCGGGCGTTGATCAGCAACGGGCCCTTGGCATCTGGCGCGCCGTTGGGACCCGGCTTGACCCAAGGCGGCACCAAACCCCAGCGCATCAAACGCACCCGGCGTGTCGCCGCGTCGTCGGGCTCGCTATGGCGGGACACGACCGTCGCGATCGTCGCGGTCGGGGCCACGTTGTAGTTGGGCTCACCCGCACGCGGTGATGCGCCGGTCGCTTCGTCGATCGCCTTGATTTTCTCAGCCAGCAGAGCGGGATCCGTCGTCACTGCAAACCTTCCGCACATAACTTCCATGGTGCCCTGTACCCACAAGGCCCGCCGACACGGCAGGATGAAGCGGTGAGCACCGAGCCCCTCAAAGCGTGGACGGCCCCGTTTGCGCCGACACCGGTGCATGCGACGGTGACCGTCCCCGGCTCGAAGTCGCAAACCAACCGGTCGCTGGTGCTGGCGGCGCTGGCGGCCGCACAGGGTGAGGGCACGTCGACCCTCAGCGGAGCGCTGCGCAGCCGCGACACCGAGCTGATGATCGGAGCACTGAGGACCCTGGGCCTGCGCGTCGACGGTTCCGGGTCCGAACTGACGGTCAGTGGCCGCATCATTCCGGGCTCCAACGCCCGAGTGGACTGCGGCTTGGCGGGGACGGTTTTGCGATTCGTTCCTCCGCTGGCGGCGCTGGCCGATTCGGCGGTGGATTTCGATGGGGACGAACAAGCTCGGGGCCGGCCCATCGCACCACTGCTGGACGCGCTGCGCGGTCTCGGCGTGCGGATCGAAGGCACCGGTCTGCCTTTCCGTGTGCACGGCAGCGGATCGGTCGCCGGCGGCACCGTAGCCATCGACGCGTCCGCATCCTCGCAGTTCGTGTCCGGCCTGTTGTTGTGCGCGCCGTCGTTCGCCGAGGGCCTAACCGTGCAGCACACCGGTTCGACGTTGCCGTCGGCGCCGCATATCGCGATGACGGTGGTCATGCTGCGGCAGGCCGGGATCGACGTCGATGATTCGATCGACAATCGTTGGCAGATACGGCCCGGTTCGGTCGCTGCCCGGCACTGGGAAGTCGAACCCGACCTCACAAACGCTTTTGCGTTCCTGGCGGCGGCCGCGGTCTGCGGCGGAACAGTGCGCGTCACCGGCTGGCCCGCGACCAGTGTGCAACCGGCCGACAATATCCTGGATATCTTGAAGAAGCTCAATGCCGTTGTTAATCACGCTGATTCAAAGCTCGAGGTACGTGGGGCGGCATCTTACGACGGCTTCGAGATCGACCTACGCGCCGTCGGCGAGCTCGCGCCGTCGGTGGCGGCGCTGGCGGCACTGGCGACCCCGGGATCGGTGTCCCGGCTCACCGGCATCGCACACCTGCGCGGCCACGAGACGGACCGGCTCGCGGCGCTGCGCACCGAGATAAACCGCCTCGGGGGGGACTGCCAGGAAACACCAGACGGTTTGGTGATCACGGCGACGCCGCTGAAGCCAGGCACCTGGCGCGCGTACGCCGATCATCGGATGGCGATGGCGGGCGCGATCATCGGCTTGCGGGTGGCCGGCGTCGAGGTGGACGACATCGCAGCCACCACCAAGACCCTGCCGGAATTCCCGCAGCTTTGGGCACGCATGCTCGCCGGTCTTCCGCCCGAGAGAAAGTCCAGCGTTTGAGGCTCGGCGACTACGACGAGTCTGACGTCAAGGTCCGCTCCGGCAAGGGGACGCGGCCCCGAACCAAGACCCGTCCGCAACATGCCGACGCAGAGTCCGCCATGGTGGTCAGCGTGGACCGCGGGCGCTGGGGTTGTGTGCTGGGCGGTCGCCCCGATCGTCGGATCACCGCCATGCGAGCGCGCGAGCTCGGCCGTACCCCGATTGTCGTCGGCGACGATGTCGACATCGTCGGCGATCTGTCCGGACGCCACGACACGCTGGCCCGCATCGTGCGGCGAGGTCCGCGGCGAACAGTATTGCGGCGCACCGCCGATGACACCGACCCGACCGAACGAGTGGTGGTAGCCAATGCCGACCAGCTGCTTATCGTGGTGGCGCTGGCGGACCCTCCCCCTCGCACCGGCCTGGTCGATCGGACGCTGATCGCCGCCTACGCCGGCGGGCTGAGACCGATTCTCTGCCTGACCAAGACCGACCTCGCCCCGCCCGAACCGTTCGCCGAGCAGTTCGTGGACCTGGACCTGACGGTGGTCGCCGCGGGCGTCGACGATCCCCTGCTCGCGGTGGCAGAGTTGCTCCCCGGCAAGATCACCGTCCTGCTCGGACATTCCGGGGTCGGCAAGTCGACCTTGGTGAACCGTCTTGTGCCCGAGGCTGATCGGGCCGTCGGCGTGGTCGACGGCATCGGCAAGGGGCGGCATACTTCAACACAGTCGGTGGCATTCCCACTAAGCAACCCACTGGGACAGACGCTGCCAGGTTCCGGCTGGGTCATCGACACCCCGGGAATCCGCTCGTTCGGGTTGGCCCACATCCAGCCCGACGACGTGCTGGCGGCTTTCGCCGATCTGGCTGAGGCCGCCAAAGACTGCCCGCGCGGCTGCGGGCACATGGGGCCGCCGGCCGATCCCGAATGCGTGCTGGACACCCTCACGGGTCCGGCCGCGCGGCGTGTCGCTGCGGCCCGCCGACTGCTGGCGGCGCTCAGGGAGACTTGACCAACCGCATGCCAAGTTCGTCGAGCGACACCAGATGCCCTTCGGCGCATCGGATTTCCACGTCAGCCTCGGCGCCGCACCCCTCGTGCGTCAGCCGCAGCCGGTCGCGGCCCGGCAGGTGGCGTCGGCCCCACTGGAACATCGCCCAGACCACTGGCATGAAATCGATGCCACCATCAGTGAGCACGTACTCTTCGCGGCCGCGCTGCCCCGGTTCACGGTAGGGACGCCGGGTCAGTAGACCGAGGTCGACCAGTTCGGCCAATCGCGCAGAGGCGGCAGCCTTGGTGATGCCTACCCGGCGGGCGAAGTCGTCGAACCGGGTGGTGCCGTAGTAGGCCTCGCGCATGATCAGCATCGCGGATTTGGTTCCGACGGCCGTCATGGTCCTTTCGATCGGACACTCGCCAACCGCCGACCACGCATCTCGGTCGGCGAGCGGGCCTTGCAGAAGTGTCACGCAAATCACCTCCCCGTCTGGGTTGCTTTTAGCATACCTAGATGTTCCGCTGGGTATAGCTGGGAATATCTAGCTTCTGACTCAAGGAGGAGCCATGAGCGGTTATCAAGGCCGCGACGCCGTCATCGTCGGCGCTGTACGTACCCCGGTAGGCAAAGGCAAAGCCAGCGGTGCGCTGCACGACGTGCTGCCCGCCGACTTGCTAGCGCACAGCCTGCGCGAGCTGGTGGCACAGACCGGCATGGACGCTGCACAGATCGACGACGTCATTGCCGGCGCCGTCACCCAGGTGGGCGACCAGGCGGTCAACATCGCCCGCAACGCCTTGTTGGGTGCCGGGTTCCCCGAGTCGGTCCCCGGCGTCACCATCGACCGCCAGTGTGGCAGCAGCCAGCAGGCCATCAGCTTCGCCGCCCAGGGCGTCCTCGCGGGCGCCTACGACCTCGTCATCGCCGGCGGTGTGGAGTCGATGAGCCGCGTCCCGATGGGCAGCTCGGTACTACCCGGCAGCAACCCGTTCGGCGGAGGTATGCCGCAGCGCTACCCCGACGGCCTGGTGCCACAGGGCATCAGCGCCGAACTGATCGCCGCGAAGTGGGGCTTCTCGCGCGCCCGGCTTGACGAGTTCTCGGCCGAGAGCCACAACAAAGCCGCCCGCGCCGCCAAAGACGGTCTCTTCGACAACGAGCTGATCCCTATCGCAGGTTTGGAAACCGATGAGATCGTCCGGCCCGCCACCACCGTCGAAACGCTTGCCACCTTGCAGCCCGCGTTCTACAGCGAGGCGATGAAAGAGCGCTTCCCGCAGATTAATTGGTCGATTACTCCGGGCAACTCCTCACCGCTGTCGGATGGCAGCGCAGCGGTCTTGATCACCACCAGCGAGATGGCCAAGAAGCTGGGTCTACGCCCGCTGGCCCGGATTCACACCACGACCGTGGTGGGCTCCGACCCGTTGTACATGCTGACCGGAGTCATCCCGGCGACCGAGAAGGTGTTGCGTCGTTCCGGCCTGACGCTGGCCGACATCGACCTCTTCGAAGTGAATGAGGCGTTCGCGCCCGTCGTGCTGTCTTGGGCTGCCGACACCGGCGCTGATCTGGCCAAGACGAACGTCAACGGAGGGGCCATCGCCATCGGCCACCCGCTGGGCGCCAGCGGTGCCCGCATCATGACGACTCTGCTCAACGCTTTAGAGCAGCGCGGCGGCCGGTACGGCCTGCAGACGATGTGCGAGGGCGGCGGGATGGCCAACGCCACAATCATCGAGCGGTTGGGCTAAACGGCTTCGCCGATCAAGACCAGCAGGGCATTTTGAGTTCGCGCGACCTCGTTGACGGCCGTCATTGACGGGTGCCAACCAACTAGATATCGTACCTCTATGGGGCCATCGAACGCCGTCGCGGAAGCTGGATCGCCAGTCGTAGGCGCGCGGGAGATCCGACGGCTGGAGACGCGGGCACGTTTATTCGACGCCGCACTGGCTGAGATCGGCCGATGCGGATTGGCCGGTGCAGACGTCAGTGCCATCGCCAACACAGCAGGGGTGGTGCGAGGCACGTTCTACTTTCACTTCCCGACCAAGGAGCACGTCTTAGTCGAGTTGCAGCGAAACGAAGAAATCAGGATCGTCGCTGAACTCAACCACGCGCAGGCCGAGGCCGGTGACTTGTCGTTGGTCCTGTCGCAGTTGGTTCGACATGTGATCGCCGCCGAACGTCGGGTAGGTCCGGTGGTCTTTCGAGGAATGTTGGGGTTGCACTTCTCCTCAGCCCGACCGGCTGAGGACCGACTATCGGAGCATCCGCTCGCGGAGTTCGTGATTGCTGCGATCACTGATGCCCAGGCGACGGGTCGAGTCCCCGCAGAGGCAAATGCCAGTGAACTCGGAGTGTTCTTTATGACCGGACTCTTCGCGCTGCTAGCTACTGGCACTCAAGATTCCACGACAGCGGACGCCGTCATGGACCGGTATGTAATGACGATCGTCAAGGGAATGGAAACACGATGAGCAACAACGGGATCGACGGCTACCGAGACTTCTTGAAGAGGCGCGACGGGGAGGCCGATCTGTTGAATCGGCGCTTGGCGAATCGCGAAGACTTCTTCAATATCATCGAGACCAACGCCGTCCGATCAGCCCGCCCAGCCGATCGCCCGACCTTCCTGCGGAACCTGCGCCGCAGAAGACCAGAGGCAGGGTTGGACAGGAAGATGCTGTTTCTGTTGGCCACGGCCAAGCTCAATCAGGCAGAACGATTCGGGGTCGGCCTCGGGGAAACCTACGGCGTCAACAGCGACGAGAACCTTCCACCGGAACGGGTGTACCTCGAACTTGAAGAGCACTACCACACCCGGCTGCTGGCATACGTGCTGGACGTATTCGACCTCACCTTCCAAGTGGTGCCCCCGCCGTTCGTCATGCGCCAGTTCGTCAAGACGGGGGTATTCATCCCGGAGCGACTCGGATTCGTTTTTGTCGGAGCAGCAGAGATGGCAGGCTGCGTAATGTTCGACGAACTGCGCCGCGTCGGCATTGAACTGTTCGCCGACGAACCCGAAGTCTCCGAACGGATTGCACTGCTCTACAGCGAAATTCTCACCGACGAGGTTGGCCACGTCGGCTACTGCGCATCACGATGCACCAAGGCGGAGCGGGCAGTTATGCGTTGGCTCTACCCGCGCATCGGAAGGCTGTTCGCACGCCAAACCGCCGAAATCAGCCTCCTCATCGACCCCGCAAAGCTCCGCGCTCGCCTCGACCGCCCCTTCGACGTTGAAGAACTGACCGCCGGGCTGAGCAACGAGACTTATCTAGTCACGCATCCTTGACGACGTCTTAGATCGGGTCGCAATGGCCTGGGCCCACGACACGGGAGCTGATCTGGCCAAGACCAACGTCAACGGTGGCGCCATCGCGATCGGCCACCCGTTGGGCGCCAGTGGTGCGCGCATCATGACGACGCTGGTCAACGCTCTAGAGCAGCGCGGCGGTCGGTACGGCCTGCAGACGACGTGCGAGGGCGGCGGCATGGCCAATGCGACGATCATCGAGCGGTTGGGGTAAGCCGCTTCGACCAGAACTCCCGCGCCTGATGAAGGCTGGCGGAACTACTTCAGCTGTTAGGCGCGTAATCCCAGATCGCCGTCCCGAGATTTGCGGGACTATACGAGAAGTAGATCGGCCCCTGCAAGAAGGGATCAAACCCGGTACTGGCTCCGTCCGATAATGTCGAAACGGTTGGGCCGTTGCCCGCACTGTATAAAGCCGGCGTAACCGTTTCCGTGTACAACAACGTTGTACCATCGCTGTTGTAGAACGAAATAGTTGTTCCCGCTGGCAGGTCATAGCCGTTGGTATAGCTCGAGAGGCTGGACGGGAGTAACTCGTGCGGAATGTATCCGCCTAAACCACCGGAATCGATAATCGCGTTCCCGCTGCCGTCATAAACGACCGGTTCGATAGCAGATTGAATATCGTCGTAACTGATCTGTACGTCCAGGGTGGTGGAATACCAACCGCCGGAAACGGAGGTGACGGGGGTTAGTGGGTTAGGCCCGAACTGGAGCTGAGCAGCGGGTTCATTCATGAGGAAACCTTGGCTGAGGCTGCCCGGCAATGCCTGCAGCGGGCTGACGAGACCCGGATCATTCGCAGCGCCAGTACCAACGCCCATATTTGCACTTACCGCATATGCCGGATCCGACCATTTGGATTGAGGTATATCGGTCCAGACCCCATGTTCTAATTCCGTTACCCTAGTAATGACCCCAATGGTGGTCGGCGCGGTGACGATTCCATTCCCGAAATTAACCGGCGCACTATACTCAGTATAGTAGAACTTTCCCCAACCGCCGTAGTCGACGACATTCGTCCCGATCGCCGGTCCGAGGTTCTGAAGGGTCTGCGAGCTGAGTTCTGTGATTGGGATTACAAGACCACCGGATCCGGTATCAATTTCCGTGGTTAACATTGGTCCGCCGCCTACTGAGAAGTTTACAGTCGCGAAATTGTTTTCTGTGGTGTATGTCAGCGTGACGGTGGCCTGACCGCCGCTGGCGCCGCCGGCGCCGATTGTGCCCAAGTGGCCCGCTTTCCCGCCGAGTCCGCCGCTACCCAGAACCCCGCCGGTACCGCCGTTGCCGCCGTTGCCGATCAGGTAACCGCCATTGCCGCCGACGCCGCCGGACCCAAGTTCCCCACCGGTACCGCCGGTACCGCCGGTGCCCCAAAGGCCTGCGTTCCCGCCGGCACCACCAAACCCGAGAGGCCCGCCGGTACCGCCAAACCCGCCGTTGCCATACAGCAAACCGCCGGTGCCCCCGGCTCCGCCGAGCGCGCCCCACCCGCCCGTCCCGCCGGTGCCGCCCTTGCCGATCAGCCCGGCCGGACCGCCGGCGCCGCCGGGTACTCCGGTGGCGGTGCTATTCCCACCGTTACCGCCGGTGCCGATCAAGATCCCACCGGCCCCGCCGGGTGCCCCCACCCCTTGCCCGTTAGTCGTGCCGTTGGCACCGGGGCCGATCAGCGGGCGCCCCAACAACGTGTTGGTCGGCGCGTTGATCACCCCGAGCACGTCCTCCTCAAGAGTCTGCAGCGGCCCCGCGTTGGCGGCCTCGGTAGCGGCATACACGGTGCTCGCGTCGGACATGGTTTGCACGAATTGGGAATGCAACGCCGCCGCCTGCGCGTTGAGCGCCTGGAACTGCTGACCGTGGGAAGAAAACAGCGCTGCAATCGCGGCCGACACTTCGTCTTCGGCGGCGGCGAGCACTCCCGTAGTTGGTGCCGCCGCAACCGCATTCGCGTCACCGAGCGCAGCACCGATACGGGCTAACTGGGACGCCGATGCTCCCACCACAGCGGGCACGACACTCACAAACGACATCTGAAACCTCCGAGGCTACCGACAACCTGATGAGCACCACAGCCGCCCAACTTCAGAAAATAGCGCGAAACGACCCCATCAACCAGGACATTTAGGGGAATTATGTGAACGCAATTTGCCCCTGCAGCTAGAAACAACTCAGCACCCCTCAATCCGACATTGGCCTGGGCTGCCGATACCAGCGCTGATCTCGCCAAGACCAACGTCAACGGCGGCGCCATCGCGATCGGCCACCCGTTGGGCGCCAGTGGCGCCCGCATCATGACCATGCTGGTCAACGCTTTAGAGCAGCGCGGCGGTCAGTGCGGGCTGCAGACGATGTGTGAGGGCGGCGGGATGGCCAACGCCACCATCATCGAGCGCTTGGGCTGAGGACCGGATCGGAAAATCCGGCCGACTCGAAATCAGAGCCAGCCGGTGCGGGCGGCGGCAACCGGTTCGGCGGGGGCTGGCGCCAATTCCTCGTTCCGCACGCCGTCGAGCATCCGCTTCACTGCGGAGACAATCTCCGGCGCTGCCGCGGCGAGTCCCGTCTCGTCGGCTTTGGTGATCTCGTCGGTACCGACGCCAGCCCGGGTCAGTACGGCGCCTGGGTCGGCCAGCTGATCGGCCAGCCAGGACAGGGGGTCTGCTGACAGCTCGGCGACGAAGTGCCGCCGCCCGGGCTCCCAACCGTCGAAACGGGGATGGTGATGGGCCCGATCTAGCGTCCCGGGCGGGCTCTCGCTGGATCCGAAAAGGTCAACCCGCCACACCGGGCGGGTGAAGGCGATAGGGATGCCGGCGTAGATCGATCCTTGGGGGTCGGCCCGATCGACAAGGCGGAGTTCCAGTCTGACTCCCCTTTCCGGGGTTTCCTGACCGGCAAGCGGGTTCGGGTCGATGAAATACATGTCCCCGACAACTACGCCCAGTGCTTCGAATCCGAACGCTGCGAGCATCGCGTACCTTTCCTTCTGCTTCTTAATCGTAGACGCGTATGCGCTGCTGCGGCATCGCTACCGCGAGATGGCGACATCGCTTGACTTCGAGGGGCATGTTGCCTGGGCCGAGGCGATGCCGTAGAGGCGGCCGTAGCGGTATTGATCATCGGCGTGTTTGACGGCGAGCACCTCGCGGGTAACCAAAACGATGGAATATGCGGCCGCCGTGCGACGTTGTTTCGCTGAGTTGATGAAATGCCGGATCCGTTGGCGGACCACGTGTTGTTGACCTGATAGCAGATGGGAAGGTCCAGTCTGATGACATCCGTACCCCAGAACCACGCCTGGGACCAGTCCGTCCCCGTTGATGCCCAATTGCGGACGATGATGACAATCCTCGTTGGCGCGCTTGGCTTCGTATTGGTCTCATTGCTGTTGTGGGCCGTGCTGCACATCGTGCGATGACTGGTTTCGACCAGTAGGAATAGCCGACGCCACCATCATCGCGCGTTTGGGTTACCGGCTTCGCGACGTATCACCCCGGCGAACCCCGGTCGATGCGCTACTCGGAGCTGCTGCGCCTGCTGGCCGGCGTCAGCCAGAAGATGCTCACACAGACGCTGCGCTCCCTGGAGCGTGACGGCCTGATCACCCGCACCGTTACGCCCACCGTGCCCGTCACGGTCTCCTACGAACTGACCGACCTCGGTCTCTCGCTGCACCAGATGATGCGGGGCCTCAAGACCTGGGCCGAGATACACATGGACGACGTGCTCGCCAACCGTGCGACGTACGACGCTCGCAGCGCCTAGGCCGCCACGTCGCCCGTGCTCGCGATCGTTTGCTCCACGTGCTTCATGGCGCGTTTGCGTCGCCAACCCCGCACGGTGGCGATGGCGGTGTTCAACCCACGCCGGCGTCCGGTCGCCGGGTCGATGCGCGCGAAGCCTGGCTCCAGTTCGGCGAACATCCGCTCGCTGCGGGTCTCCGGTGCGTTGTCGGAGTTGTCGCGCAGGTACTTGTTCGGCAACGACAGCTTGGCGATGGTGCGCCACGTCTTGCCGTACTGCACCAGGAATGAGCCTGTGGTGTAAGGCAAATCGTACTTCTCGCAGACCTGGCGCACCCGAACCGAAATTTCGTGCAGCCGACTGCTCGGCAGATCCGGGTACAGGTGGTGTTCGATCTGGTGGCACAGGTTGCCGCTCATGAACCGCAGCGCGGGACCGCCTTCGAAGTTTGCACTGCCCAGCATCTGGCGCAGGTACCACTGGCCCTTGGTTTCGCCGATCATGTCCGTCTTGGTGAATTTCTCTGCGCCATCAGGGAAATGCCCACAGAAGATGACCGCGTTGGTCCACACGTTGCGAATCACGTTGGCCGTCGCGTTGGCCGTCATCGTGGACCGGTACGTCGCTCCGGGCGACAGCGAGGTCAGCGCCGGGTAACCGACGTAATCCTTGCCCACCTGCCGGCCGGCCTTCGCCAAGAACTCCTTGACCCGTTGCCGACCGTCCTCCTGGTCCATCCGGTGCTTCATGATCTTGCCGAGCTCCACGTGCTGCAAGCCGACGCCGAATTCAAAGAGCAGCGAAAGCAAGGTGTTCCACACCAGATTCAAGATGTTATAGCGCTTCCAGCGCTGGTCGCGGGTGACGCGAAGCATGCCGTAGCCGACGTCGTCGTCCATCCCGAGGATGTTGGTGTACTTGTGGTGCACGAAATTGTGGGTGTACCGCCAGTGCTTTGACGAACCACTCATGTCCCATTCCCACGCCGAGGAATGAATCTCGGGGTCGTTCATCCAGTCCCACTGGCCGTGCATGACGTTGTGGCCGATCTCCATGTTCTCGATGATCTTGGCCACACCCAGCGCCACGGTGCCGGCCCACCAGGCCGAGCGCCGCGAACTGGCGGCCAGCAGCGCCCGAGCGGCCACCTCGAGGGCCCGTTGCGACGCGATGGTGCGGCGGATGTAGCGCGCGTCCCGTTCGCCGAGCGAATCTTCGATGTCCTGGCGGATTGCGTCCAACTCGACACCCAGGTTTTCGATGTCCGCGTCGGTCAGATGCGTGAATTCTTCGACGTCTGTAATCGCCATGCTCTTAACCTCCCCTGCGGTCGTGTGTCTACGACCTACGCCATCGTAACCTACGTTCCCGTAAGTTACCTGTCCGATGTTACCAGCGAGTAGTTCCTAGATGTCGAGAACGCAATTACCCGATGCCGAAGAAATGCAGGTCTGCACCCGCGTTCCGGGCTCGTGTTCCTGACCCGTTCGCAGATCGCGGACGTGGCCGTCCATCAGGCTGACCACGCACGACTGGCAGATGCCCATCCGGCAACCGAAGGGCATCTGCACCCCGGCGCCCTCGCCCGCGTCCATCAGCGACGTGGCGGCATCGGTAGCCACGCTGCGCCCGCTGCGCGCGAAGGTGACCGTCCCACCTTCTCCGGCGGGTGCCGCCTTGGCCACCGCGAACCGCTCCAAGTGCAGGCGGTCGCCGATGCCCGCCGACGACCAAACCTTTTCAGCCTGATTCAGCAGGCCCTCCGGCCCGCACGCCCAGGTCTGCCGTTCGCGCCAATCCGGCACCTCTTGGCCGAGCCGGGCGAGGTCGAGCCGCCCCTGCGCGCGGGTTTCCCGCACCTGCAACCGATAGCCCGGGTGGTCGGCCGCCAACGCGGCCAACTCCGCGCCGAACATCACGTCGGATTCGGTGGGCGCCGAATGCAGGTGTGCGATGTCAGCAATCTGGTTGCGGCGCACCAATGTCCGCAGCATCGACATCACTGGTGTTATCCCAGACCCGGCCGTGAGAAACAGGATCGACGGCGGCGCGGGGTCGGGCAGCACGAAATTTCCCTGCGGCGCGGCCAACCGCACGATGGTCCCCGGCTCGACGCCGTCCACCAGGTGCGCGGAGAGAAAGCCCTCGGGCATGGCCTTCACGGTGATGGTCACCGTGCGCGGTGAGCCGGCCCCGGACGCCGCAGCCGCCGGACTCGACGTCAGCGAATACGAGCGCCAGCGCCAGCGCCCGTTTACCGGCAACCCGATCCCGATGTACTGACCAGGCTGATAGTCGAAGCTGAACCCCCATCCCGGTTTGATCACCAGGGTTGCGGAATCTTCCGTCTCCCGGCGGACCTGCAGGATGCGGCCGCGCAATTCCCGCGCGGACCACAGCGGATTGGCCAGATGCAGATAGTCGTCGGGCAGCAGCGGCGTCGTGATGCGCGCAGCGATCTTGCGCAGCGCATGCCAACCGGGATGCCTCTCGGCCCCTGCGATGGTCGGACGCTTGGTGTCGACGATATTGCCGGTAATCGACGCGTATTTCTTCCCCATAGGAAGCTCCTGCTCACGATGCGACGTTTTGCTTCCGCTTTTACTTCGGTCCGGTGCTTCCCTCCAGAAGGCTACGGTACCGTAACCTACGATACCGTATCCAGGCGCGCAGGCGTGGCGATTAGGCCGGATTGCCTGGCTATCGGATTGCCCGGCTCGCCCCCTCGCCGCTACGCGGCTGGGCGGACCCCCACCTCACGCCGGCTCCGCGGCGCGCGTCGTCGCCGCGCTAAAGCAGGTCAAGCAGGAATGGCAGCTCTTGGTTTGCGTACCAGGCAAGGTCATAATCCTGGGCGTCCCCGACAATCAGGTCAGCGTCCTCGTCGCCCAGGTCGGCAATATCGATGACCTCGATCGCCTTGCTCACGGCCGGTTCAGCGCCCACGTTGTCGACGTACGCGGCGATCACCTGTTCGACCGCTACGGGAGCGCCGAGCCTCACGACGGCGTCGTCGAGATCCGGACGGAACTTGACATCGTCGACGTCGGCGGCCAGCACCACCCGTCGCGGTGCCGCGGCCTCGCCGGTTCCTTCGGCTTTCTGGGCGGCCAGCAGGCGTAGCGAGGCCATTGCCGCCTCACGCAGCGCGACGTCGGCAAGCTCATCGTCGTCACCCTCGGCGTAGGCCTCACGCAACGTCGGCGTCACTGCAAACGCGGTGCCGCTGACCGGCCACAACGAGCCATCGGCCACGAGCTGCTGCAGCATCGTCAGCGTGGCCGGGATGTAGACGTGCGTCACCGGTGGCGACCCGGTGCGACCGCTCTTGCGACCGGCTCCGCCTCATGGTGGCGACCCGCTGCGACCGGCTGCGCCGCTCTTGCGATCGGCTCCGCCTCATGGTGGCGACCCGCTGCGACCGGCTGCGCCGCTCTTGCGACCGGCTCCGCCTCATGGTGGCGACCCGCTGCGACCGGCTGCGCCGCTCTTGCGATCGGCTCCGCCTCATGGTGGCGACCCGCTGCGACCGGCTGCGCCGCTCTTGCGATCG
>Ga0224557_1001018_pt1 | contig 28271 bp, 18 predicted proteins | sample 714S31014metaG_FD_180677 | JGI IMG/M metagenome (GOLD analysis project Ga0224557, IMG submission 180677) | Peat soil microbial communities from Stordalen Mire, Sweden - 717 S3 10-14 | ecosystem: Environmental > Terrestrial > Soil > Wetlands > Peat | place: Sweden: Norrbotten County, Stordalen... | reverse complement strand
CGTTCGGCCTGAAGTATCCCTCGTGCAACGTCGCTTGCGCGCGCGAACTTGAAGACGTCATCAAGTACAACACGTCCGGCAAGATCGCCGCGTTCATCGCGGAACCGATCCAGGGATTTGGCGGCGTGATCGATCCGCCGAAGGAGTATTTTGAAATCACCTACGACATCGTGAAGAAATACGGCGGGGTGTTCATCTCCGACGAAGTACAGACGGGCTTCGGGCGCACCGGCGACAAATGGTGGGGCATCGAGCAGTGGGGCGTGAAGCCCGACATGATCACGATGGCCAAGGGCATGGGCAACGGCATCCCGCTGGGCGGCGTGACCTGCACGAAGGAAATCGCCGAATCCATGCGCGAGAAGGTCCACTTCAATACGTATGGCGGCAATCCCGTCTCGATGGCCGCGGGCCTCGCGGTCGTTGAGTGCATTGAGCGCAACAATTACATGCACAACGCCAAAGTCCAGGGCGACCGTTTGGCCGCCAGCTTCGACAAGCTGGTTCGCGACCACAAGATCGTCGGAGAACACCGCGGCAAAGGCCTCATGCGGGGCTTGGAAATCGTGAAGGACAAAGAATCGAAGGAAGCCGCGCCGCAACACGTCCAGCGTGCGATGGACCTCTGTAAAGACCGCGGCCTGCTCATCGGTCGCGGCGGCATGGCTGCCAACACGATCCGCATCAAACCCCCTCTCTGCATCACCAGCACCGACACCGATTTCATCATCAAGACGCTCGACGAAGTCTTTACGATCATCGAAAATTGAGTCTACTTCTTCGCGCCAGCCGTCTTGGCCACGGCATCGCTGACCACGTCGCACATCCGGTCGGCTTCGGCGGCGGAAAGCGTCAGGGGCGGCTGGAGGCGGATGACGTTGGCGAACGTGCCACCGGCGCCGACCAACACACCCGCTTCGCGGCATAACCGTCGGACTTCTTTGGTTTCCGCGACCGCGGGCGTCTTCTGTTTGTCTTTGACCAGTTCGACGCCGATCATCAGGCCTTTGCCGCGAACATCGCCAATCAACGGCGCGCTCTCGGCGGTCTTTCGCAATCGTTTCAAAATCTGCTCGCCGCGCGCTGCTGAGTTCTGGGAAAGCTTCTCGTCGAGCAGCACGTCGATGTTGGCCAGCGCAGCGGCGCAACTCACCGGGTTGCCGCCGAACGTGGAGAGATGGTCGCCGGGCTTAAACGCGCCACCCACATCCGCCCGCGCCGTGAACGCGCCGAGCGGAAATCCGTCGGCAATGCCTTTGGCGGTCGCCATGATGTCCGGCTCGACGCCGTAATGTTCAATGGCAAACATCTTGCCCGTGCGTCCGAATCCGCACTGCACTTCATCGCAGATAAAGAGGATGCCGTGCTTGTCGCAGACGGCTTTGGCGTATTTGAAGTAATTGTCCGGTGGAACAATGATGCCACCCTCTCCCAGGACCGACTCGGCGATAAACGCCGCCACATCCCCGGAGGTCTGCGAGCGGATCGCGTCCTCTATCCCCTCCGCACAGGCCGCTGCGCAATCCTCCGGTGTGCTGGTCTTGAATGGACATCGGTAAAAGTGCGGCGCCGGCGCGAACGCCACGCCGGAGAGATAGGGACCCGAACCTTTCTTGCGCCCGAAGTTACCGGTCACCGAGAGCGTACCGACAGTGCGCCCATGAAAACTCTGCGTCAGTGCGACGAGTTCTTTTTTGCCCGTAAACTGTTTGGCCAGCCGCATCGCGCCTTCGATGGCCTCCGCGCCGCTGTTGCCGAAAAATGTTTTTTGCAGCTTGCCGGGCGTGATCTCCGCGAGGCGCTTGGCGAGGCGCGCTGCGGGCGGATTGTAATAAACGTACGTGCAACAGTGGACCAGCTTGTCCATCTGCGCTTTCGCCGCCGCGATGACTTTCGGGTGATTGTGACCGGCATTGACGACGGAGATCCCGCTGAAACAGTCGAGATACGTCTTGCCATCGCTGCTGGTGATGGTCGTGCCCTGGGCGCGCTCGACCTCAATTGGCTCGAAGCCGGCTACCATGCTGGTGATCATGTACTGCTCGTAAAGTTCTTTCGTCGTCATCCTTTTTCCTCTCCGAAATTCCTCCCGTTGCTGGTCGAATCTTACCAGTTCTTTGCCCGGAAGTAAGCCACATCTTTGCTCCAAACCGTGAATCACCTCATCAATGGAACTCAGGGAAGTTTTATTGGAAGACGTTGGGAAAACAGTGTAATCTTTCACTATCGTCAGTCTGGGGCGGCTGTTCGGCACTGGAGGTGCTATGGGGAAAGGGGCAATGATGAAGGTCTACATCCAGCAGGTCGAACGGACCAGGGCATATAAGAAGACGGATCTGTCGCTGGTTGATCTTCTCTGCGAGCCGGCGCAGAAGATTCTTTCAAAGGTTGATCCGAGCCGGATCGACGGCGTCTTCATCTCCGTCCAGAACATTTCTTCCTTCACCGGCGAGGGCAACATCGCCACCAAGGTCGCCGACCGTCTCGGCTTGCGCGGCGCGGAAGCCGAACGAGTCGAGACCGCCTCCAACGGACACACCGCCCTGCTGCGCGCGTTCGATGCTGTCGCCAGTGGGCGCTGCAAACGCGTGCTCGCCGTCGGCGGCGAGAAAATGAGCGCGGTGCCGCGCGAAGAGCGTTCGCGGATCATCGGCGAGGTGGTCGATCCGATCGATCGAGCCTGTGGACTGACAATGCCTTCGGCGATTGCCTTAATCTCACTGGAATACGCTCGGGTCAATGGAGTATCACCGGCGGATTTCCAGGCGTTGCTGGAAAAGATCGCCATCCGCGCCTATCGCTACGCGGCGGCGAATCCCGACGCACAATTCTCAGGGAAAACGATCACAGTGGAAGAGTACCGCGATGCGGTGCGGAACCCTCCCGTTGCGACACCGCTGCACGTATTCGATTCCTGTCCCACGAGCGATGCGGCTGGTGCGATCCTGGTCACGAACAAAGAGAGTGACATCGAGATTTCCGGCGTGGGCCATGCAGTCGATGGCTCGCGTATTTTCGACCGCTACTACATCGATCACCTCGAAGCCACGCGCTGGGCCGCGCGCAAGGCTTACAAACAGGCGGGCATCCTTCACCCACAAGACTTGAGTGGGTTGATCATCGAGCAACACGATGCGTTCGGACCATTGTTTTTGTTGAATCTCGTCGATCTGGGCATCTTCACTCACGCCGAAGCCATCAAGGCCATCGAGAAGGGTAAGTTGGAAAAAGATGGCGCGATCCCAACGAACATTTCCGGCGGGCTAAAAGACCTGCACGCGCTCGGCGGCACCGGTCTTATCAAAATCATCGAAGCGTGCCGACAACTTCGCGGCGAAGCGCCGGCCGGGTTGCAGGTAAAGAAACCGAAGGTCGCCATCTGCCACAGCATCGGCGGCCCCGGCAATAACATCGCCGTCACCGTGCTCGACAAAGTCGGCAACCGCCGCTATCGCCATCATTTTCGTCGCTGGCAGCCCGAGCCTCTCCCGCACAACAATGAACCGCACAAGCCTGCGCTGCCGCAAGGAATCCTGGAAGTCACCACAATAGTCTACCCGCAAGTGGGCAGTCCCGAAGGTGCCTACACGGTCGCGGTCGTAAACTGTGGCGGCAAACACATCCTCGCCGCGCCCGCCAACGACAAAGTTGAGAGGGCCTGGGGTGAGGAAGTGAAGATCTCGACCGTTGCCCGCGGTACCTTCAACCGTTACGTCTACGAGTAAGCGCTAGTGCTCAATATAACCCGGCGGGTCGCACTTCGGGTTCTTCCCGAGTTCCGCCTGGTACTGCCGCCATGACGTCGACTTCTTGCCGGTAGGAACCTCGACCATCCGAATGCAGCCGTCGACGGGACAAACGAGCATGCAGAGATTGCAGCCGACGCACTCGGGATCATTAATGACCGGCACGCGATGTCCGTTGCCCATTTCCAAATCAATGCATTGGTGCGACCCGTCCCATGCCGCGACGTGGCAAAGCTCACAGCCGATGCAGAGATCGGAGTTGATGCGGGCAACGAGTTTGTAATTAAGGTTGAGGTCGCTCCAGTCCTTGATGTTCGGCAGCGCCTTGCCGATGAAGTCGGTGCACTTCTGGTAGCCCTTCTCATCCATCCAGTTCGAGAGCCCGTCGATCATGTCCTCGACGATGCGGTACCCGTAATGCATCACCGCCGTGCAGACCTGCACGCTCGTCGCGCCGAGCACCATGAATTCCACGGCGTCCTGCCACGTCGTAATGCCGCCGATGCCCGAAACGGGAATCCCAATCTCCGCGTCTTTGGCAATCGCGCTGACCATGTTGAGCGCGATGGGCTTGACGGCAGGCCCGCAATAACCGCCGTGACTGCCCTTGCCGTCCACGCTCGGATACGGCGCAAAATTATCGAGGTTGATGCCCATGATCGAGTTGATCGTGTTGATCAAGGAAATGCCGTCCGCTTTGCCGGCCGCGGCCGCGCGCCCCATGACGGCGATGTTGCTGATGTTCGGCGTCAGCTTCACGAGTACGGGAACTTCCGCGACTTCCTTCACCCACTCCGTGATCATCTTCGTGTACTCGGGCACCTGGCCGACGGCGCTACCCATGCCGCGTTCGCTCATTCCGTGCGGACAACCGAAATTCAATTCAATGCCATCGCACCCCGTATCATTCACTTCCTTGACGGCCTTGTGCCACGACTCCCGCTTCGATTCGATCATCATCGAGACGATGAGGGCATTCTTCGGATACTTCTTCTTTGTCTCGATGATTTCGCGGATGTTCGTGTCCCATGGACGCGCGGTGATGAGTTCAATATTGTTAAAGCCCATCATGCGGGTCGAGCCGTAGTCGAGGGACCAGAAGCGGGAGTTAACATTAATGATGGTCTCGCCGAGCGTTTTCCACACCGCGCCGCCCCACCCCAGGTCGAACGCGCGCTGAATCTGTGCACCGCTATTGGTTGGTGGCGCGCTGGCGAGCCAGAACGGGTTGGGTGACTTGATGCCGCCGCAATTGACGCTTAAATCTGCCATGACTTCCTTTCTAAATCCGAAATTCGAAAACCGAAGCACGAAACAATTCTGCAAAACCGAATTTCAAAAGCCTGTCTCGCAGTCGCCAAGCTGTTTTGAATTTCTAACATTCGAGTTTGTTTCGTATTTCGAATTTCGGATTTTTCCTACTCACGCGTACTGGTGCTCGGCCGTGTTGGCATTGCGGCGAATCGTCTCGTTCTTCCACAAACCATCCAGGTCGATGTCCTCGCCGCTCAGCTTCTTGTGAATCGCCCACGCCGCCCGCTTGCCGTGCGCCACGGCATTGACCACTTCGCGGCCGCCGTTGACGCAGTCGCCACCCGCGTAAAACTTCGGCTTGCTCGTCTGCATCGTGATTTCATCAACCGTAATACGACCGCGACCATCGGTCTTCAAGCCGAGTACTTTTTTGGCAAAATCGCCCCGCTTCTTCTGTCCGAGCGACTTGATCACCATGTCGCATTCCAGGACGAACTCGCTGCCGGCAATCGGCTCGGGCGCCGGCCGACCCGACGCGTCCGGCTTGCCGAGTTTCATGCGGACGCACTCGATGCCTTCAACACGGCCCTTCCCAACGATGCGTTTCGGCGCGGTGAGGAAGTAGTAAACACAACCGTCCTTCTTCGCGATCTCATATTCATACTCGTATGCCGGCATTTCTTCTTCCGAACGCCGGTAAAGCACCATGACCATCTCCGCCCCGAGCCGCTTCGACTGCGTCGCGGCGTCCACGGACGTATTTCCCGCGCCGATCACCGCCACACGCCGACCGATCTTCACATCGCGGAGCTTCTTGTGCTTGAGTTCGTCAATGAACGTGATGGCATCCACCACGCCGTCCAAATCTTCACCGGGAATCTTGAGGTCTTCGGTCTCCCCAAGGCCGACACCAACGAAAATGGCGTCGTTATCTTTCGTCAGCTTGTCGATGGCCACGTCCTTGCCGATTTCGCACTTCTGCTTGAACTTCACGCCGACGTGCTCAATAAGCTTCACTTCCTTGAGCGCTTCCTCGGCCGACATTTTGTAGCGCGCGATGCCGTACGTATTCAAACCACCGGGTTTGTCGTTCTTGTCGTAAATCGTGACCGCATAACCGAGTTGCGCAAGGTAGAACGCCGCCGAAAGGCTCGACGGACCGCCACCGATGCACGCAACTTTCTTCCCGTTGGAATCGCCTGCCTTGAACATCTGCTTCGTCTTGTCCCAATTCTCGTAAAACCAATCGATCGAGTACCGCTGGAGCCGTCCGATCTCGATCGGCTCGGTGTCGCGCTCGTTATAAACGCACGCGCCTTCGCACAGCGAATCGACGGGACAAATCCGCCCGCAACTCATGCCGAGAATGTTGGCGTCGATGATTTCCTTCGCGCTACCGCGCATGTTGCCCGTGACGATCTTCTTGATGAACGCGGGAATATCAATGTGCGTCGGACAAGCACGCGTGCACGGCGCGTCGAAACAGTACAAGCAGCGGTTGGCTTCGATCTTCGAGTTGTGGGGCGCAAACGGCGGGTTGATGTCCGCGAAATTCTTCTCGTACTCCGCATCGGACAACTTCGGGGCAAGATTCTTGATCATTAAATGTTCTCCGTTTCGCGTAACCCGCAGGCGTCAGACCACAACAGCCATCGCCCTGTCAACGAATTATATGATGTGCCCTTGCGAGCGCAACGCAAAACTTCCTCGTCCCTCAGAAATGTGATGACTGGCGTTTGAAGAGTTGACCTCATTTACCGACCGTGGCAAATTTGGGCTGTCGCAGTTTGTCCAACTTCAGGTCTTTTCAAGGGAACGGTCGTACAACAGGATAATTCCGACAGGAGGATGCGATGAGCAAAGTACAAGTTCTGGTGGGCACAAAGAAGGGTGCGTTCGTCCTGACATCGGACGGCACGCGCCGGAAGTGGGACGTCAACGGCCCCCTCTTTGCCGGGTGGGAGGTTTACCATCTGAAAGGCTCGTCGGTTGATCCCAACCGCATCTACGCCTCGCAGACCAGCGGCTGGTTCGGGCAGATCATCCAGCGCTCCGACGACGGCGGCAAAAGCTGGGAGCCAGCGGGCGGCGGCCCGACAACAACTCCAGACGGGATGCCCAAAGGCGAAAGTAACAAATTCGCTTACGAGGGCGAGATCGGGAAGCACCTCTGGTACGATGGCACGCCGCACCCGTGGGAGTTCAAGCGCGTCTGGCATCTCGAACCATCGCTGACCGATCCGGACACCGTCTATGCCGGCGTGGAAGACGCCGCCCTGTTTCGCTCCACCAATGCCGGTAAGACGTGGCAGGAACTGCCGGCCCTGCGCAGCGTCAAAGGCCATCTCTGGCAACCCGGCGCCGGCGGAATGTGCCTGCACACCATCCTTCTCGATAAGACCAACCCCAATCGCATCTATGTCGCCATCTCCGCCGCCGGTGTGTTCCGCACCGACGACGCCGGCAAGACCTGGCGGCCGGCAACACAGGGCCTCAAGTCCGCCTATGAGCTGCCGGACAAGAAGTCCGAGGTCGGCCACTGCGTTCATCGCATTGCGATGCACCCTTCGCGGCCAAATGTGCTGTTCATGCAGAAACACTGGGATGTCAACCGCAGCGATGACGCCGGTGAATCGTGGGACGAGGTCAGTGGGAATCTGCCGAGCGACTTCGGATTCCCCATCGACGTCCATGCGCACGAACCGAACACTGTCTACGTCGTCCCGATCAAGAGCGACTCGGAGCACTATCCGCCCGAAGGCAAACTGCGCGTCTACCGCAGCCGCACCGGCGGAAACGAGTGGGAACCGCTCACGAACGGTCTGCCGCAAAGCGACTGCTACGTCAACGTGTTGCGCGACGCGATGGCGGTGGACTCGCTCGATAAATGCGGCGTCTATTTTGGTACCACCGGTGGACAAGTATACGCCTCCGCCGATGCCGGGGATAACTGGACGCCCATCGTCCGCGATCTTCCCGGCGTGTTGTCCGTCGAAGTCCAAACACTGCCATGATCCGAGTGGAACTGCCGTTTCATCTGCGAACGCTGGCCCGCGTTGAACGCGAGGTGACGGTTGATGTTATCGGGCCGGTAACGGTGCGCACCGTGCTGGATGCAATCGAGACTCGCTACCCGGTATTGTGCGGAACGATCCGTGACCATGTCACCCAACAACGCCGCCCATTCCTGCGGTTCTACGCCTGCGAAGAAGACTTCTCCAACGCCCCGATGGATACTCCCCTCCCCGAAGCCGTCACATCGGGGAAGGAGCCCTTTTCCATCATCGGAGCCATCGCCGGCGGCTAGCCACAATAGAGTCCACGATGGAGAGCAAAGCAAAAAGACCGGGTCTTCAGCATGCATTTCGACCGGCTCCTCTCGTTCGCGAACTCGCCGGGAAAACGCCGAGAACAAAAAAACGAAGCCATTTGTCATTTTTCTGTAATCTGCACAACCCATTCTCTCCGAATCATATAGATGCGTTTTCTTCAACATTACAACTGGCTTCGTTTCGCAGAAACGGGGGGGTGTGGCCCCTCCTTCCCCATTAGTGGCGCGGGCAGCCTGGCCTTCGTAGCGTCCTCGCGGAGTAGGCTCCCGCCCGCGTGTCGCGTCGTAGCATTGGCGAAGACGGATGGCCTTCCGCCTTCGAGTTGAACAGGTCAGCCTGCCCTCCATAGCGTCCTCGCGACGGAGGGTCCCGCCTGTACTCCTTCCCCGGCCCCTTGAAAGGCTTGCCCCGAATCCTTTTCGGGGTTGCGCGCTCTGCGTTGAAAATGAACGTTCATTTGTCTCGCGCCGATCATGCCTGTTCGGTCCCGCTGTGTCCAGCAGAATTATCAATCAGCGATACAGGCCCGAAGCCTGTCCTTCGTAGGCTGTCGCTCAATGCCTCTTGAAATATTGCACGGCGCGTTCGTGCTTCTCCGCTGCGGCGCGGGAGTTGAATGTCCCAAGATTCCGCCGCTTCCCCGTCTTCGGGTTCTTCTTGCGCGAATAGAGGCGATATTTGCCGGAGGTAAGTTTCCGTATCATGCAGCAAAACTAGCACACCCCACCTTGGCGGCAAGCCGATCCGCCGATTTACCTGGGCACCGGGTTCGGTCGGGTTACACTGAAGACCCGTTTGTGGATAGCAGGAGGGTTATTGAACATTGCGTGTAGCCTGCTGATACGGCCATTCTGACCGGTGTTTGTAATCCAGCATGAATTCCGTGAGAGAAACACATGGAAAATCAGAAATAAAGGCGTGGGCAACGCAAGGATACAGAGTAAGCATGGCCACACCAACTCCAGTGGGATCACCAAAGCCCAATGCTACCGAGATTGCTTGTCTATTCTCAGTAACCCCCCGCAAGCTGGTCGTCAAGGATTTCTGCGGACGGTGAGTGTGCCCGGCCGGTTGGGCCTTCTTCTTCGTGTGGTGGAGTATAGCGAGGCTGTTGGCACTGAACAAACCCTCGCCTTGAGCTAAATATGCGTCGGGTCGCGTTTGACCAGCTTACCCCGGCCGACTTTGCCGACGAATTTGACGTTTTTCGCGACACATTCGCCGCGAAGTCCCGATAGGCGATGAATTGAATCGGCGGGTCAAGCAAGTTTGAGGCGTTTTTTGCAATCCACAAGATCCCATTCCAACTCTCTCCAGTGAGATCTCAAGCGATCGATGTTAACCTCGATGTCTGATCTCTTCCAGCCAATGTTCTTGGCACGCTTCTCTATGTCTTTGTAAGGGATCAGGTAGTACTCATTCTCAACTGGGATGGTGAAGCAGACGTATGATTCTTTGGATGATGTTGCCAAAATCTGTCTGGCGATGGAACCAAGCCTGTACCAGGCATTGTCGTACGCGGCATTGAAGTTCTGAAAATAAACGAGGCGATTCTTGTTCTCAAACATATACGGATAGCGACCCCGCCTCTGAAACCCCTGGCCGAACTCTTCCAAAAGTATCTGTTGGACGAATTGCTTCGAAGAAACTCGGTCAGTTTCGATCATCGTGGTCCTTGAGGTATTCCTGCTCGGCGACGACAACGACTTGGGTTGAGTACCATCCACGCCAAGCAATCGCCGCAAAACGGAGTTTGGTGTATCACTGAATCCTTGGGCACGTTTCTCCAGTGCTGCGAATACGTCCTGGTCAATCTCGATTTGAATAGTCATGGCTTGTTTGTCGTCTTCGGCAGCACTGTACAGTACTTTGTAGTACTGTCAAGTACTATATAAAACAATACACATTTTGAGAAAGTGGGGGGTGTGGATTTGAAGCAGGGCAAAAACCTGTGGACGAACAGGCAGGTTTTTTTAAGAACCACCGCTGTAGTCCATTCTCTACCCAATGCCCTTCCTCAATCTGATTCTTGACCCAGACTCAGGCTGAGAATCCGAGGGAAGACTTTAAAAATGCGTCGGGTCGCGTTTGACCAGTTTACCCCGGCCGACTTTGCCGACGAATTTGCCGTCCTTCGCCGCGACTTCGCCTCTCACGGTGACGACGTGCGGACGGCCTTTGATGGGCCAGCCTTCAAACGCGCTGTAGTCGAGGTTCATCAACTGCGTCTTCTGCGAGATCTTGCCGCGATAGTCGGGGTCGTAGACGACGAGGTCGGCGTCGCTGCCGATGGCGATCTGGCCTTTGCGGGGAAACAGGCCGAAGAGTTTCGCGGCCTGGGTGCTGCCGCAATCGACGAGGGTGCTGAGGTCGAGCCGGCCTTCGCACACGCCGTGCGTGTAAAGCAGGTTGATCCGTTCTTCCAATGAGGGGATGCCGTTCGGGATCTTGGTGAAATCGCCGCGTCCCATTTCCTTCTGGCCCTTGTAATCAAAGGGAGCATGGTCGGTGGCGACGGTGCTGATGAAGCGTTGACGCAATCCGTTCCAGTGGATCTCCTGGTTCTTCTTGTCGCGCAACGGCGGTGACATGACAAACTTCGAGCCTTCGAAGTTCGGCAGTTCGGCGTAGCTCTTGTCGAGCACGAGGTACTGGATGAGCGTTTCGATCCAGACCTTCACGCCGCGTTGCTTGCCGAGCAATGCTTCCGTGATCGATTCTTCGCAGCTCGTGTGGACGGTGTAGACATGCGTGTCGTGCATCTCGGCGAACGTCAGCAGGTGGTGAACTCCCTCAGCCTCGACGCGGGGCGGTCGGCTCCAATAATGCCACTCGGGCCCCGTCTTGCCCTCACTCAGGAGCTTCTTCGCCGTTTCCACAATGATATCGGCATTCTCGCAATGGGCCGTGACGATCACGCCGAGTTTCTTGGCGAGACGCATCGTGTGATACAGCTCTTCGTCGGTGAGATTGAACGCGCCCTTGTAGGCTAGAAAAATCTTGAAGCTTGCGATGCCCTTCCTGACGATCTCGGTGAGTTGAGATTCGCATTCCTTGTCGAGGCGCGAGACCGTTTGGTGAAACGTAAAATCGCACGCGGAGTTCTTTTCGGCCTTGTTGAGCCAGAACTCGAAACCGTCGGCCAGCGGCTGTTGGTTGCGCGCCTGACAGACCATTTCAATCATCGTCGTCGTGCCACCGACCAGCGCCGCCTTGCTCGCCGTCTCGTGCGTGTCCTTGGCGTAAGTCCCCATGAACGGCAAATAGATGTGCACATGCGGATCGATGAAGCCGGGAAATACATACTTGCCCGTTGCGTCGATGACCGTGGTTTTGGGCGGCGCTTCCAGATTCGCGCCGATGCGGGTGATTTGTTCGCCTTCGCAATAAATGTCCGCGGTGTATTGCTCGCTGGCGGTGACGATCCGACCGTTCTTAATGAGGAGTGACATGGGGAAATCTCCTGGGCTTTCGATGTTTTCTTTGACAAACGCGATACTACCCCGCAGACGAAACTGAAATCAAGTATCCATCGTTGAAGCAACCAAGAGGAGGTTATTCACCCAGAAACGCCTTGTACTTCGGGCCATTCTGGCATACAAGTTGCAACAGACGTAAAGCGATTTACCGAGGGACTCGTAAGGCGTGAAACGGATGTTCAAGACACGAATAGGTTTCGAGCCATGACGCTGCAGAACCTGCGATCAGGGCGTTTTGTAGCCCGCATCCTTCTATTGTTGACCCCCTCGCTCCTCGTCGCCACTCAGCCTGTGATGGCGTCCACCAACTCAATCGGTTCAGTGACCAGCCTCACCGTGAGCAACGATCCAACCTCGGGCAACAGCATGTACTTCTTCAGCGTCAGCAATGGTGGCACGGCGGAAGTAACCCCGTGGGCGCCTGACGTCGTCCGGGTGCACTATCATTACACGAGCCTCTTTACCAAAGAGGAGCCGATGATCGCCCGGTCATTCAGCAACTGGCCGGCCGTGACCACCAGTATCACCGATCAGGGCGCCAACTATCTCATCCAGACCCTGCAGCTCAATGTCCTCGTCAACAAGAGCCCTTTCAAAGTCGATTTCGTGGATCGCAATGCCGGTTACACCATGCTGCAGGATGACCCCACGAATTCCATCCAGTACGATCCCACTTATACGATGATCGATGGCACCGCTCTACCCACGGGGATTTCGAGGTTGAAATGCACCAAGCTCATGCCCGCCAACCAGGCGTACTTTGGCTTTGGCGAATACGCCGGCCCGTCGAATCGACGCGGCCTAAACATGATGTGCTGGAACCACCAGTCCTATCAATGGGGCGACGGACAGAACCCGCTGTACATGAACACCCCGTTTTTCTATGGCGTCCAGCCGGCGGCTGGCACTACACCCGCATTTGTCTACGGCATCTTTTTCGATAATCCTTGTCGAGCAACCTTCCGCCTGGGAACGCAGTCGTCTTACCAGTACTCCTTTGAGGCGGGCGACGGACAGATGGACTATTACTTCCTCGGCGGAGGCACGAATCACACCACCAAGGCCGTGATCGACAACTACTCCAATTTGACCGGCCGCCCGATGATGATGCCGAAGTGGGCAATGGGCTATCACTTGGGCCGCTTCACCTATTGGGACCAGGGCTGGGTCCAATACATTGCCTCCACGGCCACCGCCAGCAACATTCCCCTGGATGCCATCTATATGGACATCGATTACATGAACTACAGCACGGACACCTCACACAACACCATCGGTCCGCTGAAGCAGTTGACGATCAACACGACCTACTATCCGGATCCCTTCGGTATGGCGACGAATGCCGCTAGCTTTGGGGTGAAACTCATCCCGTTGATTGAGCCGTGGCTGGAACCGGCCGATCCCTTGTACACCGGCGAGTCCACCAATAACGATTTCATCAAAGCCAACAGCGGCGCTACATTTACGGGTAACATTTTTGTCGGCAATGTTTCGTGGCTCGATTTTACCAGCACGCCCACGTCCAATCGGTGGCAGGCGGACGAGGTCAACTGGTTCAATGCCGTCCCATGGGGCGGAATTTGGAACGACCTTACCGAGCCTGAAGACGATGATGGTATTCCGATCAATGCGCTCCTGTGGCTGGATGGTCGGTACGGCACATCCACCACAGATACACGCCGACAATGGTCCAACGAAAAGAATTATTTCGTCCTGGCGTCGGCGTCCTCAAGCCACAGTACGCTGAGCACGGTATACCCCAACCGGCGTCCGTTTGTCCTGACCCGTTCTGGCAACAGCGGCGTCCAGCGCTACGCCGGCAGTTGGAGTGGCGATACGGGAGCGAACTGGTATTACAACCAGGCCTGCATCCGGCTCGGCGTGAACACGATGATCTCTGGCCAGGCCAACTTCGGCCACGATCTCGGCGGGTTTGTGGGAAGTGTGACGGGTGAATTGCTGACGCGCTGGCATGAGTGGGGCGCGTTGTTGCCTCTCTACATCAATCACTCGCAAAAAGGCGACAATGTCTGGCCCGATGGCAACCAGGGGCGCGAGCCGTGGCGCTTTACTCCGTGGCAAAACAACCCCTCGGCGGATGGCACGGATTACTGCACCCTGATGCGCAACAACATCCAGTTCCGCTACCAGCTCATGCCGTATCTTTATACGTTGATGTACAACTCGACAGCCAATGGCACCCCGATGAACACCCCGGTCTTCTTCGATTACTACGCGGATAAAAGCACGCTCTCATCGAACGAGTTTGACTTCCTCTGCGGCGATTCCCTGCTCGCCGCACCCATCTACACCCAGGGCGCCACGACCCGCACCGTTTATCTCCCCCAGCCGGCCGATTGGTACTACTACCCCACCGGCACGAAGTATGGCGGCGGCCAGACCGTCACCGTGAATGCCCCGCTCGGCACGCTCCCGCTGTTCGTGCGCGGAGACGCCATCATCCCCATGGGGCCCTCGATGCAGTACGCGAACCAGATCACGCCCGGCTACCTCAATCTCAACTGCTGGCCGGAAACCAGTGGTTCTTTCACCCTGTACGAAGATGAAGGCGAAGGCTGGAATTTTACGAACGGCGTCTTTGCCTCGACGACGTTCACCAGCTCGCGCACGCCAACCAATTGGGACTTCACCATCGCCGCCCGCCAGGGCAGCTACAATCCGGGACACACCAACTACAACATTTTTGTCAACAACCCGGATCCTGTGTCGGCCGTGAAGCTCAATGGCTCCCCCATCAGCCAGTTGGCCAACACCAATTCACCGGCCCCCGGCTGGTTGATGACAACGGCCGGTAAACTCGAGATCAAGATCACGGACACCGCCGGTCTCCAAACCGTCCATGTCGACTGGAGCACCAACGATGTTTACGCTTCCATGACCGTGGCGGCCACGTTCAATGGTTGGAACCAGACACTCAATAACATGCAACAGGTCGGTATCCGCACCTGGCAATACAACAACACCTTCAATAGTCTCACGAACTTTCAATTCAAGTTTACCGCCAATGGTAGTTGGGGGACCAATTGGGGCGGGACTACCCAATCGCAGCCCGTCCCGCTCGCCGGCACGGGCATCCTGAATTCGTCCACGAATATTCTGGTGAACGGCGCGTTTAATGGAATCTACCAGTTCACCTTCAATGATGACACCCTGGTCTACAGCGTGGTACCGCTGCTGGTCAGCCCCTACAACTCCATGACGGTCGCCGGCCCGTTCAATGGCGGGAACCCGGCGCTGAATAACATGCAGCTCGTCTCCAACGATACCTGGCAGTACGACGCCGTCTTCAACAGCGTCACCAACATTCAGTTCAAATTCTTCGCCAACGGCGCCGTGACGCCGAGCTGGGGTGAGACCAGCGGGTCGCAGTCGCAGTTCACCATCCCGCTCTCCGGCACCGGCAAAGCGAGCCCAACGACAAACATTCTCATTAACGCCGCTCTCAACGGTACCTATCGGTTCACCTTCAACGACACAAACCTCGCTTACACCGTGCAATCGCTCTCGGGCGATTCTGTTGGTGACGGCATTCCGGATTCCTGGCGCGCTCAGTACTTCCCCAACCAGCCCACGAACAACGTCAGCGGCACGATGACCAATGCCCTGTCGTGCGCCACCTGCGATCCTGACGGCGACGGCATGAACAATCTGCAGGAGTATCTCGCCGGCACCGACCCGACCAACAGCGCATCGGTCTTCCACGTCACGGCGGTCCAGCCCAGCGGCCCCGACTACCTCGTCAGCTTCACCAGCGTAACTGGAAAGGTGTACGATGTGGAGAGTTGCACCGACCTGGTAAGCGGCGCGTGGTCGGTGGTGACCAACAGCCTCGCCGGCAATAATGGCATCCTCCAGATCACCGACCCCGGTGCGGCTTCTGTCCCCCAGCGGTTCTACCGCGCACGCCTCACGCCGTAAGGCCTACCGCTTCCCCTGGAACAGCAGCGGCGCGAACTCGACGAGCGACCGCCGCCACATCAGGAAATTATGCCGACCCGGTTGCTCCAACCACGTGTGGACGATGCCTTTCAACTTCAGCCACTGCTCGAATCTCTGGTTGCTGTCGAAAAGCTCGTCTTCTTTGCCACAGGACATCCAGAGCAGGCGGAGGCGGCTGTTGACCTTCTTGTTCGCGTTGGGAAACTTCTGATCACAATCGATCTTTTTGAGACCACCGGAACTGAACGCGCCGATCCAGGCGAAACGGTCGAGGTCGTTGAGCCCGAAAAAGAGCGATTGTTCTCCGCCCATCGACAGGCCGGCAATAGCGCGCGCGCTCCGATCAGTCGAAACGCGATAATTCTTTTCTATGTCCGGGATGATCTCGGTCAGGAGCGATTCGTGGAATCTCGTGAAGCTGTCGTCGCGGAGTTTTTCCCATTCGGGGCCCCAGTGTTTCGCCTGCCAGCCGCCGTCCAGCATGTGCAAGGTGCCATAGCCCAACGGCATCACGATCACCATCGGCTTCGCTTGCTTGCGCGCGATGAGATTGTCGAGGATCACGTTCGCGCGACCGACATCAATCCACGCGTCTTCGGCGTCGCTGAAGCCGTGCAGGAGATAAAGCGCCGGGTAGGTCTTGCGGGCAGCGGGATTGTAACCGGGCGGCGTGTATACCAGCAAATCGCGCTCGTCATCGCAGATTTTGGATCGGTAGTGATGGCGATGAATCACCCCATGGGGCACATCGTTGATTTCCCACGGCAACGCGGCCGGGCCGGGCACGTGTAACTGGCTCTCGGTGTCGATCAAACTGGTTTTGAGGAACGGATTGGCGAGATCGTAAATACGGAGGCCATCTACCAGAAAGGAATACGAGTAGATGTCGGGCTCGAGCGGCTCCGTGGTGACCGACCAGACGCCCTGCTCATCCCTCTGCAGGGTATTGGTTCCGAGATCGGATCGCACCAGAACTTCCTTCGCATTGGGGGCCTTTAGACGGAAGGTCACACTACGGTCCGGATAAACTTCCGGTGAAATCAGCGGCTCCGAATATGCCGATGTGGTGAGGGTAATTAGGGACATGCCAGCAGGAGTTTAGCACGCATAAAGTCGTTATTCGTACGCCAAAAGAAGGCGCTGGCGCAAGCCGCAAACGGGCGGAAATCAGGCCGGAAACCTGCTGCAAAGCACCCCCGCCGATGAGACAAATACTGCCAGTTTGCGTTTGGATTGCGCTCGCCCTCAGTGCCCGGGCGGACGTGATCGAGTTCCAGAACAGCGCGAAATCCGAAGGCCGCGTCCTGGCTTTCTTCAACCAGCGATTCGAGTTCGCCGATAAAGACGGCAGTGTGACTCACGTGAAACTTCAGGAGGTCGAGCGGATCAATTTCGATTCTCGGACAGCCGCGATTACCATGCGGGATCGTACGATCTTGAATGGGGAGTTGCTCGGTTTGGAAGATGGCGTCCTGACCGTGGGCGTCGCGAATGGCGAGCCAAGACATGTCGCCGCCGCCGAGGTGACCGATCTCACCGTCAACAGCACGGTCACCGAAGCGGCCACCAGGCCGCCTCCGCCCCCTTCCCGTCCCAAGCCTACGCCGGCGCCAGCATCGGATCCTCGCCCTCAAGCCAAGGGGTCCATCGATCCCAAGCGCGGCAAAATCACGATTGTCGATTTCTACGCGGATTGGTGCGGCCCGTGCAAGCACATCGGCCCAATCCTGGAAAAGATCGCGGAAGGCAATCCCGATATCGTGATGCAAAAGGTGAATATCGACAAACATCGCGACCTCGCCAAGGAGTACAACGTCACCGCCATCCCGCACATCTTCATTTACGACAAGTGGGGTGGCCAGGTGGCGGACATTCTTGGCGCCGACGAGCAACGCGTGCGGAAAGCCGTCGCCACCGCCAGCGGTGGCCCGTAGGCCGTTACTCGCGGCGGGTTGTTTTGGCGAGGGCGAGAATCTTTTCGATGAGTTGCGGGTAGGCGAGGCTGGCTTTGGCGGCCGATTGGGCGAAGTCCTCCTCGGCGGCAAGGATTGGATTGGGATTGGCCTCGATGAACACAATCTGGCCGTCATCGGTCAACCGCAGGTCAATGCGCGCGTAGCCGGTAATGGCGAGTAGCCGGTAAATCCTTTTGCAGATGCGCTCGATCTTCTTAACCAACGCCGCGTCGAGGTCGTGGGCAAAACGATTGACGATGCCCCAGCGTTTCCGGTAGTCGTCGTCCCACTTGGCCTTGAAGCTGGCGAACCGCGGTTCGTCGGGCGGGATTTCCTGAAACAACATTTCGCGGATCGGGAACACTTGCAGACGGTCGTTGCCGAGCACGCTGACGTAGAGTTCCCGGCCGTGGATGTATTCCTCGACGATGGCGTCCTGCCGGAATTTTTCGTGGATGAAGGCGACGCGCTCCGTCAGTTGTTCGTCGGTTTCCACGAACGAGGCCTGGGCGATGCCGTAGGAGGCTTCCTCCTTTGTCGGCTTGATGAACACCGGAAACGGCAACCATCGCGGCCGGACGATTTTCTTTCCGGGCGGGAACAACGCAAATTGCGGCACGCGGATCCGGTGATAGCCGAGGATTTGCTTGGCGATCCCCTTGTGTTTGGAGAGCGTCAACCCCAACGCGCCGCAGCCGGTGAACGGGACTCCCTGCAATTCCAATAGCGACGCAATGTGCTGGTCCAACGCGCTATTCCCCTTGAAGCAATCGAGGATATTGAAGATCACGTCAGGCTGGAACGTGGCGATTTTTTGACGGATCAAATCGAGGTTGTCATACAACCCCAGCAACGCGTGCGGGTGGCCGAGCGCGCGCAACGCCCCGAGCACATCGGCCGCGACAGCCCACTCGGGGGTTTTGAGTTCCTCTGTGTAATCCTCGTCGAGCTCCGTCGGGCTCAACGTGTCGCACAACACCAGGACTTTGTCGGTCGCGGGCATGGGGAATTATTTAGTACGTTTGAACTTCCCGGTAAACAAATAATTCGTCACCAACGCCGTCAGGTACGCTGTCACTTGCACCAACAGCGCCGGGTCGTCGGCTCCCGCTTGCAACTCCAACTTGTCGCACCGCTGGCTCAGGTCGCGCACCAGTTGGTTCACGGTGTACTTCTTGCCGCCGGTCCACGCGCCGACGGCGGCGAGGATGCGTTGCCGGTGCGCGCGCAGAAATCGCGACGCCGGTACCCGCGGCGTCGTGGCCGGTCCCGCCGCAAACAACCGATGCAAGTCGCGATCGAAGAAATCTGGGAAATCCTCCGCATACGCCCGGCGTTTCCGCGCGTAATACGTCTGCAACTTGACGTTCAGATACGAATTTTCCTTCACCCGGAACTGCGGCGCGACCAGCGGCGACTGCCCAGCCAGCGACTTCATCAACTCGTCCACATATTCGAGCTTCTCCAGCGCCTTCCATCCGGCGTACCGCGCGCGCCAGTCCAACCCCGGCGTCAACCACACCGCGAACGTCTCGGCAAAATCTTCATCGGGATGCGCCTGCGCGTACCAATCGTCGAGGTGCGTCACAAACGACCGGCTGTACGGTCGCGGCCGATAGGTGCTCGGCGTGTCCTCGTTCGACGATAACCCAAACTGCGCCTGCCATTTCTTCCGACGCGGCAGCCGGTACGCGAAGGCGTAAGCGTGGCCGGCTTCGTGGCGGATGAGCCGGAGAAATTCCGCGCGCGAGTCCCCCTCGACTTCCAGCATCAGCTTCCGCTCCAGTTCGCGCAGGCGGGGATGCACCAGAAAAAACGGTATCGCAATCGCCGGGATCCCCACCGGCACGAACCACTCGTCGCCGACGAAGCACGGCGGTCGAAAGGTCAGTCCCTTCTGGGCAAGATCGTCGTAGAGTTGCTCCACCAACGGCTGCACTTCCGTCCCCGGCAACGCCAACCCCAGCGCCGAGATCTTCAACTCCAACAACGCTTCCTCCGGCAGTTCAGCCCAAGCCACGGCGTTCATCCGGCCACTATAGCACGTCTCACAATCTCACGACCTCACTCGTCTTTGGGTCACCCATGGACGCCCGTAAGCAAATTTACAGTTTACGGAGTTGACCCCTTGGATCATGGTGAAGCCGGGCGGCGGGATACCTACACGACAGGCATCCCGCCCTACAATCCGGAGACGGCTGTCAACATGCGCCCACTCCTGACCGGGTAACGGATCGCGCTCTTGACCACGTATGCCTGCCCTGTAATGATACATGGTACTACCATGTATCTGAAATGAAACGTGATGAATTCGCGAGAAACCTAGCGGCGGGCACGTATGACTTGATCGTCCTGGATATCCTCCGCGACGGGCCGAGCTACGGCTATGGCATCCGCCAGCGCATCTTCGCGCGCTCCAAAGGCACCCTGAACTGGCAAGATGGCACCATCTACCCCGTCCTCCGCCATCTGGAACAGCAGGGTCTGGTGACGAGCAAATGGCAGGGCCCCAAGAAAGGTCGACAGCGCCGCTACTACCGCCTCACCCCGCGCGGCCGACGAGTTTGCCAACAACTACGCCACCAGTGGACCACCTCCACCCAAGCGATCACCGCCCTGTTGCATCGCCCACCCGGCAGTGCGTAGCACCAGCGATACATGGTAGTACCATGTATTATGGTTGGTATAAGCGATGTGGATCCGTCAAGAGTCAAGCGCTGATCCCATTACCGGGTGAGGAAAGACATCAAGAGAGCAATGGCAACAACAAGTAGCTGCTTCATAACGGGGAATTCTTTCAGGGTCACCAGCAGACTAGGTTCCGCTCTGGTCTAGTCAACACAGATGTCTCCACCAAGATATGAAACGAAAACCGCGCAAAGCCTCGCTGATTAACTTAAGCCTTCGTCGGGCCTCGCAAGAACTGCTGAACTCCGGGGTGATCTGCCCGTTTGAGAACCTGAGTAAATACTGAGGCCGCAACTGCTCGAACTACGGTCTCATAAGCTTCGATTGCCTTATGCACGTCGTCACCAGTCACTGTTGTCGGATGGTGCAGACATGTCTTCTGTTTGGAAGCTACATTCCCTTGCTCGTCCAAAAACAATTTGAAAACACCTTGATCATGAACTGCGGCGTTTCGAATAGATGGATAGTGGTCTAGCGCCTCGATCGTTTCGCCATCAATCCCTGGGCTCAGCCCAAATGTTTCTTTTAGGAACTGAAGCCGACCGGAGAAGGGCAGATAGGAAATCTCGCGAGATCGAGCTAAGGCAGCTTGAGTTAACGCCTCATTCTTTGACGTTGCCTCGATAATTGTCCGCAAAGGTACTTGCTGATTCTTCCCCATCGATTGCGGAATGAATAAGAAAAGGAACAGTGTGGTATCCGATAGAAAGGTGTCAAGCAACGTGGTTGCGTAGACCAAATGCGAGACATTTGTTACATAGGCAAGCGCATCGTAAGAAGAGTACGGTATGCGATCCAAGTGCTGGAGAACTCCTGCAGCTACCCCATCGAGGCCCGGCCTTCCAGACCCGTGGAATTCTGTGAGGGCACACATCAACCGCGCTGATGCTGCCTCAGCACCCCAGATACGTACCAAGCCTTGAATGAAGGAATATGTAACGGCCAGATAGCCTCTTACCGCCGGATCGACGGGGTCGTTGCCGTCAACTTCTGAGGCCACAGAGGTCATCAGTTCCCTTTCTTCTCAATCTTCGCCCAGGCGTCTTTCAGTGTGATCGTGCGGTTGAGCACTAGTTTACGCTGGCTGGGGGTTGGGGGCTCGATGTCGGAATCGGGGTCGAGGGTGAAGTAGCCCAGGCGTTCGAATTGGTAGCGCAATTCGTGCTTGGCGTCGACCATCGACGGCTCGCACTTGGCGGTGACGACTTCTAGGCTGTGCGGATTTAGATTGGCTTTGAAGTCACCATCGGCGTCGGGTTCAGGGACGGTGAAGAGGCGATCGTAGAGTCTCGCTTCGACGTCGATGGCGTGTTGGGCGCTGACCCAATGGATGGTGCCTTTGATTTTGCGACTGGAGGTCGGGCCACCGGATTTGCTGTCGAGGTCGGCGGTGCAGCGGAGTTCCACCACCTTGCCCGCGGCGTCTTTCACTACTTCGTCGCATTTGATGATGTAGGCGTATTTCAAGCGCACTTCGCCGCCAGGTTTTAACCGGAAGAACTTCGGCGGCGGCGTTTCCATGAAATCGTCCTGCTCGATGTGGAGCGTGTTGCCAAAGGGAATCTTGCGCGTGCCGGTGAACGGGTCTTCGGGATTGTTGACCGCGTCGAGTTCCTCGTAGTGATGCGGGGACAGATTCGTGATGGTCAGCTTGAGCGGGCGCAACACGGCGAGGCGGCGCAGGGCGCGTTTGTTCAGGTCCTCGCGGATAGCGTGGTCGAACACGGCCATGTCGGTGAGGCTGATGAACTTCGTGACGCCGACGCCGATGGCGAAACTGCGCAGCGCGCTCGCGGGCACGCCGCGACGGCGGATGCCGCTGATGGTGGGCATGCGCGGGTCGTCCCAGCCGGTGACCACCTTGTCGTTCACGAGCGAGATCAGCTTGCGCTTGGAAACGATGGTGTAACTGGGGATCAACTTGGCGAATTCGTACTGGTGCGGCAACGGGCGCGGCAGGTCGAGGTTTTCGAGGATCCAATCATAAAGCGGGCGGTGGACTTCGAATTCGAGCGTGCAGATGCTGTGGGTGATGCCCTCGATGTAGTCGCTCAGGCAATGGGCGAAATCGTACATCGGGTAGATGCACCACTTATGGCCCGTGTGATGGTGCGCGGTGTGGCGGATGCGGTAGAGCAACGGGTCGCGCAGCCAGATGTTGGGCGAAGCCATGTCGATCTTCGAACGCAATGTCCGCTTGCCGTCGGGGAACTCGCCGTTCTTCATGCGCGTGAACAAATCGAGGCTCTCCTCAACGGAGCGGTTGCGAAACGGACTGTCTTTGCCGGGTTTGTCGGGCGCGCCGCGGTACAAATCCGTTTCCTCGGGCGAGAGGTCGCAGACGTAGGCTTTACCCCGCTTGATCAGTTCGACGGCCCATTCATAAATCTGGTCGAAATAGTCGGAGGCGTAGAAAGGTTCCACCAGCGAAGAATGCGAACCGACAATGGCGGCCAGAAAGAAATCCTTCTTCCCGTTAACGGTCTGCGTGTCGGGAGTCTTACCGGCGGGTTTCAGGCCGAAACAATGATCGGCCCAACCGTCGATCAGCCATTTCACGTCGGTCGTGATGGAGTCGACGTACTCGACGTCTTCCTTCGTCGGGTTGGTGTCGTCCATGCGCAGGTTGCACTGGCCGCCGAACTCGCGGGCGATGCCGAAGTTCAGGCAGATGGATTTCGCGTGGCCGATGTGCAGATAGCCGTTGGGTTCGGGCGGAAAACGCGTGACGGGCGCCTTGTATTTTCCCGAGGCGATGTCCTGACGGACGACCTCGCGAATAAAATCGTTGGGTTCGGCAGCGGGTGTGTTTGGATGCTCGTTCGACATAAATGGGTCTCTAGGAAATACCATTCTCGGCATTACAGGGCAAGCACCTCGCGTAAACGACACGAGCGCCAGGGCCACAAGACCCTGACGCTCGGGAAAGTCAGTCTTGTGTTACGCCGCGGACAAGTCTTTGACGAACTGGTCGCGCGCGGGCTGGTCTACGAAGCGGTTCGGATCGGCCAGGCCGGTATCGAGCCGCGATTTGCGCGTGGCATAAGGCCCGCGTTCGTCGGCGAGAATCACCCAGGCATCCGTCGCGTCCTGCTTGGCCGCGGCGATCTTGCCGGTCAATTCCTCATTCGCCATGCTCGTGTGCGAGCCGAATTCGCTCGGGTAGACTACCTTCGCCTCTTTTTTGCCGCCCGCGCCCTCTTTCGCTTTCGGGCGCGCGTTCGTGGTACCTGCTTTGGGTGCTGATGGTGCTGCCATAATGTGTCTCCTGAATTGTCTGATGTAAGGGGTAACAATTTAAGCGCCTACGGCCCATCCGTCAAGCTTTGGAACCAGGCCGATTAGCGCCACAACTACAAACAAAAAGCCCCGGGTTAACTCCCGGGGCTTCTTGGTACCACCCACTCCCTTCCCTTAGGAGCATCCCATGGAATTACCGCAATTGAGGCACTTGTAGCAGGCGCCATTGCGCACGGTGATCGCACCGCAGGTATCGCAGGCGGGCGCATCCAGCATGAAGTGCTGGACCGTTCGGCTGAGTTGCTGGACGGCGGAGAGACCGGCACGGCTGCTGGTCGGACGCGCGGGCGCTTCTTCCGTCTGTTCCAGGTCCTGGACGGGTTTGTTGACGAATTTCTTCTCCTGTTCGGCATCTTCCTTGAGCGGCAGCTCGGACTGGCCGGCATTGGGTGAATTAGCCTCGCGGTAGCCGGGGATAAACTGGCAGCCCAGCCAGCGGAACAGGTAATCGCTGATCGACTTGGCAATCGGGATATCGGGATTCTTCGTGAAGCCACTCGGCTCGAAGCGCTGATGCGCGAACTTCTTCACGAGCGTTTCCAGCGGTACACCGTACTGCAGCGCGAGGCTGACGAGAGTGCCGATCGTGTCCATCAAACCGCCGATGGTCGAACCTTCCTTCGCCATGGTGATGAACAATTCACCGGGCACGCCATCGTCGAACAAGCCTACCGTGATGTAGCCCTCGTGGCCGGCAATATCAAACTTATGGGTCACGGCCTGGCGCGTGTCCGGCAAACGATGACGCGCGGGTACCCCGAGACGGGCGCGCAATTTCGCTACTTCCTCTTCGAGCTCGCCGATGCGGGACTTGAAGGAATCGGCTTCCTTCACGGCCTTTTCAGCGGGCGTGTCGCCGCCGTTCCGCGACGTGTTGAGTGGCTGCGAGCGTTTCGAGCCGTCGCGATAGATCGCCACGGCCTTCAGTCCGAGTTTCCAGCCCTCGCTGTAACTGTGCATAATCTCTTCCACGGTGGACTCCTGCGGCATGTTCACCGTCTTGGAAATCGCCCCGCTGAGGAACGGCTGCGCGGCCGCCATCATCTTGAGATGCGCCATGTATTGGATGCTGCGGCGGCCCTTCGCAGGCTTGAACGCGCAATCGAACACCGCGAGATGCTTTTCCTGCAAGTGCGGCGCGCCCTCGATCATGTCGCTCTCGTCGATGTATTTCACGACTTCGGCAACTTGCTGGTCGGTGTAGCCAAGTTTCGTCAACGCCATCGGCACCGTGCGGTTGACAATCTTCAACATGCCGCCGCCCGCCAGCAGCTTGTACTTCACGAGCGCGATGTCCGGCTCGACTCCTGTCGTGTCGCAATCCATCATGAACGCGATGGTGCCCGTCGGCGCGAGCACGGTGACCTGCGAATTGCGGTAGCCAAAGCGGCGTCCCAGTTCCATGGCCTCGTCGCCGCAACGCTGCGCCGCGTTTCGCAGGTAATCCGGGCAACTCGGGTGGATGCGTTTCACCGCGTCGCGGTGCATTTCCATGACCTGCAACATCGGCTCGCGGTTTTTGGCAAAACCCTCAAACGCGCCGATCTTCTCGGCGACGCGCGCCGACTGCGTATACGCGTGCAGATGCATGATGGCGGTGATGGCGCCGGCCAGTCCGCGTCCTTCATCGCTATCGTAGGCCAGGCCCATCGACATAATCAGGGAGCCGAGATTGGCGAAGCCGAGGCCGAGCGGTCGGAACAAATGGCTGTTGAGCCCGATCGTTTCCGTGGGATAGCTCGCGTTATCGACGAGGATCTCCTGGGCGGTGATGAAGATTTCCACTGCCGCCTTGAAGCGTTCGACATCGAACACGCCGTCTGCGCGCACGAACCGCATCAGGTTCAACGACGCGAGGTTGCAGGCGCTGTTGTCGAGGAACATATACTCGCTGCAGGGATTGCTCGAGTTGATCGGTGCGGTGTTCTTGCAGGTGTGCCAGCGCTGGATCGTGTCCTCGTACTGCATACCGGGATCGCCGCAAGTCCACGTCCCCTCCGCGATGCCGCGCATCAACTCACGCGCCTTGTAGGTCGGACCGGGCTTGTTCGGATTCGTGACCCAATGGGTCGCCCAATCTTTGTCGTCAAGCACCGCGCGCATGAACTCATCGGTCACCCGCACGCTAAGGTTTTCATTCTGGAACGAGACGGAACCGTAGGCGTCCCCGTTGAAATCTCCCGCGTATCCCTGCTCGATGAGCGCCCACGCCTTGCGTTCTTCTTTCTGTTTGGCATCGATAAAGTCCTTGATGTCAGGATGCCAGACTTTCAACGTGTTCATCTTCGCGGCTCGGCGTGTCTTGCCGCCCGACTTCACCACGCTGGCGATAGCGTCGTAAACCTTGAGGAACGACAGCGGTCCGCTGGGGCGACCGCCTCCGGAAAGTCTTTCGCGGGAACTACGTAGCGAGGAAAGATCCGTGCCCGTGCCGCTGCCGTACTTGAACAGCATGGCCTCGCTCCGGGCGAGTTCCATGATGTCTTCCATGGTGTCGCCGATGGCCTGAATGAAGCAGGCGGAGCACTGCGGGTATTCATATTGAGTCGAGGCGCGTTTGATGGCCTTGGTGGCCGCATCATAATGGAAACTCCCCGCTCCACTGTGCTTGCCCACGCCATACTGGGAGAAGAGGCCGCAGTTGAACCAGACAGGGGAGTTGAAGGAGCCGTACTGGTTGAGGCACAACCAGGTCAACTCGTCATAAAAGGTCTCGGCGTCCTTGTCGCTGGCAAAATAGCCATCCCGTTTGCCCCAATCGGCAATCGTGCGCGTGACGCGGTGAATGAGCTGACGGACGCTGTGCTCGCGGTCGGTGGTTCCGTTCTCGCCGTAGAAGTACTTCGAAACGACGACCTTGGTGGCGAGAATTGACCAGGTCTTCGGGACTTCAACGTTCTCCTGCTTGAAGATGACCCGTCCCGTATCATCCGTGATTTCCGCCGTGCGCTGTTCCCATTCGATTTCGTCAAACGGCTTCACATCGGCACGGCTAAACACACGCGCCACAACTGCACCGTTTTTCCTGGGCTCGTGGGTTTGAGCGCCGCGTTTGGCGCGCTTGTTTGTGTCGGATGAACTCGGCATATCCATCTCCGAGTCCTTACGGGCCAGTTTCCCCTTACTCGTGGAAAGTTCCCCCACACTCTGCTTCAAGTTGATCACGTTACCCCCTCCTTAAAAGCCTGCCGGTTGACCATTAGCGGCAATCAACGTCACGGTTGGTAACCACAGCTAATAGTGCGGGCGGCACTATATGACCCCATATATTGTGTTTCAAGTCAAAAATACGCCCAAGCCAATATTTTTCAAATGCGGGCAATTTCCCGCAGCGAACCACGGTATTTGAGCAGGTTTACAGAAGGTTTCAGCAATCGAAATGAAAGCCCCGCGATTGCCGTTCTGACTGAAATCTGCCTTCACCGCGGCACCACTCGCCACCAAAATCCTCTTCCTCCTCGGTGAACTAAGTCGCGATTCTAGCGAGCGCTTTTCCCGGCGCAAGTACTTTTGTTTCGCGATAGAAAATATTTTGCTTGAGTCGATGGCGAGACAAGGATTGGTTTGAATTCGTCGGTCGTTTTTATCCGCGCGCGCTACTTAAGAGGCAACGGAATACCCTTGCGATGGCGGGACAGCCCTTGCTAAAATTGTGTCTCGCAAGCTTGGACAGAAGGATTTGCGGACCGACGGAGTAACGAATGCCAGCACCGGGAACACATGCGAATGCGGAAAGGGGTCGGACTCCCTTCGGGTGTCTACTGTTGATTTTTATTGGCTTGCTGTTTCTCGGCCATCCGGCACCGCTCAAAGCCGACACCTTGACTTTAAAATCCGGCGATGTGCTGGAGGGACAAATTGTTTCGGAAACAGAGACGCAAATCGTAATCGAAGTATCCCTCTACCACGGCACGATCTTCACCCAGAGGCAGGTGGACAAGTCGGACATCCAATCCATTGTCCGCGAGACCCTGGAGCAAAAGCAGGAGAAAGCGGCGTACGCCTCCCTAGCGAAATACACGCTCAATCCGAATCAGGAACTGACGAAGGATCAATACACGATGGGAATTGCCGCCTTTGAAAAGTTTCAGGCAAGGTTTACAAACTCCGCAGCTGCTGCGGAGATCAGCAAACGCCTTGTGGATTGGCAAGCGGAGGCAACGAACGTGGCGAGTGGCAAGGTTAAGTTTGCCGCCACGTGGATGACCCCCGATGAAAAAAAGGTACAAGCGGCGCAAGAGTCCCTGCAATCCCTCAAGAGCCAGCTTGCCGACCTCCAGGTGCAGCGCGCCCAGCTTGGCGCCACCATCACCACAACGCAGGCGAAACTGATGGCAGCGCAAGGTGGAACCGCCGCGAGTCCGAATGGTGGACGACGTGATTTGGCGGGTCGCTTAACGGCGGGCATAGCCACCCCACAGCAGGGGGAGGCAACCACCGGTCAGGGTGACGAGATAGCAGTCTACCAACAGCAGATTAGTAAGGATCAAGCAACCCTGGCATCTCTCGATGCGAAGATTAAGGACATTCAATCTGAACTTCCGCAGCGCGAGCAGG
>Ga0224557_1001016_pt1 | contig 28307 bp, 22 predicted proteins | sample 714S31014metaG_FD_180677 | JGI IMG/M metagenome (GOLD analysis project Ga0224557, IMG submission 180677) | Peat soil microbial communities from Stordalen Mire, Sweden - 717 S3 10-14 | ecosystem: Environmental > Terrestrial > Soil > Wetlands > Peat | place: Sweden: Norrbotten County, Stordalen... | reverse complement strand
ATGGACAAATCAAACTCCGAGGTGGAAGGACTCTCGGAAAGGCTTACCGGCGATTTGTTCGCGGTTTCGCCATCACCTCCTATGCGTCACAAGGCAAGACGGTGGATTACGTCCTGTTTTCCGACTCCGCTGTTAAGGCGGCTACAAACCAACAGCAATGGTATGTGACGATTTCCCGTGGACGGAAGGGCGTCCGCATTTTCACGAGCGACAAAGCGCAGCTTCGCGAGAACATTGTTCGGGCTGATGATCATACTCTCGCCATGGACTTGGTAAATCAAGAATACGTGCAAAGATTCGACATTCACCAATCGCATTCTACCGGGAGGACCGTATGAAGAAAATCACGTCAACGACCAATCGGACAACGACACGCTAGGGCGGGCGCGAACGATCTGGCAAATGTCTGCTGCTTCAATGAGAGCCTGACTCCGCTCAAAGCATTTGTTGGTGGGTTGCAACGATTCCTCTTTCATAGCCAGCCGCTATGCGTTGACGGATCTTATCGGCACAATCTTCTCGGCAGCACCGCCAGCCGGTCGCAACGCCCAAAACCGCTCCGCGTCAGCTTTGGTGACAAGCGCCTTGTAATGCTGGTGCAGGATGTCGGCGTTGCGATGGCCCATTAGCATGGCCGTCTTGATTTCGTCGCCGTAGGCAGCTAGGTGATAGCTTCCGAAGGAATGGCGTAGCGCATTGTCGGGCCACGCCTTGATTCCCGCCGCAGCCCGCCAGTCGTCGAATCGCTTGCGCTGGTTGCGCGGATCCACCACCGGGCCGGCGCGTTTGGCGTAAGGTGTCAGCCAAGCCATTGCGGTACCGTCCAGCGGGATGATGCGTTGGCGTCGTTTCTTCGCCACTTTTGGCCCGATAGTGACCGTTCGCCCTGCCAAGTTCACGTTTGGCCACGTCAACCGGCTCAATTCATCCGTGCGGACACCACAGAACAGACCGAGCGCGCAATAGGGCATCATGTCGAAGTCGGGCGCGTGCTCCAAGAGTCGGGTGCATTGCTCCGCGGTCAGGATGCCGGGCACCGTTTCGTCAAGCTCTGGCCGCTCGGTTTCTTCGGCAACGTTCTCGACGCACCACTTTTTCCGAATGCCATAGCGCCAGAGTTGAATCAGCTTCTTGCGGTAGTTGCGCTGCGAGAAGGGCGACTTGCCCACAACCTGAATCCACGGCGAGAGTTCGTCGCCGGTGATTTCGCTCAGCCGCCGGTCGCCGAAGACATTGGCGAAGTGTCCGAGCCGGTGCTTTAGCTCAATTAGCGTGGCCGGGCGTTTGTTGGCCTTCTGCTTTTCATCGACCAGCTTGGTGACGATCTCACGGACGGTCGGGGCATTGCGGTAAATCAAAACATGCTTCACGTAGTAGTCAACCGCCTCGGCGATCGTGGCGTTGTATTGCCTTAGCTTGTCGAGACTCTTAGCCGCCTCGACGCGGTGCTCCATCGGCAGCGTGAACGCGGCGGCACCCTCGCGTTGGCGCATGGCGCGAATTTCCTGGGCGCGTGTCTCGGCTTCGGCGCGAGTCTTGAACGTCTCACGGATGCGCTGGCCGTCCACCATGACGGCGATCTGAAACGCGGTCTTGCCAGATGGGTACTCCCGCGCTAGGATGGGCGGCCATGAAGGTTTCGATTTTGACTTGCGCGTGCTTTGAGTGGTGTTCATCGGCGATCCTTTTCTGCCGCCAATATTGCCACTTATTGCCACTCAGCACAAGCACAAAGTTGTAAGTCATTCGCGCCCATAGCTCAATTGGATAGAGCGTTGGTCTACGGAACCAAAGGTTGCAGGTTCAACTCCTGCTGGGCGCGCCACTTCTCATCCTGCCCCGTTGTGACAGAAAACGACTGACTGTGACATTCCCCAATATCCACGGCCTCGATCTGCACATCCTCTGTGTCACCATCAATGACAGGCAGCGACACCGATTGTCCGCCTGCGACTGAACTTTGTGACAGTATTTGTGACAGTGACTCCTCATTCGTCTGGAGCACGCTGGGGAGCTTGTCCACCGCCGACCACGTGTGCAGTTTCGAGGTGTCCGTGTAAACCTTGTCCGTCAGCCTGCGGTCGCTATGCCGCATCATTTCCATCGCTGTACGTTCCGGCACGCCGGCATTGTGGAGATTTGTGCAGAGCGTGACTCGCAGTGAATGGAAATCGGCAACCCGCCCCTGCGCGTCGCGATAGGGAATGCCTGCCTTATCCAGGTCTATGCGGAACGTTTCGATTTTTGGAACTGTGAACACGCGCGCGTCAGCCTGGTCACATTTCGCTTTCCTCTCTCGTAACGCGGCAACGACATCACCGTGTAGTTTGATGGTGGCCTTTTCGTGGTTCTTCGTGGTGGACGCCCGCGCTTCGATAAACGGCTGGGCAACGTCGTCCAGATGAATATCTGTCCACTCCAACTGCTCCAATTCCCCGCGCCGCAATCCCGTGTAAACCGCTGTCAAATACACTGCCTTGCGCGATCCAGCCACTTGGAGAAATCGCCGCAGTTCATCAAGTGTTAGCGCGCGCCGCCGCCGTGTCTCCCGTCCACGCATCTCGACTTTGCCGACCACTTTCAACGGGTTGGCGGGGATGCGTCCATTACGCTGCATCCAGTTCAGCAATCCCGAGGCGGCATTGAGGTACTCGTTGACGGTTTTCGGTGCCATTTTCTGGCGCGCCCGCCAAGCCACGAACGAATCCGCGCCAACATCGCGCACTGTTTTCCATCCGCACTCGGCGACCAGGCGATTCAGGCGCATCTCGATGTTGTCGGCGTACTTCTCCGCCTTCCCTCGCGCGCGAACGTCAGTCACAAAATTATCGATGTGCTCAGTGAGTGACCGCTGTGCGGCAACGCGCATTTCCTTCGGGGCAAGAATCCCGGCTTGTTCACGCTCTTTCTCCGCCACGAATTCAGCGCGCCGCTTCTCCGCCACCTGCTTATCGCTCGTGCGAAGCGACACTTCCTGCGGCTTACCACGCTCTTCATGCGCGCGGTACTTCAACCAATAGATTCGCCCTCGTTTGCGTAGCGTGTTAATCATGCGTCCACCTCTTTCCCCCACACCTACTAGCATCCCGCTGTCGCTTGATTCTGTCAAGATAACCGTAAATGTCCGACAGTGGCCATCGCGCACACCGTCCCACGCGCAGCGGTTCCGGCAGTTCACCACTGGCGACCAGCCGCCAAACGGAACGGCTGCTGACGCCAAGAATAGCGGCCACCTCCTCAACATCGTGAAGCTGGTGCTCAATACCAACAGCCACGTTCTCACGGGTGATTTCGGCAGTGCCATTCATTTCTTCCTCCTCAATTGATCCGGTTGATTCGTAGCTAGATTGCGACTTCACTTCAGCATCTCCATCGGGAAAAACACCTCTATGTGCAGTTTGAAAGCGCGGCCCAGACAGAGCAATTGACGATCACTCACCAGATGATAACCGCCTTCCACTTTGGCAATGCCTTCACGGCTGATGTCCCAGCCGTGGAGTTGCAACTTCGCCGCCAGTAAGTCCTGCGTCCATCCGCGTTCGTAGCGCAAGCGGCGAATCTGCGGTCCTACATCATTCAGTCGTTCCATTCGCGATCCTCTGAGCGGGAACGATAGCGCTGGGGACGCCCACACCGTTACCGAGCAGTGGGAGAGTTAGGCGCAGCAGCGGCAGAGTTGGCGCGAGCAGCGCCGGGAGCGCCGGCGACAAGCGTTGTACCTGTCACCGGTCGAGGTTCTGGGCGCGGAACTCCACACGAGGGATCGATCTCTTCATGCCGCCACAAGCGGCTTCGCGCCTGCGCCGGTCTTGCGCGCGTTCTTGAACTTCCAGTACTCCACAATCGCATCCGAGGCGCGGGCCAGCCACTTCACATCCCGGCGCAGGTCTTCCAGCGTGGCCGCGGCGAAGTATTTCGTACCACTGCTCGGCGGGTGCCCCAGCGGCTTGAGCAAGCCTTTGGCGACGAGGATGGGAATCTCGTGGGGAGAGAATCCCAGATACCACGCGGCTTCTTCTGCGTTCAGCCGGGCGGGCGCCGTCGCGAGCTTCAGGAACTGTTCGCGTTGCGGATTCATGGCTTCAGACCCGCATACCCCGTGCTTGGCGAGCCGTGTGACCAGCGCGTTCGGCATCCATCACGGATTCGCGGTTGCCCGCCACTTGGTAGCACCGCCAGGAGATGGCCCGCACGACCTTGCCCGGACTCTGTTCCGGGAATTGTTCCCATGCCACACGTTGTGCCCTAGCCACCAGATTGCTGGCCATAAAACGCAGGGTGTGTTGTACGCAGGCTGCGTATTCGCCCACCAACTGCCGCAGGTTGCTGTTCCTTAATAAAACCTGATCTTGGCCGTTCGCTTTGGCGTACGCGGATTCCGCTGGAAACAGATGAATGATGGCGAACTCGTTTTCCGCAGGGTGGCGACATAGAAAGACTGCGCATTTCGGCAATCTCAGCAGAGGGGCTTGGGCGTGCCATTCGATCCCCTCGACGGTGACAATGGCAATCGCGTCGGATAAACCTTCCCGCAGTTTCCAAGTGGTTTGTTGGAAGCTGCGTACTTCGCGCTGAATCTGTCGTATCTCATCGAACTCAGGCTGGATGGTTTTGAACGCCGCGGTGTACGCTTCCCGTTCACCGTGCGTGAACCGCGCGGGCGATCCGCTGGCAACGCTCTCAACGATTTGGCCTTTGCGTTTGAGCATGATTCACCGTTCCGCTTGCGTCAGTTTTGCCAGTTCACTTGGTGTCAGGACGATTTCACCAGTGGGTGATCGCGATGGAACCAGTTTGTCTCGTTGAATCAGGCTGAACACCGTGAAGGAGTCCACACCCAGCATGCGGGCGGCTTCGCTGACCGTCAGTGGCTTGTCTGCCGGTGCGGATGCGTCTCCCCCGGACGGCAACAACGGATTGCGTTCTTCATTGGTCATCACAATTTGGTTCCCATCATGGCACGTTGTCGTTTCTGGGCTGTTCCAGAACGGGAACAACTTTCTGACGCCCCACTATTCGGTCTGCGTCGACTGTCCTGCAGAATCTGCGTCCGTCTCTCATTCTGAATCTCGCCCGCATCATGGCGCGTCAGCCTCTTTGCTCTGTTCGCAAGCGCGAACAACTTTCTCGACTGCACGGTCAGCACATGATTCACTTGTGCGCACCTTCCGTCACCGAAATCCCGCTTACAAATGCCTGCCCGTCTCCGACTCCAATATGTCGAGTGTCGCGCGCCCGCACCAACACCTGTTTGCCGAGATCAAGCGCATCGCGCAACTGGTTCAGACTCCTGCCCAAGATCACCACATCCTGAGTCGGGAAGACAATCGTGAGTCGGTCGGAGGGCGAATCCGGTTGTTCTTCAATCGCCGAATTTCTTTCCAGGATGCACTGGACAAGCTGGGCCAGCGGGAAACTGTGGCAACGTCCATCTTGCGCCACGAAATCCACGAACTGGCACTCGTGGGGTTTCCGCTGAACGCAGGGCGAGGAGTTATCGCTGGCCCGCTCGGATGACAACGTTCCCTTTAACATATCCTGATTCCCTTTGAGTTGTCTTGCCGCAATCTTGTGCTGACGCGGTGTGCCATCGCGTGCAGATGACGGACGACCTGCGCCAGTCGGCGGCCACGGCGCAGCGAGCCGCCGGGAATTCCGCGCCATGTGCGTTGCTGCGGTGTGCTGGTTTCATCCGGTTCGGACTGACCTTGCCGTGGAGACTGAATCAGCCCGGCCTTGACCAGCGCCCCTTCGACTCCGCTCAGTTCGATGGCGACCTTGCGTTCCTTGGGGTCGCCGATCTTCTGGCGCAGCAATTCCCTGTCGTCGGTGAAGATTCGGCACTGCTCTTTGCCGCGCGAAATATCCACGTAGAATTGCCGCCGGTGAATGGCTGGCAGCGACGGCGAACTCGCCACCACAAACACGTCCTGCACGGTCTGGCTCTGGGCGGCGTGCGACGTGACCGCGTATCCATGCGCAAATCTTCGGAAATTCCGAGGCAGCCGCCGGCCATCCGACAGCCGAATCTCTCCCTGGTCAATAGCCTTGACGTGAACAATCTCGCCGTTCACGAATTCCTGACCATCCGCCTTGCAGCGAGCCTGTAGCAGGAGCTTGTCGCCCGGCGTGACTTTCAGTTCCTTGGATTCGCACACGGCAAAGGTCTTGCCGCTGTGAGGACGAAACACTACTTCTTGTCCGTCCTCTTGGCGCACCCGCAGACCGTTGCCTTCAACACTCACGACCGTGAGCGATTCGTGCGCGGCATACACACCCGATTGGCGATGAAACGCAATGACCTGACCCGCGACGTAATTCCGCAGGTTCTTCTTCTGAGCGGCTGTCCAAGACAGCGAATCAAACACTGTAAGGCTGTGTTCTTCGTTTCCCAGCAGTTTGTGGCGTTTCAGCGCCGTGCGGACGTGCTCCGTCAACGAATGAATCTCATTCCATGTTGGCGAGACTAGCAGTGCCGTCTTCCCCATCTTCAAGGACTCAATATAGGCATCGGCAGCCTGCTGGTGAACGCTATCACTCTCGACGACGGCCCCCATCTTCGCCAATAACTCGAATGCCCGCTGCGACTGTTGCCGGGCGGCCTTCAAGACGGCCTTCTGATATTGTGGCGCTGACTTCTGCCGCCAGTTTTCGGTAAGTTCTACAAACGAGTAGCGGGAATACTTCTCCAGAAGACGCAGAGCATCGCCGCGTGCGACGGCGGTGTGTTGGCCGGTATCGCCGCAGAGGATGACTCGCGCCTGTTTCTGCACAGCCAGGGAAAAGAGTTTCCGCATATCGACCGCGCTGACCATCCCGGCTTCGTCCACCACGATGATGCTCCGACGCGTGAGGCCCGATTGAAGGGCCTCGTCCACCAGCAATCGTTGCAGTGTGATCGCCGGTAGTCCATCGCGGCGCAGGTTCTCCGCAGCCGAACCGGTTGGAGCGCAGGACACCGTCCGATGACCAGCTTCATCGAAAGCGTGCAACAGTTCCTTCAACGTGCGGCTCTTGCCCGTACCGGCGAGGCCACGGATACCCGTAATCTGGTCGGGGCTACTCAGGATGAACGAAACCGCCTTTCGTTGGTCCGCGCCGAGGGTCTCGTCCCGGGGGATGTAATGCGGATGAATCGGACCGAAACGATCCTTGCCCTGATCGACGATGTTGATCAGTGATAATTCGCCGTGAAGAATCTCTCGCGTGGAGAGCTCACCGGCCACGCGCACGAACTCCGGTGAGGATCGAATCCGATCCTTGAGGCTGGCCAGTTCGACCTGCCCGCGCCCCTGAAGTAGCGCCGCATGCAGCAACCTGTATTCAGGAACCGTCGAGGCGCGCTCGAAAACGTGCTCTTGGGCATGGTCGAGAGCTTGCTGTTCATCGACTGGATGCTCGACACGCACCGGAGAACCGTTGGCCAAGCGGACCACCGCACTCAGTTGACGATGCTCAGCCGACGAAATCTGGTCAAGCTGGTGCTGGCGGACTTCCGCCTGACTGATGCCATTGACCTTCTTGGGACGCGCCCGGTGAACCGCTACGGCAATCTGGTTGTTGGACAGCTTGCGGCCAAGCTTCTGCTCCAATTGAGCGACCACGGCCTTGATTTGCGTGCTGCGCTTGGAGAATCGCTCGCGGATCTCCGGGGACACGCCCTTGATCTCAAAACCCTTGGTGGTTCGCTCGGTCTCGTATCCGAGAGCGTGGAGGCGGCTCGCCAGTTCATTGCGATACACTTCCGTTCCGTAATGGATCGCCTCGTGCATCACAAAAGTTTCCAGCGCCTTCCACCGTTGCTCGGCTGGGTCATAGGTGCAATTGAACAGGACGAAATGGCTGTGGAGTTGCGGGTCCAGTGTGCGCGAACTGTTGTGCAGGAATTCCGCGCCGACCAGGTTGCCCGTGGCGCGGTGCTCATTCTTCCCATCCTGGCGCACCCGGCTGGCCGCGAATTGTTCCAGTTCCTTGATGGCGATGCGGGCTGCCGCGAGGTGCGCGTCCACGATGCGCTGGTCATTCATCGTCACGGCGAGGATCGATACCGACTTCGGAGCCGAGCAAGTGAAGTCGTAGTACAACCGGCGATTCCCGTCCCGGTTGTGACGCGGAGTCAATGCTTCGCCGGTGACCGGATGCCGGTTGTCACAGAACGCCAGAAACGCTTGCCGACCGATCACTTCGCCCTCTTTCAAATCGAGCCGCTCTAGCCCCTCGCCGATCCAGCGGCCGGGACGAACATCGCCTCGCGAGTAGTAATCGTTGTGCGTCAAATGCTCGTCGAAATACTGCTCTGCAGCCGGGCGATTCTTTTGTGATTTGGCTGTCAACATGCGCGGGCATTGAAGCACATCCTTCAGTTCAATCTGTTCAGTTTATGGAACAATCGGTCGGGATGTTTGTGCCCGTCTGCCCGGAGAAATAAACGAGCCGAATCATCGGTGTGTGGCCGCCGTGTTTCCCACCGGGAGCCTGTCGGACCATCCAATGAGCTTCCAAGAACTTTCCCAAAATCTTCCGAGAACCTTCCGATGGACGTCCGACCGGTGTCCAGCGAGCTTCCAACCCACTGTCCGAAAATTATCCGATTCACAACCGCTCAACTGACGCACTGAAACCACGCAATGCCGCGTTCGTAAACTCTGCCGACAAAGCCCAGGGAAATCACCCGGGCAACAGCGGCGCAATCATGAATCTCGCGGGAACACTGGCCGCATTTCTCACCATCTAAGCGTTGAATCTGTCAACGCCGCGTCAATGCAATTCAATGGTTTCACCAAAACGGGCCTCATTGGTGTTGACGGCCGCGATCGTCGCGGAATCGAATAATACCTGAGACACCAACTCCTTAGCTCTAGCTAAGGCAAACAGTCAGAAATGCGTCAATCCGCTGTTAAAGACGAACTTACCCAAGTGGAGCAGGCAGCCAAAGTCAAAGACGACCGCATTACGGTCTTGGAGAAATCTCTGGCCAAAGTCGAGGGCGAGGCGACCATGGTACAGTCAATCGCCGTGTCGAACCGTCCGTGCAACCATTTGATCAATGCTGTACCTCCGCAATCAAACCTTGAGCTTCAAAGAATGCCAGCAACGATTCGAGCGAGCGGACTTGGTTTGGAGGCAAGGCCACGCCGAGTTCAAAATTGCGATCAAGGGCGTTTTGCGAGAAGTTGGCGGAACCTAAGTATCCGCGTTTATGGTCCGCCAATATGATCTTTGCGTGGACGAGCGCTGGCAGTTTGTCAGTTGCAGTAAGTATTCTCAGTTTGTTCCGAATCAATGCTCCTTCATCGCCTTCCACCAAAGCCTCTAGCGCTTGACGGTTTGCGCCATTATTGTGTTCTAAGTTATTTGTTAGCAAACGTATCCAAGCACCCCTTTGTGCGCAGGCTGCAATTGAGGATCGTAATGATTCGAGTCCGGCAACGCTAAGATATGGCGCGACTAGGAAAAGCTGTTCAGTGGCAGATGAGCAGAGATCTCGCACAAAATGATCCAAATCTCGGAACTGGTCGCGCGTCGCGGGCGGGAGTGCTTCCCGGTAAGACCACGTGCAATAGATGAGATTGTTTTCCGTGGGCGGCATTAGCTTGCAGGCTCAATGGTATTATGTTTGGTGCGAAGTGTTTCCGTCTTTTGTGCAACTTGTGGAGACCAGAAACCAATGATCGGTTCTGGCCTACCTATGACTTGGCCCCCGAAAAGAAAGGCACGACTGAGTGTTCGGTTGAAATGCATGCAGCCGAATTTTGGGTAGAGGCATGCCAGACAAGCTCCACCATGCGAGTCAGAGCAGACGGGATCAAACGAGCAGCGCCCAGCATAATCCCTTGCTGAACCTAGCCATTGCGTCATGTTTGAACGGAACACAGAATCAATGCCACCCAAGGTGAACTCGACATGGTTGGAAACGTATAACATTCCCGCAAAGTGTGCGGGAAACAGATACTCGGCAAGCGCATCACCATCAATTCCGACATAACGGTGGGCGGTTGCCTTGAGCACGTGGGATAGAGTGTGAATGACCCCAAAAACCAGTGCCGAGGTTTGATGCACGACTTCCCCAGCTTTCTTTTCAAAATCCGTGAGCACCAGGTGAGATTCACCTTTTTCCGTGAGGAGAGCACATTGGTTGAGCAGCCACGCCACCAAGGCCGTTTCCGATTTCAGGGAATCATCCGGCGGAGGCGATCCAAGGTTGAGCGAAAGGAACGCTGCCAGCCTCCAAGGATCCACCTCGTAAAACAAGGCTTCTGTGGTGTTTTGCGCGACATAGATTGGTAGTTTGTTGCTCTGCTCTGGAAACGGGCGCAACGCGACTAAATGTTGCTTCTTATCCTTGTCCTCGTTGTCTTCGTTGGTTTGAGGAGCCGGGAAACAGCGACTATAGCCGATGGCGCCAAGTAGGATCGGTAACGCCTGAATGATTTGCAGGTTCACAAGGCCAAGTTGAGCAGCCACAGTTTTCTGCTCAATGAGACGTTCTTGGGCGTTGGCGTCTTCATTGTCTTGAGCGTCCTTGATCAATTGGTCAAGAGGGATGGCCGCGCTGCTTGGTTCATCTCGGACAAACACATACTCTATGGTTCGCCGGACGGTTCGCCAGTCCCGAGCGCAACTACCGGTTCGGAATGGAAGAAGCTCGGAATCATAGGCGGCCCATGGGTTTGCCCCGGCCTGTTGCGCAGCTTGGCGAACGAAGGCTTCGGCTTGCAGCTCTAGAGTTCCACCTTTGATCAAGAGCTCTTTCATTGCACGGAGTTCGGGAGACAGATCTCCCGAAACTGCTTTCCACTGGGCCAGGTCAAGCAGATGCTCAGGTTTATACGCTGAGATTCTCAGTGACGCCGCCAGAAGGAGATCAGAAAACCGACCATTATCCTTCCAGCGGTCGAGAACCTGTGGTTCGATGTCTACAAGCGACAGAGTCTGTGGATAATAAATACGGCTGTCTTCCAGAAGGATTCCTCTTTTGGCTTTCTTTGGCCCACAGACACACGAACGAAAACCGAGCCCATCTCTGTCATTCTTGCGCAAAGCTCTCTGACAATTTTCGCAGAACCAGTATGATTCCTGAAAAGTGCCTTTGTTAACGAGTTTGATTTTGTGCCCTATATGTCCGGCCTCGATATATACACTGTCCTTCCGACCACATTCATGAGCATAGGCAAAGGGCACTTGGCGCAGTTGGGCTCCTTTGCAGTCTTTGCAGGTCAGGGTTGGATTCACGCTCAACACTTTAGCAAGGTCTTGATAATATTGAACCCGGCCACATTTGCGGCACGTGAAAACCAAAGGCCATACCGTAAACCACACCTGATAAGGTTCTCCAACTACGTATTTCCCAGGCTGGATCTTAGGGTCGGGAAAGCCTGTGGGGTCAATGGCATTCCAGAACACCAAGACTGACCGTAGCGCTTCAGCAAGGGCACCTGCGAGTGGCTTTGGGTCTCGTAGAGTTATTTCTGTGGTCTGGCACCACCCACCGCTGGCATTGTATCGAAAAATAGATTCGGGCATGAATTTCCAAATCACCTGAGAACGACCACGCTTCATTGTTTCTTGTGACATTTAAGCTCTCGATGACTATTTGGCACGCAAGCGGTCCACAACGGGTGACGCGTCCTTGCTCCCGAATTCAACTCCCTCATCAACATCACGGAATGAGGTAATTGGCTTTATGACTTCTTTTAATTTGGTTTCATTGGACCGTCCGATTCGGCCCAATTGGTCGTCAAAAGCTTCGGCTATCCGACGTTGAACATTTTTGACCTGTGCTTGAGAAGCGGGTGGATGGACTTTATCCACCCCGATGATTTTTTCGATGGTTTTTTGCAATTCTTCTCGGTTCACACACCCTCCCCGAGTGGAGGTAGTCCCCGGCGTGAAACCAAGCGCGATCTTGAGCGTAGGGATGTGGTCCAAGGGTCTGTTAATGTCTTTGCCAAACAACCGAGGAGTGTAATCGCAGAGTAGTAACCCGGCTAACAAGCCTGGCACGGTTTTTTGAGGCGCAAACGAGGCGAACCGATTGACGGCAACCGCTTCAATCAAGCGTTCCATGTGCTCATGCATTTCTGTGAAGAATTCAAATTGTGAATGTTCGCGCGGGTCTCGTGATTTGAAGCACACAAATACCGCACCGGGGTGAGAACGAGCAGCCCGGCTCGTGGACTGAACATACTCCGCGTAGTGCGAGGGCATGCCGCATACTGTCATCATGTTGATTCGCTCCAGATCGACTCCGTGGCTTATCAAGCTGGTGGCGATGACTACATCCAAACGCTTTTCTCCCGTTTCCGCTTTCTGGCGCTCAATCGTATCAAGTGTCTCGCCGATGGAATCAGGGGGATTGTCACCCGTCAGAACCCGGTGGTTGACAGTGCCCAGATTCTCACGCCCAAGGAACCGTTCAATGAAGGACATCTTGTCACTGAGGCTACCGCCAGTTGCTTTGCGATTGACGTAACAAAGGGAGAGGTCAAAGAGACGTAGCGTGGCCTGAATCTCGTCTTCTTTGGCTTCGGGCACACCCATGATCTCAGCCGCTATCTGGGGATTGATTTTCAATCTCCGGATGGCCCGCATGTAGAGGCCCATTGCCCGTATGGCAGAATCTTCAATTCCCTTTGTGTGGTTGAGGATACCGAGATAAAATCTCCGGTGCTTGAGTGGCTTGGACGTGGCGTAGAATGATTCGCCCGCTTCCCATGCTGGTTGTGGGTAGCGGCAAGACTTTGCCAGGTAGACATGAAAGGTATGGGTGTCATACGCTTCGATGGTGGCAGTCGCGGCTAGTATTTTCGGCCGCATATAAGCCTTTTCGCCGAGATGCCTTAGCAACCCCTCGTAATGGCCGTTAAAAACTCCAAGTTCTGCGCGTAACAAATGCAGTTCGTCTTGGATCAACAACGCTGGTCCTGGATCCTTAAATACGGGAACGTTGGTCAGATCACGTTTGGTCTTTGGGCACTCTGCTGCCCAGTTTCCTCTCTCAATGCATTCGTTGTAGGATGTATATCCATGGACTGGACACTTTTGGCTAGTTCCACGAACAATATGCGCAAAATATCGGCTGTTTGTGCTGCTGGCGATGATGGCAAGTTTATCTACGGTGCCGACAAGCACGGACGGCAAATATCTGTAAATTTCATTGTCTACAATACACAGCGGCAGGGAGCCCTTGTAATCGCCCAAACTTTCAGATGTATTCGAGAAACATCCGGCATTGCTACACACATGCGCCACTCTCCAAGTTTTACGGAGAGCCTTAATGTCCACAGCACTTCCGCAAAACGGGCATTTTCTAAGGAGGCGTAGATTATCGCGGGCATCCTTGTCTGTCTCCAAGGCCTTCATCTTATCCTTTGAGACACTGTTGGGAGTCACTGCATCTCCAACATAATATCCGATGGCGAAGGGATCACCTGAGGCGATGTGTGGATTTTTGCTGCGCAACTCATTCAGTGCTGCGATGACTTTGGCAAGGCGCTCGAGCTGCTGGAGGGAGAGCATACGCAGGGGGAATCTCATCCAAGCACACACTCCGCTGGTCTTTCCCCGAAGACGGTCGTAGATGAGCGCGACTGCGATGAGGCCGAGGTAGCTTTCTGTTTTGCCGCCACCGGTTGGAAACCATAGGACACCGACCTCATCTAATAATCTGCGAAGGCTTTTGGCATATTCATCCGTCGCCGAGCCATCCAATTCACGAACGGCGAGGCATGGTAATTGTGAAACAATGAAACCAATTTGGAATAAACGCCACGCTTTCAACTTGCCGCCAGATCTCAGACCGATCTGCGCAAACACACGGTTCATCAGGCGAAATGCTTCTGCGAGCTTGGCATCTCTGCGGAGTGTTTCAATGCCCAACCGGAAGCCTTCAATTTCCTCGTGGAACTCATCTCGGTCCCGTGAACAGGCTTCAATTTCGGGCTGCCCCCATGTTGAAGGCTTGCCCGCAAGCAGGAACTTGTCCCACAGTTTCAGATACTCGTCCATCTCTGCCGCAGTTTTTTCCAACTCTAGGGTTGGATCATCGATATCCAAGCTGGTAAACGGAACCTCGACCTGATCCTTGGTCCGATAATACGGCTGTTTGAACAAAGGCATGGTCTCGGTTTTAATCTGCCTTGTGTATTCAGGAGCGCATTTGGCGGTGCAATTTATTCCCCGTGCAGGCATCTGCGGTTTGCTCCGGTAGTCTTTTGGGGCCAAGAGGAAATCGAATGGCTGCAGATTGCCGTTATCAATCTCAACCGTCATTTGGGCATCAATCAGCGAGCGCTCTTCCAGAAGACGGTCTGCATCTTGCGATATATCACTGCTAGTGGTGTTGGACAGGAGAACTCTGACCCGTAACGTGTGTTGTTCATTTAGTTCCGGTGTGATATCCACGCGGATGGATGCAGACCACGGCGGCAAGTCTACGACTGCTTTGCCATTTTCGGTCAGAGCCCTTTGATAGGAATCATTATTGGAGAGAATTTGAGCATCTCCCAACTGGCGTCTCGCATCAGAAGGTTCGGAAAGATGTTTCCATATGCGTGGATCAGCAAGTATTACGGCTCTAGCCTTGTCTAACGCAGTCATTACTTCATTTTGACCGATGGTCTTGACGTCTGCGTTCGCCGGCAATTCAATAACAATTGTTTCAACTTTTACGTCATAACGACGAAAGACGCGCGGAAGGATAACACTTCCCGGTTTGCCGGGTTTGCTGCTGGCCTGGACTTCCTCTGTTTCGTCGGCATCCAGTTTTGAATCATCATCGGGCTCGGTCGTTTCGAGTCCCACTTCCGGGATGTCGTCCTGAATTGCTGGCGGCTCGTTTTGATCAGACTTCATAGGAATGATTGTCAAGCCACTGTTAGCGAGTATCGCCTGCTCGTGCGTCGGAAACACAGGATAATAAACGCTCCAAGAGGGAGTAATCTTCAGTCGGACGGTGCTGCCTGTCGTGGGGACAATTTTGAAATCCAATCCCAGCGCTGTGTCTGCCGGTGCAACGATTCCCTTGCCACCAAACGGCATAGCATCACTCTGCCGTGGAGTTTGAAGCACACCGGCAAAAAGGACTCTCGATGGTGAAACATCGAACACTTCTTCTTGGTTCCGTCCACTGATGCCGCTAACAACTTCTTCAATGAGATACTCGACCAATCTCCGTTCCTGCCCTTCGATATCTGTTTTTACATTGTCCATAATTCAAATAGTTAAGAGGCGCCCAACGACCTGCGGAGGGATTGGACGCGCTTCCTGTGCTCTTACGCAAATCTCAGCCAATTCAACCGTATCAAGAATTTCATTTACTGGCAGCCACAACGCCTTCTTTTCTTCACCTTCATCCTCATCAACTAGGTAGCGCGAGGACTCATAAATGGTCCTTGTCAATCTTCTTCCCAAGGTCTGGTGAATAGTGCGAATGGTGCGGAAAGCGTTATCTAGCTCTTTGGCGTTTCTTTCAATGGATGCAATGCCTGTCAATCTTCCTGCCGCAATAATGGAAGAAATATCGGTTGGTCCCATCACATGGCCAAGCACCCAATTCCGGACGCTTATGGTGGTTGAGATGTTAGAGCCTTTGTTCCGAAGATCGTTGTAAAGCTGCCAATAGCCTTTGTTGTCGCAATCATATTTTGACGCAAGCGCCTTCATCGCTTCCTGCCATTGTCTACGAAATGCAGCAAGGTATTGAAGCTCCGGCTGGTTCTCCGCGATTCGAACCACGCGGTCAAATAGGCTGCCTCTGGCGCTTTCCTCGACCAAAATAACGGTGTCGCCAATGGATAACTCATCTGCCGTCCATTCGGAGATTTCATCGGGCTCATTCTTCCGTATGCACTCGATGAGTTGGTCTTTGGCCAGCCATAATACCTTCTTTCCTTGTTTATGACATTGGACCTCAAAGCGATAGCAGGGAACGTCGTCCTCATGGGCTGGTCCGTTTATGAGTTCGACCAAGTCTGTGATTTGAGACTCATCATCCATGCAGTCTTCCCAGACTGCGCGACGGGCCTGTTCTTGTTGAAGAACAATCTGATTGTTCCTCTCGGTTATGTTTCTGGCGGTCTCAAGTACCTGTGGCAAATCTCTGAAATTCTTGGCGACTGGTTTCGGAATGTCCGTTGGCTTTTCAATTTTACGGATGACAGCAGGGGGTTGTTGGAGGTTGAGCTTAGGAATCAAGTGCTGCATTGCTGCCGGCTTCTGATTTACTAAAACGGCAGGGCTTGAAAAGAAACGCTCCCTCGCGTTGGCGCGTTCCTGTAGTGGCCTATCACCATACACATCTTCGAGCTGTTTTCCGATCGCTTCAACCTCCGTAGAATATGAGAGAAAGGTAACGGTGTCTCCCAGGGCCCCGCCAGCAATCCAGCTATATCGCCGGGGAAACGCGCCATTGACTAAAACTAATGGATAGCTTTTTAACGCGACAGGAAAGTAATTTGAGCAAGCACGGACTTCGACCTTCTGTAGCCACCGCGCGTTGGAAAACACTTCAAGTTCCAGCCAGTTTTGGAGCGCTCGCTGCGAAACTTCATCTCTCACCAAAATTAGTATTTCACCGGCGTCTCCAACCAAAGAGGGCAGAATGGATCGCAATTTTTCCGCGCGCGGATTACACACTTGGAGTTTTAACAAAATAGATTCGAACTGCATCTTGAGTGACTGCATGGCCACGCCCATTCCGGCATCGTGATGGACGGCAAGTTTGTCAATGAGTCTTGCCAGTGTGTATCTGCCCAGGCTGCGCGCACTCTTCTCATACCAAATAGGCGGGACGGGCAGACGGCTTAACGTGGCGCATAGCCAACGTGCTCTGTTCAATCCCATATTGTCCTGCTGAAGCTGTGATTGGATCATCTGTTGGGCTTCGATCAGCGCTTTCTCTACTTCCTCTCCATCCACACAAATGATTTGGTGTTCTCGTTCCAGATACGTCGGATTTCTCAGTACGTTCCAATCCAATGTGCTCTCAGTGGCAAAAATAGTTGGTTTTAGCTTGGCACAGCCTGCTAGCGCTTCATGATCAATTGGAAAACTGTCAAACTTTAGGAGGTTTAAGGCGTCACAGGTATCGCGATCCCCCTGTGTGTAGATGGCAAGCACTGCCGTATGTTTGTTCAAATTGCAGGCCCAAGCAGCAATATCCCTCACACGTTTGGCCAGAATACCGTAGCGGAAGTCGATGATTACGAGGCATGGTCGCAGTCGTGTCCGCGGTAGGTTTTGGCCCGGCGAGAAAAAACAAACTCCCTTCCCGATATTGTTAGCGGCCTTCGAACTGATCGCGATTAGTTCCCCATCTGGCCGCATTCGACTACCTGGATAGGCATTGTCTAGCGGTTCGTGTTGTACGCACAAATCACAGTAACGACTCCTAATGTCCAGATCCTTACTGATTACGAGAACGCCTGAAAGGCCGTCCAATACTTGGCCCAGCACGTTTGCCTGTTCTCTCAGAAGCGCATCCGCCAGAATACTGGATGTTGCAAACAACAGCGGCAGGTGACGGGCCCCAGGTGGCAGTCCGAGCGCGACGTGGCGGCCCAATCCTGTTTGACGCAAAGCATTGACCAAAGCTGCGAGGCTTAAGGTCAGTGGATCCGGCGTTATTCGGCGTGCGGCGCCCAGACTCCGAACATCTAGGCCACTGGGCCCAAGAATTGCAAGCGCGCCAAGGTCCTTATTGAGGCAGTTCGTGAGCGCATTGAGCCATTGAGGTGATTCAGGCGGAAAAGCATACGGCGAGAGATCCACCTGTTTTCTCAGGGTCTCTAGCGGATTGCGTTGTTGCCACTCGTACTTCACGTACCTCAGTCAACATAATCGGGTATTGTCCAGTTTCGTCCCACGGTGCAGGCCTGGTGCTGCTGATCGTGGTTAACACAGCCGAAGCTGGAATTAACTTTGTTCAAAGACGGGAGGCCTTGGTACATGAGCACCTGTTCCCGAACATTTAGGTGCTCGAACATATTCACCTGGGGTGCTGACGCATCCTTATTCGCCTAAACTCGCGCCATTGAGGGCCATTGGGATTCTCAAGAGGTTGTCCTTGATGAGCTTCACTGTGTTTGGCTCGATTTGCCCCGTCATGGAAAACGCCTTCCATTCTGAAACCCCATCGTATGCACAGTGTCGGATGAAGTTGAGTATGCTCTCATCGTGAGTTAGCTGCGACCAGTGCGGGTGCGCGACATTTATGATTACAATTAGCGACTTCTCTGATTCCGTGGATTCAATTATCACGTACGGATCATTCGGCGACATGTCCTTGACCAAGTAGAGCGAGACAACCAGTTTGTTAATTCTGGCCCTGAGATCGGGCTTGAACTTCTCAGTGATTACTTCTTTCAATGCATCATTGGACTTTTTTACGAGGCTCGCGCTCGGCGGTTCGAATGTTCTCAAGAAGTCTTGAATCTCGTTTGATGCAATCTCGCTCGCCAACCGATTTACAGCCGCCGCGCGCTGGGCATCTGTCGCTGTCTTAATTCGCTCGTCAGCGTCCTTATTGGTGTGTGAGAGTGCTAGCTGTCGTAGTCCAGCTAGTTCGTGCTTTAGTTTTAGCTCCAGCGTTTCTTGCTCGTGGCCATCGAATAAAATCAAATCCTTTGTGTGACTGACATCGAAGCCCTTTAGGTATAGTTCGCCGACGAGCCGCTGATTAACCAAGTCGTTTGATCCTCCCTCTTGCGGGCCGTATAGCGTTTCCGGCCGGTAGGAGTTGGGCCACCCCGTAATCACACGATCTGCTTGGATTACTGAAAAGCCCGCCGATCTTCGACTACCGCTAGATAAAACCCCAGCCCAACCGGATACCGCTTTTCCGCCAATAGTGAATTGGAACTTCTTCTTTGCAAGAGTTCCGTTTTTACGAACGACCAGCCGTTTGTCTATGTCCGAGTCCCAGGATAGAACCTCGTCATTCCACTTGAGAGTAAGGCGTTTTTTACTGATGTCTACCCTGTATAGAGATCGCAGGAAATCTTTAACCTTTCCAAGTGTTCGCCCCGTGATTTGCCTTTGTAACTTTCGTATCTCTATAACGGTGTAATGTTCGTCGGTGGGTGCTGCTTTCGTAGTGTGTCGAAGATCGAGATCGCCGCCCGCTACTCTGGGCACATCAACCGTCACTGTATGCTTAGTCCTATCTCCATACTTTTTCGTTTCCACAGTCCAAACATCCCCAAACCAACTGGCTCCCGTCTTGAGGCCGAGGCCGTATTTGGATCTCCCTTCCGGATTGAGCGGAGGGCGCCCAATAATTACAGCGTTCTTCAATTCATTCTCTGACATTCCGATGGAATTATCTGATATGCGGATAAACTCACCATGTTTGTCCGTTCCGGTCGATATTTTTACCTTCAGCCTCTTGCCTTCCCTCCTATATACGCGGTCGAGGAGTTCTCTGTTATTGAAATAAGCTTGCGTCGAGTTGTCAACGAATTCCGCCAAGGCATACCATGGTTGATAGGCCAATCGTTTGTACGACGACAATATTTCAGGGCCGAGCTGTAGTTTCATGGTCAGTTCCTTTTGAAGTAGTAGTTATCAGACCTGTCTCTGAACAACCCATATGTCGCTAACGGTGTAAGCGGATTCGCTGCGCCCAGGAATCGTAGGTAGTTTTTTCCATCGTCCGTAAGGAGAGCCCATCGCGTAAGATAATTCTCAAAGATAACCTCTACCTCATTGTCGCCGATCAACTTTGTAAATGTGAAGTTTCCGATCACTTCGAGTAGGTTCCGATACGATACATGAGGGCGGCAATGCGCCTCTTGAGCTGGCACTGTGGGGTACTGGCCTATGTATCTATAGACGTGGTGACCGGCGGGATTCTTGTAGATCTCGAAAATGCAAAATCCAGCACCCGCGTCCTTTAAGGGTTGCTCCCAGCCGGCTGCCCTCGGGTCTGCAATTACCAGGACAGATGGTGGATGCGATGAAAAGAGTGCCGTCAGCCGTTTGAGACTTGCTGACTTGTTGCAGTGCTGTCTCATCTGTTGTCGTACATACTCGGCCACTTCTGGTACGTTGTATCGGGCATCTTTGAACACACGCACCTGTTCCAGTACATGCTTGAGCCCGTGACCGTACATTTCGATTTCAATAACGCACCACTCCGAGAAGTCGCGCCTGATAACTGCTAAATCCCCCGCCTTGGCCTCATCGGTGGAATTGCTTATGACTTCCTTTTTAAAGGGGAACACATAATGATGCGGAAAGAACGCCTTGGCATGCTGATGAATTGATGCTTCGAGATCCTTTTCACGGTAATACGCAACAAGTCTCAGTTCGTCGTACCATCGCGCTTTGGGAGGAATAAGCAGTCTTGCCATGATCACCTCTCGCAGGGTGCAATGAAACGCCCGTAAGAGCCTTTGACGTAAACCTTGTCGGATTCGATGCTAATCCATTTGCGCCCGAGGGCCTCGGCAGCGGCACCCGTTGTGTTGCTTCCTGCGAAAGGGTCAAGCACCAAATCCCCAGGCATAGTTAGGAATTTTATAAAGAACTCCGCGAGCCCAACCGGCATCCTCGCCGGGTGCGGCGTTATGTTCTTTGACCGGCAGTAATTTAGGTAAGTGGAACTCGCTTGTGTATTGGCGAATGTGATTACATTCGAAGGGATCGCCCCCTTGTGTTTCCGAAAGAAGGACCTTTTGCCAATGTGGTGTTCGGACGGACGCGCGCCCGCGTTGTACTTTTTGGTTTTGAGCAGCCTGAGCATTGATATACTGTAAGGTTGAAGAATCCTTCTGTTGGTTGCTTTGGGACGGTCTGTTCCGGACATCCACCATAGGTGTGAGTACGAATCCTTCACGCGAATGCGTTCCACCGTTACCCATTGAGCTGGCCCGGGAAGTCGAGCAGGGTTGTTGTAGATAAACTGCTGGCACAGGAGAAGGTCTCCTGTGTCGAGAAATGCGAGTAGCGCCCGGAGCGCAAGCGTCGACATGACCGGGCGGCCGGGTTCCCACGCATTTCCGACTTCCATTACTATCGAACCGCGCGGTTTAAGAAATCCGCGAAGGGTTCGGGCAAAACCGGCGAGCCAATCAATGTACTCTTGGCCTTGGAGGTTGCCGTACTTCTTCTTGCGATTGAGCGGGAATGGAGGCGACGTGAACACCAAGTCCACCCTTCCCCGGTAGCGCTCCAGCGCACCCGAATTCAAGGCTTCCTCGGCCGTGCCGTGAATGAGCCTACCGAGTTTTGTTGAATACGCCAGACGCATGGAACCAGTGACTCACAAGGGCTTTGCAAATGTGTATACAGAGTTCTGTTCCCATAGACAAGCCTCGAGTGACGGCCATTATGGCGGCTGGCAGGATGGGTCATCTCCGTTCGAAATTACCGGGCTGACAAGCAAAACTGTTGTTATGTGTGGTCGCTACACCCTGACTGCTGACCTGAAAGAAGTGGCCGCCCGCTTCCAACACATCCCGTCCAAACTAGGTGTCAGGCAAACCACCAGGGGAAAATAATCAAAGAGTAGGTTTCACTAGTGGCAAGTGGTGACGGACTAGTCTTGCTTCTCCAAAGCCCACGCGTAAAACTAAACCTCGCCCTGCGGTTGAGCCCACAAGTATTAGCTACATTCACCCGGCACTGCCAGCGCGTAATTTGCGCATCGGAAAGGCCATGCAAAGACAGGGGGCCTTGCGGCTCAGGCTCCCCGTTCCCCACGGATGCCTCCGCCTGCAAAGCTCCCTGACTTTGCATGGCGAGGGCTATTCGACACGCTGGCGATGTCGCCGCTTGAATTCTCGGCGCGGCCACATCACCCGTTGAAACCATCATATCCACATATTTAGCCAACCGATTTCCGTGCCCGCACCACTGCACCCTCATTGAAACAATGCCCCACGCAGTGCGTGGGAAATTCTACAGGCAACGTCTTCGTGTCAGTGCATGCTCGGCACATTTGAACTTGTCCATGCCTCATGGCGCACTCGCGCCGTTACCCAGCTTGGGTGAATCGCCTTCCCATTGTACGGCTCGCTGCGCACCGTCAAGGTCATCCTCGCTGCGCTGCGGTCCACCGCTGGCGCTCCTTGACTGTGCTTGCTTCTCCTGCGGCGGGCTTCTACGGATTCACGCTGGAGAGATTCTAAGTCCCGAGATACTCTGGCCAGGACACAGTTGCGGTACCCAAATGCAGAAAGTGCCTCGCGATTAACACAACGCCATGACCAAGCCATCTGCCTGACTTAAATATCACCTCATCAATACCTTGTGCCTTAGTTCTCATGCGATTATTGTCAGAAAAAGTAGCTCCCTTTTCTGACAATACAAACCCAAAACGGTGGTCTGATGAGGATACGCATGTGTCTTTCCAACCCGGATGGGCACACCTATGAATACCTGCTGCAATCCCGAGTTTACCGAGGAATACTCGCTGGGAGTGACCTTAGCACTAGTCGGTAAGCGTGCCGGCGGCGATTGCGTATTATCGCTTCGCCCGTCCGTCCAATGACTCAATGGCGTCCAGCAACAAGCGTTGGCCCACGATTCGAAGTTGGTCCGCAGTGGGGGGCTGCGAAGCCAGTAAGCCAAACTCACAGGTATGACGGGCTTCGTCCAAATCATTTGGACTGTCGAGAAGCTTGCGTAGCCCGGCACCTGCCTGTCGTGCGAGATCGCGCCAGTCATTCTGAAAGCGAGCCTGCAGCGCCTGCTGCCATGGTCCGGCCCACTTCAACAATGCATCCTCGTCCTGCGCGATGCTGAGTCGGGCTATGGCCAAAACCCGTCCAAGGTCTTTGTTGCTGCGCTTGATTTCACGTCCAGCAATCAAGCCGCTCATGGTTTCAGGGCGGATCTCGGGATGTTCAAGTAGATTCGCGAGCGCCATCATCCGGGGCTGGGCGACATAGATGCCCAGCGGGGTGTGAATCGGCTCGTAATTGACCAGAGAGAGAAAGCCAAAACTACATAGACCGAAATGTCCGGCAGACGTTTCGAGGCGAATCCAGCGCTGCCCACGGTCAGCTGGTGATTCCGGAACTGTAATCAACTCAATGAACCAGTCGGTATTGCCGGGCGGATTCAGCCGAACCGCTGGCAGGTCCTTATCCTTCGTGGCAGCGTTGCCAGGTGTTGGCCATTCTTCACTCGGGCGATAATGCCAGTTCTCCTGAAATAGCCGCTCGGTGATCGCAATGCCGGCTGGTATGGCATCAATCCTCGGTGACAACAGGCAGTCCGCGTCCTTCGTGCGAACCATGAGCGCGGTATTTTTTCCGAAGAAATGATACCCTGCCGCGAGACTGCCGATGATGATTAGGTTCTCACGGCAATCAGCCGGGATGGAAGCGGCGATTTGTGCCAGCACCGCTCCCGGTGCGACGAGTTTCATCACGTCCTCCGTCTCGCTCATGTCTTCCCTCTTGCTGACGGAAAGGAATTCAGAAACTCGCGCGCTTGGGATTCCATCCGCATCTCGTGCAAGTCGAGGAGGCATTCGACCGGGTCTGCCCAGAGCGCACCCTCCGGCTCCCTATCGAAAAGGGGGTCGTGGCGACGAAGGAAATGGGCCACCAAGTTTGCCGGTTCGCTTGGGTCCTGAACCCTTCGTAGTGCAGGGTCAAGTTCTTCAACAAAACCCCAATCAACTCTGTTGCCGTGGATCGTGAGGTCTAGGCGTGGGCTGCCCGTCAAGTCGAGGTTCGGGTAGTAGTGCTTGGCACCAAAGACACCACCGACACCGATATTGGGTTGTTCCATTTTGGCAAGGCGACCGAGCAATAATTCAGTTGGCGGTGATTGACCTCGGATCGCAGCGAGGTACCGATCTGTCAGGCGTCGGTGCAGGGACTCAGGAGACCGTGGTTGACCGGAGCGGTCCGCAAAGCGCACGGTGGACCGGGTCTGGTTCGACACAGCCACCAATTCAGCCCATTCCTCGCGGGGGAAATGAGCCAGCTCAATGCGCCGGTCAGAGTGTCGCTTGATCGTGCTGCCAAGGCGAAAGAGGGCTGACGCGACGGTTCGATAGTTGCACCCTACGGTTCTCGCAACCCAGTCTGCGGTCATAGGCCCTTTGTCTAGGAGCCATTGGTGTATGAGTACCTTGAAGATTTCGTAGTAGGTCGCGCCACTGTGGATGCGTACCCGCCGGGATGCCACTTGATCCCGCAAGACTATCTCCAGTTGCGAGCGAATCTGGGGATCAAGGTCTTGCGGGAGGCCGTGGAAATGACCATCCTTGAACACTACCAAGTTGAGGCGCTTCATCACTTCTGGTCGCAGGGTTTCTTGGGCAGCGCGCCACTCCCGCTCCAATCGTTCTTGTGTAATCTCCGGATCCGCCAGCACCAAGAGAGCTCTGTGTTGATCCTTTCTCTGTGCCAGCCTGTAGGCCAAATCCATGAGGCCCGTTCGCAGACTGCGGACCGCACGCAACCCTGCCTTGACCTCGATCAAGGTGTTTCCGACTTCTGCATCAAAGCCAAGGGTATGCTTGATATCCATCAGGTGGTAAATTACAGCCTGAATGTTGCAGTTGCAAGTCAATATTGTAGTTGCAACGCAATATTGTAGTTGCAAGTCAATGTTAACAATAATCGCTGTAAAGCCGACTCTTCACGCTTGATTAAAACGTTGTTCCGTGTTGTTCTTTTTTCTATTTGACAGGGTGGTTGCCTTAGATTATAAATACGGCACAACGCGGAACAACGATATGAATTATGACTGAACCAAGATACAAAGCGACATTGAGCGGCGAACAAGGCCGAAGTGGGTGGTGCTTGATTTTCCGGCATCCGGTTCGAAAGAACCCCGATGGGAGTCCGGTTCGGGTTCGGCGCGGCCTCGGCACTCGTGACCAAAAGGAAGCCCAGCAACTCGTGGATCAGATGAATGCAATTTTGGCCGACCAAGTCTACTGGACGCCGCAGGCCAAAGCGAAAGCAGAGAGCCTGTTCGATCTAAAGATCGTGAACGCATTTTATGACAACCTCCTACCGTCCACGCAGGATGCGTGGGCACTGCGAGAGGAGGTTATCCCGATGCCTGGCCCCAAGGACGGATATGCACGCGCCCGTTTCCTAGGAACGATAGGGGCCGGTAAAACGACACTGGTTCGCCAGATCATTGGAACGGACCCAGAAAAAGAGCGGTTTCCATCGACCTCCGCGGCAAAAACGACGGTGTGTGACATTGAGTTGGTGCTGGCGGATGGCCCCTTCAAAGCTGCGGTGGCGTTCTTCCCCTCCGACCATGTGCGGCTCCACATTGAGGAATGCGCGCTTGCCGCGGCGGCTGCCATCGTCTTCGAGAAAGGTGGCACAGCAACGGCGGCCTCACGGCTACTGGAGCACAGCGAGCAAAGGTTCCGTCTAAGCTACATCCTCGGCACCGTGAGGGCGAAGACAGAGGAACTTTGCGACGATGGAGACGGGGCGGGCGAGGACGAGGCGAGCGAGAGTTCGGAAGTCAGCGACTCTGAACGGGAAGAGATGTCGCGCCGTATCGAAGGTTACGTGGAGCGGATTGAGCGGATGGCCGCTGAGACAGCGAAGAAGCTCGAAAAGGAACTGGGCGTGCGGCTGAGCCGAACGGAAGGCGAGGACGAAAACGCCTTCCAAGAGCTATTCGAGGACGAGTTGAAGCAGCACGATGGATTTCATTCACTGGTGGATGAAATCATGGACGCAGTGGAGGAGCGCTTCGATCTGCTTGACCCGGCAGGCTTTCGTCGCGATCGAAACGAGTGGCCGCTACTGTGGCAGTTCGAGACGGAGGATCGCACAGAGTTCATCCGCACGGTGAACCGGTTTTCGAGCAACTACGCCGCAAACTTCGGGCGTCTGCTTACACCATTGGTACAAGGCATCCGTGTACGCGGGCCATTTAGGCCGGACTGGCACAGAGACGGGGACCACAAACTGGTGCTCATGGACGGCGAGGGACTTGGGCACACCCCAGATTCAAGCGCCAGCATCTCGACGAACATAACACAGCGGCTCAAGGACACAGATGTCGTGGTACTGGTGGACAATGCGGCACAGCCAATGCAGGCAGCGCCGCAGGCACTCTTGCGGACACTGGCGGCGAGTGGCAATGAGCGAAAGCTAATTGTGTGCTTTACCCACTTCGACCAAGTGAAAGGACCGAACCTGAGGGACATCACGGCCCGTAAGGAACACCTGTTCCGATCATTAGAGAATACAATCGGGAGTGTGCGCGACGTTCTGGGGCGCAGTGCAGAAAACGCGCTACGACGCGAAACGGCAGGAAAGACGTTCTTCCTGTCCAGCATTCAGAGCCGTATCAAGGAAACAAACCGGTTGACGCTTTCTGAACTGTGCCGGCTAGTGGAGTGCGTCCGCGACAGTATCAAGCCGCGCCCGCCCGCACACGTTACTCCTGTGTACGACATGGCAAATCTAATTCTTTGTATTCCCAAGGCGATGGAGTCGTTCCGCGATCCTTGGCGAGGGTGGCTGCGACTCCCCTCACGGACTTCAATGGCGGCGAAACATTGGACACGGATCAAGGCACTAGCGCGCCGGTTCGCCGAACTGGGGAAGGTTGAGTACGCTGAGCTAATGCCGGTCGCAGACTTCATCAGGGAATTGAACAAACACATTAGCGTGGTACTCTCGAACCCGTTGCGCTGGGATCCCGACGATGCTCCTGAGGAAATGAAGCGGCAGGTGGTCGGCGAAATGCAGAGCAAAGTGGATGAGAAACTGCATGAACTCGGCAAGACACGGCTACTTCACGAGCGAATTAGGGAATGGGGCATCGCCTACTCGCATCGCGAGACGGGGTCGTCGCGTAAGCGAGCACTCGATATTGAGGGCATCTACGGTGCAGCGGCACCGGTCCCTGGCGAAGTAGCGGACCCCAACGCAAGCGCACTGGTGGCAAGTGTCAAATCGCTCGTTCAGGAAGCTGTGGAGGCGGCCGGAGGCAAGCTCCAGTAGAGGTTGCCGGCAAGCTTCGTGTAATTTGTCTTATGTCTATGGAATGGACGCCTAGCGATGTGGAAAGAGAAGGCGTAATCAAGGCGCTCGCTTTGAACTTCCCGAACGTGCTCATGCACTCCGTCCAGCAATCTCTGCGAAATAATCCCGCTCCCAGCCACCTTAAGGATAATCTCGGCGTCGGCGAAGTGGTCAGGAACTTAATTCCGCGCCTTGGATTTGATTGGCCCAAGTATTACATCGATTCGCATTGGCATGAGTTCCTTGAAGAAGCGGCGACGAAACACCTGGCAGGCAATTATGCCCTTGAGTTAAGGGTGACCAATGCATTTCAATGCGTGTGCCCTTTGCTTTTCAGCAACGACGATTCGCATTTTTCTTACTCTTTGGGAGCTACCTGCTTGCTGGTGAGATTTCGTCAGGGATACTATGGGATTACACCTGCGCATTGTCTTAGAGGCCGTCACGTCAAGTCGGTGCGCATAGGTGCAGATGATCAGTCCAAATCCTTTCTGCCGATTCGAAAGTCCAGAGCCATCAACAAGTCTGATTCCCTTGACACAGATTGGTGCGACTTAGCTTTCCTTGAAATTGCTGATGATCAGCTTCCTAAAGAGGAACTCGCTCGACGAACATTCTTTGAACTTGATGACCATTTGTCACGCGAACTACAACTCCCGTCAGAAGCTCCCCTTCTTTTCAAAGGTTACCCGTATGAGATTTCGAAGGTGGAATACGATTTAAGGGAGATCGGGCGCCTAGCTTTCATCGGGGATGCTAGGTTTAGGGGACATTCGGAATCGAAGGGCTGCGGTATGCTCAAGTTCAATGATCTTTCTGGCATTGGTGACGCGAACGGGCTCAGTGGTTCTCCTGTTATTCATTTGGATGTGTTAGACTCGCAATCACAACCGATGCTTGCCGGCGTACTGATTCGAGGAACAAAAGAATCAATGTTGGGGCATTTCATTTATTCTGGCGTAATACTGAATGTGCTGCGGCAAATTACGGACTCACGAGGTACCTAGCCATTGTGCCGCGTAGCGGATCGAACCAATGCGAGAATTGCCGCCTTCAGTGGTTCGGCCAGTTTCGGCCAAACCGCAATGACCTCTGATAGGATAGCGGCGTGTCTCGCGTTTGTGACACTCTTTGTGACAGTGGCGGCATTCTGACCAAGCGGGCATTGACTTTTCCGTAGGTTCAACTCCTGCTGGGCGCGCCACTTCCCCACCGCAACGCCCGCCGCCTTTCGCCCATGCCAACCAACTGCGCTTCACGTCGTGAACAACAATTTAGAGCAAACCACTGAATCCGGCTCCGTGTACTGGGCGATTTCCGGATCTTGCCGTTTCCCAT
>Ga0224557_1001012_pt1 | contig 28339 bp, 21 predicted proteins | sample 714S31014metaG_FD_180677 | JGI IMG/M metagenome (GOLD analysis project Ga0224557, IMG submission 180677) | Peat soil microbial communities from Stordalen Mire, Sweden - 717 S3 10-14 | ecosystem: Environmental > Terrestrial > Soil > Wetlands > Peat | place: Sweden: Norrbotten County, Stordalen... | reverse complement strand
GTGAGTCGCGAGGGGGTGGGCCGGGGGTGAGTCGCGAGGGGGTGGGCCGGGGGGTTGTTCTCACACGTCTGGCACTAAAGGTTTCGTCGCGCTATGCTGCCCCACATGGGACGAGCATCGCGAGCGAAGAGGGAACGCCGAAGGGCCACCGTTGGCGCGCAGCCTGAACCGCCAAAACCCAAGGGCGGCAGACCTCGTATCCACGAGAATGACGCCGCCAAACACCGGGCCTTTCGGCTACGCAAGAAGCTAGGGATCACCGGCGAGGCGCACCTGGCGTCACCCGGCGACGGGAAGCTCGAAGTAGAAGACGACTGGTTCGAGGAGGCCGAGTACGACCGGTGGCTGCTTAGTGCAGCTGCGCAACTCGGCCCGGAGTGGCTGGAGCAGTACCTCGAGATCGAGGCCGAGGCACGAGACGCTGAAGAAGAGCAGGTGCCTCTGACATGATGACGATTCGACGTCTCAGCATCGGAGCGGGCTACAAGTACCTGCTCAAGTCCATCGCCGTGGGCGACGGTCCCGAAGGCACCGACAAGTCGGACCTGGTTCGCTACTACTCAGAAACCGGTACCCCTCCGGGAGTCTTCCTCGGCGCCGGCCTGGTCGGTCTCGACAACGGTCGTGGGGTTGCCGTCGGACAGTCCGTGACCGCGGAGAACCTCCAGCGGATGCTCCAGGACTGCGCCGACCCGATCACCGGCGAGGTGCTCGGAAAAGCCCCGAGCGCCAAGGGCGTCGGCGGTTTCGACCTTACATTCAGCCCCTCCAAGAGCGTGTCCGTGGCCTGGGCCCTGGCTGACAAGGACACCCGCGAAGTGATCTACCGGTGCCACCAGGAGGCCATCGCCGAGGTCCTCGCCTACGCCGAGCGCGAGGTGTTTCGCACTCGAACGGGCAAGCAGGGCTGCCTCGAGGAGGACATCGTCGGGGTGGTAGCGGCGAGCTTCACCCACTTCGACTCCCGCGACGGCGATCCCCAGCTCCACGACCACGTGGTCGTACTTAACCGGGTCCAGGCCACGAGCGATGGCGTCTGGCGTACTCTCGACAGCCGGGGACTCTTCGCCTCGACGGTCATGCTCTCCGAGATGCACCAAGGCATCCTTTCTGATCTGCTCACCGCCGAACTCGGCTGGGACTGGACCGCCCATACCCGGCGTTCGAGCACCGCCCCGAAGTGGGAGGTGGCCGGTGTCTCGAAGCGCCTGATGGACGAGTTCTCGCAGCGCACCACCGCCATCGTCAGCGCAAAGGATCGTCTCATTGCCCAGTTCGAGGACGATCACGGGCGCGCCCCTACCGACGTCGAAGTGCTCAAACTGCGCCAGACGGCCACTCTCTCCACCCGACGAGCGAAGAAAGGGGTGGGACTCGGGGACCTCACCGAGGAGTGGACCGCTCGGGCCACGCCGTACCTCGACGATGAGCCCATGGCGTGGGTGCACGAGCTCGGTGGCCGGGACGTCCCCGCCTTCACGAGTGCTGAGTTCGAGGACGAGATCCTGCTCGACATCGCCAACGCGGCCCTCGACATCGTGAGCACCAAACGCCCCACGTTCTCTCGGGCCAACGTGCAGGCGGAGGTCCTCCGCCAGATGCAGGGTGTGCGATTCAGCGCTCCCGCCGAGCGGATTCTCACGGCAACTCGGGCGACCGACCTTGCCGTTAACCAGGCGCTTCTCATCACCACTCCCAACCTGCACCACACGCCACGCTTCCTGCTTCGCAGCAATGGCACCTCCAGGTTCCAGGGAACCGGCCACTTCCTTTACACCTCGACGACACTGCTCGACGCCGAAGCCCGTCTGCTCGACGCGGGTCAGCGCCTCGACGCGGCCGTGGTATCCAGTGCCACGGTGGTGGCCGTTGCCGAACGACGACTGCCCAACAGAACCTTCACGCTCTCGACCGACCAGGCCCGTGCCGTCAAGCAGATCACGACTTCAGGACGGGTCCTCGACCTGCTTGTCGGTCCGGCGGGCACGGGCAAGTCCACGACCATGGCGGGACTAAGAGCGGCGTGGGAGGTCGAGCACGGTGCCGGCTCGGTGACCGGCCTTGCGCCTTCCGCTGCCGCCGCGGAAGTCCTGGCCGACGACATGGGCATCGACACCGACAATCTCGCCAAGTGGCTCTACGAGCACCGCCAGCACGGCCAGCGAGTTCGCGAACTCGCAGAGTTCCGCGAGAAGGCACGCCTGATCGCGCTCGCCGGACGAGTACCGAATGCCCGGTTGCACGAAGGTATTCGCCGGCGCGAGGAGGCACTGGCGCGCTGGACCCTTCGCACCGATCAACTGGTGGTGGTGGACGAGGCCAGTCTGGCCTCGACCTTCGCACTCGATGAACTCATGTCAGCCGCCCTTGACGCGCGGGCCAAGGTGGTCCTCGTCGGCGACGGAGCCCAACTCTCCAGCGTGGACGCCGGAGGAATGTTCCGCACCCTCGTGCGCGACCGCGGTGAGGACGCCCCCACGCTGGCCGACGTTCGTCGCTTCAAGGCAGCGTGGGAGAAGGAGGCCGGTCTCGGAATCCGCCGCGGCACCAACACCGCTCTCGCCACCTACGCCACGCACGGGCGGATCAAAGACGGCACCCGTGACGAGATGCTCGACGCGCTCTACGCGGCGTGGAAGACCGACAGCGACCTCGGACTGCACTCTCTGATGCTCGCCGGCGACACCGCGACCGTGAACGAGCTCAACGCTCGTGCCCGCGCGGACCGTGTCGCCAGTGGCGTCGTCATCGAAGAAGGGGTCGACGTCGCGGGGGCCATGACGGCCGGCGCCAACGACCTCGTCGTAACGCGCGAGAACAACCGCCGTCTCACGACGGGCACCAGTTGGGTCAAGAACGGCGACGTGTGGACCGTGTCGGCGACGCATGCCGACGGCTCGATGACCGTCACTCGGGTGCTTGGACAGGGCTCTGTCGTCCTACCGGCCAGTTACGTCGCCGAGAACGTCGAGTTGGCCTACGCCTCGACGGCGCATCGTGCCCAGGGACGCACCGTCGATACCGCGCACGCGTTCGCAAGTCCCACCACTACCCGCGAGGTGCTGTACGTTGCCCTGACGCGAGGCGCGAACTCCAATCATCTCTACGTGGACACCCACTACGACCCCGATCCGTCAACCGGCCACGAAGGGCTGAGCGAAGTCCCGAGCGCGCTGGAAGTGCTCGCCGGCGTGCTGCGTCACGAGGGATCCGACGTGTCCGCTACCGACATGATCCGTCTGTCACAGACCCAGTCCATCGCCGCACTCGTCGCGGAGTACGACACCATCGTCGCCCTGGCCGACGGTCCGCGCTGGAATGAGGTGCTTAGCCGGTCGGGACTCAGCGACACCGAGTTCACCCAGGCCAAGGCCTCCCCCGCGTACGCAGCGCTGCTCGCGCAGCTGCGCGACGCGGAGAGTCGGGGCTTCGAAGTTGACACCGAACTGCCGATGCTGGTCACGGGTCGTTCGTTCGGTGACGCCGACGACGTTGCCAGTGTCCTGCACTACCGAATCGATCGATACTTGACCGGCGTGGGCTACACCAGCCCACCGGCCAGCGAGCTTGTAGCCGGCCTCTTCACCCGCCCAACCGGGATAACCAACCCCGATGTCGCTCTCGCACTTAACGATCGTGCCGACGCTATTGAGCAGCGCGGAACCTCTCAGGTCGAATGAGACACGCAGTCGAATTTAGTTGTTAGCGGCCACCTCCAATTCCGGTGGGTTGATCCACACCAGTTCAGGGATCGATGGAGCGCTGGGCGCGAGTCGACGAAAGCGGATCGGGTTGGCCTCGTAGGCGGTGCTCAATGTGGCTTGACGCTGCTCTCGAATCTCGAGGTGCGTGCCGTAATGGACCGACGCGGGAGTGTGTAACCCAATGCCCGAGTGACGGTGTTCGTGGTTGTAATACGTGAAGAATTCCTCGGAGAAGATCCGAGCGTCTTCGAGACACCCGAAGCGTTGGGGAAACGTCGGACAGTACTTCAAGGTCTTGAACGCAGCCTCGGAAAACGGGTTGTCATTACTCACGTGAGGACGTGAATGGCTTCTCGTCACGCCGAGGTCCACCATCAGTTGGCTGACCGGTTTGGAGCGCATGGCACCTCCTCTATCGGCGTGAATGGTGAGCGTGTCGCGGGTGACCCCTTGAGTGAGAATCGCGTCCTCGATGAATTCCTTGGCGAGCTCGGCGTCTTCGTGCGCGGCCACCAACCAGTTGAGGACGTAGCGACTGAAGATGTCCAGGATCACGTAGAGGTCGTAGAAGAGGCCCCGAGTGGGACCGCGGAGTTTCGTGATGTCCCAGCTCCAGATCTCATTGGGACGCGTCGCCAGCAGCTCGGGTCGCTTCTTCGCCGGGTGCGTGCGCTGGGCCCGTCGATCACTCGAAGAACCGCTGCTCGCCAGCAACCGATGCATGGTCGCGGGCGAGCAGAGGTAGATGCCCTCGTCGAGAGCGCGCGCGTAGACCTGGTCGACCGCCAGGTCGCAGTGCGCGGGTTCGCTCAGTAGCGCCAGCACTGCGACACGTTCGGGTGCGCTGAGTGCGTTGGGCGGACTGGGCCGAGGGGCTGGTTCCTTCGCGATCTTCGGGCTTCTTCGTCGGTAGAAGGTCGAGCGAACCCGACCCAGTAACGCACACGACTTCTTGATGCCCACGAGACTAACGAGCGCGTCGTGCACCGAGTCCAGGATCTCGTCGACGACTACTCGTTGTCCGCTCTCTTGGAGAGACTTTCCAAGAGAGCGTGTGCTTTTCCCACTATGTCGAGCGCCAATCGTGTCCGCTCGAGCTCGTCTTCGAGCCGTTGGTTCTTCTTCGTGAGCTTCTCGATCTCGCGGTTCTCTGTGGCGCTGCGTCCCGACTTTCGGGCTCCGAGCGTGCCGGCGTCGCGGGCGCGTCGCCACTCGGTCAGCTGACTCGAATACACACCCTCACGACGGGCGAAGGCTCCCTTCTGGCCCGGTTCGCAGGCCTCGTAGCGAGCGAGGATGTCCAGCTTCTCTGCGACGCTGAGAACGCGTCTCGTCGGTCGAGCCGCGGGGTCGGTGTTGTTATCCACGTCATCATTTTGGTCATGCGAAGCCACCTCGGTGGCGTTGGTTGTTGTCATTGGTCTTTCGTGTCACTTGTCTCGCCCAGAGAAATGGAATTTGTCAGGCAAGTGTCTCACGCGGACCTGAGAGTTAGGGGCGAGCCCGCGAACTCGCAACGATCGCTATTGAACGGGGTGACGCCTGGGTGCAGGACTTCGGCGAGTCTCTCGAGACAGGTGAGCTCCACCAACAGTGGGTACTTGAAGTTGCCACCGGTGCGGCCTACTTGGACCGCTGGGGTATTGACAACCCTGACACCGTCCTCGACGATGTAACTGTTAGCCGCGAACAAGAGACTCAGCGCATTCGTGTCCGTAGTGCCGCCCAGAGGGCCTACGCTCTCACTGTTGTTGAGACTGCACCGGCAAAGGCTGCATACGTGTCTTCCGGCGAAGGCCTCATGGAGCCACCCAACAAGGATTTCGGACTTGACCTGTAGCCTGAGCACGTAGGCGTCTCAAACCACTGCGGAAGTCTAAGAGAGGCCCAAATCCATCTTCCAGTGCCACAATACAAACTGTCCTTTCAGGGCAAATTTAGGAATTCGGTTCGCGAGAGTCAATGGTCATTCAGCAAGCCCGAGCGGTCGACTCTGCACCCTTTTGCGAACGCCGTCCTCGTGCCTAATCAATCGCTGATGTTCATGATCGTTGCATAAGGTCCGTCTCCCACAGTGTTAGCACCTCGCTCGGATTTGGTCGAAAAGATCGCCACCTTTTCACCCATCTCAACTGATTCGAGGTTTGTGTGAATAGTTGGATTAAACCCTCTAGCCCTAACTATCCCAACGTACGTCTGTAGAGAAAGGCTTATTGTTCGATTACCAAGGTGAGTCTTGTCGACAACGGTTCCCCAATAGTCACGGGGCCACGGGCTTTCCAAAGGCTCGGAAGCCCTGCTTTGTCGATACGCGGGACAGGCGGGTCGATAAGAACAAAAATGACACGTATCCGGGCTGGGGCGACCGAGAAGATCTAATGCTTCGTCTGACAAGTGAGATTCAAGGATCGAGTTCACAGAATTGAGCATGTCCACTGCGGAGTCTAATAAGTCGACGCATTCGGAATGTTGAAATGGTACATCAAGACTGCGCCCGTTTAACGATTTCAGCGTAAGGGCTACGGGCCACTCCCCGTCTCCTCTCTTCGGATCCTCCGCATACATCGCCGCATATAAGCGCAACTGATCCGCGAAAGCAATCTTTGGAGGAGCTTGTGGGCCAGGACGCTCGGTGAGTGGTCCGGACTTGAAATCTTCGATGACGATGCCATCAGATGTTTGGGTAGCTCTGTCGATCTTCCCGATGACGCAACCATCACGAGCTTCGACGCGGATTTCAGATCCTGTGCGTTGGTGATCGTACTTTCGAGCAGCGAAGCCAGAGGTCGCCTCGGAAAGTAGTGACGTGGCCTTGAGAAGTCCCTGTTTCATCACCCAATTGAATTCAGGCTGATGTTCCAAGGGAATCCATCTTCGGTCCGGATTTTCTGGCTGAATCGAATTCTCGAATTCCGAAATGATAGTGACCAAATGGCTGCGCACGTCGCCTCCGGCAACGCGGCCTCTTGACGCGTCATCGATTAACTTGTGAACAATCGAACCCATAAGCGCGCGCGGCGATTGGGGTAGTGGCGATGGCCCACCGGCGGCGATGAATACTTCTCGAAGTTGACAGAGTCGCATCGCTGAGTACCGACTTGGTGAAATGGATCTAAGTGGTGCAAGTTCGATCGATGGCCAACCCGACACTACGTCGACTCCATAATTCGCTGATAACACCAGGTTGGGCGACGAGCAAGGTTGAACGTATCGATGAATCGCACCTCAAATTCGGACGCACTTGCCAGGGAATCTGCGAATATCCCATCCGGTCCTTCGTCACCAAACTGACCCCAAAGAGGATGTACAACGATTATGTTACGACCTGCAATATGAAATCCAGGAAGCCCTTCAAAATTCTCCGACTCGAGATCAAACTGGTGACAGAACGAATCCCTCAACATCTCCGCATATTTCGGCCATCCAGCGAGTTCAGGCTGAGCGAAGTCCCCATCCAGACCGGATCGATAGTTACTGTCTTTGAGACTCCTCATCAGTCCAAGGGCGAGCCTCCAATCAAGAAGCCCGTGAAATGGCATATTCCTGAAGCTGAATAGACAGTCGTAGCTCGCCGTTGCGCAATTTGCTCGATGCGTCGGATCCAGCAATTGTGCGGAAAACCCATCCTTTGGGGGAAGCAATACTGTGTCAAGAGCTTCCGTCCAATTCTGAGCTATCCAGTTCACAAATCCTGCACCATTAGCTAAGTGGTCAGACAGAATTATCTCTCCCACGCTTTTCCCCGAATCTGACTCAACCTGTCCTACGTAGGAAACATCGATCTCATCAGCCTCAATGTCCAAATGGACCGCAACCGATGCTCTCAAAAGGAACGCTGCCGAATAGAAACTCGCTCTGGCGCACGTGTCATTCGAAGCTGGGTTTGGATTCATCCGGAGACCATTTGGCACCCTCGCCGGTTGGATCCGCAAAACGTCGGTAGTCTTTGGCGCTACTAGTGCGATTAATTCAGGAATGCCAGTGGGTGAAAAGACAAACCCGTTGCCAGTCTGATAACTCTTCTCAATCCATTGATGCTCCAGGGAGACATTCACAAAATCTTGAACCGTCGTTCCCAAACAACCCTCGTACAGCAGTCCATGGCGGTCATTGACTTTGAATACGCGACCACCCGAAGTAAGCGCCGTCTTAGTATTGGTACCCGGAACTTCCACTGGATTCACTTGATTACGTTGGGCAACCGAGGCCGCATTCGACTGAGCGAAGACAGCGTCCTCAGCTGCATCGTCACCTTTGTATCTCAACGATGTCCGAAATCCCGCGGGGACTGCAATGGGAAATACGCTGAATCCGGAGCTCTTCTCGTCGCTGGAGGCGTCGCATCTCGGACAACGCCGCACACCGGGCTCAGCATTGGACCAGTGATCTGGTTCGACATTTGAAGTATCTGTCCATTGGCAAGACTTGCATCGTGCCATCCATCTCTTTGCACCCAAAGCATTAGCGTTAGCCACTTCAAAACGCCGACCTCGAACAAGAATAGGAGCAGTAAACCCAATGGGCTCAAAGACCTGCTTATCCTTAGTGCGGTGCGAACCAGGAGCGAATTCGGTGATAGCTAAATCCAAGTCACGGTCGATCGAACGGACCTGCATGCGTTCACCAAACCTAAGTCCGTGATACAACTCCCGAACACGACTAGGCATCCCAAACATCGGCAGAACTGCACCCTCGGCAAGTCGTTCAGCGATGCCATCGGACGTCAGATCAGGGTCCGTCAGGGCGCTCCGCACTTCCTCGGGAAGAAGTTGTCGGCAATACAGCGCCAACGCATTGGCATCGACTGCTGAACCGACGGCAAGCACGTCAGCGATCGACTCGATCTCTTCGCTGTCCCTCAGCCACTCGATAACAGAAGCCTCGCGAGCTCCCCAATCTACAACTGTTCCGAATTCACCATGACTGTCCGGTGGCCTTGGACTGTCCCACCAGCGAACTCCAGACGCTGCGAATGCCCGACGAAGTGATTCCTTCGCCATAAGTCGTTGAGCGATCTCGGGTCGATCCATCGAGAGAAATGGAATTGGAGGGGGATCACCAGTGATCTGTCCGGGGTGATTGAAATAGTGCTCATCATGAGTACGTCCTCGGCAAAGTGTGGCAACGACAGCAAAGGGTTGACCGCGCCGACCCGCTCGACCTGCTCTCTGCTGATAATTGAATCGCTGCGGCGGCATATTCGCCAAGAGAACAGCGGAGAGAGAGCCAATATCTACACCCACCTCCATCGTTGTGGTCACAGAAAGTAGGTCAATTATGTCAACTTCGGGCCGCTTAATAGTTTCGTCGAGCTTGACGACGATGTTACGGAACAGTCGCTGTCTATCGGCCTGATCGTCAGTCTGAGCGGACAACTCCTCACAATGCAGTCGCATTGGCGGCCGGGGATCTGCAGCGTCACGCGCATAGTAGTTGCGGTCTCTTAGAGCACCGCATGTCAAGTTTGGACTAGTTGGAAGTGAGTTTCGACAAAGAGTGCAGATGCCGGCACTATCAAGATGCGCTCTTCGACAAATCTCGCATTGCCATACAGGATCTGTGGACCTCGCAACCTTGATTGCAAGTCGGTGCGGCTTAAGCTTCGCAAAGGTGTGGCCACCTTCTACGCAGATAGCGTTCCACAGCGCATCCTTAACGAGAGCGGAATTGTAGCCCATACAGATCTTGTTAAGGAATTCCCTGACAGCCGAGCGCGCATCTTCCCACGAGTTCCAATCAGTTGGATTGAAGGAATTCCCGAATCGGTCGTACCGGAAATACTCCCCCAACATTCGAACGAGTGAATTGACGCAAGAACGAAAGTGGTCCCCGGGCATTAGGGCCGACGCCGCAAGCGCGCTCAGCCGATCGTCAGAAAGTGTTACCGTCGGCACTCCAAGACCGGCTGATTCAAATCCGAAATAGTCACGACTGAATAGGACGCTCATTACTTCGCCGTCTACATATTCACGCATTCTCTTTGCCGCGGTCGCTACATCCGCGGAGAAATCTTCCGTCCATCTGGTACCGAACTTCTCTCCCCCGAAAAGAGAATGCCAAGGGACATAGTCACCGTGAACCTTGAACTCCTGAAGCAACACTGAGTTTCCGGCAGGGTTGACACCTAGTTCTGCGAGTCGCGACATTAGTTCGCCAGGATCGTACGCATCCGCCGGATCCCTCGCTTCAGTTAGTTCACTCAACGGAATAGTTGGATTATGGCCGCGCATTCGAATTCGATTAAGCCTTGCAACTGCTTCATCGACGCTCTCAGCCAATATTCGCGCAGCGATTTCGGGCAACCCCTCGGGCACTTGCATCGAGGCAATCGATACATCATTTCGTAGTCGTTCAACTGTGAGTTGCGATACCCGTCCCGCAATCTTCTCATCCTCCGGTGATTCCCCAGTCTCTATCTGATTCAATACTGAAGACACACCCAGCGTTTCGATCAGTAGACCTTCGAACATTCGCTCACGGAGCAGATCTCGATAGTGATTTCGCTCGATTCCGTTCGCGAGTGAAGCAGCATCTTCTCTCGAGTCGGAGAACGCCACAAGTTTTCGCGACGTCTGGCCTTCAGGAAGAAAGTAGAAGAGCTCCTTACCCAAGATCTGGGCGACTCTCGAAAAACCAGTTCGAAATGTTCTGATAGGCGAGGATCGTTGCCGTCGGGAATAGTCAACGCCACAACTGGGACAAAGGGATGGCAGCGCCCCCGCTGGAGCTGAATTCTCAGCGCCAAGATTCCCATCTGAATTCAAAGTGAACAGATACCCGTCAGAATCTTCGAGCGAATCGGATTCACCGAGGGTCACTACGCCGGTAAGTGGATTAAGGGAAGCCCTCAACCATCGGGCCTCGACAAAACCTGTTGTTGCCTTCTGGGAGAAACTACCCTTGGCATCCGGGTTTAGTTCGCGGAGACCTTTGGGCCAAAAGACAGCGTATTCCGAATAGAGTCGCCGCTCGATCAGACCCGCACTTCGCTTATCCGGCAGCCCCTCAAGCTCATGTTCTGTGTTCAAAAATTCTACGACACCAGGCGACGAAGTTCGACGAAGACCACCAAAGAAGGTCACTCCGCATTGATCGCAATACAACAATTCGAGAACCCGATACCGGATTGACAAATCGTCAGAGAGTATTCTAGGTTGACCGTACAAGCGACCGGAAGTACGTATGGCGTCAGTTTCGGTCACACCATAACCGGTCTTCGTGCATGCCCAAAGACCTTCAAGGTTTCGAAAGAACCAATGAAATCGAAACGTAGGAAGATCTGAATCATCTACCTCGCCCCGACTGATCACCAGGCCACGAGCCGCAAGCTCTCTTTCATGCTGCGAAATCTCGGTCCCGAAGAGCCGCTTCGCGAACTGGTCGAACGCTATTGCTTTCAATTCTCCATCTATGGTGCACGCCGCTTCCATGGCACTGGCGATGCCCGAGGAAGCGAGGACCGAACCGAGATCATCCTTGGCGAGTCCACCGAGAGCCAGGGAAAGCTTTGTAAGCGCGATCTCTCGAAGAGCGCCATCAGAAGCCGTAGCAATGTCTTCGGCAATTCTGGGGTCGAGTGATACGGGCAATCGAACGCTCGGGATTAAAACATCGCCGGGAATTATGTCGTCGGAGGCCCAAGAACCTCCAAAGAATTCCGACAAGAATCTGAGAGATTTTGGATCATCCGACTCAAGTGACGCGCTAGCCGCAAGTATCCTCAGCTTCGGATGTCCGGGTGACAATCCAAGACGATCAAGCAGCAAACGCAGGAGATAAGCAACCTCGGTCCCCGAAGTTCCGCGATAGAGATGCAATTCGTCGATAATCAAATGAAAGACGCTACCGTCCTCTTGAAGCCACTCCTTCGTCCGTTCGAGAATTCCTGAGTCAGTTTCGCGCATCAGCATGATACTGAGCATCGAATAGTTTGTAATCAATATGTCGGGAGGGGAATCCTGCATATCCCATCGACTTCTCATTTCCGATCCGTTCAAACGAGGAAAGAAGTCGCAAGCATCGGGTTGATGCATTTCAATCGCGTATTCCTCCGCAGCAACACGCGCAGCTTCGAACTCACAAAGTCTTTGAGCGAGCTCCTCATTCCGAGATCTGTCGGGGACGGAAAGACCACTCCTGACCTGAGGTTTGTTGAACTCATGTCCCGCGACCGGAGTCGTACTGTTATAGCGGCCGAAGTAGATGCGATTTCCCTGACGGTTTTCGTTCATCCAGTTACGAACTGGATCAGAGTCAAGGGCGCGTCTAAGTCGGCTTAGCTGGTCTTCGACGAGTGCGTTCATAGGATAGAGGATCAAGCCGCGCATGCCTGGCGCTCGAGTCTCATTTCCCCGCTGCGGGACTCTCAATGGACGCTGCATAGCTGATCGACGCCTTTGACCAGGCGGAGGCGCCGGATCGCAGACTTCTTTCCAATCTGGCGCTCGCCACCAGTCATCGAGATGGGGATCGGGTGCCGACGAACCTGTCCACGCCGACGACTCCTTCACGAGATACGCGAGAAGTGGCAGCAAGAATGCCTCGGTCTTACCCGAACCTGTGCCTGCGGTGACAACGGCGTTTTGGCCATTAAGTACCCGTGCAAGCATTTTCACCTGGTGGGTGTACAACTCGACACCTTCATCCACCAATCCCATCGATATGAAGGATTTGAAATCTTCGAGGATCTGCCCATCCAATGAGACATCTTGTTCGTCTAGATCAATAACTTGTTTGCCATATGACCGATATCGGGGCCGGGGTTCGATCCAAGGTTTTTGAGCGAATGCCTGAGGCAACTGAAGCAATTGCCGGCGTTCATTTTCAAAGGAAGGCGACTCTGTGGCGAATGCGGTTTCGACGTAGGAAATGAAGTTGTTCCTGATAGTTTCGAACGCTTCTATCGGATCTTTCATCTGACGATTCCCTTCCTCGTACTCCCAGCGTGTCACAACCGAATGGTTTGTGCTCGTATCTCTTGGCTAAGACAAGCACCGACGAGGTCGGCGATCTTGGGAGGGACTGATGTGAAAACTTCATGTCGTTGACTCTCAATCACAATCTGTAACGGAGGAAGCCCACTACACAAGCACGTCGCGCGCGCAAGGATCCGCGGCAGACGAGCGCCCACCGGAACACCGAGCAAATGTCTCCGCGAGTCATAACGCAAGACCTTCTGGCCCATTGCGTCCAAAACGGCATACCTTCCCCATTCGGGCCCGATGAACGCCGCTTCGGTGTCTCTCCTCAGCTCGTAATGCGGCTGCTGCGAGTGAGGATGAATATACCTGATCAATATTAAGGGATCATTTGAGGACAAATGGGAAACGAAGCGAAGCGTGAGTGGATCAAAGTTCGTGCGCTTCCAATCCAGAATTGGACGTTGGCTCCATGCAATCGTTTCGACCACCGATTTGAGCTTGGGCGATGCAGACGCAAGGTCCCACGCCGGCGGGGTCTTTAGATATGGAATGCCAACAGATGAGGCCATCGCTTCGATCGCTTCTGAGGACTCTGCTTGCACCATTATCCGATTAGGTGAAATTGACTGCCGATCCTCCAGAACGTCCTCAATTACCTCGGAGTACTTCAAGCCAGATGCGCTGGCTTTCCTTAACTCTTCAATCGTCTCGGGTTGACGACCCCCGACCAGAACTGCGGTCGGCAATCCTGTAACCGGAAGCCGTGCGAGAACTGCTCTCGTCGGGAAGATTTTCTGAGTTTCGCCATCTGATATCCACTCACAGTGGCCAAGAGCTGAAAGGTTTGTGGCCGCTATCCAGCGCTCAAGGTTCAGCGAATCCTCTTCGTCGGTGCCTTCTCGAACTCTCGACAGGACTCTGCTCAATTGCGCGAAACTCAGACTTCCTGACGCGGTGAGCACATACAAGATTCTTTCGCCGGCAGGGAGTGTCACTTGGCACGATCTTCGTAGCGTTGCCAAAGTGCAGCGAGAGATGGAACCATAGGTCGGGCAAGTCGCTTACGTTGTCCGTATATAGCGCGATCCCACTTACGAAGGCTCTTTCGATCGGTCCGGTAGCTAGCGAGTTCAGGACCATCGAGTAGCGGGTCTGTGCCACAAAAAATTACAGGTTTGTTCACCCTTCCTCTGCGCGGAGATCCAATCGCCCAAATCACCTTCCAAGGAGGTATTCCTTCTTCGGGCCACTCAGACACTTCACCCCGAAATCGACCTATGAGCTGTGCTGAATTAACGGGAAGCATTAGATCGGGCAGGAATTCCGGAGAAGCGCTTATCAATTCTCGATCCACAATCGCTCCAGATATTCCGGGGCCCGCCGATGCAACGGCGCCCATCGCATCCACCTTGACCGTCGGCAATAGCTTGGCCCATTCGACGCTCTCATCGAAAGAGAGATTCTTGAACGCAACCTCTTCCTTATTCTGGACCACCCTCAGCTTTATAAGTCCTCCCGCTTGGACCATCGAATCGCTTACACGATAAAGCCCATCCAAACCAATGCCCAGGAGTACATCGTTCGCCCACATCTCCTCCTCGCCCGACGCACCTGCCAAGGTGATTGCTGGTACGCCATACGCTAGAAATCGTTCGCGCCGTCCAACCCTCAGACCGTCCACGAATTCGACGGATACGTGATCTGTGAATCCGGCCGTCGGCACGAGCGCACCTAGTCCGCCGACTTCTGAAATGCCCTCAACAACCACGGCGCCCCAGCCTTTGGGTAGCGCGCCGACTAGATGCACTTCTTGATGCAGACGCGTAAATCCAATTGCCCAGCTCTCGACGATGGTCGCGAAACGCGGCGGATACGCGATCAGTTGCGCACGATCCTTCTGCAGACGATTGACCTCAATCCACCCAGGTATTCCTCGCGGATACCCATTTTCAAACAGTCGAATTGAAGCGCTTCTCGACCGAAGTCGCCAACCAACATCCGCGCACCGAAGATCCAGGCCATCAGTCCAGTCAAGTGCAGCGGCACTGAAAGTGTCCCCTTCGACTTTGATTCGGGTCGAGATGGGTGATGACATTTCCTTGCATGCGCAAATGCCTGCGGCGAGTCCAACCAGCTCAATGCCGTCAATCGGATAGTCAGCGCCGATCGAGCACCGCAAAAAAGAATGCCCACGAGCATTACCCGCATCGGCTTCGATACAAATCAGAACAGATCCGTACGCTTCGCTGTCTTCGCCACCTTCGCCACCGCGACTTGGAACTACCCCGTCCCAGGCGAGGAGTTCATCCCTCACAACGTCGAGGAGCGCTCGCCGCATGTCGTCTGAGGTCGCACGACTTAGGATCTTTCGTGTCTTTGCCTTTAGGTCGCAGAACTGCTCGATCGTTGCTGCGAGAAGGCGGTCGCTCGGTGGTGAAGCAGGATCTAACATTCCGGATGCGAAAGCGTTGGGAAGGTTCTCAATCTCCGATTCAGTTACTAGAGTCTGACTTCTCGGCACACCGACGTGCCGCTGCTTGCCGAACACCCTTCGCCGAAAGACGCCGAGATCACCTCCCATGTCGTGCACGGACCATTCTTCAAGGTCTGTCCAGACGCGATCACTGAGTTCTTGAAAGCCTGCGAGAGAACCCTCGTTCTCTGGAAGCTCAAGGATTCTGCGTAGCCTCGGATAGTAGGAGTGACCCGCGAGATCTTCAGCTTCATCTGTCGCTGCCGCGTATACAAATAGACACAAATGAGCGACGTATGGTGGGTAGACGACGGTCGGCGAATTCCGCCACCGACCTGTGGCACAGAGTCTGACTGCACGCTGTGCAACTTGGCTCGCCTCGATCGATCCTGGCTCTCCGGCGATAGCTCGGATGAAGTCCGTGTGATCTAGGGAAAACCTCGAGGCAACTTGATCCAGCACCTCGGCAGTCACGAATAGAAAGACTTGTCTGCCGGCTAGGTCCTCGCGGAAGAAGCGCGTGACCATTGCTTCGTTCCAATCATTCAATGACGGATATGTGCTGGTCCCGATGTCTTCCAAGGTTGCCTATCCCGACTTAGTTGAGATGTTTAGGTCTTCGAGTGATGGTAGCTCCGCCCAGTGACAGGTGCTGGGAAGCCGTACGAAGCCGCCCTGTATGAAGAATATTCTTCCTCGGTCATTCGCCCCATCGCTTCCCTCCGTCAAGATCCGTGTCGGGTGGTAATCAGACATGCCATTGCAAAAGGAGCCTTTAGATCATCCCCTTGATGCAAGTTCTTCCTGTTCGAGAGGGTTAGAGTCGATATGTTATGGATCTTCGACAGAACCCCGTTTGGTCCAAATGACACTGACGTCCCTAGAACTCTGCGCAGGCGGAGGAGGACAAGCACTAGGACTTGAAAAAGCAGGCTTCAGTCACGTTGCGCTTGTCGACAATGACCACTTCGCGTGCGCAACTCTTCGAACAAATCGACCACTCTGGAATACCGTACAAATGGATCTGAGGAGCTTTGACGCAACGGGGTACCGACGCATCAAGCTTCCCAACGGTAGGACACAGTCTCTCGATCTGCTTTCTGGAGGCGTGCCATGCCCGCCATTCTCTGTTGCCGGAAAAATGCTCGGAGTGGATGACCCACGGAACCTCTTTTCTGAGGTAATTCGACTGGCACGAGAGTCAGAGCCGAAGGTCGTGATGATCGAAAACGTGCGAGGCCTTTTGGATTCTTCGTTCGATACCTACCGGTCCGAAATTGACTTCGCATTTTCGGAGCTTGGCTACAAGTCCTTCGGTCTCAAGTTGTTGCAAGCGAGTTCTTTCGGTGTACCGCAGCTGCGACCACGAGTAATCTTCATTGCGATACGACCAGAATTTGCCGATGCCTTTAAATGGCCGGTCGGAAGAAATCGCGCGCCAACTGTCGGGGTGGCGTTGCAGACAATGATGGCGTCAAATGGTTGGACGAGGGCAGATGCCTGGGCGAAGCGAGCTAATACCATTGCTCCCACGTTGGTTGGAGGAAGCAAGCTTCACGGAGGGCCAGATCTAGGACCAACCCGTGCGCGAGCTGCGTGGGAAGCGATAGGTGTCAATGGAAAACTGATCGCCGATGAACCCCCATCACGAAACTTTCGAGGAATGCCTTGTCTGACAGTTGAGATGGCAGCTGTCATTCAAGGATTTGATACTGACTGGCATTTTGTTGGTCCGAAGACCCACGCTTACCGTCAAGTTGGAAATGCCTTTCCTCCCCCAGTAGCTCGCGCCCTTGGCAACAAAATTCGGCAAGCGCTAGCTCGGAGCGATCGATAAGTTCGGTTCGACGTATTCACGGTGCCGGAGCGCGGACCAGACCTCGATGATGTCCTTCAAACATGATTCCGAATCGTCATCGACGGACCGGGGCCTTCCTGTCGGGCTCCCTACTCGGGGGTGACCACGCCATTTGTGTTTTAGCGGCGAACAGGCGATCGCCGCAGGAATCAAGGTGCAACTTCAATGTCTCATAAGTTGGTCGAAATTTTTCATCAATTGGTTCTTCAAGTTTCGTCCCGTTTAAGACCGCATATTCAGTGTCGTTCAGGGAGACTGCGATGATCACCGTCCTCTCTCTTGGATCAAATGCGATAAGGCCCAAGTCCATAAGGGTGTGCAAATCCGTTCGAAGAAGAAGTCCGTTGTCCAGCGAATTTGTATGGGCACCTCTATAGGGTCGAATATGAGCTGCGTCTAGGATGTCGACAACATTGGAGTGTGATATGACACAGCGCGACTGATAAAGGCGAAGGATGCCTCGCCTAAATGAACCTTGTCCTTGTCTGCGGACGATCGACGCTGTGGCACGAAGTCGCCCATCAAACGCCGGATCCACGTCAATCGAGGTTTCGTTTTCTACTACACGTTCCGCTTCTGCTCTAACCACTAGATCAGCTGATTCGGTACCCTCGGCATGAAGGTTTCCGCTTTCATTGAAACCCTCAAGAATAAAGTAACCGTCTTGCCAGTGCGTAACCACTGCAAGACCTCTAACCAGGTACCGAATGTTTGACTTAGAAACGGTTTGAATTAGTACCGCAACTGGAGAGCCGATCGAAATATTGTTCAGCAACGCTACATTCGCAAAGTCACTATCCCTCGTGGACGGATCAACACCTTCCTGGTGATAGATGTAATACCAAGTGCCGTCGCCCCGCGTCACCGGTATTCGATCCGAATATGGACTTGTGATTGTCTGACGCACGCTGAGCGCCACATCATATTCAGACGGCTTGTAGATTCCTTTTGCCTTTGTCACGAGGTGCGGAATACCCTCGACGGGCGAGGGCGATGGCCAAGGAATCTCTAGTCCCGTCATAGAGTGAAACCAAAGAAGAGCGGGCCGCAAGTCTTCGGGTGCACAATCCAGGTGGAGTTCGAACGATGTCATCACTCCACTTGCCTAGCGTATCGACCAACGTGAAGCAACAGCCATGTTGAAGTCGTACGAATTGATATGAGCCACGCTGTGAACCGCAGCTCGAATGGCGAGGGGTGAATGGAGTCGCAACCTTCGCTTATCGGCTCGCCACGGGGTGGGTGAATGGAGTCCGAGCCGTTATTTCGGTTACCTTCATTTTGAGACGTCTGGCTAATCTCACCTCTGTGTGAGTCAACCGGTCTGGACGGAGGTCGTGCTCCCAGACGTGCCAGACGCTCAGGCCCTGCCTTCTAAGCTGGCGCTCGACCCTCCGATCTCGGGTTACATTGGCCTTCAATTTAGGCCCCCAGTAATCAATGTTCGATTTTGGGACTGTCCCATGCTGGGGACAGGCGTGCCAAAAACACCCTTCTACAAAGATTGCAAGCCTCAGAGATGGTAGATACAAGTCAGGGCGACCCACCAACGAAGTTGGATGATACTGAACCTTCCATCGCGGCAGGGCTTTCCTGACAATCATCTGGAGCGCCAGTTCTGGCTTAGTTCCGTTGCCTCGAATCGCTGACATCACCTTGCTTCTCTTTTCGGACGTCCAAATATCCATGCCCCATTATCCAGCAAATTGTCTCCAGCGGGTTCATGTGGAGAATGTTGCGGCAGCACTCTGGCGAAGTCTTTGGATCAGCTCTTCAAGACCGAACTTATTCATTGGCAAGATCCGTGGCGAACTCCCGCTATTCCCGAAGGAATTAAATCGTCCGACAACACTCCATTCCAGCGGAAGTACGCTTCCCAGGCCTCATTCGTTTCCAGTACTCAGGCTCCCGTCCCCTGCTCAACTTCTTGCATGAAATCTCTGGATATTGCTGGGGCTATATTCGCCGAAGACTCTGACATCAACTCTGCTTGGCGCTGAACTAAGCCCCTTTGGACACCTCCGGAACTCCAATAATGCATGCGGTGACTCGTTCTTCAAGGGGTGTGGCAATTGGCAGATCCGAGAAAGTCTCGACGACTGCTTCGTAGACCATCGGGTGCTCAACTAGTTGAGGCTGAAGGTGCCGAAGCAATATGTAGCGAGCTCGCCGTTTCTCCTCCCGGTACTTCTCAAACTCGGGTGCGACTAAGTTGAGCCAGCACTCGGCGACTCTGTACGGGTCAACCTTCGGTTCTGTCGTGGAGGCCAATGCTTCCAGGACTAGCCACTCGGAGGCGAGCTTCTCGTCACCGGCGCGGCGGGCTTTCGCTGCCCATGCTTTCATCACCAGCGACATCTGATCGAGTGCACGCAACATCCGGCGAGGAAGAAGCCGGCGTTCCGCCGCCGTCGCGGCATCGAGGAACCCATTGAGCGCATCAAGCGCAACTTGATCCAAGTCTCGACTCGGCGGATCATCGTCAAGGAGTACCCGAAGCCTCTCGGCGATCTCGTTGAGGTCCGTCAGGCACTGTGTTCCTTCGACCAGTATCCAACGAGGGGCCCCGTGGGCGATGGCCGCCACTGCGAAGAATGCCCATGGATGTGATGAAACTACTGGCGACACTCTTGAGATAACCCGGTCTCTGGAGTTGCTGTAGGACGCGTACGTATCTGGATCCACCAGCGCATTTGATCCGAAGACCAACTGCCGCACTGGCTCGAGTGCGTCCTGAATCCCATCCCACGGGGCGGGGGCTGAGGTCTCAAGTTCCTCGATCTGCGATGCCGTAGTGACTATTTCCGAGATGCCATCAGCATGCTGGAAATCAGGCAATTGAAGATTCGATCCGAGAAGGTCCTCACTCTCTCTGGCTCGCCGAACAAGTTTTTCGTAAGCCCTTGTAGCAAATGCGGGACCATCTTCCGGCCACCACGACTCGATCGAGTCAAAGGGGCTGTTCATTCGTTCGATCCTGCCGACGCGCTGTTCTGCAACGCGCAAGGTCGTCGGCAGGTCGAGGTGCACGATGCACGAAGCCCGCTGGAGATTGAGCCCTTCGTTCATCGCGTCCGAGCACAGCGCGATAGCTCGGCCTTCACCCCCAAGTGCGAAGCGCCGAATCACTTTGTCTCGTTGGCTCTTACTGCTCGTGGCCACCATCACCTCGGTCGAGTCGACACCCTCTGCGACGAGCATCGATTCGAGGACTGAGAGCGTGATCGGGTGATGGTCGAAGGCCAATATGAGGCCCTTTTCGGCGAAGCGTGCCGCTAAAAGCGCCACTTTGGCCTGCTCGCGCGCAGGAGACAGCGCATTCACCTCTTGACCGATCACTTCGTACTTGGATCGCTCGGTTACGCAGTAGCTGGCCCATAGGTCAGGGTCCACCAGCCATGGATCAATCTCGCATTTCAGTTCTATCTGTGGAGGACCTTCTTCGGCCAGCCGGTCCAGCTTGGCGAGCACGTCGCCGGTGTCCGTCGGCTTGAAACGTGCATCGATAGCGAACTGGCCAGCAGCGAAACCTGTTCCCGCTACATGTTCGATCAGTGCGGCTCGAGACGAGCGAAGTGCCTCGAGGACGTGATGACGTGCCAGGCCGTTGGCCGAGCGAAGGCGGAACCGAAGCCATTCGTCGTCGGTGTAGATACGACGCAGTCCCTTCGGAACCGCGACACGACGCTCGAGCTGCGCGAGGCCGACGAGGCTGTCAACGACTGGTCGTATTCGATTGGCGATCTCTTCGTCTTGGGTCGATTCGCCAGTCGGGTACACATGGGCCTCGTGGACCGGATAGCGGCAGACCCGGCCGCTGGCCGAATCGAAGTAAGCAGACTCATCTTGAAGGACCATCTCGTTGATCTGCACCTTGGTGCGTCGAACGGTGAATCGCTGAATTTCTTTGCGGAGGATCCCAAGTTCGTCCTCCGACAAGATGCCGCCGAAACCATGGCGCCTCTCAAGTCGGTTCAGGATGTTGAGCGTCGCGTCCTCAAAGTTGTCGGGACCTAACAGTCCAACGAGATTTAAGAGATCTGAGGCACCTCGACTGATGGGCGTCGCAGTGAAAAGCATGATGTTGTCAGCCAAGCTTTCTCGGACTTGCTGGGTTCGGTTGGAACTGGCATTCAAGAAATTGTGCGCTTCGTCCACGGCGAGGATCTGAGCACCCCTCACCGCAAGTTCCTCGCGCCCGTGGTCTTTCCGGCCAGCGTGCGAAAGAAGGCCGTGCGAGACGGGGCTAATCATGAGCCCGATTCCGAGGCTCTCCTTCTCCCAGATGCCGACTACCGCCGGAGGTCCGACCAGCACCGTGAGATCACGACGGACTCTCCCGGTGCTCCATAACCGGTCTCGGGCGGCCCGCACCAGGTGCGCGCCCATTCGGGTCTTGCCCGAGCCTGTGGCGTCCGCAACCAGAACGCTGCCCACACTCTCCATGATCCACAGTGCTTGAGCTATGCCCGTGCACTGGGACGGCCAAAGCGATTGGTCGGCGACAGTTGCCCCGTTGATGTATCGCGCAGCCCACGCTCCGGTGAGGAGTTCGGAGCAGGCTCGAGCTAAGGCCTCTTGCCAGGTCACCTTCTGCAGGAGGTCCTCGAGTAACGCGCGCAGCTCATCCTCCCAGGGCTCTCCCGCCACCCAGTAGTTCTCGGCTACCGAAGCCAACTCCCTGTATCGGCGTCGCTCCTTCGGCGTCTCGAACCGCGCGTTGGCCTCGAACTGTTGGGAAAGCCCGTTGTCGGTGAAGTTGCTTGAGCCGACCGTGGCGGCATTGACGCCTACGTAGATCTTTGCGTGGAGGCGAGTTGCACCGTGTACGAAGCGCGCGTGGACCGCTCCCCTCTCGAGTGCGTCAATCGCCTGCAGCACCTTGGCCGAAAGCCGGAGCGACACGCCGCGTTCTTCCAGCCAGTAGTGGCGGGCCTCATCGGTGAACTCCTTGCGGTCGGAGCGAAAAGCATGTCGGTTCGTTGTGAAAGGCTCCGCTCCGAGTACCAGTCGAACTTGTCCCGGGTCATGATTCTCGTCGTCCCAAGCGGCGATGAGCTCGATGAGCTTGCCGATCGAGGAGTAGCCGGCGATGAGTAGCGGGGACGGCGATGACACGAGGTCGTCCCAAACAACATCGCGCACATGGGTCCGGTTTCGATTTGTGGGGAACTGATCCTGGCTGGGCCAGGTTCGGCCCTCGAGAATGCCGGCTGCCCTCGTGGATGGGCTCGTCCAGAAGAGATCAAGTTGTGTGGAAAAGGATGCGGATGAAGTATTCAGTCCGTATTTCACATTCGGCCGTTGGCGTTCGTCTTTTGGGCGGCCCTTATCCATTATCAGATTCTGACAGTGGTCTTGAGTTTTCACCCGGATACTTATGATTCATCTTCACTTGAGGTTTAACCCCATGTCATAGTGGAGCATGAACCGACTTCCAGGCGGCTGCGAAGACGAGAAGAGAATGCCAAGCAGTAGCGGCGGCCACACTCATCGACCGTTCAAGTACGAATTGTCGAAAGGGACGAGCAACAGACAAGGAAACACACATAGGGATCCAAAGTTCCGACATCTCGGGTTTATTCAGGCCACGATCGCTCTCGGCTTCTGACAGACTGAGGTCTAAGCAACCATGAAGTCAAATTTGAGTGCATGGGTCGAGTCTGCCGCGAAGACGCTCAGCGAATAGAAATAGAGGATCCAAAGCAATTTGCACACCTTTACTCACGTCGTTCGATTGAATGTGAACCACCTCTACGGGTCACAGAGACAAAGGAGGGTATGCGTGTCATGGTTGACGGAAGCCGAAGCACAATATGCATTCAATGAAGGACGTTCAACTAATGCCTTTGCCGAAGCTGAGATTCGCAAATCGTCCTCAACCGACCTATCAGCGAATTTCGACGTTTTTCTTTCGCACTCGTATCTCGATGCCCGACTCATCGCCGGCGTCAAGGTGATACTGGAGTCAGAGCATTTGACGGTATACGTAGACTGGCAAAACGATGCGCAGCAAAGTCGATCAAACGTGACGCCCGACACTGCCGAATTGCTCCGCAATCGAATGCAGCACTGCTCGACTCTAATTTTCGTCGCCACAAATTCCTCTCCAACATCAAAGTGGATGCCTTGGGAGCTCGGGTATTTTGACGGCTTTCGCCCCGGTCACGTAGCCATACTCCCGCTCATGAAGAAAGAAGGTGACGCTTTTAATGGCCAGGAATACCTCGGCCTGTATCCCGCCCTGGAATACATAACCTTCAATCTTGGAGGGGAACACCTGGGTATTTGGCTGAGTCCGGGCAAGGCAAATCGAGTCCATGATTTCGTCACGAAAGGTTAACTGCCACTATTCTCTCCACCTCTGATCAGAGCCTTAGTGCATCTGACGCGCAAAGGACTGACGAATCAAGTCAACGATATATGGAAGTTCATTGAGCGATGAGAGGCTGACCTGAACCTCACCGTTCACCCATCGTCCATTTGATGGCACGTTCAGCACCATTCCTTCAGGATCGTCTAGTTCTTGAAGAGGTATGTTCAGGGAGAGGCGAAGACGGTTCCCCAGCGGAACTACTTCAACGAAGTTCGTTGTTGCCCTATAGGCCACGTAGGACTTGCGAACGTTCTCGCTCACTTGAGGATCGAGTAAAAGGATCTCCTCTCGCAATGCGTTGAATAAGACTTGCCCTCGTCGGTCTCGATCGAGTTCCCGATGGAGGCCAACGGAGGATAAGTCCGGCACTTCTTCAGACTCTCTGTTGGTCCCTATACCCGCTAAATGAAGCGCCCGCAAAACCAGTGAAGAATAGGCCCGACCGCGGAGCAAGGTGTTGCGTCCGAAGGGGCTTCCCAAAAGTTCGCCCAAGTTATCTTTATGTGCCAATTGGTCTGCGATTTGAGCAGTCATTCCTCCCGGCGATTCCAGGAGGAAAATCGCCACTTCAGGCTGCATCTCGCGAAGAACTTTGTACTCATCGTTGATGCCTGACATTCCTCCAACAAAGAATGCGGCATCGAATGCGTTGGCGAAGATTGTTCGTCGCATAGAGTCGAGGCTCTCTTCCAAGGTCTCTCTCCTTGGCACTTGTCGCAAGATCGCACCTTCGACCTCAACAAGACGATAGACCTCTGGGGTAATATCTTCTCGAAAATAGTCCGACTGCCAAATGACAACGCGTTTGCCTACGTGCAACAATCCCGCTAATTGAAGCACGATTGGAGTAATCGTCGGATGACCCCCAAACTCAAGGGTCGCCCCAAGCCGTAGCACCGCCTCTGCCACGGCTGCGGCAGCCGAACCAATGTCCGCAGGGTAATAAGGCTCAACTTCCTCACCGCGTTCACCGAAAGGAAAACTCGCGGAAAGAAATACGGATGTCATGTTTGAACCTGCTTGGCCAAGAGCATAAGCGGCGTCGGTTCAATGAGTCGGCGACCGCATAACCAAGCCACTAGTGACGCTCGGTCTTCGTCAATGTCTTCAATCGGATGTACTATCCACCCTCGCGAGCGAAAACGGCTGTTACGGCAACGGCGTCGAAGAGTGTCGACAGCTCGAATATCCTGTGGATCAGGAGCGCGTACGGTTGTCAACACTATTTCCAGATTTCCTGTAGTGCGGTGTTCAGCTAATAGAGACCACTGACCAATTGGTTCAACTCGAAATCCGAGGTTTGTTAACTCTTCTGATGTTTCCTCCATTAATCCCACCCTGCGAAAGTTGTAGGAGTAAGCATGGCGTTCGTCGATCTCCTGCAGTACAGCATTTAATGCTGGCAAACCAATTTCGAGACATACCGAAGAATGGTTAACCTCGCTCCACAGGAGTTGCCTTCGAAAGGCAGAAGGGATTGATCTATGCATTGTCGCGGCGAGCGTGTCTGGAGTTGTCAGCGCCATTAAGGCGAGCCTGCGTTGAAGTGCAAAAGCGACTTCATGCTCAATCCAACGACTGGCGGCAACGTCGGGTGTCTCCAAAAGTAATACGAAAGCCTTGTCGGCCAATTCCCGCTCCAAGCTCTTCTGAAAGTCCGCCCCAGGCGCAACACCGAAGCGATCAAGGAACACGTCCCATCCAGCATTGAGCATCGCGATTCGTAATTGCTCAGCCATTTCCGTACCGTCTTTCCGTCGATACGAAAGAAATACTCGACGGTCTTTCTCCGCGAGTCCAACCAGACGGAGTATGGTCCCTGCAATTTTCTCGGGACTTGAGCCCACTGGCCAATCTACGCCGTTCAAGCGATTCAGAGCCGGCGGGAATTGCTGATTGAAGGAGCCTCGAGCAGAGTCATAAACGGGCAGCACGGCTACGAATTGATGGAACGCGTCGGATATGGCCTGGATCACTTTCGGATCGCTAGCCGCTGATGGACTACAGCTGAGAAGAACTAACGCTGTCGATGGGTCGCCAGGCTTCGGACTGGCGGCAATCACGGATGGATCTTGCGTAACATCAAACGAGGCCAAAGTGCCTCCGGACGAAGATACCTGCCTTAGAATTGCGTCGGTAAGAGCTGCGGCGTCTGACGCTCGGTCTGAGGTGAGCAGAACAACGCGAAAACTGCCGGACAGCACCGACACTTGCCACCTCTTTTTCTGATCACGCCTCGCCAAGTAGGGGAGAAGTAATCTTTGGCTGATCGAGATACTAGACGCTGGTCACGTCGCCAACACTTATCATCAAATAGTGATATTTTCTCCGCCGAACCTTCTGGTTGCGAAGATAGACAGTCCCGGTGTCCTCAAAAAGTCTTCCCTTGAGAAGACTAAAGAGCTTGGTCCACATCCGCAGTGGAGATCCGAAGATGATCCCTTCGTAAAATAGATGCCGCCCACCCTCAAGATGCTCAGTACCCGATAATCAAGACACCTTCGAAAGGGAGCTTAAGGCGCCCGCTCGAATACATTGCGTCAAGTTGGTCATGAGCAATGTCGTAGTCGTGACTTGACACTTGACGGGATCCGGACCGGTATTCGTAGTTCAACATTACTGCTATTGCTAGGTAATTTGCATTGACAATCAGCGACGTTCGAACGAGATCCCTGTAGAACGCGTTCCCCATCACTGCCCTACCGGCTTCGATCTCAATAATCACTCCGGGATTCTCCAGCCAGGCGTCAACCTCGTAGCGGACCACCTCTTGGCCCTGGTCTCCGAAGAGAACTGGCCGATTAATTCTTTCAGAGGCGCGTTTTCCAATTTCAACGTCGTAGTTGAGACTTTTGAGTCCTGGAGCCAAGTGAGCGAGAATGCCGTCACTCTTCTGGCCTTGAACTCTCGAAGAATCAATCTTGTCCTGAATTTGGGCAAACGTCTTAACAACCTCGCCGACCCAAGGTGGAGGCACGGCGCTAGATGGAAAGTAATGCCACCGTGGGTACTCGGACATGAGAAGAGCTTCGCAGACAAGAGTCGGAATAGCTAGTCCTCAGTTCACCTATTTGCGAGCATGCCATCAACTCGCTTTTCTGAGGGCCCAGAAATACTTTCGGACTTCCGCTGCGCTTGGCCGGACCCCAATTAGTCAAACGACTCACTAGCGCAGTTGACACTCCAGACACCGGTCAGTGTTATTCCGGTCAAACCAATGAATGGTGGTATTCCTAATGGATCTATGGCGTCGACCCAGATTTGGGAACCACAAACTCTGAGCGAACCTTGATGGCATCGTCAATCCAGCTGTCAAGGTTTTCAGCAATGTAGCCATAGACTTTGGTGTTGGTCACGTAAGGCGGGTCATACGTCTTAATGAACCTTGACAGTGGTTTGCCGTCACCAATCAATTTGACATGGTCGAAAGGATTGTCGCCCTTTGTCGTGAGTTTCTGATCGCGATCTAACAGCTTGTGAATGTAGATACCAAGTATCCCTTTCTTCTCATCCCATCCCTTGATGATTTCGTAAGTGATCCACTTGCGACCAGCCGTCTCCTTGCCAATCAACACGATCACGCATGACCGCCCATTCAGTTGGTCATTAATCCACTTCTCAATCGCAGCATCGCCGCCCTTCTTCACATCCTCCCACTCATTTGAGGAGCAGGGCTTGTTGTCTTCGATCGTCCCGATATTCCTAATTTGCTGGACTCGCCATGAATCAGGAATGTAATGAAAACTATAAAAAACCTTTCTAACCATGCTTAGGTCCTTCTCCTAGTTTTGTAATGATGACAGCGGCTAAGACCACCAATTCCACTGGAAAATAGAACCAAAATTCGGTCCGGCTGACGAGGATTCGCTTCCAAGGAGCAACGAGACCTATCTCCTCTTCCGTGTTCATAGAAAAGTCGCACTTGGTTTGCTCAGTCTCGACGACTACTCGCACCGAGTCATAAAGCGCACGATAGAGTCTCTCCTGACGTAGATAGTAACTATCGAGACACCAAAACATCGTCGTCGGGAGAAAGCCGATGGCGACAAACCATGCAGAATGGTTCGCCGTTCCGAGCGCGAGGATTGCCGCAAGAATTGTCACAACCCAGCCCTTCAGCAGAAACGAATTAGATGCCATTCGACTGATGACACCTTGAATCAGGGTCAAGTGCTGGATCCGGTCGTCTTTCACGTTCCTTTGTTACCATGCGCCTGTGACACAGACGAGCCATGGTCTTTGCATGGGCGCCGCGTCGTCTTGAAGGTGCAGTTTGCACGTGTGATGACACGGAAATTCCACTGCCATGCAATCGATTCGCTTTCGGCCTGCCAATGCTTTGCCCCAATGTCGAAAGTGACCCTCTCAGCCGAAAACAAAACCATCCTCGCTCAACTGTTCAAGCCCAAAATCCAAACCCAGGCGCGGGAAAAATTGAAAGCGCTCAAATCGAATCAAGTGGTTTCGTCTGTGCTTGCGCTAAGTCAGGGTACTGTCGACCGCCTACTTCATTTCGCCAATGTCGCGCGGCGCGAGCCTCGCGACATAATCTTCTAGGCCAACAATCCTCGTAGCCATGACGAGCCAAGGTCCCTCGAGGAATTACGCAAAAAGCTAGAACTAAAGTTGGGGGATGATAATGTCTAGTACTGATTCAAACGTCAACGGATCGTGACCGTTGCGTCGGGCCCTGGGTGTGAACTCGCACGCCGTATTGTTTCCCAGAGGTCTCGCTGGCGAAAGACAACATTGGAAATGTCAGCGTTTCCGTCAGCAAATATTTTGAACTGACGTGATCTGCGATGAACGCGCATGAATGAACAACCTTTCAGAATGGGACTTCTTGAACTTGAGTGAACGTCACTGAACCCAACGCGGGCGCATGGCATGCAAGGGGTCAGGGGTTCGAATCCCCTTACCTCCACCACAAAATACCTGTTAAAGAGGTATTTCCTAACTGGCAACTTGACATAATTCCTTTAGCAACGTCAAAATTTGAGCAAAACC
>Ga0224557_1001011_pt1 | contig 28341 bp, 34 predicted proteins | sample 714S31014metaG_FD_180677 | JGI IMG/M metagenome (GOLD analysis project Ga0224557, IMG submission 180677) | Peat soil microbial communities from Stordalen Mire, Sweden - 717 S3 10-14 | ecosystem: Environmental > Terrestrial > Soil > Wetlands > Peat | place: Sweden: Norrbotten County, Stordalen... | reverse complement strand
CTCCTTGGTGAGCGCGGAACTCGACACTCAACGGTTACCGGGAGTCCCCCTTAACTTCCAAACTGGCGTTAAACGCCAGGTCACGCGGCCAGACCGAACTGAAATCCCCTAACTCCATGGTGTTGGCGTTGAGGTGCCTCGCGGTTGACAGTGCGCACCCGATGAATGCGACGGACAGTCCTGCGGCTCTGGGTGCATCTTTTTAGGGGGCGTGTCATTTCGGGGTGCTTCGGTTATGCAGCGAGGCCGAGGTCGGGGATGCTTGCGGGATCGTAGCGGGCCAGGTGACGTTCCTGCAGGTAGCGTTCCTTGTAGTAGCTCATGTAGTCGTCGAGGTCGCCGTTCACGACAACAGCGCGGATCTTGAGGATGTCTTCGGCGCCGTCGGGTGACCATCTCGCGCCGGTAATTCCGAACCTGTCCTCGATGACGTATCTGCACGAGCCCTCGATTAGCCCGGTCGCGATCGGCCATCCGCTGGCCAGTGCCTTGTCGTAGCGCATGTGCTCGCGGTTGTTCTCCAGGTAGGTGACGGCCTTGTCCATGCCGGCGAGGTCGAGGTGCCGGGTGCGGGGGTTCGCGCGGGTCTTCGCCGCGACGGAGGCGAGGGTAGCGGCGACTGCCTTGGCACGGCCGTGCAGGACGCGGAGCTTCTGCCCGTCGGCCCACTGGCCGGCGAGCACCGGGTCGCCGGGGTGCAGTGCGGCGGCGGCCTTGCCGAGATAGCCGCTGACGTGGATGAAATCGGTCAGCACGGGCACTTTCAGGCCGCGTTCCCTGGCGTGGTCCTGTATAGCGGTGATCTGCTGCTTGTTCCCGCCGGCGAGGAAGACGCGCTGGCGGGTGCGCTGCGGGTCGCGGCGGTCGGCCTCGTCGAACGCCTTCCCGATCACTGCGGGGATGTCCTCGGTGATGGAGGCCGATACCCACTTGTCCCGCGCGACGGGGCCGGGGTGCGCCTTGCGGCGGGCGGGCGGGGCGGCGATGTCCTCCGGCTCGCGGGGCGCGGGGGTGAAGTCGGCGACCGCGACGATCTCGGCCATCTTCTTGATCCCGGGATGCGCGGCATCGCTCTTGCCGGCGTTCTTGCGGTGCTCCGGGCGCAGTGCGATGCCCTTGCCGTCGCCCTGCATCATGATCACGTCGCCGGGCTGCGGGCCCGCGTCCGCGCCGCGGGCTCTTGCCTCGTAGAAGTCATCCGTCCAGGCGGCCAGGTCCGCGGCCAGGCCGGCGAGCTGGGCACGGCCGGCCGTGATCCCGGTGCGGTCCCTGATGAGCTCCTGGGCCTGCCCGTACCCGCCGGCCGCCAGGTGACGGGCCGCCAGGGCGCGCATCCCCAGCGTGTACGGGTCATCGGGCAGCATCCACCGGGCATCGGCCGGGTACAGGTTCGCCTCGCGCCGGTTGCGGTAGGCCAGCCGCGTCGCCCGGACCGGCCCGAAAACGCTCGAAAGGCCCCGGTCGTGGCCCTTCTCCACGCTGCCGTGGCGGATCCCCGCCGCGCTCGTGACCTGCGTGACCCGCTCCTCGCGCGCGCAGTCGATCGTGAAGGTGGCCTCCAGCAGCTGCCGCTGCAGCTCCCGGCCCGACTCGCCGATCACCGTCTCCCGTTCCCCGTGATCAGCGCCGGCCGCGTCCTGCGCGGCCCAGGCGATCATCTCCGAGAACCGCTCCGCCGGCCCGGCCAGCGCCGCCGCCAGCTCGCCGTCCACCGGGCTCTCGCTGCCGTCCTCGTTCACCTGCGTCATCGTCACCGAGACAGAAACCGCCACCGCCGGGCCTCGCTATCTGCTGGGTTTATGGGGGTCGTTCCGGCCCAGGATCGCAAAACCGGCCCGGGAACCCGTGGACCCCGCAACACGGCACCGCCCGGACCGGCCCCGGCCAGGCAGCTTTCACTACCGCCGACCAGTGCATATCACTCTGGGTAACGCCCGATGCGTCCGTAAACGAGTGGACACTCCCATCTCTGGGACAGTCCCAGCGGATATCAGAGCGAGATCATGCCCTTCAAAAAGACGCACCCGCGGCTCTTGCCTCCGATGGCCAGCAAGCCCTTCAGGATGCGGTCATCGTCATGCCCCACCAAACCGACTGCGGCATTAAAACCAGGACAGGTGCCACACGGCCGAGATGATGATGGCGATATCGGCCAGCACAAAGACGAACATACAGGCACGCCAGATGTGGTAGATGGTGTGCGCCACGTCCCATACCGTCGCTGCGGTTGCAGAGCCTGCGTTGGTAGGCATGCCCCACGGGCGCTTTCCCCCTAGTTGCACGTTGGCGAGCCGCGAGTGCACACGGGTTGGAAGCTTCATTGGAGTCCCGGTGTCCTGAAGCTTAGGCTCAGCATCATTGTCCCTGACTTGGGGCAGTTCGGTGATAAACCCGATGCGCCCAGCCAGCTCTCTGGCGAAGTACGCGTGGCTGATCGCGAACCCGCGTTGCTGGTGCATGAGGGTATAGGATGCAATTGCGATCACCATGGAAAGGCTGGCCGCCATGATGACAGCTCCCTGGTGGCCGCTGCTCAAGGCGATCATGAGGAGAAATGACTGCGCGGTCAGTCCAAGCGCGGGGACTTGCCAGAGCAAGCTTGTGTACGAACCGAACTGGGTCGCGTAGATGGTCAGCAGGTTTATCCGCTGGTCCACGTCATCGCCAGATACCAGATTTCCTTCTTGGCCGCACACTGTTGCTCCTTCGCCGTCATCAGCCGACGTCGTGGAGCACGCTATCACTCAGGGTATCCGGCGTTAGGCTCTCCCCGGATCTCAGGTTTGGGGTTGTTACTGATTTCTGCGGCGTGTCGGTCCAAAGCGGGCGGCCAGTGGCCCGGTAGCGTCCCGTGCCGGTAGGTGACGGTGCGCGACGGGCAGGGGACAGGACGTTGGCAGGGTCGGTGTGGGATGAGGTGCTGGACACCGAGCACGCGGTGGTGGTCAGGACGTATATCGAGCACTGGCCCCGCAAGGACCGGGTGCCGGAGAAGGTGCTGATCATCGTGGTCGAGCCGGATGAGGAGACACGGTGCCGGTGCCCGCGGTGCGGGCAGCGTGGCCGGCCCGCGGAGCACGACGTGGTGCGGTGGCGCACCCTGGACGTGCACGGCAAGCGGACGTTCCTGGAGTCGGAGCTGCCGCGGATCATCTGCCCGCAGCACGGCAAGGTCACCGCGGCGGTGCCGTGGGCGCGGCATGATGACCGGTTCAGCAGGCCATTGGAGGAGTTCGCGGCGTGGAAGGCGGCGCACATGCCGTGGACGCGGGCCGCTGCGGAGCTGCGGATCACCTGGGAGGCGCTGGCGGGCATCACCGCGCGGGTCGCGGCGGACGCCGCGGACGGGCTGGACCGGCTGGCGGGACTGGCCCGGATCGGGATCGATGAGAAGTCCTGGGGCAAGGGCCAGGACAAGTACCTGATCATCGTCACCGACCACGACGCGGGCAGGATCGCGTGGATCGGCGAGGGCCGCTGCCAGGCCACCGTGCGCGCGTTCTTCGACGCACTCGGCCCGGACCGGTGCAAGCAGCTCACTCACGTGTCCGCCGACGGTGCGGACTGGATCCACGAGGTGGTCCGCGAGAAGGCACCCCGGGCGGAGATCTGCCTGGATGCGTTCCACGTCGTGAAGTGGGCCGGAGAGCGGCTCGATGAGCTGCGCCGCCGCCTCGCGGGCGAGCTGCGCGCCGCCGGGCGCGACGATCAGGCCGCGACCCTGGGCACCGGCATGCGGGCACTGCGGAAGGCACCGCAGAAGCTGAACGGGAACCAGCGCACCGCCCTGGCCGCCATCGCCGCCGACAACAAGCAGCTGTACAAGGGGTACCTGATCAAGGAACAGCTCCGCGAGGCGTTCAAGGTCAAAGGCAAGGACGGCAAGACCCTGCTGCGCGGCATGATCGCCTGGGCACACCGCTGCCGCATCCCCGAGTTCATCAAGCTCGCGAGAACCCTCAGCAAGCACCGGGACCTCATCTATCACACCCTGGACGGCGGCCCCTCGAACGGCCGCGCCGAGGCGCTGAACGCCCAGGTCAACGCCCTGATCACACGGGCACGGGGCTTCCGCACCGCCGCCGCGCTGATGGCCATGATCGACTTCGTGCACGGCGGCCTATGCCCCGATTCGCCCTACGCGTGAACGAGCAACCGATTCCTGAATGCCGGGGAGAGCCCGGCGTTAGATGCCGGCGGTCCCGCTCGAAGGACGTACCGCTAATTGCGCCTGAGACGCCGCTTCATCTTGGTGATAGCGGTGCCAGGGAGGACCAATGTTCTGGGCTTGCATCCAAATAAACGTCCTCACATGCCGCGAGTCGCGCGGCTGCTCATCGGCGAGCTTGTCACCGCGTGACCAGGATCTGCCCGGGTTGTCAAGGCGAGTTAGGCACATCGGAGGCTATCTTTGCGACGAATCGCCGGACCGCGCGCGGGGCTGGCAGGACGTAGACGTCAGCATCGCCGGCGTGTGCGGCGATCGCACGCCGGAGCAGCGGGCGGCTGCGACGGCGGTACAACAGCAGCCACGCCCAGAAGTCAGCGCGTTCCGGTGACCGGCGGATGGCCCGCCAGGCGCAGCGCAACGGCGAGAAGTCCAGGAACACAATCGCGTCCGCGGCCCGCAGCCGGATATCGAGGACGTCATACGGCCCGAGGTCCCCGTCCATGATCCACGAATCCCGCGCGGCGAGCCGGCGCTGGATGGCTGACCATTCCTCCCGGGGCGTCGCGGCCAGGCCCGGCCGCCAGAAGAGCTTGTCCAGCTCGATCACCGGCAGGCCGGTGATCTCGCCCAGGTGGGCGGCGAGCGTCGACTTGCCCGCTGCGCCGGGACCCACGACAATTACCCGCTTCATACCCTTCCCGCAGTGCCGGTCCGGCGAGATCGCTGATCCGATTACAGCCAGATGCGACCGACGCCCCAGCCGCTTCCCGCGTTGCATACCCACCTCCCCAGAATGCGCGCTCATCCCGCGGACAGGGTCGAGTGTCATGGATAGGTGCGGGACCTTGGCCATGCCACGTAGTCAGTCGGCAGCCGTGAACTCTGCTAGCAGTGCCGACACGTATGCTGCCGGGAAGACGGTCACGGAGAGCACCCTGAGTCTTCGCGTGCCCGCACGCGTGCCCGCCGTTCGGTGCGCGGCGGTAATCCTTCGGCGGTCGTCAGCTGGGCGTTCAGATCAGGTTGATCTGGCGCACCTTGATTTCCGGGGAGACATCTCGGCGAAGTCCGTCGTAGAGCTGTCAGGGTTGGTCCGCCAGGGCGGCGGTGAGGCGGGTGGCGATCGTCGCGACCGCGGCCCGGAGTTCGCGGCCACCAGTGACGTGGAAGGCGAACGGGACAGTGGTCAGCCACTCCTGGGCGTACATCGCCGGGTTGCTCGTGCTGCCGGCGAGGACGCACCCGCCGGGAGCTGGTTCGAGCCGTCCCATGGCCGGGCGGATCCACGGGGCCACCTCGGCCAGCGGGGCGCCGAAGACGACGCGGGTGGGGAACTCCCACCCGGTGCCCAGGTTTTCCTCCAGTGCCGCCACCGGGTCGAGGTCGGCGGGTGGCTCGAACTCACCTGTGGTCTGCTGGACCGAACGGACGCGATCAACCCGGTAGGTTCGGATCGCGTTGGCGTGATGGGAGTGACAGAGCAGGTACCAGCGTCCGTATCGGATGACGACGGCCCAGGGGTCTACCTCGGGTTCCCATTCGCGGCCGGACTCGCTGCGGTACCTGAGCAGCACGCGGCGCCGGGTCGCGACGGCCGCGACGAGCGCGCTGGTGGTGGCGGGATCGGGTCGGGCCAGGTACCGGTCGGGCGCGGCGGACGCGTGCTCTCGCAGTGCGGCCGCCTGGCGGCCGACGTTCTCCGGCAGGGCCCGGATGACCTTGCCCAGAGCCGCACCGACCGGGTCGTCGGTGTCGGTGTCGGCGGCGGCCGGCTGGCCGTCGAGCACCGTCATGACCAGGCTAAGAGCCTCGGCCTCGGTGAAGACGACCGGAGGAAGCCGCGTCCCCCGCCCGAGCCGGTACCCGCCGTAGGGGCCGCGGGCCGACTCCACCGGGATGCCGGCCTCGCGGAGGATCGCGATGTAGCGGCGCGCGGCGCGTTCGGTGACGCCTAGCCGCTCGGCGAGTTCACCGGCGGTCGTTCCGGGGCGGGTCTGGAGGATCTCCAGGGTGCGCAGAGCACGCGCGGTGGGGCTGAGATCGGTCGGCACACGAGCAGATTAGGTGCGCGCGTCATGATCCGGAAGCGGACCGTCCGGATCGGGTTCTAGTTTGAACGTGATCTGACATCACCGGAGCAAAGGGAGAACCGATCGTGGACATCGTGCTTGTGGCCGGCCTGTGGCTCGACGGATCCGCGTGGGACGCCGTCGTGCCCGCGCTCGAGGCGCTGGGTCACCGCCCCGTGCCGCTCACCCTGCCGGGTCAGGGCGACGGAAGACGGTCTGCCACGCTCGGCGAGCAGGTAGCGGCGGTGCTCGCCGCGATCGACGCATCGCCGGGAAAGCCGCTGGTGGTGGGGCATTCCGCCGCCTGCACCCTGGCTTGGCTGGCCGCTGACGCGCGCCCGGAGAAGGTGGCAAAAGCCGTCCTCATCGGCGGCTTCACGTCCTCCGGCGGGCAACCCTACTTCGGTGGCTTCGAGATCAAGGACGGCGTCTTGCCCTTCCCCGGCTGGGGCCCGTTCGAGGGACCAGACTCCGCTGACCTCGACGAGGACACCAAGCGCAGAATCGCGGCTGCGGCGATCCCCGTCCCTGAAGGCGTGACCAAAGGCGTCGTGCACCTGACGGACGAGCGGCGATTCGACGTCCCGGTCGTCATCGTGTGCCCCGAATTCACCCCCGCCCAGGCCCGGGCGTGGATCGGCGCCGGCGACGTGCCCGAACTGGCCAAGGCCAAGCACCTCGAGTTCGTCGACATCGACTCAGGCCACTGGCCGATGTTCAGCCAGCCGAACGAACTCGCCCGGCTCCTTGCTGAAGTGGCGGCCCAGGACTGACATGGCGGCCCAGACAGGACCGGATAGCTCATCGTCGTTCCCGCCAATCAAGCCCGCCAGCCGGGAAGACAAGAGCACTCACGCCCGGAAGGACTCGACGATGCCGTTTACCACCCAGCCCCTCGACGCCTCTACCTGGGATGCCTTCGCGGAGCTTGTCGAGCGCAACAACGGGATCTTCGGGGGGTGCTGGTGCATCGGTTTCCACCCAGAGCGCGAGCAGAAGGGGATCAGCCATCGCGCGGTTAAGGAGGACCGGGTCCGGACGGGTCGCGCTCACGCCGCGCTCGTCCTCGACGAGAACGGCACCGCACAGGGCTGGTGCCAGTACGGCAGCCCGGAGGAACTCCCGAGCATCAAGCACAAGCGCGAGTACGACAAGGACGCGCCACCGCATCCGCGCTGGCGCATCACCTGCTTCTACGTCGATACCAAACATCGCGGCCAGGGCATCGCACGGGCGGCGCTGGAAGGCGCGCTCGACCAGATCGCCCAGGCCGGCGGCGGCCTCGTCGAGGCCATCCCCGAGGTGACCGCCGGCCGCGCGGCGCAGGGCCGTTTCCTGTACAGCGCGACCGTCGAACTCTTCGAGCAGTGCGGATTCACCCGCGTCCGGCAGGTTGGCAAGCACGCCTGGATCATGAGCAGGGTGGTCGGCCCGGTGTAAGCGTCTGATCCGGGCCTCTACCACGTTCTTCCCGATCCCAGATTTCGCACACTCAAAGCAGCGAGAGGAACATCTGCCCGCCGCGCACAGAATGGGCCGATCTGAGTGCGGGCAGCCACCTTGGCCGGGCCGACTCTGAGGCGCGCTAATCGGCGATCTGAAATTGTTTGGGCCAAAGACAAAGTGTCCGATTATAGCGGTGCGTGACCGCGAGGAGCGCTAGCCGAGCCTGGTCTGGCCATGTGGACCGAGGTCGATGTGCCCCGCCGGTTACAAGACGGCATGTGCGCCTGAGATCATAGCGACAGGAGGTCGTTGAGACGGGACAGCCCGCAGGCATCGCGTAGCCGCCATTGCCGGGCAGGCAGGCCTATTCTGAGCCCCCCTGATCCCCGGCTGCTCCGTCGCCGGGGATCAGGATCCTTCCAGGTTCCCGGTTCGGGCCCGATGCCGCGCAGGTGTCCGGAATGCAAGCTCGCCGCACCGAGGCAGAGACCTTCCGTGCCGCGCCCTCGGGAAGACGGATTCCGGCGGCGGAAGGTTGCGCGTCCAGCTTGAGCAACCCGGCGTGCTGCTTCTCCGCCGTCTGGGCCCCGGCGGCCCGAGGGCAGTGGCGGTCGCCATGTTCGGACACACTGGTTTGGGCATGCTCATCTGCCGAATTGAGTGCGACTGGTGGAACCTCATTTGACTTCAACCTCGGTTGAAGTCTCATGCTGTACTCACCTGTCGCGCGGCGCGGCGCGGCGCGGCACGGCGAGTCTGGCGAAGAGGATAATCAATAATGACAGTGAAAGACTTTGACGTCGATGAGTTCCTGTCACGACCTCTGACGGCCCGGGTTGCGACGAATGGCCCAACCGTGCGGCCGACGTGGTTTCTCTGGGAAGACGACGCGTTCTGGATCCTTACGGGCACCTGGGCAAGGCTGCCGGACCGGGTGCGGGCCGACCCCGCGGTCGCCCTCGTGGTAGACGATTGCGACCTCGCCACGGGAATGGTCAGGCAGGTCATCGCGCGCGGACGGGCTGAGCTGCTGCCATTTGACGTACCGCGGGGACGCCGCAAACTCACCCGTTACCTCGGCGTTGATGAGGCGCACTGGGACGGGCGGTTCCGCCGTTACCTCTACGATGACCCCGCCGGAAAGGGAACCACGTGGCTGCGGCTGCGCCCAGCCGTGCTTGCCGCCAGGGATCTCAGCTATGTCGTCTGACCGCCAGCCGCGCTCGCGAATCGCTACCATCGCACTGTCCCTTCCCCTCTGATGCGACGCCCGCACGCTCGCGTACGCCTTGTGCATATTTCGCAAGCCGCTTCCGCGGGAACGCGCTCATCTGCCGCGTGGGGTGCATGCGGCGGCACAAGCTCAGGACAAGATCACTCCGTCGGGGCTGGCATCATGGAGGCAAATGAGCAAGTCACCTTCCCGCCGCTTCCCTGTGACCGTTACCCAGATGCCGGTCACCCGTTGCGAGATCTGCCACCGCACCGTGGCGTACCGGCCCGGCAGCCTCAGTGAGGTCCTGACCGAGCACTACCGCCGGGCCCATCCCGAAGCGCTCGGCGTCCCTTCCCGGTAGCCCTCCGCAGGCTGCCCGCATTACCCTGCGGTAGAGCGCCAGCAGTCACGGAGTGTGCCACCCCTTTGTGAAAGACCCACGCATAGAACCGCCTGATCGGTCGCGACAAGCGGTTCGCCGGATGTCGTCATTCGGCGCGGCCTTCTGTCGCGGCCTGCGCTTGATCGGCACTTCGGTGTCACCACAAACAGCGACGTGACAGTGCTGTACAGTGTCACGTCGGTGACAGGTCTTAAGGCTCGCTGACCGCTCGCTGGCGAGCCGCATTCGCCTCGTTCGCGTGGCTCGCCCCAAGGTCCTTCAGCGCAAGGCGCACGTAACACACCGAAGGCAGCTGCTCCATGAAGTAGTGCGCGGCCGCCGCTTCGGCCCGAGGCCCCGCACCTCCGTCGTGCGGCTCGAGAATCCACCCGATCCGCCTGATGGGCGAGCTCGACGCTTCCTCGGCGACCTCGAGGCGCGTGGCTTCACCGACCGGGTCCTCGTCGTCGCGACGATGAGCGAGTTCCGCCGTCGACCTGAGCTCAAAGGAAGCGGCGGGTTCGACCACGGCACGGCGTCGGCCGCTCTGCTTGCCGGGGCCGTCTCGCTCGGCCGCATCGGCAAACCACTCGACCTCGACCAGCTCGACGGGGACGACAACTTCGTCGCCACGACCCTCATGGACCAGTACTACGCCACGCTCGCCGAGACCTGGTTCGGCGTCCCCACCGGCGACCTCCTCCCCGGCTCCCCCCACGCCCTCCAGTAGGAAGCCGCACTCTCAGCTTGCGATTAGACGTGAGAGCGCTCAGAATCAGTGCGTCGCTCCGTCTGCATTGACATGAAGCTCACTGTCCAGACGTTCCTGACCCTCGACGGCGTGATGCAGGCCCCCGGCGGACCTGAGGAAGATCCCAGCGACAGCTTCACCCACGGCGGCTGGCAGGCCCCGTTCCCCGACCCGGCAGTCGGCGAGTTCGTCACCGAGCTCAACGGCCACGCCAGCGCGTTTCTGTTCGGTCGCAGAACGTTCGAAATCTTCCGCAGCTACTGGCCTGATCAGACCGACCCCGCCACCCCCATTGCCACGGCGATCAACTCGCTGCCCAAATACGTCGTGTCCAGCTCGCTCAGCGAGACCGAGGCCACCTGGCGCGGCGAGCACCCCGACACCGCTCGCCTCGTGAACGGCGACGTCGCCGCGGCGGTGGAGGCGCTGAAGGACGAACCCGGCGACGAGCTGCAGATCTGGGGAAGCAGCAAACTGCTCCAGACGCTGTTGCAGCACGAGCTCGTTGACCGCTTCCGCCTGATGACGTTTCCGCTGGTGCTCGGCTCCGGTCGCCGCTTGTTCAACGACGGCATCCTCCCGGCGACGATGCGCCCTGTCGACCTCACCGTTACCGATCTCGGCATCGTCCTCGGCACCTACGAACCAGCCGGTCCGGTTCGCCACGGTCAGATGTAACCGTCGGGGGGATGGCCGTGTCAGGCCGTCACGTCTCGGCTGGCCATCACAGTGGCGATGACGCGACGCGCACGGCGTAGGCGGCGAGCGCGCCGGCGGCGGCGTCAACGAACGGCTTAAGACACGCGAACGTGGCTCTGTGTTCTGATCGAGGCCGAGTAGTCCTGATCATGCGGAAGCTGATTGCGTGGATGTTCATGTACTCGCTGGACGGCCTTCTCTCCGACGAGGGCACCGAGTACTGGGCACTTCTGTTTCGGCCTGCCCGTCGACCCCGCAGACCTGAAGCAGAAGATCGGCGTTTACCAGGGCGCGTACTCGCACATCCTGGGCCGCGCCGTCTACGAGGGCATGGCCGGAGCCTTGCCTACGGCCGACCACCCGTTTACCGGCATCATGAACGCCGCACGCAAGGTCGTCTCCTCCCGGACTCTGAGGACGGCCGAGTGGGCCAACACCACCATCGCCGCTGGTGACACGACAGAAGAGATCGACAATCTCAGGCTTGGCGGCGACGGCCACATCGTCATCTGGGCGGCGTTGGCTTCTGGCGGTCGCTCATGCGGCTGGACTTGATCGACGAGTTCCGCCTGGACTTGCACCCCTGCGTTGCGGGCGAGGGGACCCGGCTGTTCGACGACGTTCCCGGGTCCTACCGGCTCGACCTGGTCTTGAGCACCGAGTTCAGCAACGGAACCGTCGGGCTGCACTACCGCCGGCACCGCTAGGAGCGGCGGCCGACATGCAGATCCATGCATCGACAACACGCCGCAGAGGCCGGAGCCGTCGCCGAGCTAGTGGCCTCTCGCATCGTCCCCTAACGCCGGGACCGGGCCCACAGAATATACAGCTGGTAGCTCGTCCCGGCATACGGTGACCACGCCAGAGTCGGCGCTGCGGGCGGGGATTCGGCATTGGGTGGTAGGTGACCCTGCGTGATGGCAATGGTCTCGGTCTGAGGGCCGCCGCCGGGCATGGTTTCGGTCGTGTGCGATGAAGTGCGGCCACTGGATGAGGTCTTGGGTGGCGGGGCGCCCGTGTCCGTGCCGGGCATGCGTTGGCCGCGTTGCCCGCGCAGCTTCCCGGGTCCGGCGGATCTCTGTGCCCGCGCGGGAGGTGGGGGACGGTCAGGTGCTGTCGTCCATGATGCGGTCGTAGCTGCGGCGGGCGCGGGCGCCGCGGGCGCTGGCGCCGTACCGGGTGAGCATCTGCGGGGAGGTCCAGCCGTTGAGTTCCATCAGGTCCCGTTCGGCTCCGCCGCGGTCGAAACTGGTGGCTGAAGTCCCTCCTTCTCTCCGCACTCGCCGTGTGCAGAGGATTCGTGTTGCAGTTGGCTGGGCTGTCGGGGCGCTTTCCCGTCTCACAGGGTTCTGCGAAAAGCGGCAGCGAGGAAGAGGTAGCCGCGGGCAGATGCCGCAGTTCCGCTTACAGGTTTGTCGTGGCCATCGCAACACGGTCATTAAGCAGAGAGAAGGTGCCGGAACCGGTGCGGGTACACGGTCACCCCGCATTGCCGGCCGCGGCGGCGACGATCTGGTAGATCCCGGTCGCGGTCAGCGGCCCCCGGTTGTTCACGCCGAGCCAAAGCTGCGGCCGCCACGCTTGCGCGTGCCGGGCGCGGGCCCGCAGGTAGCGGTCCAGGCTGCGGGCCGCCTGATGGCCGATCTTGACGGTCCGGGCCGTGCCGCCCTTGCCGCGGATCCGGATCTCCCGGCCCTGCAGGTCCAGGTCGCCGCGGGCGGGGTCGCCAGGGTGGTAGCGGATCCCGGCCAGCTCCGAGAGCCGGATGCCGGTCGCGGTGAACACCGCGATGATCGCGGCATCACGGCGCGCGGCGAACGACCCGCCCTGGCAGGCCCTCTCCAGTTCCGGTAGTTCCACGCTGGTGAAAACCGGGACCGCCGTCACGATGACCTTCGGCGCCCGGAGCCGGGCCATCGGGTCGGGGGACTCGTCCTCATCGGCCCGCCATTTGAAGAACTGCCGCAGCGCCCGGAACTGGATGCTGGCGTAGGCGCCGCTGTACCGGTCCAGCAGCTGTACGATCCACCGCTGGATATCCTGGGCGTCCACCTGCTCCCAGCTGGTCTTACCGGCCTGGTTCGCCGCCGCCCACCTGCGCAAGGAGGCCGGCCGGACCTGCTGGGAGGAGGCCGGCAAGCAAGACGTGCAGCAGTGGATGGTGTGGCTCGGCTGCTGGAGCGGTACAGCGCCGCGTACGCCAGTAACCAGTTCCGCGCGCTGCAGCAGTTCTTCAAGTGGCTCGCCGCGGAGGAGGAGATCCCGGACCCGGTGGCCGGGCTGAGGCCGCCGCACGTCCCGGACAGGCCCGTGCCGGTCTTCGCCGGCCAGGAGTTGCCGCGGCTGGAGCGCGCCTGCGCCGGCCGGTCGTTTCAGCAGCACCGCGATGCCGCCGTGATCGCCGTGTTCGCGGCGACCGGGATGCGCCTGCCGGAACTCGCGGGCATCCGCTACGACCCCGGCGACCCCCGGCGCAGCGACGTCGACCTGTGGCACCGGGAGATCACCGTTCACGGCAAGGGCCGCAAGACCCGTACGGTCAAGGTCAGCCACGACGCCGCCCGCGCCCTCGACAGGTACATCCGCGTCCGGGCCCGGCACGCTCAGGCATACCGGTCGCAGCTGTGGCTCGGGGTGAACAACCGGGGCCCGATGACCGCAAGCGGGATCTACCAGGTCATCGCCCGGCGCGGTCGCCAGTGCGGCATCAGCGTGTTCCCGCACCGGTTCCGCCGCCACTTCAGCCACACCTGGCTGGACCGCGGCGGCGCCGAGGGCGACCTGATGGAACTGAACGGCTGGACCTCCCCGCAAATACTCCGCCGCTACGGCGCCAGCGCCCGCAGCGCCAGAGCCCGCCGCAGCTACGACCGCGTCATGGACGGCCCGCCCTGACCCGAGCCCGCCGGGGCTGTCGCTTCAGGGACCTGCTCCGCGAGCACACCCCACCCAGGCGAAATATCCGTTATGGGCGACGTCAGAGCGGCCACCGGGTGCGGCTGGGGAAGCCGAAACGGTTGCCCTTCCTGCTTGCAAAGTTAGCAAACGGATGGTCAACGGGCGGCGTACGTTTGCTCTGGGTGCCATCGGTGCAGCGGGCGCGTCGGTCTAACCGGCGCTCGCCGGGCGTGCCGTCGCCTGGACGGCTCAGCGGCCGGGGAGGCGTCTCAATCGGGGATCCGCATGCGTATGCGGCTCGCAGACGATGCCGATGAGTTTCGGGTGGATCTGGGGTCAGGAGGAGTAGTGGAGCCGAGCCGATGGGAAGGAACAACAATGAGCACGATGACCTCCGTGCGGGCGAACGGCGTCGAACTCGGCGTCGAGACCTTCGGCCGCGATGACGATCCACTCGTGCTGCTGGCCGGCGGACCCACGATGTTGTCGTGGCCCGACTCGGTGTGTGAGCGGCTCGCGGCAGGTGGCCGGCGGGTGGTCCGCTACGACCTGCGCGACTGCGGAGCGTCGACGACCGTCGACCCGGAGGCGCCGGGGTACCATCTGCGCGATCTCGCCGCCGACGCGGCGGCGCTCGTCGGCACGCTCGGCACCGTGACGGCTCACCTCGGCGGCGTCGGGGTCGGCGGGATGGTCGCTCAAGTCGCCGCGCTCGACCACTCGAACGCGTTCTCGACGCTGACGCTGGTGAGCACCCGACCGGTCGCGCCCGGCCCGGTCGACGACGATCTGCCGGATCACGACGCGGCGACCATGGACGCGGTGTTCTCGCGCCCGATGCCCGACTGGACCGACCGATCTGCCGTCGCCGCGTTCGCCGCCGACGGCGCCGAGCTGCTGGGCAATGACCCGGAGCAGGCGCGCGCGACCGCGGCACGGATCTGGGACCGCACACCGTCGAGCGAACCCTCGGTGCAGCAGGCGAATCAGCTCGGAATGGTGTTCGCCCGGCTCGACTGCGCACCGCGGTGGCGTCAGCGCCTCGGCGAGCTCACGCTGCCGGCGCTCGTCGTGCACGGCCGCGCGGACCCATTCTTCCCGGTCGGCAATGGCGAGGCGCTCGCCGGCGCGATCCCCGCCGCGCGGCTGCTCGTCCTCGACGACATGGGCACCGCCCTGCGGGACGCCGCGGCCGGCGAGGTCACCGCCGCAATGCTCGCCCTCTGACTCCGCCGCCGGACCGGCCCGCAGCGGCCGGCACCCTGCGACTCGCTGACCTGGACGCCGGCAACGGGCGGTTTCGCCGGTGGGCGATGCACCCTCAACCGTCGGACCGGCCGAGACGTAGAGGCCGACCGTGACCGGATCAGAGCCGAGATACCCAGGGGATCGCTATGCGTACGCCTGCATGCGCGGAGATGGGACGCGCCTGGGGGTCGTGCCTCGCGTGTGGCCGATGAGTTGGGGCCTGCCCGGCAGTCAATAGGGGGACAGCTGCGCACAATCGACTCGAAATGAAACCAGAGGACAGCGACGATGACCGGCAATGAGGCGGCCGGCGGAGCAAGAAGCTTCCGATTCGGTGTTGTTGCCCCGCTCAGAACTGATCTGCCGGCGTGGCGAGACCAGGTGCGCCGTATCGCCGACAGCGGTTTCTCGACACTCCTGATGCCCGACGTTCAGCAGTGGCAGCCAGCGCCCGGTCCCACGCTGGCTGTCGCGGCGACTCTCGCCGACCTGCGGGTGGGTACGTGGGTGTACACCTCTCCGCTGCGCACGCCCTAGAGTATGGCGTGGGAAGCGCACTCACTGTCGGTGCTTACTTAAGGTCGTTTCGAGATGGGCATCGGCACCGGGAGACCCGGGATCGAAGACGAACTGCGCCAGTTGGGCCTTCCGGTGGTGACACCAGGCGAGCGGTTGTCTCAGGTGCGTGACGCTGTCACGTCGCTAAGAGACCTCGACGGTCCGGACTTCCAGACACCGGTAGTGATGGCCGTGCGTGGTCCGAAGGCCCGGGCGCTGGCGGTCGACCTTGCGGATACAGTCACGTTGATGACGATGCCGGGTGACTCTCGGGCCGGGATCATGCGGATGGCGGCCGATTTCCGCGCTATCCGCAGCTGCCAGCCGTCAAGCGATGAGGCATCAGATCGGGGTAGCCTGCGCGGTCGGGTGCGGCGGCCGGCCGCATACGCTGCGCGCTCGTATAGGCGCGCTAGGATTTGTGTCCCGAAGGCGACGGGAGCGAGCATGACACGCTGGGCGAAAGGGGAGCAGGCCGTTCAATTCCTCGTTGACCGGAACCGTCTGGAGAGTTTTCAGGCAGAAGATCTCGCCACGCTGACGGAGGCCCTTATCGCACGGGCCGCGTTGCGGGTTGAGACCACTGCGACCGCGGCGCTAGCGGGTGGCGACGTGGACGGCGCCTTTGTCGCCGCTTACGACGCTTACCGGATGGCTGCGGAAGCACTCCTGGCTCGGCAGGCGCTGCGCGCAACAGGGGGCGACGGGTCGCATATGGCGGTTGAAGACGCCGTGTCGGCTCAGTTCAGGGAAGAAATACCGGCATTCGCGAAGCCGACGTTTGAGCGACTCCGGCGGGCCCGCCATTCCGCGCAATACTTTGATCCGTCCGCGCCGCCGCTCACGGCGTCCGATGCCGGGTGGGCCATCGAGAAAGCGAAGGAAGCCCTGTCGGGAGTGAAGGCGCTGCTGGCAGCGTCGCCGCCGGAGCAATTCAGTTAGTCATCTGCCAGAGAAAGCCTGAGCAGAGGCCGGCTTGCGATGGTGTCGTGGAAGGCGCCGGATCCTGACTCCAGCCAGGTGGAGTCACGGATTGTTGGCTGTACCGGCCTGGCCAGGCGCTCCTCAGCGGTGCTGAGGGCGGCGTAGAGCTGGTCTCGGTCCGGTTCGCCGAGGACAAGCACGTCGATGTCCCCAACCGGGCGCTGGCCGGCCTGCCCTTCGTGCCGGGCGGCCCAGGATCCGTAGATATATGCCGCGGTAATCCCGCTGACGTCGTGCAGGGCTTTGGCCAGGACGGCGGGGACGCCGAATGCCCTGGTCAGGATTTCGGCCAGGCCGTCGTAGTACGGGCTGGCGGTGTTGGCCCGGACAAGTCTCATGTTCCCGGCCTTGCGTGCCGTGACCAGACCCGCCTGCTCGGCGCGCTGGATTTCGCGGTAGACCGAAGGGTGGGGAGCGCCGGTCCGGGCCGCGATTTCTGTCAGGCTGAGTTCGAGATCGGGATCGCCGAGCAGGAGCGCGAGGATCTCGCCCTGCTGCTGGGAGCGCAGGATGGGCAAGAGCAATGGGGCGGGCTGTTTATCCACTATTTGAAGAGTACTCTTCAGTTTGCGGATAACTGACCCTGGGCGTGTCTGACTCTTGCTGCGGATAGCCGTGTCTGGGCTCCGGGCCGACCCGTGAGTCAAACCCGCCGCACGGCGGCCGAACGATGAAAACTTCCGGATGGCCCAGGCGACGTCCCGCGACAATCATGCAGGTCAGATGACCTACCAGACGACCCCCAGCGACGCCCCGCGACGGTCAAAATGCACCTATGGCATGCCCGCAGCGGCGCGGGCGCCGTCCGGGGCAACAGGACGCGGGGCCGTTCGCAGCGGATGTCGCCTCGTTCCGGCTGCACCTGGCGGCGGAGAACAAAGCGGCCCGGGACCATCAGGATCTATACCGGGGCGCCGCTGTGGTTTGCCACCGCCTACCTGCTCCGCGAGACGGAGAAGACCAGGTGGGAGCAGGTAGACGCGCAGGATGTCCAGCGGTGGACCGTACGGCTGCTGGGCAGCTACAGCGAGGCGTACGCACGCCAGCAATACCGGTCCCTGCGGCAGTTCTTCGGCTGGCTGGCCGCCGAGGACGAGGTTGCCGATCCCACGGCCGGGCTGCGCGCGCCCTCGGTGCGGGAGAAGCCAGTACCGTTTTTCACCAGCGTTGAGCTTTCGAAACTGGAGCAGGCGTGCCGGGGCAGCACGTTCGCACAGCGGCGTGGCGCGGCGATCCTCGCGGTGTTCCGGGCCACGTGCTGACCTCCTTCCGCGCGCATCCTCTCATGCACACGACCGGGTTCCTGCTGGCGTCTATCCCGGTCGTCGTCCTGATGCCCGCACGCCCGATCGACCCGGTGCTCATCACGGCCTACGTCTGCGTCGGCACCCTGCAGCACGCCAACCTCCGCTGGACCTTCGGCCCGCTCGGCCGCGTCCTGGTGAGCCCCGCGTACCACCGGCTGCACCACGCGACCGACATCCACGACGCGAACCTCGGCGTCGTGCTGACGATCTGGGACGTCCTGGCCGGCCGGGCCAGGTTCCCCTCTCGCGCCAGCCGCGTCGGCCGCACCGGCCTGGACGGTCGCCCGGTCCCCGTCGAACAGGACGACCCGGCAGCGCGGCCCCTGCGGCTCATGGCCCGCCAGCTCATCGAGCCCTTCAAGGCCCAGCGCTGACCTTGACATAGTGGGAGGGTGCAGGATCGCTATGCAGGTGATTTGGGTGACCACGTGAAGGTGGCTCGCGCCGCCGGAGCGGTCGGCATCACTGCGGCTCGGGGTGGTGTGGTACCGGACCGCAAGACGAGACGCATAACGCCGACGGCAAGCACATCGCCTACCTGAGATCCGACCACGGGTCATCGGCCTGTTTCCGTGCCGATCCGCCTGCCATGCTCAAGATCGCTGGCCTGCTGTCCCGCCGACCTCATCTGCATGCCGCTGCGATTGCATCATGGTGGCGGCGATTGCCACGATCTGCTCGGGAAGCTGTGCCAGGCGGCTAGGCGGCCAGGCGACGGCGCAGGCTGACAGCGGCTATGGCCAGGCCGGCCACCGCGATTACCGGGCCGGCCACCGCCCAGAAGGTGTCGCCGGACATGGCGCTTCCGCCGATGACGCCAACGCCCTGGAGCGTGAAGATGACCCCTGCCAGCGTGATGAGAACTCCTACGCCGGCGAGGATGATCGTCTTCATGATGGCTGCCTCTTTCCTGGCCCGCTGGATGTGGCCCTGTGTATGCCGTCATCCTTGAGACGGCCTGGGTTTCCCGGAGCCACCCCGGCGCTCAGTACGTGGCGGGCGGGAGGGCTACCGTGACAGATGAACCGAGGCTATCTTTCAGGGTGATGTCGCACGAGTTCTCGGCGCCGCACGGGTCGTTGATATGGGCGCTTAGCGCCAGGAGGCCGTCATTCCAGGTGCTGGTGTTCGCCTGGGCCGGGATGAGCAGCTTGCCGGTCGAGGTCAGGACCACCGAGTACAGTGCGCTGACGTTGACGTCGAACCCGTCGACGTACAGCCGGAACTGGTGCCCGTTGTAGCTAACTCCCGTTACCACGGGCCGGTCTGAGCTGCCGGTGCCGATGGTGATGGTGAGCTGCTGGGTTCCTGCGTGCCCGCCGCCGATGTCTTGGGTCGGGGTGAACTGGACGGTGCAGGGATACGTCCCGGCCCGGGTGGGCGTGCCGGTAACTGTCCATTCCGTATCCGGCAGCGACAGCTGCAGGCCCGGTGGCAGGGAACCGCTGATGATCGCCATCTGAGGTGGGTGTACTTCCACGTACTGCGCGAACTCGCCCAGCACGGCGGGCACGCAGACATCCTGAGGGAGCAGATCCTCAACGGGTAGCGCCCGGGTGTCAGCTCATGCCGCTGGTCGCGCAATCTATGGCGTTCGGGTTCTCATGGGTTCGGGCAAAGCGCCGGCAATCTGGTGCGCGATCTCAGCAGGGGTCCGGCAACTGGTGTCCACGGCAAGCTCGGCTGCCCGGATCATCCAGGCACGTGATGACCCGGTAGGCGGCGAGATGATCCAGGCGCCAGGCCTGTGCTTCAGCGGAGCCCCGTATGCGCTCGCGTAGTACTTCTTCGGCGGCGTCAAGCACGACATGGAAGACATCCAGCCCGGCGTCGCGCAAGCCGGCGAATATCTGCTCCAGGTAGGCGCGGACCAGGATCGTCTGCGGAGCGATGAGGTGCTGGCCGGTGAAGGTAGCGTGAGGCATGTCACGCCCATCGGCCATCCGAGGCATGAGCAGGTGCTGTCATTGCTTACCGAGCCGACTGGTTCCGGGCGTCACCGCCAGATTTCGGCGAGCAGCTCCGCGAGGGCTCGGCCTTGGTCGTAGCCTCCTCGCGCGGCCTGCAGACGCGTTGACGGATCCGACGCATTGGCGTCGAACACGTCACCCGCGCCGCCATCCGGAAAGACGGTCTCGACCCTGCTGCCCTCTGCGCGCAGTTCGTCGACTTGGGTTGCGAGATCCATGCCCCACTCCAGCGGCATCCGCGACCTGCCGCCGAACGGTGACAGCACCAGCACCCGCCCGTATCCAGCCGCCAGGTCGGCGTTCTCACTGCGTCGATAGCCGCCGTTGATGTATCGGTTCTCGCCGATGCGGTAGGGAGGGAAGGGACCGAAGCCGTTGCTGGTGCTGGCGGCGACGGCGTCCACCAGATCGATTCCGCTGTAGCGGTCGAACACGACTGGTTCCCCGGTATGCGCATCGACAGCCGCGATAAGCACAGGCTGTTGCGGCCAGTGCTGGCTGGGAAGCCGAGCCGCGACGATGTCGCGCCAGCGCGTCTGGCTAGAGCCGTCGGAAGCATCCATTTCGAGCGCCGCGGCGCCCATCCTGCGGCGCATGTCGGACGCATCCTCAGCAGAACCGATGATTCCGTTCGACCACTCCATGTAGTTCGGCCCCGAGAAATTCGGAGCGCGTCCCCTGTCCGATCCGGCGTCGCCAGCCTGTGGCTGAGGCACCTCGGCGAGGATGGCAGCATACAGTTCGGCCGGCCGTGTCCCGCTGGTGATCTGGGCAGCCACCGTTGATCCCGCCGACGTCCCGATGATGAGATCGGCCTCGGTTACATCAACCCCGGCATCGGACAGGCCGGCGATGAGACCGAGCTCCCACGCGTTGCCTGCCGCTCCGCCGCCGGCGAGAACCAAGGCTCGCTTGTTTGAGTTGCCCGCCTGTCTTGTGGCGTCGACCTGCTGGCCGGGCATCGGCCAATTCCCGTGCCGTGGCGTCCGCGTCACCGCGATGCCATCGGAAGTGGTCGTCGAGCTGATGCGCGGAGTCGAAGAAGGTGTTGTGTTCATGGGAGTCGCCTTTCGCGGATTGCCTGTCGGGCGCTCCCAATTGCGACTACCTCAGTCGCGCGATCGTGCCCTGCAGGGGAGCACCCATTACGGATACTGCGTACATGGGTCTCACCTCCTGCCGATGGATCACGATCACGGGAATGATCGCACACCCGCGACGAGGTGCGCAATCGGCATCAAGCCGGTTACCGTGTCGCTGTCGAACGCTACACCCTCATCTGTGATGGGCCCTTTTGATGGCGAGAACGAATTCCTCGGGCGTCACACGCCCGATAGCCTCGCGCTGGTTCAGGTCCCGCAAGCGAACGCTCGCTCATGCCGCTGGTCGCGCAGTCTATGGTGTTCGGGTTCTCACGGGCTCGGGCAGAGCGCTGGCGATCTGGTACGCGATCTCAGCTGGGGTCCGGCAGCTGGTGTCCATGGTAAGGTCGGCTGCCCGGATCATCCATGCGCGTGATGTCCGGTACTCGGCGAGATGATCCAGGCGCCAGGCCTGTGCTTCAGCGGAGCTCTGGATGCGCTGCTGTAGTACGTCTTCGGCGGCGTCGAGCACGACATGGAAGACATCCAGTCCGGCGTCGCGCAAGCCGGCAAATATCTGCTCCAGATAAGCGCGGACCAGGATCGTCTGGGGAGTGATGAGGTGCTGGCCGGTGAAGCGAGCCAGCTCTGTGGCGGTCGCCACCACCAGAGGACGCCACGGCGGCCAATGCTGGAAATCAGACACCGGCTGATCGGCCAGATTCGGCTGAAGTATGTATCCCACCGTCTCCGGGTCGAACACACGGCTAGACGGGACCAGGGAATGCAATTCGCCGGCGGTGCAGGTCTTACCGCAGCCAAAGGTCCCGTTCAGCCAGATGATCACGTAAGCATGCTATGAGCGCATGCACTCACATACCGCGATGAAAGGCGTCCTGCCCGGCGGCTCGTTCGGTGATAGATGGAGGCGTGACACCGCCAGGCCCCGGCTTGCGGTAGGCCGCTGCTCTCCAGGGCCACCAGGCGGCACAATGGCTGGATGGATGACGGTGACACCGAACCCGGGCTGCTGGTGCAAGTCAGGGACGTCCAGCACGGGTCGGCGGACTTCGAGCAGGTCCTCGCCCTGGCGGCGCGGGTACTGGCCCAGGACCGTCACTTGCTCTCCAGCGTCCCGGGCGTGCAGGAATCCCGCGTGCTCGGCGCCTTTGACGGCATCCGGTGCGCCGGATTCCTGCGCTACCTGATCCAGGTAGTTGGCGCCGAGGCGGGCAGGCCCGCGGTAATACACCACGGCGAGCCGCTGAAAGAAGGCTACGTCGAAGCCTTCGGAGTCGATCCGCGGCTACGCCGCCGCGGCATCGGAACCGCGCTCCAACAGCACGCAGCGCGGCAGTGCCAGATCGCTGGCTGCTACCAGATGCGATCCCGGAGCCCGGTGACAAGCACCGAGAATTACGCCCTGAAGATCGCCGCCGGATACGTCCTGCACCCCAGCAACGAAAATGACTCCTACTACTTCCTCCTACGTCTGTAATCAGCGTGAAAGGTCATCTGCAGCCTAGTTTAGGCATTCCGACGCTTCCAAAGAACGTCCTCATCTGCCGCGTTGAGGCACGTCGAGACCATCGCGGCTATGGCGGACGGGCCCTGCTACGAGGACCGAATCTAGCCTTCAAGCCACGAGGCAGGCATCGCGGATGCTCGCTGCGGTTACGCGTGAACCCTGACGCCGATCACATTACGTGATCATGTCACCGTGGCAGCCCCGCGCGTAACGCCGTTGGATCCGGCTAGCGTGTGGCAGCAATCCGGCTATTGGCGCACAGATCTGCGTCTGGTACGGACCGCTGACTGTCACGCCAGGATGCTCGGCTGGTCGATCATCCAGAGCCAGGTGCCGTCGGGCTGACGGCGGGCAACTTCCACCGTGGCATTGCCCGCGCGCGTGGTCGAGGTGATCGCGATGTCGCCATTGCGGATCGCCCCGGTGAAGCGGGGCGGGCTGGCCAGCAGTTCCGCGTATACCTGGCGGATGGCCTCCGTGCCGATGGCCAGGTGGCCGGGCGGGAAGGCCAGCACCGCACCTGGCTCGTAGAGGGCGACGACGCCGTCAACATCCCCGGCACTGGCCCGCTCCAGGAAGATCCGGTCCAGGTCCTCCGGCTGCAGAGCCCTCCTTGCAGTCTCCGTGTCCGGCATGCCATCGCTCTCCTCCGCTGTCGCGGTGCCCCCCAGCTTGTCTTCCTCGCCATGACACCGTGCTCGGTGCCGCTGCCAGCCTAACGCGAAGCCGGCAGTCGCTGCAGGTGGCGACGCGGAAGCGTCGCCTGGCCATACCGTGCTGGGCCGGAGCTGTACCGTGCTTTACTTGAGTCAAGGCTGACTTGTGTCAGGTGGCAGGGAGATGATCGCGATGAGCGGCCAGCCCAGGACTGTGCACGTGCCGTACACCCTCGAGCAGGACGAGGACGGGATCTGGTGCGCAGCTGCTCAGTTTCGGCAGGGCGTGGGTGCCGTGGGCGACGGCGAGACGCCCGAGGCGGCGCTCGATGATCTCCGGGAGGCGCTGCAGGCGTTGATTGCCGAGGTCGGGGCGCCAGATGAGCTGACGCTCACGCTTAACGTTGCCTGATGCCCGCGACGATCCCGGCGGTGCCGGGCGCAAGAGTAGTCGCTGCCCTTAAACGGGCGGGTTCGAAGGGGTGCGTCTTTCTGAGATGTGTGACATTTCCGGGTGTGCCGGTCATGCGGTGAGTCCGAGGCCGGGGATGCTGGCGGGGTCGTAGCGGGTGAGGTGGATATCCTCGCGGTAGCGTTGCTTGTAGTAGGTCATGTAGTCGTCGAGGTCGCCGTTGACGACGACGGCGCGGAGCTTGAGGATGACGTCGGCTCCGTCGGGGGACCATCTGGCCCCGGTGATCCCGAATCTGTCTTCGATGACGAAGCGGCAGGCGCCCTCGATAAAAGACCAGGCGGCCTTCCAGCAGTATTCGATGACGTGGATGAAGTCGATGATGATCGTGACGGTGACGCCGCGGCGGGCGGCCTCGGCGGTGACGGCCTCGATCTGGGTGTTGTTCCCGTCGATGAGGACCACCCATTCCCGCTGGTGACCGGGGTCGCGGCGCTCGGCCTCATCGAAGGCGGCGGCGATGACGGCGGGGATGTCGTCGGTGACCGAGGCGGTCAGCCACTTGCCCCGCGCCTGCGGTTCCCGCGGCTTTCCCCTGCCCTTCGGCTTGCCGGCCTGCGCTGTCTTCTTCCGCCGTTTCTGCGCCGGCGTGCTGATGACATCCTCCGGCGTGCGCGGGACCGGGACCGCGTCATAGACGCAGGCCAGCTCGGCCATCCGCTTGCGGCCGTTCTTCTCCCCGGGCGACAGCCGGGTCGCGAGCTTGCCCTGCGCCGATGCCGCGGCCTTCGCGGTCGCCGGGCGCAGCGCCTGCGGCAGCATCACGATGCCCTTCCCGTCGAAGGTCAGGATCAGCGGGCACCCGTCTGGCGCCGGCGCTATCACCCGCTGCAGGTAAAACGCCTCCACGTGTGCGGCCGCGCGGCGTGCCAGCTCTTCCAGCTGGCGTTTCCCGATCCGCACGCCGGTCGCGCGGGTGACTGCGGCACCTGCCGCCTCCACCGAGCCGCGCGCCGCCTCGATGGCGGCGAGCTTCCGGAGCCCGTGGGAGTGCTTCTCCTCCGGCAGGTTCAGCGCGCCGTCCAGCGGGCACACGTTGGGCCTGCCCGGCGACCGGTAGGCGATCCGCGACACCGTGACCTGCCCGAACCTCGTCATCAGCGGCCGTTCGCGGCCTTTCTCGGCGCGCGTGCGCGGCACCCCGTCCTCCCCGGCCACGTCATGCCGGCGTTCCTCGCGGGCAGCCGTCAGGTCCAGCCGGTCCTGGAACAGCCGCCGCAGCAGCCCCCGGCCGCGCACGTCCAGCTGTTCCTCCAGCTCACCGTGCTGCAGCCCCGCCGCCTCCTCCGATGCGGCCCAGTCCGCGATCCCGCGGAAGCACTCCCATGACTCCGCGAACGCCCCGTCCCCGGCAGGCACGTACTCTTGCATCGGGCTCCTTCTTTTGCGATCCGGTCGTCAGATAACCGGGACCGTAACGAGAAGGAGCCCTTTACGCACGCACCGACACGAGCAAACCAGACACGGCGGCAACGACCACCCTAAAACTCTTCACACGCCATCACCCCAGAAGAGCCGCACCCGAAGTTGATACCGCCTTCTTCTCTGATCCTGACGATGCCAAATCGGATCTTGTTGACGTGATGATTGGCGAGCTCTCAAATTTCCACAATGAATTCGGTTACTACCCTCAGGGCGCCAGCGTCAATACGGGTGTCTTTCCGGCGGCCTGGGAGGATCGTCTCATCACCTATGAGACGCCGAGCACCGCGCCGGGAAGGGGATTGTGCCTAGAGCCACACGACTGTGTCTTGGCTAAGCTCGTCAGGTTCGAGGAGAAGGACCGAGACTTCGCCGCCGCGCTTGTCAGGGCGGGTCTGATCGACATCGACATTCTGAACGATCGCGTAGAAACACTCCCCGCTCCTCCCGCCTTCATCGAACGCATCCGAAACTGGATAGACGCTATGAGGGCAAGTCGACTCTGAAGGGATCAGAACCTTAGGCTGCAGAGATTAGGGCCGAACAGACCCGCTGCAAGCTATGAGACCTCCAGTCCGGCGGCCGGGCTGACACCTCCCAGCGTCAGCCCGGTCGGCGAAGCTAGATGCGACTTCTGTTTCCGGCAGCTGTACCTCTTACAGTGTCCGCCCCGCAAACCTCAAGCGCCACAGCCACGAAGCCGCAGGACAACTGGATCGCACCGGTGGGTCCGAGGCGAGCCTGGCATTGCCTTCAGCGGCATCGCGCTACTGGCGACCGGCGATGCGGCTGCGCTCGCCGGGGGCCAGCGAGCGCACGACCATGAAGGTGACGCCGTCCGGAGTGCCGGGCCGGTGGGAACTGCCCGACTCCCCGCGGATGACGGTACCCGGCCCGGAACTACGGTACTGGTCGGTGAAGGTGCCCGTCAGCACGTAGACGATCTCCTCCCCACCGTGCTCGTCGAGTCCGGGCAGTTCAAACCCCGCGTCCCACTGGACAATCGCCACGTACAGCTCCTCGTCCAGGCGCAGGATCCTGCGGCGGCTAGCCGGTGTCTGCGTCTCCCACTCGATGTCACCCTCGGCGAGGTAACTCATCCCGGGGGTGGGCCGCGGGTCCAGCGTCGTCATCGCAACCACTCCTTCGCGCGTCCGCCGCTTGTGTGGGAAGACGCTATTCGATTACACCGGAAGCTGGGGCCGGGCGGCGTCTCTGAACGTACTTTCATGCCGCGTGGAGCGCGTGCGGCGCAAGCTAAGGGCAAGATCATTCCGGCGGGGCTGGCAGCATAGAGGCAAATGAGGTCGTCGCCTTCCCGCCGCTTCCCTGTGACCGTTACCCAGCTGCCGGTGACCCGCTACCAGATCTGCCACCGCACCGTCGCATACCGGCCCGGTAACCTCAGCGAGATCCTGACCGAGCACTACCGGCGAGCCCATCCCGAAGCGCTCGGCCTTCCTTCCCAAGCAGCCTCTGTAGGCACCCCGCAGACACCGTCGCCGGCGTCGATCGCCCGGGACGACCTTGCGCGAGCCGGGCGGGATAACGCCCTGCTGCCGGTCGGACTTCGTGCGCGTTGCTGGCGTCCCGGGTACCGGTCAGGCAGTCACCTGGGGTGCATAGGGACTACCTTCCGCTAGGAGGGGGGCGCGGCACCGCCCCGGCCGCGGTCGTCCTTGTCCCTCCGGCGGATCGGGCGTAGCGTCCTGACGAAGGAGGTGTCCTCGTTTATCTGCGTGTAAACGAGGACACGGATTCTCCCGGCTGCTCTGGACCTCGGTGCCGCCTAGCGCACAGCCAACCCGAGGTGGCACATGGTAGCGCCGGCGGGGGTGTACTTCCTGACCAGCCGCAGTCAGTGGAACGACTACGTGCTGCCCGTCTACGCGCTGTCTGGCGCGGCCGGGCTGCTCGGGGTCGTCTGCGACCTGCTCGAGATCGCCGATCTCGCCCCCGCCTCCGGCGCCGGGATCGCGTTCCTGGTCCCCGGCGGCCTCTTCGAGCTCGCGTTCCCGCTCCTGTTGATTGTCCGGAGCTCCTCTGGCCGGAGCGATGCCCGCCTCGTGCCCGTCAGCGTGGGCGGGGCGGGTTAGCCGTGACGACCCGGAGATCACGCACGTCGGCGCAGGTCACGGCATCGGCAGGTCAGGACCACACAGTTAGTCCCGCGAGTACTGGGTCCAACCGTCTTGAGGAGAGCGTAATGCCTGACGTTTCCGGGCCCAGGGGTAGCACCTCTGCCGCCCGCCCATATCTGCCTGCGACGGCTGGGCTGGACGGATTGAAGGACCGGACCGCGGCCGAGGCTGCGCTGGAGCCCTCCTCGCCCGCGGCGCACCGGGTCGGATGGGGTTTTATCTCGCTGTACACGTTAGCGTATATGAGCACCAACCTGCTGTTCCTCGCGCCTGTGCTGGTCACCTTGGCCTTGAAGGTGGACTCGCTGGTCGGGATCGAACGGGCACCGGCCAGCTTGGCGCTTGTCGCCGGGATCGGCGCCCTGGTGGCCATGGTCGGTAATCCGTTCTTCGGCCGGATGAGCGACCGCACCGCGTCGCCGCTGGGCATGCGGCGGCCATGGATGGTCACCGGCCTGGCGGGCGGTTCCCTCGGCATCGGAATTGTCGCGCTGGCCCCCAGCATCCCGGTCGTCCTTCTCGGATGGTGCATCACCCAGCTGTTCTTTAACGCGCTGCTCGCCGCGATGGTGGCGGTGGTGCCAGACCAGATCCCGTCCGTCCAGCGCGGCCAGGTTTCGGGTGTGCTGGGTGTCTGCCTGCCGGTCGGGTCGGTGTGCGGCGCGTTTGTGGTCAAACTGTTCGCCGGCAGCCTGCTCGCCATGTTCTTGGCCCCGTGCGCGATCGGCGGATTTTTCGTCCTGCTTTTCGCGGTCACCCTGAACGATCGCCGGCTGGCCAAGGCGGATAAGCCGAAATGGTCGCTGCGGGAATTCGCCGGCACGTTCTACGTCAACCCGCGGAAGAACCCGGACTTCTCCTGGGCTTTCGCCAGCCGCTTCATGTTCGTCCTGGCTTACGCGTTCCTGGTTACCTACCAGGCCTACTACCTGCTGGACAAGATCGGCACCGCCAGGGCCGATGTGCCGCAGCAGATATTCCTGGGCACACTCGCCCAGTCCGTAGTCCTCATCGCCGCTTCCCTCATCGGCGGGAAACTCTCGGACCGGACGGGCCGGCGGAAGATCTTCGTCCTGGCCGCGTCGATCGTGTACGGCCTGGCGTTGTTCGTGATCGCCATCGCCAGCAACTTCAGCGGTTTCCTGGTCGGCATGGCCATCAGCGGCCTCGGCTTCGGCGTCTACGCGGCCGTCGACCTCGCGCTCGTAGTGGACGTGCTGCCCGACAAGCGCAACGCCGCCAAGGATCTCGGTGTGTTCAACATCGCCGGCGCTCTTCCCTTTTCCATCGCGCCGGCGATCGCGCCGGCCATCCTGGTGATCGGCAGCGGCAGCTACGGGG
>Ga0224557_1001010_pt1 | contig 28366 bp, 22 predicted proteins | sample 714S31014metaG_FD_180677 | JGI IMG/M metagenome (GOLD analysis project Ga0224557, IMG submission 180677) | Peat soil microbial communities from Stordalen Mire, Sweden - 717 S3 10-14 | ecosystem: Environmental > Terrestrial > Soil > Wetlands > Peat | place: Sweden: Norrbotten County, Stordalen... | reverse complement strand
GCTGGAACGAGCCGGCGCCATCCAGACCGCCGCCCGCGCCTCGGTGCTGGGCGCGTTCACCGCCGGGCGCGGCTACACCGAAGACGCCGACTACAGCCCCCGGTCCTGGCTCATCCACAAAACCCGCGTCACCAAAGGCGCCGCGACCGGGCACACCGCCTGGGTCCGCCGGGCCCGCGCCCACCCCCGGGTGCTGGCCGCGCTGGCCGCCGGCCAGATGACCGAGTCCTACGCCCGCACCCTGTGCGGCTGGACCGACCGGATCCCCGAGGACTCCCGCGACACCGCCGATGCGATCCTGACCGCCGCGGCCTGCCGCGGGATGGACCTGCGGGACCTGGCCATGCTGGCCGCCGAGATCGCCTCCCGCGCCTGCCCTCCCGATGACCAAGACCCGGGCCGGGCGTTCGAGGACCGCGCGGTCCGGCTGGAGACCACCTTCCAAGGCGCCGGGCTCTTGTCCGGTGACCTCACCCCCGAGTGCGCCGCGCTGGTCGGCACCGTGCTGGATGCCCTGTCCGCTCCCCGCGGCGCGGAGGATGACCGCAGTCACGCCCATCGGTACCACGATGCGCTGGCCGAGGCGATGCACCGGCTGGTCAGCGCCGGGCTGCTGCCCGAGCGGGCCGGGCAGCCCGCCAAGGTGTGGGCGCACATCTCCCTGGCCGACCTGATGGTCCTGGACGCTGACTCCAAGCTGCAAGATGAGTGGACCGAGGGGGTCCGGGCCCGGTGGGCCGGGCACCGCGCCGCCGCGTCGGTGGCCGGCGGGGACGGCGCCGCCTGGCTGGACGGCGACGCCGCCGAGGGGTTCGCGTGCGACGCGTCGATCACCCCGGTGGTGACCGGCGAGATCAGCTACGCGGTCCTGGATGACCTGGTCCGGCTCTGCATCCAGCTCGCCCGCCACGGCACCGCCACCCCAGCCGGCCCCGACGGCCCCGACGGCCCGGCCCCGGGCACCCCGGCCGGGCCCAGCCGCGAGGCCCTCGAGCACGCCATCATCGGCCAGGCGGTCGCGCTGGTGTCGGGTCCGGGCGGGCTGGCGTCGGTCTTGCGGCGGGAGCAGCTCGGCGCGCGGCTGGCCGGCCCGAGCCTGCCCCTGGATGTCGGATACTCCGATGATGTCCCGGCCGCGATCCGCAACGCGGTCAAGGCCAGGGACAAGTTCTGCCAGTGGGCCGGCGGCTGCCACCAGCCGGCGGCGGCGTGTGAGGTCCACCACCTGCGGCACAAAGGCCACGGCGGCGTGACCAGCCTAGATAACTGCCTGTTGCTATGTTTCTTCCATCACCAGGTGATGATCCACCGGATGGGCTGGACCCTGGTCCGCCACCCCGACGGCACCACCACCGCCTGGAACCGGGACCACAGCAAAGTCCTGCGCAGCCACAGCCCTCCCGCCCCCGCCGGGTAACACCCCCGGGCGACTTCGATGACGGGTGCCGTGCGATCGGGCTGGAAGACTCATCGATGGCGCTGCCCAGGCCGGCGTAATCTGCCTCGGGACATGCTGCGGCGCTCGTCTTTGCGCCCGGTCATCGCGAGAAGCCATTGATCAGCCCGCACCCGAAATGATCTTGGGTACCGGCAAACCTGACGCGCACTCCGGCGGGGCGGCTAGGGCAGCGTCACGGTGACGGGCTTGGCCCGCGCCGGTACCAGGACGGTGGCGGCGGTCCCGGACTCGCGCACCAGCGAGGTGAAGTGGCCAGGGTCGCCGGTGTTGCTGGCGATCGCATCGTAGTGCATCGGGATGACGTAACTCGGATCGACCTGGGAACACAGCCAGGCAGCCTCGGTCTCGTTCATGTTGCCGACGATGCCGTTGGTTTCGCGCATGTGATCGCGGCCGTTGATGGGGATCATCAGCACGTCGGGAGCCAGGGCGGATATGGCGGCGGGCAGCTCGGGGTAGATCAGGCCATCCCCGGCATGGAAAAACCGGACGCCGCCGACCTCCACCGCGTAGCCGAGAAACCGGACCTGCCCGCCGTCCGGCGCGAACTCGTACACGACCGGCTTGTCACCGCCCAGGCCGTGCAGCGCGGGCACCGGATGCACGGTCACGTCGCCGTCCGTCAGCTCCTCCCCCGGCACCGCGCCCACCAGGCGTTCGGCGGCCAGGCCACCGCTGACCGCCAGTTCGATCACCGGCGCGGGCAGCACGATCCGGGCGCTGGCGTTGACCGCGCAGAACTTCCGCAGGAACGGCAGGTCCATGTGGTCCACGTGCTCGTGCGTGCAGAGCACCAGCGTGATGTCGGCAAAGTCGGCCGCGGCGGCGGGCGGCGGGTAGCGACGGTCGGCCCGGTCGGTCAGGAACGGGTCGACCAGCACGCGGGAATCACCCGCCGCGAGGCGAAAACCCGCCTGGCCGTACCAGGTGACGGACACGTGATGGCCCAGCCGTTCGGCAAAATGGTCTGTCATCTGCTGATGTTAGCGGTCGTCGCTGAGGATGACGGGCTCGGGCAGGGTACCCGCGTTGTGCTCGAGCAGCCGCCACCGGCCGTACCGCAGCCCCAGCACCGACCACGAGCAGTTGGACAGCGGGCCGAGCGCGCCGAAGGTCTCCTCGGGCATGCCGAGCAGCCGGGACATGCCGAGCCGCAGCGCGGCGCCGTGGCTGACCACCACGGCTAGGCCGCCCCCCTGGGTGTCGTCGCCGACCGCGGTGGCGATGCGGGCCAGCGCGGCCGCCACCCGGTCGGCGACCACGACCGTCGGCTCGCCGTCGGGCGGCGTCCAGCTCGTGTGCTCGGCGGGGTAGCGCTCGCGGATTTCCGCGTCGGTCAGGCCCTCCCAGGCGCCGCCGTGCCGCTCACGCAGGTCCTTGTCGAGAACCACGTTCAGCCCGGTCAGCCGGGCCAGCGGGGCGGCGGTGCTGGTCGCCCGGGTCAGGTCCGAGGAGATGATCGCGTCGGGCTGCAGACCTGCCAGCAGCCGGGCCGCCCGCTCGGCTTGCGCCTGTCCGGTCGGATCAAGCGGGATGTCGCTCTGCCCCTGGAACCGGCGCTCGGCGTTCCAGGCCGTCTGGCCGTGCCGCCACAAGACCAGCCGCACCTGGTCGCTCAGCGGGTCCTCCCCGGGTTCACTACCAGTTCAGGCAGCGGGATCTGCGGGCAGTCCTTCCAGATCCGCTCGAGCGAGTAAAAGCTGCGTTGCTCTGAGTGCTGCACATGGATCACCACCTCGAGGTAGTCGAGCAGGACCCAGCGGCCCTCCCGCTCGCCCTCGCGGCGGACCAGTCCGGCGCCCGCCTGGCGCATCCGCAGCTCGATTTCGTCGACGATGGACCGGACCTGCCGGTCGTTAGACGCCGAGCACAGCACGAACGCGTCGGTGATGACGAGCTGATCGCTCACGTCGTAGGCGATGATGCCGTCGGCCAGCTTGTCCGCCGCGGCCAGCGCGGCGGTTTCCACGAGCTCGACGGCCCTCGGTGTGGCTGTCACGAGTGCTTTCCGGCCTCCTTAGGTAGGCTCGTTGTCTGTCTACCCTCTCACGCGAGGGCTCTTCTTACTCTCTCACCCGGCGGTGTCATTTTCCTTCGCGTACAGGCCTCGCTTGGCGATGTACTGCACCACGCCGTCCGGGACCAGGTACCAGACGGGCTCGTCCGCCTCGACCCTGGCCCGGCACTCGGTGGAGGAGATGGCCAGGGCCGGGATCTCCACCAGGCTCACTTTTCCGTCCGGCAGGCCGACCCCGGACAGCCGGTGACCCGGTCTGGTGCAGCCTACGAAATGCGCCAGGGTGAACAGTTCGTCAACGTCGTGCCAGGTGAGCATCTTAGCCAGCGCGTCCGCGCCGGTGATGAAGAAAAGCTGGTCCTGCGGCCCGGCGGCGGCCCGCAGGTCGCGCAGCGTGTCGATGGTGTAGGTGGGCCCGGGCCGGTCGATGTCGACCCGGCTGACGCTGAACCTGGGGTTCGACGCGGTCGCGACCACCGTCATCAGGTAGCGGTCCTCGGCGGGCGAGACGGCACGGAACTCCTTCTGGTACGGCTGGCCGGTCGGCACGAAGATGACCTCATCCAGCGCGAAGTTATGCGCGACCTCGCTGGCGGCGACCAGGTGACCATGATGAATGGGATCGAAGGTTCCGCCCATCACGCCGATCCGTCGCATGTTTCCTGCCCCCTTCGTGCCTCGTATGGTACCGGCCCAACTGGCCGGCACTCGGGTTATGATTCGAGATATGACTTCAGTGCCAGATCGCGCCCGAGTCCGGCTCACCGGCATCTCGTCCCGCGCATACGAGCATCCCGCCGACCGTTCGGCGCTGGTGGCGCTGCGTAAGCTCACCGGCTTCGACACCCTGCTTAAGCTGCTCAACGGCCTGTTCAACGAGCGGGCCATGCGGCTTAATTTCCTCGCCAGCGGAGTTAAGGTCTCCGAGCGGCAATTCCCGCATATCCACGAGATGCTGCGCGACGGCGCCTACGTCCTGGACATGGACAAGGTACCCGAGCTGTTCATCACGCAGACTCCGCTGGTGAACGCGATGGCGCTCGGCACCAACACCCCCTTCATCGTGCTCAACTCTGGCCTGGTCGACCTGCTCGACGCCGAGGAGCTCCGGGCGGTCATCGGGCACGAACTCGGGCACGTGCTGTCCGGGCACTCGGTGTACCGGACCATGCTGTACAACCTGATCATGCTGGCCCAGCGGATCGCCTGGATGCCGATCGGTTACCTCGGACTCCGGGCCATCATCTGGGGCCTGGAGGAGTGGTATCGCAAGTCCGAGCTGTCCTGCGACCGGGCCGGGCTGCTGGCCGGCCAGGACGTCGAAGCGTCCCGGCGGGTGCTGATGAAGCTGGCCGGCGGATCGCGGCTGGCGGAAATGAACGCAGACGCCTTCCACGACCAGGCGCGTGAATACGACGCGGCGCCCGATCTGCGGGACAGCATCCTCAAGCTGCTCCAGCTCCAGGGCAACACGCACCCGTTCGCCGTAGTCAGGTTCGCCGCGCTCGACCAGTGGGTGTCCAGCGGCGAATACGACCGCATCCTGGCCGGCGACTACCCGCGCCGGGACACCGACCGCAGCGCGTCGGTGGGCGAGGAAGTGCGCAGCGCCGCCAAGGCCTACCAGGAGTCCTGGAACCGCTCGGAGGACCCGCTGATCGGCATGGTCCGCGGCGCGGCCGGGAACATGGCCAACGTCGCCGGAGGGCTGTTCGACCGGTTCTCCAACCGCGGCGGTGGCGGCAGCAGCGACAGCAGCGACGACAACTAGAGGATGACGAGGTCGTCGCGGTGCACGACTTCGCGTTCGTACTCCGGGCCTAGCTTGCTCGCCAGCCACCGGGTGGACCGGCCCATCAGGCCGGGAATCTCGGTCGCGTCGTAGTTCACTAGGCCGCGCGCGACGATAGTGCCGTGCTCGTCGCTGAGGTTGACCGGGTCACCGGCGTCGAAGGTTCCCTCGACGCCGGTGATGCCGGCTGGCAGCAGGCTAGCCCGGCGTTTGACCACCGCCTCGACCGCACCGGTGTCGATGCTGAGGTTGCCGCGGGCCACCGCTGCGTGCTTGAGCCAGAGCAGCCTGGCGGCGGGCCTGCGGCCGTGGGCCGCGAAGTAGGTGCCGACCGCGTCGCCGGCCAGCGCGGCGGGCGCGCTCGCCGTGTCGGTGACCACGGTCGGGATGCCGGCCGCGGAAGCAATCATCGCGGCCTCTACCTTGGTCGCCATACCGCCGATGCCCGGGGCCTGGCCGTTCTGGCTGCCCTGGCCGTTTTGGCTACCCTGGCCGGCCTTGACGCCCCGGCCCAGCCTGATGCCGTCCAGGTCGGCCTGGTCGCGTACCTCGGTGATCCGCCGCGCCGCGCCGCGGCGCGGATCCCCGTCGTACAGGCCGTCGACATCGGAGAGCAGAATCAGCGCTGAGGCACGCGTGACGTGCGCGACCAGAGCGGCGAGGCGGTCGTTATCGCCGAACCTGATCTCGTCGGTGGCCACCGTGTCGTTCTCGTTGACCACGGGCAGCACGCCGAGCTCGAGCAGCCGGTCCAAGGTGCGCTGCGCATTGCGGTAATGCGTGCGGCGCATCAGGTCATCGGCGGACAGCAGCACCTGGCCAGTCCGGATGCCATGCCGGGCGAAGGCGGCCGTGTACCTGGCGATGAGCAGTCCCTGGCCGACGCTGGCCGCGGCCTGCTGGGTGGCCAGGTCGCTGGGCCGCCTGGACAGCCCGAGCGGCACCAGGCCAGACGCGATCGCCCCCGACGACACGAGCACGAGCTGCCGGCCGGCCTGGACGCGGGTGGCCAGGGCGGCGGCCAGCGCCTCGATCGAGGAATCGGCGATCGCCCCGTCCGCCGTGGTCAGGGACGAGGACCCGACCTTGACCACGACCCTCAGCGCACCGTCGATGTCCGGACGCGGCCGGGTGGTGTCCGGGTCCGGGGTCTTCGTGGTCATGGAGACAGTCGGGGGTCGGTTCCGCGCGGGCCGAGGTGCTGCTTGCCGCCCTTGGACCGGTAGCTGTTGTGCCCGCCGTGCCCGCCCGCTCCGCCGGCCATGGGCGCGGCCGGGTCCCAGTCGAACACCACGGCGTCGTCCAGGTCGTCCGGATCGCCGATCAGGACCTCGGCGCCCGGCTCGGCGCCCGCCTCGGCCAGCGCTTCCTCCACGCCCAGCCGGGCCAGCCGGTCCGCCAGGTAGCCGATCGCCTCGTCGTTGCTGAAATCGGTCTGTATGACCCACCGCCGCGGCTTCTCGCCGTGGATGAGGAAGCTCTCCCCGATCTTGACCACCTCGAAGCCCGAGTCGTCGGCGGCCTTCACGGGCACCCTGACCCGTTCGGCGGGCTGCTCGGCGGGGCGGGCGGCCCGGTCCGCCGCCACCAGGGCGGCCATGGCGAAGCCCAGCTGGCGCAGGCCCTCGCCGGTCGCGGCGGAGATCTCGAAGACCTGATAGCCGCGGGCCTCGAACTCGAGCTTGACCAGCTCGGCCTGCTCCCGGGCCGCGGGCACGTCGATCTTGTTCAGCGCGATGAGGCGCGGCCGTCCGGCCAGGTCGGCTCCGGTAGCGTCGCCGTAGGCGGCGAGTTCCTCCTCAAGCGCCGCCAGGTCCGCGACCGGGTGACGGCCGGGCAGTTCGGCGGCTTCCGCAGCGCAGTCGAGCACGTGGACCAGGGTGGAGCAGCGTTCTACGTGCCGCAAAAAGTCGTGCCCCAGGCCCTTGCCCTGGCTGGCGCCCGGGATCAGCCCGGGTACGTCGGCCACGACGAACTGGACGTCGCCGGCTTCAAGCACGCCCAGGTTCGGGATCAAGGTGGTGAACGGGTAATCGGCGATCTTCGGCCGGGCCGCGGACATCGCCGCGATGATCGAGGACTTCCCCGCGTTCGGGAAGCCGACCAGGCCCACGTCGGCCACCGTCTTCAGCTCCAGGATGAGATCACGCTGCTGGCCCGGCTCGCCCTTAAGGGCGAATCCGGGAGCCTTGCGGCGCGGGCTGGCCAGGGCGGCGTTACCCAGGCCGCCACGGCCGCCCGCGGCGGCCACGAACCTGGTGCCGGTGCCGACGAGATCGGCGAGGATCTCTCCGTCCGCGGTCTTCACCTCTGTCCCGTTCGGCACCGCGATGATCAGGTCGGGGCCGTTGGCGCCGGTCCGGTTCGAGCCTTCGCCCTGCTTGCCGTTACCGGCCCGGCGGACCGGGCGGCGGTGGAAGTCGAGCAGGGTCGCCGAGCTCGCATCCACTTCGAGGATCACGTCCCCGCCGTGCCCGCCGTTGCCCCCGTCCGGTCCGCCGAGCGGCTTGAACTTCTCGCGGTGAATCGAGGCGCAGCCGTTTCCGCCGTGGCCGGCCTGCACCTGCAGCGTGACCCGGTCGGCGAACTCCGCCACAATGTCCATCTCCCTGAATGCATGTAAAAAGGCGGGCCGGGTTGCCCGGGCCCGCCTTACAGGTTGTCCTTTAGAGTCTCGGCGGAGCTACGCCGGGGGCTCGCCGGAAACGATGCTCACAGCCCTGCGGCCGCGGCGCCTACCGAACTCAACCTTGCCCTCGACCAGCGCGAACAACGTGTCGTCCTTCCCCCGGCCGACGCCCTCGCCCGGGTGGAAGTGCGTCCCGCGCTGGCGGACGATGATCTCGCCCGCGTTGACCTGCTGGCCGCCGAAACGCTTGACGCCGAGGCGCTGAGCGTTCGAGTCGCGGCCGTTGCGGCTGGATGACGCGCCCTTCTTGTGTGCCATCTCAGTCCTCCTCCGCCTTAGCCGCCTTGGCTCGCGCCTTCGGCTTGGTGTCCGACTTGGCCTTGTCCTCGGTGCCGATGTGAGTGATCCGCACCTGGGTATAGTGCTGCCGGTGGCCCAGACGACGCCGGTAGCCGGTCTTGTTCCGGTAATGGATCATGTTGATCTTGGGGCCAGCCGCGTCACCGACGATGTCCGCCGTGACCAGATATTGGCCGACCTCGGCGGGGTCGCTGATGACCCGCTCACCATCCACCACAAGCAGAGCTGGCAGCGTAACGCTTGAGCCATGCTCACCAGGAAGCTTATCGACGGTGAGGACATCATCAAGCGCGACCTTTTCCTGCCTGCCGCCGCAGCGCACAATCGCGTACACCCGAGACTCTCTCTTTCCTTGCGCTTTCCTTGCGTGCCCCCGGCATACCGGTGTCACCACGGCGGGCTCGCTTGGACTCGCTTGAGCTTGTACACGGGATCCCGCGCAGCGGCGACTCCCGACCGCTAAGGCTACCAGAACTCAGCCGGTCCCCGAACCTGACTGGTTCCGGCTGGTTCCGGCTGCCCTAGGCTCGGGGCGAGCCGGGTCCGCGAGCCGGTGCTAGCCGGACCACGCGCCACAGCTGGTGCCAACCGCCACACCAGTGCCACTTCCCGGCAGTATCCCGCCACGACGATGGTCCATCGTTGTTGCGGGAACAACACCTATGGTCCATCGTCGTGGTTGGTGTGAGGGATTTGGGGCGCCCTCCGGGCGTTAGGCGGCGCCGTTCTGGGTCTGCGCGGGTTCCGGAACGGAGGCGGCCGAGGTTGGGACCGCTGACGCAGGAGCGGGAGACGCGGCGGTGGATGCGGCCGTGGCGGTAGCCGCCCCTGAGGTGGCGGCCGCCGCGGTGGGCTTGCGGCGGCGACGGCGACTGCTGGTGGAGCGGCTGGGCTCAGCCGGACCGGCGACCCCAGAACCGTTGTCAGGCAGGCCGTTGTCAGGCTGGGCGCTATCCTGGCGGGCGCTGTCGAGCGGGCCGCTTGGGTGCTGGCCGCTACCCGGCTGGCCGCTACCCGGCTGGCCGCTACCCGGCTGGTCGGAAGCCATCGGGCCAGTATCCGACGGGCCGCTACCCGGCTGGCCGTTTCCCGGCTGAACGCTGTCGCCCTGGCTGCGGCGGTGACGGCCGTTGCCACGCCGGGAGGCTGGAGCCTGGGACGGCGGGGCCGGGACGTCGGGCTGGGGCGCCTTATCGGGATAGAGGACGTCGGGCTGGGCGGCGTCGGACTGGGTGACGTCGGGCGGGGAGACGCGGGCGGCCACCGCGGCGGGGCTTGCGGCCGCCGCGGCCGCGGTGGCCGCGGCCACCGCCCGGGCTCCGCCGCCGTTGCCACGGGCCGGCGCGTGCATGTGGTGCGGTGCGGGGGTGTCGGTATCGGGATCGAAGGTGAGCATCACGCCGCGGCCGTTGCAGCACTCACACGGGGTCGAGAACGCCTCGAGCAGGCCTGCACCCACCCGCTTCCTGGTCATCTGCACCAGGCCGAGCGAGGTCACCTCGGCGACCTGGTGCTTGGTCCGGTCCCGGGACAGGCATTCGAGCAGCCTGCGGAGCACCAGATCCCTGTTGCTCTCGAGCACCATGTCGATGAAGTCGATGACGACGATGCCGCCCACGTCCCGCAGCCGGAGCTGGCGGACGATCTCCTCGGCGGCTTCGAGGTTGTTCCGGGTGACGGTCTCCTCCAGGTTTCCGCCCTGCCCGGTGAACTTACCGGTGTTCACGTCGACGACCGTCATCGCCTCGGTCTTGTCGATGACCAGCGAACCGCCGCTGGGCAGCCAGACCTTGCGCTCAAGCGCCTTGGCCAGCTGCTCGTCGATACGGTGCTCGGCGAACGCGTCCCCGGTGCCCTGCCAGCGGGTGATCCGCTCGGCCAGGTGCGGCGCGACGTACTTGACGTACTCGTCGACCACGTCCCAGGCCTCGTCGCCGGACACCACGAGCGAATGGAAGTCCTCGTTGAACACGTCCCTGATGACCCGGATCGTCAGGTCGGGCTCGCTGTAGAGCAGCGCGGGCGCGCTGGCCGTCTTCGCCTTCTTCTCGATCGTCTCCCACTGGGCGGCGAGCCGGGTGACGTCGCGGTCCAGCTCCTCCTCGGCCGCTCCCTCCGCCGCGGTGCGGACGATGACGCCTGCGTTCTCCGGCATCACCCGCTTCAGGATCTGCTTGAGCCGGTTCCGCTCGGTGTCGGGCAGCTTGCGGCTGATGCCGGTCATGGACGCGCCAGGCACGTAGACCAGGTATCGGCCGGGCAGGCTGACCTGACTGGTCAGCCGGGCCCCCTTGTGTCCGACCGGGTCCTTCGTGACCTGGACGATCACCGACTGGCCCGACTTCAGGGCCGACTCGATCCGCTTCGGCTGACCCTCCAGCCCGCTGACGTCGAAGTTGACCTCGCCCGCGTACAGCACGGCGTTACGGCCCTTGCCGACGTCGACGAAGGCGGCCTCCATCGAGGGCAGCACGTTCTGGACCTTGCCCAGGTAAACGTTGCCCACGTAGGACTGCTGGCTGGACCGGTTCACGTAGTGCTCGACCAGCACACCATCCTCGAGCACGGCGATCTGAGTGCGGTCCTTGCGCTGGCGGACCACCATGGTCCGCTCGACCGACTCGCGGCGGGCCAGGAACTCGGACTCGGTGACGATCGGGGGCCTGCGGCGGCCGGTTTCCCTGCCCTCGCGGCGCCGCTGCTTCTTGGCCTCGAGCCGGGTGGAACCCTTGACCGCCCGCACATCGTCATTGCTGTTCGGCTCGCGGACGTGCACCACGGTGTCGGGCGGGTCGTCGGGGGTCAGCGAGTCGGCGCCGCCTTCGGCCGAACCCCGGCGCCGCTTGCGCCTGCGCCTGCGCGCGCTTGACGAACCTGAGTCGTCATCGTCGTCAGCCGTCCCATTGCCCTCGGCCTGCCCGCCGGACTCCGCCGATCCGGCCGCGGCCACCGCGACGGTGTCCGCGCTGGCTGTCTGGTCCGCGGCGTCCTTAACCGCGGCGCCTCTCCGGCTGCGGGTACGGGACGCCGGCCTGCGGCCTTCTGCCTGGCCGGCACCGTTACCGGCGTCGGCCGGGGCGGCGGCCTGCGCGTCCGAAGCCCCTTCGCTGCCCTGGCTGTCTGGCTGGTCGTCGCCGGCGGCCGCGGCGTCCTGGTCACCGTTCCTGGCCCGGGCCCGGCTCGGGCGACGCCTGCGGCTGCGGCCGCGGCCAGAACCCGAGCCGTCGTCATCGTCCCCGGAGCCCCCAGAGCCCCCGGAACCCCCGGCCGGCTCGGCGCCGCCCTCGGTGTTCCTGGCCGGACCCGAAGATCCCGCAGGTCCCGAGGACCCGGACGGCGTTGTTTCCGGCCGCGCAGTCGGCGGCTGGAACACCACCGCCGGCGGCTGGAACACCGCCGCGGGCACATTCGGGCTCAGCTCGCCTGCCCCGCGCCCGCCCGCCGCGTTGTCATGAGAATCTCTGTCGTGTAGCTCGCTGTCGAGCATTCGGGCAATCTCCAGTCAGGCTCCCGGGCGCGCGGTGTCGCGGCGTTCCGTTCCATGACGGCGTACCGCGACGCGCCCGCACACCGCACGGGAGCACGTTGTCAACGTAGGCTCGGCCGGAGCCGCTTGGGCGGCCCTGAGCTGGCGCGGTAACCACGCCAGCTCGGCAGCACCGAGCCTGGTAACTTATCTCTGTCTTGACGGGTACGGCTCCCCGGCACCAGCGTGCCGCCGTCATGACCCACTCTCCCCTGTCAACAGGGTCATCCCGGTCAGCCGGGCGCGTGAGCCCTGCGCCAGCCGGGTGGTCAATGGCGGTGACGACGCGGCGATGCCTTCCCTGTCGCGCAGCACGGTCAAAATATCCTCGGGCCGCACGGTAGGTGCCATATGTAGAACAACCATTCGGAGAATGGCACAATCTTCTTGACCTGTCACGACGGCCCGCTGGCCGCCGTCAGGATCGGCCGTGATCCCATCCAACGTAACGACGCTCATCTCCACCACGGCCGCGCGAGCGTCCAGGCACCGGACGCCCTTGTCCGTGAGGCGCTCAACGGGCGCCTCATCGAGGGCGAGGAAGCTCGCGACCGCCTGCTCGGCGGCCGCCGGCCCCACGCCCGGTAGAACCACACGCCACTCAGAAGCCTCCAGGTGGCCGAAGCCGCCCGACGGCGCCTTACCAGGGCCCGCTGACGGCTTCCCGTCTGCCCCGATAACGTCGGTGACGTCGATCACATCAATCCCATCAGGCAGTGCCGCGTTCAGCCGCTGGCACACCTGCGCCTCAACTTGCCGGGCCGTCAACGCGAGGCTGAGGTACTCAGCCTCGCTGGCCACACCCGTCGGAGCACCACCCGCGTAAGAAATCTTCGGGTGCGGCGAAAACCCAGCAGAATAAGCAATCGGTAGCCCTGCCCTGCGCACCCCCCGCTCGAAGGCGCGAGCCACATCTCTGTGGCTGGCAAAACGCATCTTTCCCCGCTTAGCATACCGGACCACCAGATGCTGCACCGCAGGCTTCTGAGGCGACCTGGGGTCAGGCTCCGGCACGCTACCTCCCGACCACGACGGGAAGCAGTCGCCTCCCGTCGAGACGCGCTCCCGTCGGGCCCACCTGGATCTCAGTGTCCATAGCCGGACAGACGCCACATTCGTAACACGGCGTCCAGCGGCAATCTTCCACCTCGGCGGCCCCCTCCGGAGCGATGGAATCCTGCCAGTCCTGCCAAAGCCAGTCGCGGTCAAGGCCCGCGTCCAGGTGTTCCCAGGGGAGCACCTCGCTGTAATCACGTTCGCGCGTAGTGTACCATGCCAGGTCCACCGGCTCTGTGGCCAGCGCCGACTCGGCGCACCGCTGCCATCGCTCGTAGGAGAAGTACTCACTCCAGCCGTCGAAGCGCGCGCCGTCCCGCCAGGCCGCCAGGATCACCGCGGCGACGCGACGGTCACCGCGGGACAGCAGTCCCTCGATCTGACCCGGCCGGCCGTCGTGATAGCGGAACCCGATCGCCTTGCCGTACGCGCGGTCGGAGCGCAGCGCGCCGCCGAGGGCTCGCAGCCGGGCGTCCACCACCTCGGGCTCGCACTGGGCCGCCCACTGGAAGGGCGTGTGCGGCTTGGGCACGAAGCCCCCGATCGACACCGTGCACCTGATGTCATGCCGGCCGCTCGTTTTCCGGCCCGCCGCGATGACCTTGCGCGCCAGCTGCGCGATGGCCAGCACGTCCGCATCGGTCTCGGTGGGCAGGCCGCACATGAAGTACAGCTTCACTTGCCGCCAGCCGCTGGCGTAGGCCGTGGTGACGGTCCGGATCAGGTCTTCTTCCGTGACCATCTTGTTGATCACCTTGCGCAGCCGCTCCGAGCCGCCTTCCGGCGCGAACGTCAGCCCGGACCGGCGGCCGTTCCGGCTGAGCTCGTCGGCGAGCGTCACGTTGAAGGCATCGACCCGGGTCGACGGCAGCGACAATCCGACGTTGGTGCCCTCGTAGCAGTCGGCCAGGTCGACTGCGATCTCGTTGATCTCGCTGTGGTCCGCGCTGGACAGCGACAGCAGCCCGACCTCGTCGAAACCGCTGGCCGCCACGCCCTGGGCGACCATCGCACCGATCGTGGTGATGGACCGCTCCCGCACCGGCCTGGTGATCATCCCGGCCTGGCAGAACCGGCAGCCGCGGGTGCAGCCGCGGAAGATCTCCACGCTGTACCGCTCGTGCACGGTCTCGGCGACCGGGACGACCGGGGCGCGCGGATACGGCCAGGCGTCCAGGTCCATGACGGTATGTTTCGAAACTGTCGGCGGCACGCCGGTCCGGTTCGGAATTACGTTTGAAATCTTTCCGTCCGGATGGTACGAGACGTCGTAAAATCGTGGCACGTAAGCCACCGACGTGAGGCGGAGCAGCAGCCCATCGCGGCCGCCGGGCTGCCCGGCCCGCTTCCAGTCCCGGATAAGGTCCGTGATCGCGAGCACGGCCTGTTCGCCATCGCCGAGCACCACCGCGTCGAGGAAGTCCGCGATCGGTTCCGGATTGAAGGCCGCATGGCCTCCGCCGATGACCAGGGGGTGAGCCACTGTCCGTTCGGCGGAAAAAAGAGGAATACCGGCCAGGTCGAGCACGGTCAGGAGGTTGGTATAGGCCATTTCGGTAGCGAAACTCACGCCGAGCACGTCGAAGGAGCCGACGGGCCGGTGCGCGTCCACCGTGAACTGGGGCACGCCGTGGGTGTGCATCAGCTCTTCGAGGTCGGGCCAGACCGTGTAGGTCCGCTCCGCCAGGACGCCCTCGCGCTCGTTCAGTACCTCGTAGAGGATCTGGATGCCCTGGTTGGGCAGCCCGACCTCGTAAGCGTCCGGGTACAGCAGCGCCCACCGGACGTCAGTGGCGTCCCAGTCCTTGGTGACTGAGCCGACCTCGCCGCCGACATACTGGATCGGCTTGCGCACGCGTGGCAGCAGCGGCTCAAGCGCTGGATATACCGATTCGACAGGCATCAGACCACACTATCTGAACGGACCGTGGTAACACCGCCACGAAACGGACCGCGGCCGCGCTCGTCGCGTTACTCAAAGACGGTGCGGCGGCGGTGGACGGACTGGAGCAGGCCGATGGCGATCATGTCGGCAAAGACGGCCGAGCCGCCGTAGGAGACGAACGGCAGCGGGATGCCGGTGATCGGCATGATGCCGATCGTCATGCCGATGTTCACGAACGACTGGAACGCGAACCACATGGCGATGCCGGACGCGACCAGCAGGCCGAACAGGTCATCGGCCCGGGCGGCGATCCGCAGCGCGCGGACAATCACCACGCCGAGCAGGAAGACGATCACGATCGTGCCGACGAAGCCGAGTTCCTCGCCGGCCACCGTGAAGATGAAGTCCGTCTGCTGGGACGGAACGAAGTTGCCCGCGACCAGCTGGCCGTGGAACAGGCCCTGGCCGAACATCCCGCCAGAACCGACCGCGATCTTGGCCTGCGCCGCGTTGTAGCCGGTCCCGGCCAGGTCGGCCGACGGGTGCAGGAAGGAGGTGAACCGGGTCAGCTGGTAGGACTTCAGCAGGTGCAGGCCGCCGGCCGCGGCGAGGGCCACGGCCACGACGGCCACCAGCGCCGCAATCAGGCGCAGCCGGATCCCGGACAGCACGACGATGGTCGCGATCACGACCAGCAGCACCATGGCCACGCCCAGGGCGGGCTCGGTCACCACCAGCCCGATCAGCGGCGCCGCCGCGGCCAGCGCGAGCAGCACCGCGCGCAGGCCCGGCTGGCCATGCTGGCCGTGCTGGCCGGGCTGACCGGGCTGACCACTGCCGCGGACCCCGCTGAAGATCATCGCGGTCATCACGATCAGCGCGACCTTGGCGAACTCCGACGGCTCGATCTGGAAACCGCCCGGCAGCGAGATCCACGCCTTCGCGCCGTTGACGTCGGCGCCGAGCGGGGTCAGCACGGCCAGCAGGGCCAACAGCGTCCCCGCGTAGAACACCGGCGCCCAGGTCTTCAGCTGCCTGGTGTCAGCCAGGCTGACCACGACCATCAGGACCAGCCCGATGATCACCCAGAGCAGCTGCTTCTTCAGGTAGGTCCGGGGATCAAGCCCGGCCTGGATCAGCCCGGGCTGGGTCGCCGACCAGACGAGCAGGGTGCCGATCGCGCTCAGCCCGGCCACCACCAGGATCAGCAGCCAGTCCATGTGCCGCAGCGGGGAGTTCCGGGCGAACGCCCGGCCCAGCCAGGACCGCGAGCGACCGGAGATCAACCCCGGGCGCGGCGTCGTCAGGCCGCGTGCGGTGTAGCTCGTGGATCGCCCCAGCATCATTTCCCCCTGCTGTAGCCGGCCGGCGGCTTGATCAGGCCGGCTGCGGTGATCCGCGGCACGGCCAGCGGCACCTGGCCGCGCGGCACGGCCGCCTGATGCCCCTCCAGGCCGTAGATACCGTCCCAGATCTGCCGCACCGCGGGCGCCGCCACGTCGGCACCGTAACCAGAATCGGGCACCATGACGATCACCACGTACTTCGGGTTCTGGCACGGCGCGAACGAGGCGAAGACCGAGGTCGCGTTCTTGCCGAAGAGCTGGGCGGTACCGGTCTTGCCCGCCACGCAGACCTTGCTCAGCGGGAAACCGCTGAAGGCGCCGGCCGCGGTGCCCTGGGTGACCACCCCGGCCAGCGCGCTGCGGATGTAGGCCAGTGTCTGGCCGGAGACGGGCAGGTGCCTGATCACCGGCGGGTTGATCTTCTGCACCACCTGGCCGGTGACCGGGGAGATCAGCGCCTCGCCGATCCGGGGGCTGTACAAGGTCCCGCCGTTGGCCAGCGCCACGTAGGCGTTGGCCAGCTGGATCGGGGTGGTGGTCACGTAGCCCTGGCCGATCGCGGCGATGGCGGCCTGGCCGGGTTCCCACACCCACCCGCTCTGGCAATCCTGCCACTCGATCTGCTGCACGTAGCTGCCGTACTGGCGGCCGTTCTTACACCAGTCCTGGCCGGTGTGGGCGTTGTCCTTCCACAGGTAGTACAGCCACTGCCTGGTCGGGATCGAGCCGTCCGACTCGGCGGGCAGGTCAATGCCCGTGCCCTGCCCGAAACCCCAGTCGAGCTCCATCTTCTGCATCTTCTGCACCGGAGCGTTCGGCGACTTGACGCTGTTGGCCTTCACGTCGTCGGCCAGGTACATGTCGTAGCCGAGGTTGTAGTACACCGTGTCGCAGGACTGGATGAGGGCGGTGGCGAACGTCATGTCACCGAGGTTCGGCTCGCCGTCGTTGCCGAAGGTCTGGCTGCCGATGCTGACCGAAGCGGGACAGCTGTACAGGCCGTCGAGCGGGTAACCGGCCGCCACCGCGGCCGCGGTCGAGGTGACCTTGAAGGTGGAGCCCGGGGCATACTGGCCCTGGGTGGCCCAGTTGATGATCGGCTGGCCGCCTGAGGTGCCGAACAGCGCGTTGAACTCGCTCTGGGAGATGCCGCCGGTCCACACGCTCGGGTCGTAGTCCGGGTAGCTCGCCATCGCCACCACCCGGCCGGTGCTGGTCATGACGACCGCCGCACCCTGGTTGGCCTGGTTGCCCGCCGCCCGGGACCGGGCGATCGCCCCGTCAAGCGCCTGCTGGGTGTCGGCCTGGATCTGGGCGTTAAGGCTGGTCACCAGGTAATCGCCGTTGGTGGGCGCGGTCTGGCTGACGGTGCCCGTGACGTCTCCGGCCGCGTTGACCGACACCACCTGAGTGCCCGCCGTGCCGCGCAGCGGGCTGTCGTACTGGGCCTCAAGGCCAGCCTGGCCGACCAGGTCCACGCCGGAGAAGCCGGTCACAGGCAGGTGCCTGCTGGCGATCTCCTGCGGGGTGATGGGCTGCAGGTAGCCGAGCACCTGGGCCGGGTTGGCCCCGTCCGGCTTCGGGTAGTCGATCACCGGCTGAACCTGCGCGGTCACCCCGGGGAATTGCTTCTGCTCCTCCAAGACCTGCAGCGCCACCCGGTCCGAGACGTTCTGGTCGACCGGGATGGGCTGGTACGGCGAGCCGGCCCAGCACGGCGGCTTGACCCCCGCGGTGCACAGCCGCGTCTTGGACGCCAGCAACTGGTAGGACATGCCGAGCAGCGGAGCCAGCCGGTGCAGCACCGGCGCGGCGCCGCCCGGTTGCTGGGACAGGTTCATCATGTCCACCGACACCACCAGGGCGGTGGTGTTGGTGACCAGGCGGTTGCCCACGTCGTCGAGGATCTGGCCGCGGACCGCCGGCACGATCACGTTCCTTGTCTGGTTCGCGGCGGCGAGTTTGGTGAAGGCGGTGGTGTTCATCACCTGCAGGTACCAGAGCCTGCCGCCCAGCGAGACCAGCATGGCGGCGGCGATCACGTAGAGCACGAGCAGCCTGCGGCGAGACGACGTGTTCATCGGTAACCTCCCATCCGCCGGCGGCGGATGGGCCCACTCCGTCTGGTCTTGGGCCGGGGCATGCGCAGCCGGGCAGGCCCTGAGGGCCGCAGCGGACGGCGGCTTCTGGCCAGACTGCGGCTGCGGGCCGAACCGCGGAGCCAGCCCCGGCCGGGCGACCTCAGATGGCCCCTGTTGCCGAGATGGCCCCTGTTGCCGAGCTTGCCTCTAGTGCCGAACGGGCCCTTGTTGCTGAACAGGCCCTTGTTGCTGAACGGGCTCCGGTGCCGGAGCGGTGATGACCGGCCGAGCGGGGCCGACCGGGCGAAGGCCGAGCCTCTCCCGGACAGGCCCAGCGCCGGGGCATGGCTGAAGACCGAGCCACCGAGCAAGGACCGGCCCAGGTGAGAGCGGGTGAACCGCAGCGCCGGGCCACCGGGCCGGGTGGCACCAAAGGCCGCGCCGAGGCTACCGCGAGAAGCACGCGAACCGCGGGCGCCCGCCATCGAGTGACCGGAGGCCCCCCGGCCTAGCTTCAGGTGCGGCACGCGGCCGACGGCCGCCCGCCTGACCGCGCCGAGGCCCGGAGCCGCGCTCCGGGCCGACGACCAGCCTGCCTGGGCGCCGGTGCTCCGCGCCCCCGCCAGACGCCACGCCGCCGCGGCCGCGTACAGCACGAACGGGCACAGCAGCACGTCGTAGACCACGGCGACGGGGAGCACGCGGGTGATCGCGGGCCAGCTGACCCGAGGGTCGCTGAGCATGACGCCGAGCAGCGCGACCAGGGCCTCGCCGCAGACCGCCCCGACCGCCGTCACCACGATTTCGAACAGCGCGGTATGGCCTGGCTCGGTCCCCGCGTCGCTGGAAATGTCGCCGGCCAGCAGCCCGCAGGCGTAGCCGATCAGGCAGAACACAAGCGCGTCCTGGCCGGTGAACTGGCTGCCGGGCGGGGCGACGTCCAGGGCCAGACCGCCCAGGAATCCGATCACCGTGCCGGCCATCGGCCCGCTGGCCAGCCCCAGCGCCGCCACCACGACCAAGACAAGGTCGGGCCCGGAGCCGCCAGGGAACGCGATCCTGTCCACCACGGTCAGCTGGAGCACGACCGTCACCGCGACGATCACCAACGAGATCAGCCCGCGCACGTCAGCCTCCGGCCGCGGCCGTCGAGGTCGGAGACGATGCCGGTGACAGCGAGGCGGAGGGGGACGGGCCGGGAGTGGTCGTCACGGTGACGGTCGGCACCGGGCGCGGGAGGATCGAGATCCGCGGATTGCGCGGCGGCACCTGCACCACCACGCCCACCACGCCCAGCGCGGTGAAGTTCACGAACGGCCGGACCAGCGCGGTCTGGGTAAGCGATCCCGCGCTGCCTGCCACCGAGGTGATCGTGCCGACGGGGACGCCTGGAACCTCCGGGCGGTCGCCGACGGAGGCATAGGTGATGACCTGCTCGCCGGGCTTCAGGACCGCGTTCGCGGCGAACACGTTCAGCTTGAGCAGGCCGGAGGCGGAGATGGACTTGCCCGTGCCGGTCACGTCGCCGATCTCGCCGCTGCCCGCCAGCTGCACGCCGACCACGGAGGACGCGTCGGCGGCCAGCAGGACCGTCGAGGTGTCCGCGCTCACCTGGGTGACGGTGCCCACGAACCCGGAGCCGGACAGGACGGTCTCGTCCGGTTTGATGCCGTCGTGGCTGCCGGCGTCGAGCGTGACCGTGTCGGAGTAGGCGCCGCCTGCCGCGATGACGCTCGCCGCCACGATGCGGTAGCCACCCGCGTCGAGCTGCAGCAACCGCGACAGCTGCTGCCGGGCGGTCTGGCTCAGCTGGGCGCGGCTGAGCTCGGCCCGCAGTTCGGCGTTCTGCTGCTGCAAGCTGGCGATCGTGCTCTGCGCCGAAGGCCCGCCCGTGATCGAGTCGAACAAGCTGGCCACCGGGTTGGTCACGTCGTGCGTGACCCGCTCGACCGGCCCGAAGATATCCGCGCCCACGTTCCTGGCCGGCGATGCGCCGCCGTCCCTGAAATCCAGGGTGATCAGGACGATGGCCAGCACCAAGAGCACGCCAAGGACCAAGCGAGTGCGCCGGTTGTCGTGCACGGTAGCTCCTGGTCCACCCCGCCGGGCGGTGGTCGAAGGGTTGCGGGACGACGCCGGTATCAGCGCCGGGTGTCTGGCACCAGGACCTGACGCAGGGTCTCGAAGTCCTCGACGCACTTCCCGGTGCCGAGCACCACGGAGTCGAGCGGGTTGTCCGCGACCTGCACGGGCATCCCTGTGTCTTCCCGGATTCGTGACTCTAGTCCGCGAAGCAAGGCACCGCCGCCGGTCAGCGCAATACCCCGGTCCATGACGTCCCCCGCCAGCTCCGGCGGGCACTTGTCCAGGGTGTTCTTGACCGCGTCGACGATCAGGTTGACCGGTTCCTCGATCGCGCGGCGGACCTCGGCGGCCGAGACCACCACGGTCTTGGGCAGGCCGCTGACCAGATCACGGCCGCGGATCTCGGCGTGCGGCTCGTCGTCGGACGGGTACGCGGAGCCGAGGGCCATCTTGAGCTCCTCGGCGGTCCGCTCGCCGAGCATCAGCGAGTATTCCTTCTTCGCGAAGGTAATGATCGCCTGGTCGAGCTCGTCACCGCCGATCCTGATGGATTGCGAGGTGACGATGCCGCCTAGTGAGATAACCGCGACCTCGGTGGTGCCGCCGCCGATGTCGACCACCATGTTGCCGGTCGGCTCGTGAACGGGCAGCCCCGCGCCGATAGCCGCCGCCATCGGCTCCTCGATGATGTAGACGCGGCGGGCGCCGGCCTGATGGCCAGCCTCCTTGACCGCGCTCTGCTCCACCCCGGTGATCCCGCTCGGCACCGCGACCACGAGCCTCGGCTTGGCCAGGTGGGTGCGACGGTGCACCTTCTGGATGAAGTAGCGCAGCATCCGCTCGGTCACGTCGAAGTCGGCGATGACCCCGTCCTTCAGCGGCCGCACCGCCACGATGTTGCCCGGGGTCCGGCCGATCATGCGTTTAGCCTCGACGCCCACCGCGACGATATGGCCGTTGTTGGTATTGAGCGCCACCACGGACGGCTCATTCAGCACGATGCCGCGTCCACGCACGTAAACCAGCGTGTTCGCAGTGCCGAGGTCGACCGCCATGTCACGGCCGAGAAACGTCAGGGCGTTGCTCATCAGGAACGGGACCTTCCGATCCGGGCTTTGATCTGTGGAACTATCCAGGTCAGTGGGCCTTGGAGAGGCCTTGGCCTGCGGGGCTCCCGGGCCGACCAGACTGCTGGGGCCTTGGGGATTCGGGGATTTCGCCGGTGCGGCGACGTTGGCATTCTTACCTGGACAACGGCGACATCGGGTGGAGGAGTTCCGGGAGGTGAAACCCGGCCCGTCCCCGGCCATCCCGAAGCCCCCGGAGCTGTCTACTGCGCAGCAGCGGCGCTTGAGGTCTCATCATGACGGCGATATGTTCCGACAACGACGCTCCTCCACCGGGGCACAGACAGCTGCCGCGGGTCCATAACGCGATTCGCTACTGCCGCCAGCTTACCCATCATCGGGCGCGCTACCCGTGCGGGCCGGCGGCGCGCCGCGCACAGTATCGACGGCTTCGCGGACCGCTCTCGGGTGGTTCACGGGCTGATTCGCAGGCTAGGGCCGCGATCACCGCGATGTTCGCCCGGTAGCTGACCGTATCCGGCCGCGCAGGCGCTGGCCCCAGATCCATTGTCACACTCGGCCCCCATATGATCACTCATCGCTATCGAGGCTAGCTTGTCCCGCCATGATCATGTGCGTCAAGGCCTCAGAATCACGGCGAAATCACCGAACCTGGCCGGACTAGGAGGCCCGAGCGCCCGGAGCTGGCCCGGTGCGGGTGGGCGCACCGGGGGCTGGCGCGGCGGGCGTGCCCGGGCCTGCCTGGTGCTTGACGCCGGCTCGGGGAGGCTCGTGCCGCCGGGCCAGCCAGATGCCGGTGCCCCAGAGCGCGGCGAAGATCACACCGAGGACGTACATGGCCGGCACGACGATGCCAGCGGCGATCACCATGGCCTGCAGCACGGTGCCCGCCTTGAGCGCCCAGCCCATCCGCGGACGCCCGACCATCCCGCTGAGCAGCAGGGCACACAGGGCCAGGGCACCGCCGACGCCCCCGGCCAGCGGCCGGTTCGCGTGCTCAAGGACGATGGCGACCGGGATGGCGAGCCCGAGAATGATCGCTTCCATGATCAGCACGGTGCCGCACAACTGCCTCATGACAGCTCCGCGGCCGTGAACGAGTGGCGTGAGGACTGGCTGGCCGGCGGCTCGGGCGGCAACTCACCGCCGTTGCTCCCGAGCAGCCTGCGGGCGTCCCCCGCGGTAATGACCGAGCCGGTAATGAGCACGCCGCCGCTGCCGGGCACACCCGCCGCCGCGGCCTCGTCGGCCAGCGTCACCGCGGTCTCTATGGCGTCGGCAAGCCGGCCGGCCGAGGCCACCCGGTCTTCGCCGAAGATCTCGGCGGCCAGCTCCGCGACCTCGGTTACGTCCATCGACCGATCGGAGGAATTACGGGTCACCACGATCTCATCAAGCAGCGGTTCGAGCTCCGCGAGCATGCCCGCCACGTCCTTGTCCCCGCTGGCGGCGAAGACGCCGGACAGGTGCGAGAAGGTGAACGTCTCCTGCATGGCGTCGACGGTCGCCGCCACTCCGGCCGGGTTATGGGAGGCGTCGATGATGATGGTCGGGCTGCGCCTGATGACCTCCAGCCGTCCGGGTGTGCTGACCTTGGCGAACGCCTCGCGGACCAGATCGGCGTCGAGCATCTCGGTGCCCTCGTCGGAGACCCCGGCGAACGCCTCGACCGCGGCCAGCGCGCAGGCCGCGTTGCCGGCCTGGAAAGCGCCGAACACCGGCAGGAAGATGTCCTCGTAGGTGCCGCGCAGGCTGCGCAGCACGAGTTGCTGACCGCCGACGGCCTGCTCGTGGCTCAGCACGCCGAACTCGACGCCTTCCCTCGCCACCGCCGCTCCGACCTCGGCGGCGTGCCTGAGCAGCGTCTCGGCCGCGGGCAGCGACTGCTGGGCGAGGACCGCGACGGCCCCGGGCTTGATGATTCCGGCCTTCTCCCCCGCGATCTCCTCGATCGTGCTGCCGAGCAGCTTGATGTGGTCAATCGCGATCGGCGTGATCACCGCTACCGCGCCATCGGCCACGTTGGTGCAGTCGAGCCTGCCGCCCACGCCGACCTCGAGCACCATCACGTCCACCGGCGTATCGGCGAAGATCGCGAAGGCCATCCCGGTCAGCACCTCGAAGAAAGACATCGAGACCGGATGCCGTTCGTCCACCATCGCGACAAACGGCAGGATCTCCTCGTAGGCCTCGACGAAACGCTCCGGGCTCACCGGCGCGCCGTCGACGCAGATCCGCTCCCTGATCGAGACCAGGTGCGGGCTGGTGAACCGTCCGGTCCGCAGGCCGCGGCCGCGCAGCAGCGCGTCGGTCATCCGGGCGGTTGAGGTCTTGCCGTTCGTACCGGTGATGTGGATGACGGGACACGCACGCTGCGGATCGCCGAGCAGCCTGACCAGGTCAGCCATCCGGTCCAGGGCAAGATCAACGGAATGTTCGGGCCGCCGGGAGATGATCTCCTGCTCGACCTCGCGCATCCGGGCCTCGATATCCACAGCACCAGCCTACAAGGGGCCCGGGCAGGCCGGCCCGCCCTGCCTGGTCCGGGGGTTCGCCTGCCTCAACGCTGGCCGGCTGACCATCGCCGTCTTATCCGGCGGCGTCATCGTTCAGATCGCTCAGCAGCGCGCGTACGCGGTCGGCGATCTGGTCACGGATGGGCCGGACCTGCTCCAGAGTGAGCCCGGCAGGGTCGGGCAGGTCCCAGTTCAGGTAGCGTTTGCCCCGGTAGACCGGGCAGGCATCGCCGCAGCCCATGGTGATCCGATGTCGGCGGCCGGAACCTTGCCGGTCGTGAGCGGCTTGGGGAACTCCGCAGAGATGTCCAGGCCGATCTCGGCCATGGCCTGGACGACGGCGGGGTTCAGCTCGACGGCGGGTTGCGAGCCTGCTGAGGTGACGTGGACCCGGCCGGCGGCCTGCTGGCTGAGCAGGGCGGCGGCCATCTGTGACCGGCCCGCGTTGTGGGTGCACACGAACATCACTTCGGGCACGTCGCCCATCACGGACCTCCCTTCTCTGATCAGCCAGCCAGCCGTGCTGGCTGGCCTGTTGTTACCCGGTGCGGCCGCACCGGGTCGATGATCACGGCCAGCGCCACCCCCAGGCCGCCGCCGCCCGGCATCATTCACGCGGCGGCCGGTCAGGTAGCTCGCTGGTCACTACCGGTAGCGGGCTGGCGGGTGACGTGACGCTCCCTGGCGTCCCGCTGGCCGCTGTGGTCCCGGCTGTCCCGCCCGCCGCACCACGGGCACGGCAGGTGCTGTCCCGTCACACGGGGATCGCGGGTCCCGGCGGAGCTGCCGGGGGCACCGTGTCGGCCCGGAGGGGGCGAGGCCGGGTCAGATCGCGGCTAGGCGCAGCTCGAGGCGGGTGATGTCGGCCTGGGCCGCGGTCAGCCGCTGACGGGTCTTGTCCACCACGGCGGCGGGCGCCTTGGCGGTGAAGTCGGCGTTGTCCAGCTTGCGCGCGGCCTGCTCGGCCTCGCTCCTGGCCGCGGCGAGGTCTTTCTCCATCCGGCGGCGCTCGGCCGCGACATCGATGACGCCGGCCACGTCCAGCTCGGCCGTGATGCCCTCCACCTCCATCGACGCGGACGCGGTGAAACCGGCCGCGGCGGGGGTGAGCCTGAGCAGCGAGCGGATCGCCTCCTGGTGCCGGGCCAGCGGCAGTTCCTCGATGCCCAGCAGCCTGGCGGCCACCCGCTGGCTCGGCCGCAGGCCCTGATCCGAACGGAACCGGCGGATTTCGGTCACCAGCCGCATCATCGAGGAGATCTCTGCCTCGGCGCCCTGGTCGGTGTAGCTGAACTGCGGCCACGATGCGACCATGACCGACTCCTCGCCGGTCAGCGCGATCCACAGCTCCTCGGTGACGAACGGCATGACCGGATGCAGCAGCCGGAGCAGCTGGTCGAGCACGAAGCCGAGCACCTGCCTGGTCGTCTCGGCCGCGCCAGGGTCACCGGAGGCCAGCGGCACCTTGGCCAGCTCCAGGTACCAGTCGCAGACCTCGTCCCAGGCGAAGTGGTAGAGCAGGTCGCAGACCTTGCCGAACTCGAACGTCTCGAACAGGCGGTCCGTGTCGGCGATCACGGTCGCCAGCCGGGACAAGATCCACCGGTCGGGCACCGAGTAGGAGGCGGGCTCCGGCGCAGCCGCGGACACCCGGGCGCCGTTGAGCAAGGCGAAACGGACGGCGTTCCACAGCTTGTTGCAGAAGTTGCGCGAGCCTGCCGCCCACTCCTCGCTGATGGCGATGTCACCGCCCGGGTTGGCCCCGCGGGCCAGGGTGAACCTGGTCGCGTCGGCCCCGAACCTGTCCACCCAGTCCAGCGGGTCCACCGTGTTCCCGCGCGACTTGGACATTTTCTTACCGAACTGGTCGCGGACCAGCCCGTGCAGCGCGACGAAGCGGAACGGCACGGCGTCCTGCGGCGCCTGGTCGCGCATCGCGTACAGGCCGAACATCATCATCCGGGCGACCCAGAAGAACAAGATGTCGTACCCGGTCACCAGCACGCTGGTCGGGTAGAACGTGCGCAGCTCCGGCGTGTCATCGGGCCAGCCGAGGGTGGAGAACGGCCACAGCGCCGAGGAGAACCAGGTGTCGAGCACGTCAGAATCCTGGCGCCAGCCCGCCGGGGCTTGCTCGTCAGGTCCGACGCAGACCACCTCGTCGTTCGGCCCGTAAAAGACCGGGATCCGGTGCCCCCACCAGAGCTGGCGGCTGATACACCAGTCGTGCATGTCATCCACCCAGCCGAAGTACCTGGCGTTCATCTCCGGCGGATGCAGGCGGACCCGGCCGTCACGGACCGCGTCGCCGGCCGCGGCGGCCAGCGGGCCGACGCGGACGAACCACTGCAGCGACTGGCGTGGCTCGACCGTGGTGCCGCAGCGGCTGCAGTGCCCGACCGAGTGCACGTACGGGCGCTTCTCGGCCACGATCCGGCCTTCTTCGCGCAGCGCCGCGACCACCGCCGGACGGGCCTCGAACCGGTCCATGCCCTGGAACGGGCCGTGCACGGTGATCCTGGCGTGCTCGTCCAGGACGGCCAGGCTGGGCAGGTCGTGCCGGCGGCCGATCTCGAAGTCGTTCGGATCGTGGGCCGGGGTCACCTTGACCGCGCCGGTGCCGAACGCCGGGTCGACATGGTCATCGGCGACCACCGGGATGCGCCGTCCGGTCAACGGCAGCTCCACCGTGCGGCCGACCAGGTGGGTGTAGCGTTCGTCGTCCGGGTGCACCGCGACCGCGGTGTCGCCGAGCATGGTCTCGGCCCGGGTGGTGGCGACGACAATGGAGTCCTCGCCGTCGCCGTACCTGATCGAGACGAGCTCGCCTTCGTCGTCGCTGTGCTCGACCTCGATGTCGGACAGCGCCGTCAGGCAGCGCGGGCACCAGTTGATGATGCGCTCGGCCCGGTAGATCAGGCCGTCGTCGAAAAGCCGTTTGAAGATCGTCTGCACCGCGCGGGACAGGCCTTCGTCCATGGTGAACCGCTCGCGGGACCAGTCCACGCTGTCACCGAGGCGACGCATCTGACCGAGGATCTTGCCGCCTGAGGACGCCTTCCACTGCCAGACACGCTCGACAAAGGCCTCGCGGCCGAGGTCGTGACGGCTCAGGCCCTCCTTGGCCAGCTCGCGCTCGACCACGTTCTGGGTCGCGATCCCGGCGTGGTCCATGCCCGGCAGCCACAGGGCGTTGTAGCCCTGCATGCGGCGACGGCGGACCAGTGCGTCCATCAGCGTGTGATCGAGCGCGTGGCCGATGTGCAGGGAACCTGTGACGTTCGGCGGCGGGATGACGATGGAGAACGCGGGAGCATCGGCGTGCGCGTCCGCGGCGAAGTAACCTGCCTTCTCCCAGCTCTGGTAGCGCGGACCTTCCACCTCGGCGGGCGCGTACTGGGAGGGCAGCTCGATAGGCACACGGGCGTCGGGTCTGCTCACGACAGCTGAGTCTACTCACCTGCGGCGGCTCCGCCGGCCGGTTAAACGGGGGCCGCCGTCAGGCCGGCCCCCGCTTAAGTTCCTCCGTCGTCAGGAGGGATGGACCTCGACGTAGTTCCTGACCATCAGGGCCAGGGCGCCGAAGCCCGAGTGCTTCACCGGGAGCGGGCCCTTGATAAACTGGACCTCGCCCCAGGTCGTCTTGGTCACCCACACGCACTCGCTGGCGTCGGCGCCGGTCGCCGTGCTGTAACCGCAGGCCATCTGCCCGCCGTGCGGGCCTGCCTGCACCTGGCGCGAGGAGACCAGACTGGCTCGTTCGAGCTTGATCACGGCCGCCGGGTTGAACGTTCCGTTGTAGCCGGTGAAGACGAGGCCCTCATAACCGGCGGCGTGGATCGAGCTGACCGTGCCCACATCGTAGATGCCGACGACAGGCTGGCCCGGCTGGCCCGCTCCGGTGGCCTTAATCTTGGCCGCCATGGGGGCGGCCTGCTTCTCGGCGGCGGAGGCGAACTCCGTGGTCGCCGCGCGGTTCAGCGGGTAGTTGCCGATCTTGGCCGGCTCGGTGATCGCGTAGGCCGCGGTGCTGACGCCGCCCGTGGCGTTAGTGCTGTGCCCGGGGCTTGGCGTGGTGGACGCGCCCGGCGAGGGCTTCCCGCCGCTCTTGGTGACGAAGTGCACGACGAGGAAGACGATCAGGACCACGGCGACGACAGCTGCAGCCAGGTACACGATCATGCGGGTCCCGCCGACGCGGCGCGACGCCGGCCGGTCAGAAAGCGGCCCGGCCAGACCCGAGCGCGGCGGGCGGCCGCGCGCGGCGAGGTCGTCCGCACCGTAGCCCGGCTCCCCCGGCGTCTCCAGGCCCGGCCGGAGGTAGCCGTCCGTGCCGTACCCGCCGGGAACGAAGGACTCCTGCGGGTAACTGCCCTGGTGGGCACCGGCCGGGCCGGCGGGCTGGCCGGCGGGTGGGCCGAAACCGCCGGACCCGTAGCCGTTCTGGCTATAGCCGTTCTGGTCGTAGCCGTTCTGGTCGTAGCCGTTCTGGTCGTAGCCGTTCTGGTCGTAGCCCGTCTGGCTGT
>Ga0224557_1001009_pt1 | contig 28460 bp, 19 predicted proteins | sample 714S31014metaG_FD_180677 | JGI IMG/M metagenome (GOLD analysis project Ga0224557, IMG submission 180677) | Peat soil microbial communities from Stordalen Mire, Sweden - 717 S3 10-14 | ecosystem: Environmental > Terrestrial > Soil > Wetlands > Peat | place: Sweden: Norrbotten County, Stordalen... | reverse complement strand
ATGCGCCCCGGCGTGCGCATGACAGACCGCCGGAGGACTGACAGACCGCCGGAGCACTATTTCCACACGAACCCCCACCCCGGCGCAGAGGCTCTTACATCTGGTGTGCTGAGAGCACACCAGATGTAAGACCGTGATCCAAACCCTCGAGGGTCGTGCGATTGTGGTGGTAGCGGCCCGCCCGCGGCGCACCCCCGCAGCCCGCGGAAACTTCGCCTAGATCGCCGGCGTTACCGGAGCCGGCGCCGGCACGAGGTTGCGCATCTCCCGCATCGCCGCCTCGATTCGGAAGCTGGCCGCAAGCACGACCTCGAGCTCCTGGCTGGTTTGGGCGGCCACCTCGACGACGTCGAAGACCGGGAGCAGGAACGGCAGCGCCGCCGCACGCCGCGCCAAATCGGCCGGGACGCCGGCGTCGGTCAGCGTCGTCTCGCGCCCGCGCAGGGTCTCGCCGTCATCGCCTTCCAGCAGACCCACCAGCTCCTTGGCCAGCAGATCGGCGCCGGGCGCGTAGCGGCGGACCAACTCTGCGATGTCCACGTCAGGGTCGTCAGTGTGGGCGCGGACCAGCCAAGCGGTCGCGTGCTCGACCAGCACCCGGGCGTCGGTCAGCATCGTCAGCTGCACGCGCGCGCTGACCTTGTTGTCGAGCGCCTCCACCTGATCCCAGAAGCTGAGCATGCCGTAGACCTCACGCGCGACCGCGTAGCCACGCGCGAGCAGCGACGCCGGTGCGCCGGTCTGCTCATGCAGACGTTGCACAAAGGTGGTGCCTGCGCGGTCGACCAACTGGTTCGCCACAACCGTCGCGATGATCTCGCGGCGCAGACGATGGTGGTGCATTTGCACCAGGTAACGGTCCGCGAGCGGCGCCGGGAAGTAGCGCTCAAGATCATGTCCCAGGTAACGGTCCTCGGGCATATCCGAATCGAGCAGCTGAGCCTTCAGATCGATCTTGGAGTAGGCCATCACCACCGCCAGCTCAGGCGCTGTCAGCCCCCGCCCGGCCAGCCGCCGCTCTGCGATCTCCAGGTCGTCCGGGAGAAACTCAACGTCGCGGTTGAGCCCGGCGTTGCGCTCGAGCGTGCGAATCAGGCGGGCGTGCTCCTCGGTATTGGTCCCGGCGTGCTGAGTGGAGAGGCTCAGCGCCTGCGTCTGGACGTAGCCGCCGCGCAGCACCTGTGCGGCCACCGCGTCGGTCATCTCGACCAGCAGGGCGTTACGTGCATCGACGCTCACGTCGCCATCCGCCACCAGGGCGTCGAGCAGGATCTTGATGTTGACCTCGTGATCGGAGCAGTTGACACCGGCGACGTTGTCAATCGCGTCGGTGTTGATGTGTCCACCGGTCAGCGCGTACTCAATCCGGCCGAGTTGGGTGAAACCGAGGTTCCCGCCCTCCCCCACGACCTTGCAACGCAGATCGCGTCCGTCGATCCGCAGCCCATCGTTTGCCATATCACCGACGGCAAGGTGAGTTTCGTCCGAAGACTTCACGTAGGTGCCGATGCCGCCGTTCCACAGAAGATCGACGGGCGCCTTCAGGATCCGCGAGATCAACTGGTCCGGGGCCAACTCGACTTCCTCAATCCCGAGTGCCGCCCGCGCCTGGGCTGAGATTGGGATCGACTTGGCGCTGCGTGAGTAGACCCCGCCACCCGCCGAGATCAGTGCGCGGTCGTAATCACTCCAGGCCGACCGTGGCAGCGCGAACAGGCGCTGGCGCTCAGCGAGACTGACGGCCGGATCCGGATCCGGGTCGATGAAGATGTGAATGTGGTTGAACGCCGCCAGCAGCCGGATCTGGGGTGAGAGCAACATGCCGTTGCCGAACACATCGCCGGCCATGTCACCGATCCCGACGACCGTGAACGGCGTCGCCTGGATCTCGGTGCCGAGATCGCGGAAGTGGCGCTTGACCGACTCCCAGGCGCCGCGCGCGGTGATCGCCATCTCCCTGTGGTCGTATCCCTGGGAGCCGCCGGACGCGAAGGCGTCCCCCAGCCAGTAGCCGTACTCCGCCGAAACCTCGTTGGCGATGTCTGAGAAGGTCGCGGTGCCCTTGTCCGCGGCCACGACGAGGTACGGGTCGTCCTCGTCGTAACGCACCACCCGCGCGGGCGGCACGATCTCACCCGCGACGATGTTGTCGGTCAGATCCAACAGCCCGCGCAGGAACGTCTGGTAGCACTCGATCGCCTCCGCCTGCAGCGCCTCGCGGCCGCCGGCGGGCGGCCGCTTGAGCACGAAGCCGCCCTTGGACCCAACCGGCACGATCAGCGCGTTCTTGACCATCTGCGCCTTCATCAGGCCGAGCACCTCGGTGCGGAAGTCCTCGCGGCGGTCCGACCAGCGCAGTCCGCCGCGGGCGACCTTGCCGCCGCGCAGATGCACACCCTCCACCCGCGGTGAGTAGACGAAGATCTCAAACCGCGGCAGCGGCAGCGGCAACACGCCGACCAGTGCCGGATCGAGCTTGAAACTGAGATAGCTCCGGCTCGCAGACGCAGCCGCGGTCCCATCGCCCTTCGCCGGCTCACGCGGGCCGGCGAAGTAGTTAGTACGAAGGATCGCCCCGACAACCGCCAGATAGGTCCGCAGAATTCGGTCTTGTTTGAGGCTCTCAACGGAGTCGATCGCCAGCTCAATCTGCTGGTGCAGGCTGGCGGCGCGAGCGTCGTCGCGGGCGTCGGGATCGAGTCGCGCAACGAACAGGTCGACCAGCAGCGCCGCGATCTCGGGGCGCTGCGCCAGAGCCGCCTCCATGAAGCGATCCCTGAACGCACTCCATGCCTGATGCAGGTAGCGCGTGATGGCTCGCAGAATCACGATCCGCTCGCCGGACAACCCGGCGGCAAGTACCAGCGCCCCGAGCTGGTCGTTCTCCAACTCACCGCGCCAGACGCCAAGAAACGCCTGCTCGAAGAGCTCGTGGACGGCGTCGAGGTCGTCAACCTCGCGTTCCATCCCGAAGTCATAGAGCCAGACAGGGGCGTCGTCCACGGGCCGGATCTCATACGGGCGCGCGTCAGTGACGGGTACGCCCATGCGCTCGAACTTGGGCAGCACGTCGGACAGAGAGATCGGCTCGCGACTGAAGAGCTGGCAGCGAACTCCGCCGGGTCCGGAATCCCCGGCTTCGCGGCAGAGCCGCAGGATCGGGCCTTCCTCCTCGCGTAGCCGCTCGACCAGAGCGATGTCCGCGACCGCGCCTGCAGCCGGAAGGTCGGCGCGATACGCGGGCGGAAAGGCGCTCTCAAAGCGTCGATACAGGGTCAGCCCCTCGCGCTCATGGTGCACTGCGACGAGCGCCTCCCGCAGGTCGTCGGTCCAGGACCGAAGCACGGTGACGATCCTGCCCTCAAGCTCGGCCTCGTTGTAGGCGGGAACGTACCCGCCGGTGTGAATGACGAACCGCATCCGCGCGACGGTTGATTCGGTGCGCTGCAGGTCCCAGTCGAATTGCGAGCCGTCGAACGCCTCCAACAGGATCTGTGAGATCTGGTCCCGAGACTCGGTCGTGACGCGGTCCCGCGGCAGGCAGACGAGGCAGTTGACGAACCGCCCCAGCGCGTCCTGATGCGCGAACAGGCGGACCCGCTGACGCTCACCGAGCGCCAGGATGCCGGTAGCCGAACGCAGCAACTCCTCTGAATCAAGCTGGAGCAGCGAGTCCCGTGGGTAGGACTCGCAGATCGCGATCAGCGCCTTGGCGACATGGCTGTGCGGCGGGAATCCCGCCTTGGCCAGGACATACTCGACCTTGTCTCGCACCAGCGGGATCTCCAACGGAGAGTCACGGTGGGCGGCAGTGGTGTAAAGCCCCAGAAACCGGTCCTCGCCGATGGTCTCACCGTCTCCTCCGAAGCGCCGGATCCCCACGTAATCGAGGTACGCGGGCCGGTGGACGGTTGAACGCGAGTTGGCGTGGCTGATGATCAGCGGCTTTTGCTCAAGCGCGAGCGCCAGCGCGCGCTCACCCAACGGCCGGGACCCAGATCGCGGCTCGCCGCGCAGAATCCCGAGACCGCTAGCGGGAACCGCCTGCAACTGTGCGGCGTCGCCGTCGACCGCGAGGTCGTACCGGCGGTACCCGATAAAGATGAAACGATCGTCGGTCAGCCAGCGCAGGAACGCCCGCGCCTCCTCAAGCTCGTGCGCACCTATCTGCGCGCAGCCGGCACCGGCCTGATCCACGAGTGAGAGCGCGAGCGTTTGCATCGGCTGCCAGTCCTCGACCGCCGCCCGCACGTCACCAAGGACCTGCTCGACGCCGCTGCGCAGAGCGTCGGTACGGCTGGGGCCAGGCTCACGGTCAAACTCGACGTGGATCACCGATTCGGGCTGGGAGCCCTCAAGCTCGGCGCCGGGTTCGGTGACCGTCAGCAGCGCTCCATCCGCGTCCCGCTGGACGCGGATAACGGGATGGATCACCAGATGCGTCCCGTAACCCCGACGCGTCAGCTCCATCACCACCGAATCGACGAGGAACGGCATGTCGTCCGCCACGATCTCCAGCACGCTGTGCGCGGAGCGCCAACCGTGCTCCTCCAGGCTGGGCGTGCAGACCGTCAGCTTCGTCTCACCGCGGGCACGGTGGCTCGCGAGCTTCCAGTGGGCCAGGACGGCACCGCAGAGATCCGCCGGGTCGCGATCGGCGAGGTCATCGGCGGGCACCCAGCGGTAGTACTGGCGCACGAACTCCTCACAGGAGTCCACCTGGTCGGACGGCAACCGCTCACGGAGACGGTTACAAACCGCCTCGATCAGCTCTGCCTCAGCCTGGGCCGAATCGATCGCCATCCCTGTCTCGCGTGCAAGCTACGTCATGGGGTGGTCGGAGCCAAGTACAAACGTCCAATCTGCGCGATCGGCGACGTACTTTGCGCCAACGTGTGCGTGGAACCTTCGAAAACTGTGTTGGCCGGATGCTGCGAAACGACATAGAAGGGGAGAATTGACGATATGAGCGTGGTAAGTGGTGAGCCCCGTGTCCTGGCGCCTAGCGTCCGGCCGCCGCTTGCCGTGCCTCGTCGTCTTTTGCGAATGCGGTCAGATGCCGTCCTCGCTGAGCGGGTAGCCGCCGGCGACGAGACGGCATTTGACGTGTTGTACGAGCGCCACCGGCCGGTGGTGCTCGCCGTCTGCATGGGCGTCCTCGGCGCTGCACACGATGCCGAGGACGCGACGCAGGAAACCTTCACCGCACTTTCAATCGCGCTGCGGAACAACATTCCGGCAGAGCTGCGGCCGTGGCTGATCCGAGTCGCGCGCAACGCTTCGATCGACACCACTCGCCGGCGCAAGTTTCGGCTGCTGACGATCGACGGCGAGCTGCCGGAGATCCCGGCCCGGCCGACGACCGGCAAAGCTGAGTTCGCGGTGGTGATGGACGGAATCCGTGAGCTGCCCGAGCAGCAGCGGACGGCGCTGCTGATGCGCGAGCTCGGCGGCCACTCCTACGCCGAGATCGGCGACTTCATGGAGCTCGACGAGGACGCGGTGCGCGGTTTGATCGCGCGGGCGCGCGTCGGTCTGCGCACCTACCGTGAAGCCACTGAGCTGCCCTGCGCGACTGCGCGCTCCTGCATCGAGACCGAACCGGATGGACGTCGTTACGACAAGACGATCCGTCGCCATCTCCGTGGTTGCTCCTCGTGCCGCTCCTACCGCACGGCGCTGCGGGGCGATGCCAAGGCGCTGCGCGCCGCGCTGCCGTTCCAGACGGGCGCTTTCGGCGGCGGCGGCGGCGGCGGACTGGCGACCGGCGCGCTCAGCGCAAGCAAGGCCGCTCTGGTCGGTGCCGGGATGACCCAGATCGCGGCGACCTGCGCAGCATCAGTGTGCGCCGTCGGCACCGTGGGCGGCATGGTGCTGATCGCGCCGGTCCACCAGCTGCTCGCAGACCACCTGGCGAAACCAGCGGCGATGGGGGTCGCGAAGCCCCATCACCACCACGTTTCCCACGCCGCAGCCGCGGTGCATAAGTCGGCTGTGGTCCCCGTATCAAGCTATGTGGCGCCCTATGAGCCTGTGGTCGCTCCAACGACAGAGAAGAAGAGCACCGGCGCAGTGCGTCACGCCCGCAGCCAGAAGCATCCAGGGTCATCGAGGTCCGGCGGGACGCACCACACCAAGGGCATCGGCTTCGGTCACCGCACCCCGCCGGCGAGCACCGGCCTGCACCAGAGCGCCAACCCCGCCGCGCCTACCAGCGCTCCGACGCAGCCGGTCAGCACCGCGGGCGGCGGAACCGGCACTCAGACCATCGGCAAGACCATCGGCACATCGACCACCGGCTCCACCTGGGGCTCAAGCGGGGCCGGCAAAACCTACGGGACCGCCACCAGCAGCCCGTCCGGCACTGGTGGCGGCACGAGCGCAACAACCAACGCTGGTGCCGGCACCACCAGTACGCCGACCGCCCAGTCGCCGCTGACACCAGTCACGAATACCGTGAACAACGTCGTTCACACCGTTGCCACCGGCCTGAACGGTCAGTCGCCTTCGAGCAGCACCGACCAGAGCACCACGCCGGCTGCCACGCCACCATTGGGCCTGAGCGGGAGGCGGACCGCCACCAACTCAAACTGGGGTCAGCACGGAGCCCCGGCAGCCAACACCGGATGGAGTCAGCACAGCGCGCCGACTTCGGCCCCCGGGTCGGGTCAGCACAGCGCGCCGACTTCGGCCCCCGGGTCGGGTCAGCACAGCGCGCCGACTTCGGCCCCCGGGTCGGGTCAGCAGGGAGCGCCGACCTCGACCCCCGGCTGGGGTCAGCAGGCAGCGCCGACTTCCAACCCCGGGTGGGGCCAGCATGGAGCGCCGGCAGCCAGCACCGGCTCGCGTCAGAGCCCGACGCCCTGGCGCGGCGCCTTCTGAGCGTCGGCTCTCAGCAGCCTTCGAGAATGACGGCGAGGCCCTGGCCGGCGCCGATGCAGATCGCAGCCAGGCCGTAACCGCCGCCTCGACCGTGCAGCTCGTGTGCTAGGCGCCCGAGGATGCGCGCGCCGGACGCACCGAGCGGGTGGCCGATCGCGATCGCGCCGCCGCGTTGGTTGACCTTCTCAGCGTCAAGCTCCGGCCAGCCGTTAAGACAAGCGAGTGATTGCCCGGCGAACGCCTCGTTGAGCTCGACCACATCGATCTGGTCCCAGGTCAGGCCCGCCTTGCGCAAGGCCATGTTGGCCGCTTCCACGGGGCCGATGCCGAACACATCAGGGTCGACACCGTGTGCGGCACGCGAGACGACCCGGGCCAGTGGCGCGCGGCCCAGCGGGGCCGCGCTCGCCTCAGCTCCGAAGAGGATCGCTGAGGCGCCATCGTTCAGCGACGATGAGTTGCCGGCCGTGACCGTGCCGCCGTCGACAAACGCAGGCTTGAGCTTTGCGAGCTTCTCGAGTGAGCTGTCGGCACGGATGCCCTCATCCTGACTCAGATCGATGTTCGGGACCGGCACCACTTCCGCCAATGCGCCGTCGGCGTATGCCTTGGCCGCGAGCTGGTGGCTGCGCAGCGCGAACTCGTCCTGGGCGTCGCGCCCGATTCCCTGCGCCTGACAGAGGCGATCGACGCTCTCACCGAGTGAGATGGTCCACTGGGACGGCATCCGTGGGTTGACCATGCGCCAGCCGAGCGCCGAGGAGTAGAGCGTCTCATTGGTGGCCGGGAACGCCTTGGACGGCTTGGGCAGGATCCATGGCGCGCGACTCATCGACTCAACGCCGCCGACGACGACCAGCTCGGCATCGCCGCACTCGATCGCACGCGCGGCCTGAATCGAGGCCTCGAGGCTCGATCCACAGAGGCGGTTCACGGTCGCGCCAGGCACCGAGGTCGGCAGGCCCGCGAGCAGCACCGCCATCCGGGCTACGTCGCGGTTGTCCTCCCCGGAGCCGTTGGCAACCCCGTAGATGACGTCATCGATGCGCTCGGGGTCAAGCTCGGGGACTCGCGCCAACAGCGCCTTCAGCACCTCGGCCGCCAGATCGTCCGGCCGTACCCCGGAAAGAGCGCCTCCGTACCTACCGAACGGCGTCCTGACAGCTTCGTAGATGTAGGACGCGCTCACTTCACGAAGACCATAGCGAGTCGTCGGTCGCTTAATTGGTTGGGCACCGAGAGGTCCCACGGGCGGATGCGCTCGGGGTTCGCGCCATGAGATTTACTCCGGCGGCTGTGGTTTGCGTTCACTGGGTGCGATCGGTGTGATTACGTCGGCGGCACCGACCCTGACACCTACCGCAAGGCCGAAAAGGCCGGCCGAATCGCCGATGACATCCCGACAAACCACAGCCCCAAGTTCGCCCCGGTGATCCGGCCGACTCTCGAGACCAGAGTACAGGCGATCACGCCGGTCGCGCTCAGCTACCTTGCCCGCAGCGGCTGAGGCCGGCCTGCCTGCCTGCCTGCTGTTAGGCGCTTTCGACGAAGGGTGAGCGACCGGGATCGAACCGGCGACCGCCTGGACCACAACCAGGAGCTCTACCAACTGAGCTACGCCCACCACGGGGCACTGAATCTACCAGTACCAGCCTGTTTCGACTCTTAGGGTAGTTCGAAGCGTGTCGGCAGCCGTTGCGGCAGACCGGCGAGGGTGATGCGGTCCCAGGGGACAGTGCTCAGCAGAATGCCGACCACGACCGCAACGGCGCCGCCTATCTGCCAGATACCAACCGGATCACCGAACGCGACCCAGCCGATCACCGCGCCCACCAGCGGCTCGATGTTGACCATTGCACCAGCGAACGCAGGTGAGGTGCCCTTCTGTCCGTGCGCGAACAGCCAGAACGGAAGCACGGTCCCGACCAGGGCCAGCGCGACGAACGCGATCACCGGCGGTGCAAAGCCACGACGACGCTACCCACCGCCGCTTTGAAGAAGCGGTCCGGGCCATGCCCGAGGTGATCTCAGCGGACTGGGTGAGCGGCGAGACCGACGCGATCCTGATTATCGTGGCGCGCGAGATCGCAGAACTGCAGCGCGTATTGATCCGACTCTCAACCCGTGGCGGCGCAGCGCGGATGACGACCATGTTGCGGCTTCAGGAGCTGAAACCGGCGTCACCGTTGCCGCTCGCGCTGCGCGACTGACAGTGTGCGATCGCCGCCGGCGTCGAGCGGCCGACGCTGTTGCATACAACGCACGCAGGCGTAGAGTTAACCTCGGAACCATCGCGTCGCGGTGGCTAACGAGAGAGGGATTGGTGAGACACCGTGGCCGTGAGTGAGACGATCTTGAGTACGCCGCTGCTGATCGGCGGCGAGGAGCGCGAAACCGGCGAGTCGTTCGCCGTTTACAGCCCCCACGATGGGTCGCTGGTCGGCCACGCGGCGGCCGCGTCGCATCAGGATGCGCTCGATGCGGTCAGCGCCGCTCAGCAGGCATGGCCCGCGTGGGCAGCGTTGTCCGCCGCTGAGCGTATCGACATCTGCCTGAAGGCGCTGGAGACACTGCCGAGCGATCTGGATGAGCGCGCTGAGCTGCTCTCGCGTGAGAACGGCAAGATCCGCTTCGAGGCCACGATCGACCTGCACGTCTTCAGCGGCCGCTTTCACGAGGCCGCGGTCTACGCACGTGAGCTCGACACGCCGGAGCTCATGCCCGGGCCGCCGTACAACTCGACGATCTCACACCTGCCTCAGGGCGTTGTGACGATCATCTACCCGTTCAACTGGCCGCTGGCGATCCTCGCTGCGAGCCTGCCCCAAGCCCTGATGGCGGGCAATACGGTGGTGGTCAAGCCGCCGCCAACCACGCCGCTCTCCTCGGTGCTGACGCTCCGCCACGTGGCGCGGCTGCTGCCGCCCGGAGTGTTGAACGTGGTCACCGGCGCAGACGCCGTAGTCGGGCCTGTGGTGGTCGGCGATCCGCGCGTCAAGCACGTCACCTTCACCGGCTCCACCGCCGGCGGTAAGCGAATCATGGGCATGGCCGCGGCCAACGTCACCAACGTGACGCTCGAACTGGGTGGCAACGACCCGGCCGTGGTCCTGGACGACACGGTGCTGGACGAGGCCACGATCGGCAAGATCGCGATGGCGACGTTCATGACCACCGGTCAGGTGTGCATGGCGATCAAGCGCCTCTATGTGCCGCGGAGCATGTACGGCGACGCGGTCGATGGTCTGCGGTCATTCCTCGAGGGCCAAAAGCTCGGCTCGGGGCTCGACCCGGAGGTCACGATGGGGCCGCTCAACATGCGACACCAGCGTAAGTACGTTGAGGAGCTGCTGGCCGAATCGCGCGCGGCCGGCACCGAGGTGATCGTCGCCGGTGAGTATGCCGGCGGCGACCCGAGTGCAGGCAACTACATGCTGCCCGCACTGGTGCTGGACCCGTCAGCCGATCAGCGGATCGTTACCGAGGAGCAGTTCGGGCCGGCCCTGCCGGTGATCCCGTACGACTCCCTGGACGAGGTGGTCGACGCCGCCAACGACACCTGGGCCGGGCTCTGCGCTTCGGTTTGGTCGGCTGACACCGAGCACGCCAAGTCCGTGGGACGACGGTTGCGAGCCGGGCACATCTTCTTCAACAACCACAGCGCGACCGCCGTCGACGAACGTGCTCCGTTCGGCGGCTTCGGTCAGAGCGGCCTTGGTCGCGAGCTGGGACGCGAGGGCGTGCTCGCGTTTACCGAGACACAGGTGATGGCCGTTCCTGACGGGGAGCCGGCTCACTGAGACGGTCTTTGTGGGTGACCCACCGGAAGCGCTGACCGGACCGGAAGCTATGGGCGTTGTATCTCACATCTGAGACATAACGTCCACTGCTTCCCGCCGATTGGCCAGCCGCACCGGAGGCCAGGCACGTTATGTCTCAGAGCTGATACATAACGTGCCTGGCTTCGCCGCAGCAGTGAACGTCTCCCGCCGGCCCAGGGCGTTGAGTGCCCTTGCCGCCTGGTCGATCAGCGGCACCGACCGAACTTTGCCGGACTTGGGTGGTCCGGCTTTTCCCCATGTGTAGCTGCCACGGACGAGCACGGTTTGCTTGCCAAAGTCGATATCGCGCCATCTGAGCGCCCGGAGTTCTCCCAATCGCAGCCCAGTGAACGCCGCGACGGTGAAGACGGCGGCATCCTGGTCGTCTACCGCGACTTGCGCCAAAGCCTCAACCTCAACTGGAGATAGAACGTTGAGGTCGCCGGAGCGTTTTGCGCTTACTCGCTCGACGTCCTCGGCGGGGTTGACCGTGATCCACTTTCGCCACTTCGCGCGTTTGAGAATCCCGTTAGACCGAATCAGCGGGTCCGGTGCGTTCGGAGCTGCGCCCAGGTCGGTGCTCGCGTTCGCCCATGATCCCGACGACAAGGACGGCGAGCACGGCAACCGGCGTCGCCATCCCTGGATCGTAAGGGGTCCGTAAATAGTGGGGCCCTGATACGGAAACGCGGATTACAGTGGTCGCGACGCCGTGCGCAGCTCTCCCTCGACACTAAATCTGTAAATGAGACAAACCGCACGTTGGTGCTTCAGGCACCGCTGGCTGGTCGTGGCCGCGTGGCTGGTTGTGGCCGTCGGGGTGAACGCAGCGCATGCGGCGCTTGGCAGCAACTACGCCCAGAACTTCACGCTGCCGCACACGCAGAGCGAGGAGGCGATTGCGCTGCTGCAGCGCAGCGCCCCGAAGGCGTCGGGCGACACCGACCAGTTGGTCGTCGCCACCGACCGCGGCCGGGTCGGTGACCCGGCCGTCCGCGCCCGTCTCGACAGGCTGCTGGCGAAAGTTGCGCGCCTCCCCCACGTCACCGAGATCGGCTCGCCATACGCCGCCGGCCGCGCCGCCACCCAGATCTCCCCGTCCGGCCGGATCGCGTTCGCGACGATCACCTTCAACGAGGGCGCCGCGAATTTTTCCGGCAAGGAGGCGGCCGACTACGACACGCTGATCAGCTCAGCCTCCGGTCACGGCATCAGCTTTGCGGTCGACGGCCAGGTCGCCGAGGACGGCGACCCGAGTGGTTCTTCGTCCGGTTTATCGATCGGGTTCCTGGCAGCCGGAGTCGTGCTGTTCCTGGTATTCGGCACCATCTCGGCAACGCTGTTGCCGCTGCTGGCGGCGGGAGTCTCGCTCGGGGCCGGGATCGCCGCCGTCGGGCTGCTCTCGAACCTGATGAGCGTCGCGTCCTTCTCCGGGCAGTTGGCGCTGCTAATCGGGCTCGGGGTCGGCATCGACTACGCGTTGTTCATCGTCACTCGCTACCGCCAGGCCCGCCTGCGCGGCGTGTGCAGCGAGGAGGCCGTCGTGCAGGCGCTCGACACCTCCGGGCGGGCGGTGCTGTTCGCCGGCGTGATCGTGTGCATCGCGATGCTCGGGATGTTCCTGCTGGGGATCGGGTTCCTGTACGGCGTCGCGGTCTCGGCCGCGATCATGGTCGCGTTCACGGTGATCGCGGCGCTGAAGCTGCTGCCGGCGCTACTGGCGCTGCTGGGGGAGCACATCCTGCGCCGCCACGAGCGCCGGCAGATCGCCGAGCATCGGCTCGCCACCAGCGATGAGTCGGTCGCCTGGCGCCGCTGGGCGAACGTGTTGCGCCGCCGCCCGGCGCTGCTGGCGCTGCTCGGCACGGCCATGATGCTCGTGCTGGCGATGCCGTTCTTCTCGATGCGGCTCGGCTCGACCGACGCCAGCGCCGACCCGCACAGCACCACCACCTACCAGGCGTACGAACTGCTGGTCACCGGCTTCGGTGCCGGCTACAACGGTCCGCTGCAGCTGGTCGCCGAGGTTGGCTCAGCGGCGCAGCGGGCGCAGTTCGAGACGGTCGTGCGGGCCGTCGCCCGCACCCCGGACGTCGCCCGCGTCACCGCCCCGACGTTCATGCCCGGACACGACGGCGCGGCCCGCGTGGCGCTGGCCGACGTGTTCGAGCGTGGCTCACCGCAGGCCGCCTCCACGCAGACGCTGCTCAGCCTCCTGCGCGATCAGGTGATCCCGAACGCCACGCGCTCGCACTCGCACTCGCTACAGGTCCTCGTCGGCGGGCAGACGGCGATCTTTGCCGACTTCGCGAGCGTGCTGACCGCGAAGCTGCCGCTGTTCGTCGCGATCGTCGTGTTCGTCTCGGCGCTGCTGCTGATGCTGCTGTTCCGCAGTATCGCGATCCCGCTGACGGCCGCGGCGATGAACCTGCTGTCGACCGCGGCCTCGCTCGGGGTCGTGACGGGCGTCTTCCAGCTCGGGTGGTTCCGCTCGCTCTCGGGGATCACGCCGGGCCCAATCGAGGCGTTCGTGCCGGTCCTGATGTTCCCAATCCTGTTCGGCCTGTCGATGGACTACGAGGTGTTCCTCGTCACCCGCATCTACGAAGAGTGGCACCGCCGCGGCGACAGTCACGACGCCGTCGGCCACGGCCTGGCCGCCACCGGCCGCACGATCACCACCGCCGCCGCGATCATGGTGCTCGTGTTCAGCGCGTTCGTGCTCGGCGGCCAGCGCGTGATCGAGATGTTCGGCATCGGCCTCGCAAGCGCCGTGTTCCTCGACGCCCTGATCGTCCGCTCGGTGGTCGTGCCGGCCGTAATGATCCTGCTCGGCGAGTCAAACTGGAGCCTCCCGCGGCTCCTGGACCGGCTGGTTCCGCACCTGCGGGTCGAGGGCGCCGTCGAGCCGCTGATGGATGCCGCCGCCGCGTCAGCGGTCGCGTTGACGCAGCCCATACCGGCTCCTCCGGATCTCGGCCGCGCCGAATAGTTTGTCGCTCGTGCTTGCGCCCAGATGCAGGTGCTGGCGCCGCCCCGGGGGGTCAAATCGTTAGGTCCGCCGACACGCGAGCCAACATGTCTCCATGACACACAGGTCTTCCATGACACGCGACCCCATGGACGCCCGCCGTGGCGTCTGACCCCATGGACGATCGGTGCTGCACAGCGCGCAACCGTAGCGGTGCACAGTGCCGACGCGCGCCGGCGCCGGGGGCACTCGTTTGCTCGATGCAGGGCGTCCGCGCACCGCAAGTGATGGTCGCCGCGAGGACGCTCCGGTGAAGCCGTCGGGGCGTTATAAGACAGCCTCATGCGAAAGCGGCACGTTTAAGGTCAGTCGATGAGCCCGAGCACACGGGCCCTGGTGACCGCCTCGGCGCGGCTGTGTACCCCGAGCTTTTGGTAGATGCGGCCGGCTCGGTCCTTCGCTGCCGAGCGGGAGATACCGAGCTTGTCGGCGATCAGCGCAAAGGTCAACGGCGTGGGCAAGTAGCGGAGGACCCGCGCCTCAGCCACGCTGATCGACGCCGCGTCAACCGTCGCGGCAGCTTCGGCGACAGCTTCCGCCGCTGCTTCGTCAGCCGCCGCTACTGCCACTTCGTCTTCGGCGACAGCTTCGACCGCTGCTTCGTCAGCCGCGGCGATGATGAGACCGGCGGCGCGCAAGGCTTCAACGGCCTCGTGGGCGGCTGCCTCCTCGACGATGCCTGCGCTGATCAGGGCTCGGACGGCGTCGGCAGCAGCAGCGGCACGGGTCGCTTCCGAATCTGCGATCGCGTCGGCTGCTCGCGCCTGTGCCGTGATGGCCAGGAGCGTCGCGCGGGCTTCGGCGGCCTGGGCCGCCGCTATCACCTCAGCCGCCTCCTCCATCGCCGCGACCTCGGCCCCAACAATCAACCCGGCCTCTTCGGTCAGGAAACCCTCTCCCAGCAACTCCCCGCCAGTGTCCGCGATCGCGTCGAAGAGCGGCTGCGCCCAGCCGTGCTCGATGAGCAGGAATGCGAGCGCCGTCCCCGGCAGCAGCGAATCTGCCAGTGCCCGTGCGTCAGTCGGATCGAAGCCCGCCGCGCCGGCCGCCACTGGTTCCACCAGACCAGCGCCGCCAAACGGCACGATCCTCGACAGCAAGGCACCAAAGTCGTCGTCGCCAATGACCGTTCGCTGGATCGTGCCATCCTCGCTCTTCGAAACGAACAGCAGATCGAGCAAGCGCAGGACCCCTCGGCCGTGTAGCCGATCGACCTCGGCTAAGACCTGCCCCTGGAAGTCCGAACCAGGACCAAAGCTAATGGCAATCAACTGCAACGGACCGGGCATCTGTCGACCTCCAAGATGAACACAAGAACGGGCGCGAGAACGAGAACGGCCACGACACTAACGCAACGGACACGCCGACCAGCACAGACACCATACTCGCGAGGAGGCGCGTGGGACGCCGCGCGGCTCGTGCTCACCTACGTCTCAGCCGCGCCCAATCGGCGATGTGAGCTCCTGTGGTGCAAGCCGACCATCAGCGTCTAGATGCAGGCGGTAGAAGCCATCAAATCCCTCGTCGCGGTGTGAGATCACGAGCAGGCCGCGGTCGTCGGCGGCCTCGCAGATCGCTTCGATGAGCGACGTCGCGGTGTCCGCGTCGAGGTGGGCGGTCGGCTCGTCGAGGATCAGGAAGTTCGCGTCACTGAGCAGCGCTCGTGCCAGTGTGAGCCGATGACGCTGGCCGCCCGAGACAAGCTCACCGTTCTCCCCCACGAGCGTGTCGAGAGCATCTGGCAGTGACCGTGCCCAGTCCTCGAGTTGCACTACACCGAGCGCGTCCCACAACTCCGGTTCGCTCGCGGAGCGCCGTGCGAGCAGCAGGTTCTCACGGATCGTCGTTGCGAAGACGTGTGCGTCTTGGGCGGCCAGCAGGACCGCCCGCCGGACGTCGTCCTGGGCGAGCTCACGTAGGTCGACACCGCCGAGAGTCACGCGCCCGGCATCGGGATCGAGGAAGCGCACGAGCAGGTACGCGAGTGTCGTCTTGCCGGCGCCGCTTGGACCGCTGAATAGCACTCGGCAGCCGCGATCAAGTCGTATGTCAACTGCATCCAACAGGACAGGCCCGGCGGTGTCGTAGCCGAACGAGACGCCTTCCAGCACCAACGGCCCGTCCAAGAGCTCCGGCGTCGCCGCCAGCGGCGCTACCGGGTCGCGAACCACTGGCTCGGTCGCCTCGAGCTCCTGTAGCCGCATCGCCGCTTGCGCGCAGGCGCGGAGCCGCTGCGCGGCTGCCGGCAGCGGCGCGACGCCTTCAAATGCTCCCATCACGAGAAACACGAGCGCCGCCAGCCAGACACCCGCGAGCGCCCCCGAATGGACCGCCGGGATCCCGACCACCAGCACCGCGACGATCGCCAGCCCCGACACCAACGACCCCAGCAGGGTGGCGCCCGCACCGGCGAGCGCGTCCTGTGCCGCGATCACTGAGAGAGCGTCGCTGCGCGCGCCGAGTGCCTTGACCCAGTCGGGTCCGCGGCCGGCGACGGCCAGCTCGGGGCCACCGTCAACCGCCTCGACCAGGGCCGCTGTAAGGGCGGCGCGGGCTGGCGCCTGTCGGCGCCCCGCGCGACCTGCCAGCACTCCGGCAAGCAGCGGCACACTGACCGCCGCGAGTATCAGTGAGCCCGCCACCGCCACCGCCGCGAGCGGCAGGATCAGCCAGGCCGTAAATCCCGCGGCGATGATCACGAGCGCCGCGACCAACGGCGGCGCTAGCGCCCGCAGGTACAGATCCTGGAGGGCGTCGACGTCGCCGACGAACCGTGAGAGCAGCTCACCGCGCGTGTGCCCCGTGATCGCGCCCGGGATCAGAGGCGCGAGCACCTCATAGAAACGTGAACGCAGCCGGGCGAGCACCCGCAACGCAAGATCGTGCGACGCCAGGCGCTCGCTGTAACGCAGGACGGCGCGGCTCAGTCCGAAGGCGCGAACGGCGACGATCAAGGCCGCGAGGCGCAGGATGTCGGGCCGCTGCGCTGCGCGTGAGATCAGGTACCCCGAAGCGGTCAGCAGGCCGGCGGCGGCCAGGACGGCGCCGAGCGCCAGCGCCACTGAGAGCCAGAACCGCGAGCGCTCGCCAGGCTCGAGCCGAGCAGCGCGACCGAGGCTCACCCAGGCTCCGCCACCGTTGCTCATGCCCTCGGTTCTGATGCTCACACCGTCACCGCCATTCTGGCTGCCGCGAACGTTCCAGCGAGCTCCGCCTGCCCCAAGCCGCGGAGCTCGACCACCTGGTCGGCCAGCGCAGAAAGCCGTACGTCGTGAGTGATCAGCAGTGTGGTGCGGCCTTGCGCCAGGCGCTCAATCTCAATGCCGATTTGAGCGGCGGTCTGCGAGTCGAGGTTGACGGTGGGCTCGTCCAGGATCACCAGCGGTGGGTCGCGCAGAAAAGCGCGGGCGATCGCGAGCCGCTGGGCCTGACCGGCTGAGAGCCTGCGTCCGCCCTCACCGACGAGCGTCTGTAACCCGTCGGGCAGCTCCGCAAGGAGCTCATCCAAACCGGCTTGCGAGGCGGCTCGCTCAAGCGCGGCACGCCCGGCGCCGGGGTCGGTCAGCGCGATGTTCTGGGCGATCGTGCCGGCGAAGAGCTTCGATCGCTGCGGAACCCAGGCAGCCTGCCGCTGCCACTCGACGGCGGGTACGTCGCGCAGGTCAATCCCGCCACAGCTGACACGACCGCTGCTGGGGTCCATCAAGCGGAGCGCAAGTGCCGCGACCGTGCTCTTTCCGGCGCCGCTGGGACCAACCAACGCCAGCAGGGCACCAGGTGCCAACTCCAGGTTCAGGTCTTTGAGTACGGGGCCGGTCCGGCCCGGATACTCGTATGACACCGCGTCGAAGCAGACCGGATACAGGCGGGGATCCGGCGCCGTGAGCGAGCTGCTGGCCCTCCGGGGTGGGGCGACGGTGGCCGGCTCATCCAGCACCGTCATCAGCTGCTCGGCTGCGGCCAGACCGTCAGCGCTCGCATGGAATTGCTGGCCCACTGCACGTAGGGGCCCGTACAGCTCGGGAGCGAGCAGCAGCACAGTCAGTCCCGCGCGCAGTGTGAGATGACCTTCGGTGAGCTGCACGCCGATCGTCGCCGCCACCAGCGCGGTGCCGATCATCGCGCACAGCTCGAGTACCAGCGCTGAGAGGAACGCGAGTCGGAGTGTTGCCATCGTCTCGCGCCGGTAGCGGTCGCCGACGTCCCTCAACGTCTGTGCCTGAGCGGCCTCCCGGCGGTGGGCGCGCAATGTCTCGAGCCCGCTGACCACATCCAGAAAGTGGCTTGAGAGCAGTGTCAGAACCTGCCAGCGGCTACGAGTCCGCGCCTGCGCTCCCTTGCCGATCAGGACCATGAACACGATCAGGATCGGAACCGTGGCCGCCAGGCACACCGCCGCGAGCAGATCCTGCGGAACGACCCAGATGAGCACCGAGACCGGCACGACCGTGGCCAGCACCAGTGACGGCAGGTACCCGGCGAAGTACGCCTGCAGTGAGTCCACGCCCGGTACGGCAGCGGCCGCGAGCTCGCCTGTGCGCTCGCTTGGCCGCCGGCCAGGCCGGTCGATCAACAGCGCCCGCGCCAGCCGCTCGCGTAACTCCGTCATGACCCGGAGCGCCCCTAGGCGGCCCGAGAGCTCGAAGCCACCGGCCAGCAGCGCTCGAACGCTAAGCACGGCGACCAACGCCATCAGGTCTCCCTGCAGCCGCGCGAGCGGCACCCTGTCCACGGCGGAGCGTGCGATGATCAGCGCGAGCAGCTCCGCTTGCGCTACGACCACGAACGCGGTCGCGACCCCCAGCACACCGGCGACCGCGAACGGCGCTCGCGCCGCCCGGACCTCACGCGCGAGACGCCGGTCGACGCCTCGCTCAGCCGACCGGCTCACTCGGGAACTTCTGCTCGAACACGGCCAGCGGCGTGGGCGTGCCCGGCCCCTCGAAGTCCTCGCGCCCCAGCCGGTGACGAAACACCCAGTAGCTCCAGGACTGGTAGGCGACGACGATCGGCACCATGATCACCGCGACGATCGTCATCACGACCTGCGAGTAGTGCGAAGCGGAGGCCGTGGCGAGCGTGAGATCGTACGCGTGGCTGGTGGTCGAAGGCAACGCGTTCGGGTACAGCGCCACGAGCAGAACCGAAGTGAGCAGAACCACCGCGGCGGCGGTCGCGGCAAACCCCGCCCCCTCCGAGCGTCTGGTGGCAACCGGGATGGAGATCGCGGCCACGGCGGCCAGCAGGGTCACTACCAGCCTGCCGGGCGCGAACGATAGCTTCGCTGCCGACCAGATCAGGAAGACGAGCATGACGGCCGTCGCCAGCGGAGCCACGCGCGTCGCCAGCGCACGCGCTCGATCGTGCATATCTCCACGGGTACGCAACGCCAGGAATCCGGCACCGTGGGTCAGAAACAGTGTCAGGGTCGTGACCCCACCGACCAGCGCGTAGGGATTCAGCAGATGCCAGAGGGTCGCGTGGACGACGTGGTTCGATCCCATCGGCACGCCCTCGATGAAGTTCGCCCAGGCGACACCGAACAGCAAAGCGGCAGCACCGCTTGAGATCCCCATCGCCCACTCCCAACTGGTGCGCCAGCGCTCGGAGTCGACCTTTCCCCAGAACTCGAACGACACGCCCCGGACGATCAGCGCCGCGAGCACCAGGAAGAGCGCCAGGTAGAAGCCGCTGAACGTGCTGGCATACCAACCGGGGAACGCGGCGAAGGTGGCACCGCCGGCGGTGATCAACCAGACCTCGTTGCCGTCCCAGACCGGACCGATTGTGTGGATGATCAGACGCCGGTCGACCGTGTCACGACCAAGGCCGCGAACGAGCATCCCGACCCCGAAGTCAAAACCTTCAAGCAGGAAATATCCGGCCCAGAGAACGCCGATCAGGACAAACCAGAGACCCTGAAGAAATGTGGTGTGCATGGTTAGCGGGGCTCCGGATCGGGTGTCAGTACGCGAGGGCCAGGGGGCGGGAACTATCTTCAGGGCCGGCCGGGGGATCTCCAGGGAGCGGGTCAGGCTCAGGCCCGTGCCGGACTTCGCGAGCCATCAGCCAGCTGCCGAGCGCAATCAGTACGCCATAGATCACCAGGTACCCGGTGAGGGTGATGACGATGTCCAGCGTCGAAACGTCCGGGGACCCGGCTGCGCTCGTCTTCAGCAGCCCGAACACAACCCATGGCTGGCGCCCCACCTCCGTGAAGATCCAACCGCTCCAGTTGGCCAGGATCGGGAGCGCCACACCCAGCAGCGCAAGGCGCTGGAACCAGCGGCGCCTTTCAAGTCTGCCCTTCCAGCTCAGCCAGATACCACCCGCGGCGATCAGCAGCATCAGCATGCCGGCACCGATCATCAGCCGGAAGGTCCACCACTCGACGCCGACCGGTGGCACGTAGTTGCCGGGACCATACTGCTTGCGCTCGGCTGCCTGGATCTGGTCGATGCCCTTGGTAGTCCCGTTCCAACTGAGGTTCTCGATCAATGAGAGCAGATGCGGGATCCGGATCGACGTGGTGCCGTGCGGTCCGGGATTGTCCTTGAAACTGCCGAGCGAGAGGATCGAGAAGCCCTGGCCCTGACCCGTGTTGTACACGTCCTCCGCCGCGGCCATCTTCATCGGTTGCTGATGAATCAGCAACCGCCCCTGGCCGTCACCGAACGCCATCGTCGCAAGCACCGCGATCAGCGTGAACGGGAGCGCCATCCGCATCGACTTGGACACCAGCCGGCTGCCCTTGCCGCGCAGCATCAGGTAGGCACAAACCGCGACCACAAACATCCCGCCCGTCGTGATCGCGCCTAGGATGGTGTGCGGGAAAGCGAGCAGTACGGTGCTGTTGAACAGCACGGCAAAGATGTTCGTGAGCTGGGCATGGCCCGTAGCGTGGTTGATCGTGTAGCCAACCGGATGCTGCATCCAGGAGTTCGCGGCGAGGATGAAGTACGCCGACATGATCGTGCCGATGGCGGTCAGCCAGATCGTCGCCAAATGCACTCTCGGTGAGAGCCGCCCCCAACCGAAGATCCAGAGCCCCACGAAGGTCGACTCAAGGAAAAAGGCGATCAGCCCCTCCATCGCGAGCGGCGCGCCGAAGATGTCACCCACGTATCGCGAGTAGATGGACCAGTTCATCCCGAACTGGAACTCCTGGACGATTCCGGTCACCACCCCGATCGCCATCGAGATCAGGAAGAACTTTCCCCAGAAGCGGGTCATCCGCAGATATTGCTCGTCACCGGTTCGCCGCCAGCGCGTCTGGCAGATCGCCACAAACACCGACAGGCCGATTGAAATCGGTACGAAGATGAAATGGAACAACGTGGTTATGGCGAACTGCGTCCGCGCAAAATCAAGCGTGTTCATTCGATGTAAAGCTACGTTCCGGCGGTAGCTGCTCACCTCCGCATCGACCCGCAAACCATTGCGGGAAACTACTGCCCGAGGAGTGAGGCCAAGCTGTCAGGCAAGGCTGCCGACGGGCCGCCATCGGCCGAGCACATCGCGGCCACTGCTTCGCTGAACCGGATGACCAGCAGGTCAACCGCCCCTGTGGACCCCTCCTGCGCGAGTCGAGCGGCAACGACACCCCCGATCCCCTGGCTCGCCCCCGTGATCACAGCCGTCGACCTTTCCGAACTCACGCCCGCGCGCGTACCCGGCCTGCAGCCGAATCGCTCACGACGAGAACGCGACCGCTTCGCCACGCAAAGGATCGTCCGCCTAGACCCGCTTTGCACTCCGGACGCGCCGGTCGGCGCACGGGCCGGCGGTTGTGCTTGCGCGGGAAGCACAACCGCGCTGACGACTCCTTTTGTGATTCAGGTAGCCGTCGTCGTGCGCCTGCAATGCCACGATCACGGCCGCCGTCGACCCGTCCCCGCTCAACGAGCGAAGCAGTCAGCACGCGCATACCGAACCAGCCGACGCGCGCCGCCGGTTGCGGACACAAGCAGCCACGACGTCGTGCCCTGATACCCGCGAGAACGAAAGCGGGTCTCACTTAATCGACTTTGGGGACACGCTGGGGACACGGTTGCCGATTAGTAACTCGACAACAGCGAGAAGAGCCCGGCGTTAGCAGGACTTTTCTGACGCCCCCGGCAGGACTCGAACCTGCGACCTACGGATTAGAAGTCCGTTGCTCTATCCAGCTGAGCTACGAGGGCAGTGGTGGACAACATTGTCCCGGAAGGGCGCGGCGCAACCGCAAAGCGCGGCGCAACCCCCGAGGAAGCTGATCAGATCGCGCTGGTGCCCTCGCGGCCGTAGTTGTCCTTGAGACGGACGACGTCATGCAGGAACGGTGTCGATGCCTCGAGCACGTCAGAGTCTTCGACTGCCTCGATCGTGTGGATCACGCCAGGGGCGTTGTGCCAGACGCCACCGACGGTCACCTGGCGCTCGGTAAGGGCGTCCTCGGATTCACCCTGGACGAGCAGCAGGCTGCCTGAGAGCACGTAACAGCTTTCTTCCTTCTGCTCGTGGTACTGGAGCGAAAGCCTCTGCCCTTTGTTGACATGCAGAATCTTGCCCACGTACTGATCAGTGACGGCCCACCAGATCTCGTAGCCCCACGGCTTCTCAACCCGTCTAGGCGGGCTGTTTTCGTTGTCAGTCATTGGCTCAATCCTGCCAGTTAGTGGCCTGAAGCGGAGATTCGGTCATTCAGGCCACCGGACGCTAACGACGACACGCGGGAGCGATAAGAGTGCTTAAAGCGAGAGCGCCTCGGTACCGGCGGGATATGAGGCCGGAACTCGAGGCGCGCTCTGAGGGAGGAGAGGGTGCTGCGCTACAGATAGTGCAACAACAACGCAAAGAAGTCCAAGACGGGTTTTTACAAAGACATATAAGCTTGCCTTATGGAACTCCGACAGCTGCGATACCTGGTCGCGCTCGCTGAGGAGCAGAGCTTCACGCGAGCCGCTGAACGCGAGCACATCGCCCAGCCGGCGCTGTCGCAACAGATTCAAAAGTTGGAGCAGGAAGTCGGGCTCGCGCTGGTCGAACGGACCACCCGGCGCGTCTCAATCACGGACGCCGGCGAGATGCTGGTTGCACGTGCGCGCCGCATCCTGGCCGAGTTGGACTCCGCCCATGAAGAGTTGCAGAGCGTGCGCGGGATCCTTAGCGGCCGCGTGACGGTGGGCTCGATGCACACGATGGGTCCGATTGATATCTCGCTCGTGCTCGCGGAGTTCCACGAGCGTCACCCGGACGTGGAACTCACTGTCCGTGAGGACTACAGCGACTCGCTCGCCGAGATGCTCCGGGTCGATGAGATCGATCTGGCCTTCCTCTCGGTCACCGAGCGCATCGAGAGCACCGGCTTGGCGCTGCACCAGCTGATCTCCGAGGAGCTCGTGGTCCTGCTGCCCCCGACACACCGGCTGGCCGACCGTGAGTTGATCAAGATGGTCGAGCTCGCCGGTGAGCGGTTCATCAGCTTCCGTGAAGGCTCCCGGCTGCGCGAACTCCTGGTCGGTGCCGCCGCCGATGTGGGTTTCACTCCGGACATCCGACTCGAGTCAAACGAGAGCCGCCGGATTCGCGCGTTGGTTTCGCGCGGCCTTGGGGTTGCGATCCTGCCCAGCTCAGACCAGCACTCGAGCAGCTCAGACGTCGCCGTCGCGCGACTGACAGATCCCAGCCTGGCCCGCGACATAACGCTCGCGTGGCGTGCGGACCGCCGACACCCACCGGCGGTCAACGAGTTCCTGGCGATGGCACGCGAGACGTTCACCGGCATCGACGGTTGATCCGGCGGCACCACAGATGGCGATCGCTGATCATTGAGGGATGCCCGAGGGCGACACGATCCTGCGCATCAGGCACCGCCTCGCCGACGCGCTCGCCGGACAGGCACTAGCAGTCTCCGCCCCGAGCGCACGCGGCAAGGCGACCGGAGTCGAGCGCCTGGACGGAGCGGTCCTGGAGCGGATCGAGACGCACGGCAAGCACCTCATGCTGGCGTGCGGTGACCTCGTTCTTCACAGCCACCTCGGTATGAGCGGCAGCTGGCAGCTCTACCGACACGGCGAGCGATGGCGCCGTTCTCGCAACTCAGCCTGGGTCGTGCTCAGCGGCGAGCGGCACGAGGCGGTCCAGTTCGGCGGTCCGACTCAATCCCTGGCGCACACTTGCGCAGGTGACCGACGACGAGCTGCAAACCGTGCTGCTGTTGGCGCGTGAGCAGATGCTCGACGCAGTCGCCAGCGGTCGCAAGGCCTTCTCGGTCTACAACCACCGCGGTGCCTGCGTTGGTTGTGGAGGCCGCGTCGCGTCACGCGGCCAGGGGGACGCGAACCGCACCACTTGGTGGTGCGAGCGCTGCCAGAGTTGAGAATGGCGCGCGCTGCCAGAGTTGCGCGTCGTACGAGCTTCGCCAGAGTTGAGCGGACCGCCGCCCGGTTCAGCCGACGAGATCCAGGGCTACGTCGACCGGCTCGATCTCATCCATCCGGTCAACCTGCCCAAGCGCCGGGAACAAGCGGGTCCATCCGATCGCGATCGCGATCGTCACGCAGCCACCCCCGACGACCGCCGGAACCGTTCCGACGAGCGAGGCGGCGAGCCCCGACTCGAATGCTCCGAGCTGGTTAGAAGCGGAGACGAAGACCATCTCGACGGCGCCCACGCGGCCCCGCAGATGATCGGGAGTCGCGAGCGCGGCGGTGGTCGAGCGGATGTTCATCGAGAAGAGATCTACGAAGCCGCTGAGCACCAGAACGAGGAACGACAGTTCAAAGTTGTGTGAGAGCCCGAACACGATCATGCAGGCGCCGAAGCTCGCGACCACCGTCAGCAGCAGCCGGCCGGCGTGTCTCGTGATCGGCCGCCTGGTCAGGTACACGGCACCGATCAACGCACCGATGGCTGGGCCTGCTCGCAGGACACCCAATCCGGTCGCCCCGACGTGGAGGATGTGGTCGGCGAAGATCGGGAGCAGTGCGACCGCTCCACCGAACAGGACCGCGAACAGGTCCAGCAGAATCGCCCCGAGCACGATCTCCGTACGACGTAAGAAGCGAAGCCCCTCCAGTACCGAACGCATACTCGCCGCCTGGCGCGGTGACGGCGTATCGACACCGTCCCGGACCAGCCCTGGCCCGATAGAGAGCGCTGCCACGGTCGCGAACGCGCAGGACCCGGCAGCGATCAGGTAAACCGCTGAGGGCGAGACCCCATAGATCAGGCCTCCAAGCGCCGGCCCTATCACCTGGGCGCCCTGGCCGGCGAAGGAGCGCAGTGTCATCGCGCTCTGAATCAACTCGCGCTCGACGAGCATCGGCGGCATCGCCCGAGCGGCGGGCTGTCCGAGCGCCATCGTCACACCGGCCCCCACCGCAAAGGCCAGATATGGAAGCGTGGCGCGAACACCCGCGGCGGTTATGACGGCCAGCCCGATACAGACTCCCACGCCAAGCAGGGTGGCTCCCGCCAGCACGTATTTACGCGGAAAGCGATCAGCCAGATGGCCTGCGGGAAGCGCGAGCAGGAACAGCGGGACGAACTCCGCAAGACCGATCCAGCCGAGATCCAGCGCGCTCTGCTGATGGGAGTAGACCGACCATCCGATGATCACCTCGACCATCTGCAACGCCAGGCTCATCCCAAAGGTGGCGCAGAACCACCTCCGGAAGTCACGTACCTCCAGCGCTGGCCCGAATCGCCTCATCCGGAGAAAGAAGCTAGCGTCCCGCGCGCGCTGGCCGGCGCGCGCAGTCGCGATCAACCGCAGCCGCTGCTCGCCTCGCATGACGGCTCCGGAATCCGACTGCCATTCCTTTCGGGCTGCAAGCCAGCACGGTTTACGGGTAGCGCCTGTCCGTGCGTCGGCGATACTCCGAGGCCCATGAGTTCGGTGGCGACACAAGATCGACGCCGCCCTGGGCGAAGTTCTCGCGAGCCAGCGCCGGTACTGGGCCGCAACCGGGCGCGCGAACCTACCGGGATAGGCCCTTAAAGCCACGCGTCCCGCTCGGGACAGTCACGCAATCCACGACGCACGCAGTGTCGGAATGCCCGCGAAGCGGCAGCCATACGCCGCTCTCGCTTCGCGCGTGGATCGGGCTACTTGCATCACTCTGCCGGACGAGTGCTTTCGGCGCTGGGGCGAGTCCGGACTGGCGATTGAATTGGCGACTTCTGGCCTATGGCCAGAGCTTCCGAAGCCGGGTCTCGTAGACGCCATATATGTAGGGGCCAGGTTTCCGGGCCTGCTGTTCGATGCGATGGCGGTTCTCGACGAAACGCGCTGTCTGCTGCTCGGCTCGCAGGTTGGCGTTCGTTAGGCAGAAGGCGCGTACACCAGCGGCGTGTACTGCGTCTCGTTCGGATGGGCGTCGTCTGATGGCGTCGTCCTTCATCAGAACCACCCATCCTTGCGTGCCAGCGTCTAGCAGCCAACTTTCGTCGGCGACGAGTTGGCCTTCGTGCTCACCGTAGACAGAGGCGAGGGTGTGAACGATGTATCCGTGGCCTCGCAGGGCATCGGCGAGGTGCCGGCGTCCGAGGCTACGATCGATGAAGAACTCAGGCGGCGGCTCGTGTGGCGCCACGGACCACGTCTTCGACTTCTTCGTTCGGAACGCCGAAGTCGTCAGCGATGTCGGCGATGCTGTCGCCGGCGTTGAACCGATCGATCAGGTCTTCAACGCGCGCTCCGCCATGCACGACAAGCGGCAGGCCAAACGCGATCTTTGGGTCGACCACTACCTCGGCGCGCTCATAAACGGGGAGCCTGACGCGCGACGCCCACCCGTCCGAGCCGTACGTGATGCGCTTCAGATACTCGCGCACCAATTCGGAGAACTGGTGCTGGCCGGTGCGCACGACAACCAGCTCGAGGAGTTCATTGTCGCCGCGCTCGTTGGCGTAGTCGAACAGAATCTCCGCACCGTCGGTGTAGAGACGCTTGGACGCGAGTGCGTGCTCCAAGCCGATCGTCTTAGAGAGCGTCTCGACGGCAGGCCGGATCCGCTGCAGAGGCACTCCCGCCTTTCGGAACGTGGAGAGTACGTACGCCTCGGCGAAACCAATGAATGGCACCGTGGCCTGAAGCCCGCTGGTCGGGAAGCAGGTGATGAGAGCCTCGTGGTTCCCGTTCGCGCGAGCCCACTTGTGAACCGTCGAGTTCGGGATCCCTAGATAGCCGGCGGTTTCGCGCAGCGTGAACACAGCGCGCGTCGTGCGCGCGTCGTGCTCTTCCAGGGATGCGAGAGTCTGCGTCGCGGTGCTCACCTCGGTGCGGGATTCGAGAACATCACTCATCGATCCTACCTTCGGGCGCCCCGGACTCGCGCCCCTCACCGAGACCCCCGTCGCACGCGAACCGGGACGGGCCTGCTGGCGATGGACGCGAGCGCTTTCATCATTGCGCCGCGCTTAGGTCGAGCGATCGCAATGGCGACGCTCCTTCGGACGCGGCTCTCGTTGACAGAGCTGCGAGCCGTTGGGAGTATGGCGCTCCGTGACGCAAGAGAACCAGCCGCCGACAGGTAATGATCAGGAGATGGCCGCACGTGCTGAGTCGAAGTCAGCCGAGGCGTCCGATTGGTTCGGTCGAATCAGGAAGAGTCTCTTAGTTCGGTCCGTGGCTGTGCTCGTCGCGCATTGAGCGCGGTGACCGTGATCGCCAGCACCAGCTACTACGGCTATAGACACCTGATCTGGCCTCTGTACTGGCGCGACCGAGCCTACGCAATGCTCAATAGCCTGCATGCTGGATACGACCTCGGAGCATTCGAGGCGAAACTCGGGGCACCGGAGTTCGTGCGGACGAAGGGAAAGTTCCGCGAAGAAACCTTTAGCGGTCGTGGTTATTGGGTTCAGACGATCAGCGACCCATCCGGCTGACGGCGGCCATGTAATTCTCCCCACTGGCGGCCATCAGAATTCCCCACTGGCGGCCGCTAATTCTCCCCATGGGCGGCCACTTTTCTCCCCACCGATTTTGTCCTGATCGGTCAGCTATCCATCGGCGTTCTTGTTCATCGAGGCGTCTGGTGGGGGGCTGTGTGAAGAGAGCTGAGGAAGTTATGGAGATACTCGAGGCGTATGACCTCACGGGCTCGTTGCGTGCTGCGGCGAAGCTTGCTGGTTGTGATCACAAGACGGTCGCTCATTGGGTTCGTCAGCGTGAGCTGGCGGCCGGGACGGTCCCGGCGGCGGAGCGTAAGCGCCCGGCGATGGCGCCCCTGTTCGCAGGGAAGATCGATGAGCTGGTGGACCGTTCTGTCGGGCGGATCCGGGCGGATGTCGCTCACGACCGGCTGGTCGCGATCGGCTATGAGGGGTCGGAGCGGACGACACGGCGGTGGGTCGCGGACGCGAAGCGCCGCTATCGGCGTGAGCATGGCCGCCGGACCAGGCCGTGGATTGCGGAGCCTGGCCTGTGGATGCAGTGGGATTATGGTGATGGGCCGGTGATCGACGGGCGGAAGGTCGTGTTGTTCTGCGCCTGGTTGGCGTGGTCGCGGTACCGGGTCGTGATCCCGCTGTGGGACAAGACGTTGCCGTCGGTGGTGATGGGCTTGGACCGTGCGTTTCGGTACTTCGATGGGGTCCCGACGTATGCGTTGACGGACAACGAGAAGACCGTCAGCGTCGATCATGTCGCTGGGATCGCGGTCCGTAACCAGCAGATCGTGGCTGCCGGCTATCACTACGGCGTGTCGATCCAGACGTGTGTGCCCGCGGACCCGCAG
>Ga0224557_1001007_pt1 | contig 28549 bp, 24 predicted proteins | sample 714S31014metaG_FD_180677 | JGI IMG/M metagenome (GOLD analysis project Ga0224557, IMG submission 180677) | Peat soil microbial communities from Stordalen Mire, Sweden - 717 S3 10-14 | ecosystem: Environmental > Terrestrial > Soil > Wetlands > Peat | place: Sweden: Norrbotten County, Stordalen... | reverse complement strand
TCGCTCAAACCTGCCCCGGCTGCTGCTGGCCCTGTCCTCGAAAAACGGCAAAAGCAACAGCAACGACAAAAACAACCCCACAGATGTGCAGCAGTTGACAGGGTCACTCCATATCAGAGCGGTTCCAGAATCCTCGTGCCCCGCGCAGCTTGGTGAAAGGTGGCGTTTTCTTGAGGAAAACGCCACTTGGCATACAAGCTTCTGGGTACAGCAATTCTGGAACCGCTGTGCGGCGGCGCGGCGGTTTTACCCGCATAAACACTAAGGGGAACGCTTTGAGCGTTCCCCCTGAGTGTTGCCTTTTGGGTTGTTGGTTCCGCTACTTTTTCTTCGCGGCCTTTTTCACGGTCTTCTTGGCGGCCGCCTTCTTCGCGGGTGCCTTCTTGGCTGCTTTCTTGGTTGCCATTTGCCTATTCTCCCTTTTCGATGGGTTGCATCGATTCTGCAATTAATAAATTGCAGTTGAAGAATGTATAGATTCACGAATCATCGATGTCAAGAAAAAAACGACATGTGAGTGAAAAAAAGATCAACAGGGTTCCGGCGAAAAATTCCGCTCGCGGAGGAAATCAGAGACGAAACTCGGTGCGCGGACCGAAAAGTTTGCGCGATCGCATCGCGCTCGGTGCGTGTGCGCATCAGTTTTTGCATTCCGTCGCGGCGCGCTCCTTCACAAACTGCGCGAGAGTTCCTTGGTCGCTGCGCTCGATCAGATCGTCGAGATACGGCTGGCGATCCTTGGGATTCGCTTTGAGCAGCGTCTCGTAAGCATGCAGCGCGCCTTCCACGCCGGCTTGGTATTCGGCCATGCGATCGCTTCTCTTGCCGGGATTCTCGATGACAAATGCGGCCTGCGCCATAAACTGCCCGCCGAAGATGGTTCCAGAGTCTTTCTTTTCCCCCTTCGGAAGCTTGTCAAGAACCGTGCAGACATGCACCGTAAGGTCGGGAACATCGACAAACCACTTGAGCACCCAGGCAAATTGATCCTTTGCCTGCGGACCGAGCGGATCGGCTTGCCAACTGTGAATGTATTCGAGCGCCTGTTGCCGCTCCTCGGCGGTGGAAGGGCCTCGGCGATCTTGGGTGAACGAAGCGGCGGACGCGAGCAACAGCCCGCAGCCCACGACGGCGGCTGAAATCTTGCGTGAAAGCGTGGTGGGATTCTCCGCCGGCCAAACTGCGCCGCTTTGCATTCCGGCGCAAGGGTTTCAGCACGCGATGACGTTGAGCGCAAGGCCCGCAAGGCTGGTCTCCTTGTAGCGCGATTGCATGTCGAGACCGGTGAGGTACATGATGCGGATGACCCGATCGAGCCAGACCCTGTGCGTTGGCGGCTCGTTCATCGCCAGGCGCGCGCCGAGCGTTCCAGCAGGCCCGCGCCATCCAACTCCCGCGCAAAGCGGCAGGCCGCGCACATCGGTCCCATGGTGTGCGAGCTGGAGGGACCCACGCCGATCTTGTATAGATCGAAGAGGCTCGTGGTCAAGGATCAGATTGTAGCGAACAACAGGGAATAGGGAGTAGGGAGCAGGGAGTAGGAAGTAAGTCTCCTCGGGCTGTGCCGGAGGTTCTACGGTTGCCACGGCATTTTCGGAAACGAACTCTTGAGAGCCGTGGATGTGGATCTTTCTTGAGGAAAAATCCACTCCGCAGCTGCAGCTTCGGTCTACGCCTTTTACGAAAATGCTATAGCCCTTCAAAGAAGCCCGTGTCGGAGCGCCCCGTTTAACTGCAGCCAGTCGTACCGCGCCGTAGGCGCAGCGGTAGTTACGGCATTTTCACCGATGGTGTTAGGAAACTCCGTGCCCCATCCTTTTCACGTTCTTTGTGAAAAGGGTGGGATTGGCAGACGCTTCCCCGGCTTGCAGGTTCCCCAAGTGAACAGCATTGGAGTTAACCCCGGAGATCGTTTTGAGTGGAGGGAAAAATCCGGCCCACTCCCCACGCGTGCAGCCGTCTCAACATTCGAGATGATAAGATTCCTTTAGTTTCCCCGGCCGGGCGGCCCAACGGCGCGCGCGACTTCCGGTTTTCCCCGGTATCTTCTGGTATTCTCGTAACTTCCTTGATTCCACGGCGGCATCAATTGAAGGGCAATTCGCACCCTCTTAACCGGGTATTCACGGGCTGAACCGGATACTGGTTGTGGAAATCCGAAGTTCGAGCGCGGATCGACTTGCATTTTCAGAGTGAATGGTTCCCGAAGCCTCGAAGCGAGCCGGCGCGACCAACAGGGAGCGCCGACCCTCGAATGAAGCCCCAGGGACGTCGTAACTCTGGAAATGCCTCAAGGAGCTCAAATGCCGACTTCCTCCATCTCGTATCTGTGGCGCGACACGGGCGCCCCGAGAGACTTTCGGACGGGCATCTCGCTGCACAGTCATACCAATCAGTCTTCGGAGACTCTGGATTTCCTGGCCAACTTTGGCAACCAGTTTCCGGTGATGCGCCCCTTGCTCTCGCGCCTGGAGCGGCGGGCCGAGCAGTTTCATGGCGTGCGCATCAATTATGCGGCGAGTTATTGGACGCCGCCCATGACACCCAAGCTGGCCTTCGATCTTGAAACCCGGCAGATTGAAAAGCTCGGCCTCGACGCCATGGTCTCGATTACCGATCACGACACCATCAAGGCCCCGATACTTCTGCGCACCGTGCCCAGTGCGCGGCGGATTCCGGTCTCGGTGGAGTGGAGCGCGCCCTACGGCGGCATGCAGTCGTTCCACCTGGGCGTGCACAACCTGCCCAGCGCCCGCGCCACGGAGTGGATGGCGACTTTTGCCGAGTTCACCGCCAACCCCAGCGATGCGCGCCTCACCGAGATTCTGGTTGCACTCAATCGGGAACCCAATGTGCTCGTGGTCTTCAACCACCCCATGTGGGATCTCTACCTGATCGGCAAGGAAAAGCATCAGTTCGTGGTCAACGAGTTTCTGCAGAAAAACGGCGCATACTTCCACGCGCTGGAGCTGAACGGCCTGCGCCACTGGGACGAGAACCGCGAAGTGCGGCGCCTGGCGGAGAAGTGGAACATGCTGCTGATCGCCGGCGGCGACCGCCACGGCGTGGAACCGAACGCGAATATCAATCTGACCAACGCGGCCACGTTTACCGAATTTGTGCACGAGGTGCGGCGCGAGAAAAAGAGTCACGTGCTCTTCATGCCGCAGTACGCCGAGCCGTGGAAGCATCGCATCCTGCAGTCGACCGTCGACGCCGTGCGCCACTATCCGGAATTCCCGCAGGGCTCGCGCAACTGGGACGAGCGCGTCTACCATCCCGACGCTAATGGCGTGGTCCGCCCCTTGAGCGAGCTGTGGCCCAACGGCGCGGCGCCGCGCGCCATGCGCTGGGGCATCGCTATGGTGCAGCTCATGGGCCGCGGCCTGGTCTCCGGCGGGCTCAGAATGGCCTGGAGCGAGTCCCACCAGCTCCGCCTCGCCCTCGGCGAGCAGAAGTAGAAAAGCGGAGTTAGCGGTGCTAGCGGAGCTAGCGGTGTTAGCGGAGTTAGGACGACGGCTATTGCCATCAGATCGCAATCCGGATTGTCAGATTTCGCGATCACTCAGGAACCTGTGCGGGCGTGGACGCCCGCACGACAGCCGGTCAGGAGACCGGCGCTACAGTTCCGCAGCTGCACATTCCATTTCTGAACTAACTCCGCTAACTCTGCCAACACCGCTAACTCTGCCAACACCGCTAACTCCGCCAACACCGCTAGCTCCGCTAAAAACATGACCGCACCCCGCGTCGCCTACTTCCCCGACTCGTTCCACGAGGTGAACGGCGTGGCCCACACCAGCCGCCACTTTGAGGCCTTTGCGCGGCGGCGCAATCTGCCCTTTCTCACGGTCCGCGCCGGCCATCGTCCCCAGCCCCTGATCGAAGACGGCAACGTCTGGAGCCTCGAACTGCCTCGCGGCATTCTTTCCATCCCTCTTGAAAAGGATCTCCGCTTCGATCCCGCGTATCTGCGCCACCTTAAGCAGATCGCCGATGTCCTCGATCGCTTCCAGCCCGATTTGATTCACATCACCGGCCCCAGCGACGTGGGACTGATGGGCGCGTTCCTCGCGCACCGCCGGCATCTGCCGCTGGCTGCAAGCTGGCACACCAACGTCCACGAGTACGCGGCCCGCCGCGCGGATTGGTTCCTGCGGCTTCTGCCCAAGCGCCACTCCGCAACGGCCGGCTGCAAGATTGAAAATCTGGCGTTGGCGACTGCGGCTTGGTTTTACCGCAAGGCCAAGGTGCTCTTCGCCCCCAACCCGGAACTGTGCGCCCTCCTCGAGCGCTCGACCGGGCGGCCCTGTTTCCTGATGCCGCGCGGCGTCGATGCCGAGCTCTTCCATCCCGCCAAACGCACACGCTCGCTCGACGATCCCGTTCGCATTCTCGGCTTCGTCGGCCGTCTTTCCGTCGAGAAAAACATCGGGCTACTGGTCGAGATCGAGAAGAATCTCGCCCAAAAGCAGGAAAAGATCCAAAACCAAGAGAAGTTTTTCATTGTGGGCCACGGCGGCGACGAAGCCTGGCTGCGCGAGCGATTGCATCGAGCGGAGTTTACCGGCGTTTTGCGAGGAGAAGAACTCTCCCGCGCCTACGCCAACATGGACCTCTTCGTCTTCCCCTCGCACACCGACACCTTTGGCAACGTGGTGCTTGAGGCGCTGGCCTCGGGCGTCCCGGCCATCGTGACGCCCGACGGCGGCCCGCGCAGCATCGTGCGTAATGGCGAAACCGGCTGCATCGTGCCCGACGCCGAATTCGCCCCGGCCATTCGAGAGATTCTTTTGGATCCCGCCCGCCACGCCGCCATGCGCCAGGCCGCGCGCGCCTACGCCGTCACCGCCAGTTGGGATGCGGTCTTCGAAGGCGTCTACGCGGCGTATGCGCGCGTGTTTCCCGCAGCCGAACAATCCGCCGCCGCCGACTGAATTGCGCTCGGCACGAACATGGATGCCCTAAAGCATTTTCACTATTGCTATAGGGTGGGTTTCGTGGTTTCCCACCCTTTTCACAAAGAACGTGAAAAGGATGGGGCACGGAGTTTCCTTACATCATCAGTGAAAATGCCGTAAATCCCAGCTCATATGGCCGGCTTTTCGGCACGGCTGAAGCCGTGCCCTGATACAAATCCGTTCCGTCAGGATTCGTCAAACACTACCTAATCCGCGCGCCCGGCCAGGTACCGCTGTTCCACGAGCAGGGTGAAGATGTGTTCGAGGGCCAGGTGCGCCTGCTGGATATACATGGTGACTTCGGAGGGTATGCGCAAGCAGTAGTCGCACAGCGGAGGCATGTTGCCACCGGACATTTTGCCCCCGGTTTTGCCCGTGAGCCCGATGGTCACGATGCCCATGGCGCGGGCTTGCTCCAGAGCGCGAAGCACGTTGGGCGAGTTGCCCGAGGTGGAGATGGCGAGGAAGACGTCGCCGGGCTGGCCGAGAGCTTCAATCTGCCGCGCAAACAGGCACTCGAAGCCGTAGTCGTTGCTCACGGCGGTGAGAATCGACGTGTCGGTGGTGAGAGCGACGGCGCGCATCGCGGGCCGATCGTCCTCCAGCCGGCAGACGAACTCTGTTGCCAGGTGCTGCGCATCGGCGGCGCTGCCTCCGTTGCCCGCTACCAGCAGCTTACGGCCCTGGAGCAAGGCCTCTGCCGTGGCTTCGGCCGCTGCCGCCAGCGTCGCGTGGAGCGCCGCGTCGCGCACCACGGCTTCCATCGCGCTCACACCCTCGACGAGTTTCTCTCGCACCAGATCGCTGAGGTCACTCTTCATGGCTATCACTCATCGCCATTGTAATGAGCCAAGGCGAGGAGCGGGAATCGCAATCTTCGTGCAGACACTTTCGGGTCAGCAGCGGCGGGGCTTCGGGACTGCGGGACTGCGGGACCGCGGGACTACGGGACTACGGGACTACGGGGCTATGGGACTACGGGGCTAGCACCGCGAACTCCGCTAACCCCGCTAACTCCGCTAACGCCGCTGCTTGTCAGCTCTCTTCGCTTTCCTCGTCGTCTTCGCTTATCTCCTTCCCGTACGGTAAAACCAGCAGACTGGCCGCCAGCAATTTCTCGGTCAGCCGGTCGACGGCCAGCGGATACTTGTACCCGATGGTACGAATGGCCATGCCGAGCATGCCGGCGGTCTCCACCTGGGTGTACGCCTGCAGCACCACCCGGCTCAGAATCTCGCGATCGAGCAGAGGGAGCTTGTGCAGGCATTTTTCGACATCGAGGACGAAGATTATTGCGTCCTCGAAGGTGCGGACGGGACGGCTCGACGCCCATCCCCGCGCCACCGGGTCGCCCAGGATGGATGGCGCCCTGCCCACCTGCATGGACGCGTAGAGATAGCGCCGCAACAGGCTTTCCGTATGTTTCCGGTAGAAGGCCAGACTGGCTGGCGGCCGGGATGGCGCCGCGGACCTGGTTTCGTTTCGCGCCGCGGGTTTTCGTTCCCATCGCCTACGTTCGATCCGCCATACCGCCTGGCCGGGGCCCGGTTCCCAAGGCATGGGCAATTGGAGAGCTGCACTCATCGCGCACCTCCCGCGGCTTCGGCTACTGCCCAAACCTTCTCCAACTGCTTACGCGGCGGACGGCCGCGGCGTTTGCGGCTCGCCGGGGTTGGAAACGTTCTCAGCTTCGACGCACACTCCCTGCAGTACACACTCTCGTGTGTCTCAGCGCGATACCAAAGACAACCGCATCCTTCGCAAACTTTCAACTGTACGCGCACTTCCATGACGGTTTCTCCATTCTGCTTTCATCTCCCGACGGAGGTTTGTGTTGCTGGTTGCTCCACGGGGTGAAGAGAACCAGGCCAGGCAGCTCAGATTTCTTCTGTCCTGATGGGGGATCGCCACCCGAGTTCTCCAGTTGTCTGTCATGACAATTTGTGCGCAGATCATGGAATTTCCCGTCTGGCCTGTCTCCCGGCGCTCCTCAAGAGAGCGGCGCCAGGATGGGAATGAGGAAGGCCGGAACAAATCAAGCGGAACCGGCAAATGTACATCCGCCGTCCTCGGGGGCGCGTTTGCGCCTCCGCTCGAAGCACGGCGAAAGGACGATATCCTAAAATTTCCCACAAGCCAATGCGTGATTAAGTAAACCCAATGTAGGGATTTGATTCTTTACCGTCAACGCCTGACCGCACATTTCCCGTCATTCGCTTTCCAATCGCAATATAAATGCCGAGAATGAAGGCACACATGCCCTGATAGGTTTTCCAGGGGAAAGCAATAAGCGCAGAGGCCTATTGCTGGCGACAAATTATCCACAGATGAATTTCAGCCAGATGCACGAGCGCCTCCGCCTGGAACTGCTTCGCAGGATCCAGCGGGGCACGCTCAGCGTCTCGCTCCTGGCGCGGCAGACGGGTTTCGGGCAGGCCCACCTCTCCAATTTCCTGCACAGCCGGCGTCAGCTTTCACTGGAAGCGATGGACCGCATCCTGGCCGCACAGCGCCTGACGGTGGCCGACCTGCTGCCTGCCCTGCCCCAGAATGCTCTCTGGCGCGAAGATGAGAGCGCCGGGGAAGTCCCGGTGGTCTCGCACAATACGGCTCTCTTCGAGCCGGTCATCCGCCCTTCGGCCGTCCAAATGATGTTGCACTTGCCGCCCGGGGCTCTCCAAACCGTCCGCGCGCGGGCCACAAACCTGCGCCGCGCCTGGCAGCGCTTTGTCGCCGTCCGCGTGGCGGCGGCCGACGCTCTGCCCATGGAACCGCTGGTGCTGCCCGAGGCCCTGGTGCTCCTCGACCGGCACTACAACTCGATGCTCCCCTACCGGCCCAGCCGCCCCAACCTTTACGCCATCCGCCATGGCGCGCACCTTACCGTCCGCTATGCGGAGTTCCAGGCCAGCCGCCTCATCCTGCGCCCGCACAACATTGCCTTTCCCGTGGAGCTGATCGCCCTGGATCCGGAGGAGTCGCCCGGCGATTGGCTGGCAGGAAGGGTGGCGCTGATTCTGAATGAGATCTGAGAGATTTCGGGCAGCCAATGGTGAAAAACTGTGGCGTCACGGCCGGCGGCGATCTTCTTTGGATTCGGGAAATAAACAGTGGCTCAGTTTCCCACCCTTTTCCGCAAAAAACGCGGAAAAGGATGGGGCACCCTCACAGTATTCAGTTGCCGGATCGATAAGCCGGTTCCAGGATCAGTATACCCAGGCATTCGCTTCCCCAGCCTACCCGATTCGCTCTTAGGCTGCCGGATAGGTCCCGTCCGCCAAATCGCGCTCCGCTGCGGCGAGATGCTCCGGCCGGCCGAGATCGCGCCAATACGCCGCGTCGGCGCGGAAGCCGAGAATGCTTTCGCCCTCGGCGGCCAGGCGCAGATACGCATCGACGATCGAAAACGCGCCCTGTTCGATCAATTGCGGAAAGATGCGCGGCGAGAGCACGTGAATGCCGGAGAATGCCAGCGGCTGGAGAGGCCACTCAGGACCGTCAACCTGGGTGCCCCATCCATGCGACGTTTCTGTTTTTGTCGCAAGGGTGGGATCCACAATCGGCTCTGCACGGTCCCCGCTCTCCTGAGGAGCCACGCCGCGGCCACGAAGCTGCCCCTCCGCGTCGAAGAGCAACGGCCGCGAAGTAGGCCGCGCGGCGACGGCGAGCGTGGCGAGGGCGTTGTGCTCGCTGTGAAACTCGATCATGCGCGCGAGATCGATCGCGCTGAGCACATCGACGTTGTGCACCAGAAACGGCTCGTCAGTTTTAGCGCGGGAGCCCTCGCCGGATTCGAGGAAGAACCATGCAGCCTTCTTCAAACCGCCGCCGGTGTCGAGCAAGATCTCCTCGCGCGAGAGTTCGATCCTCATGCCGAAGTTGCGGTTCGCCGCGAGATACGCGACGATCTGCTCCGCGAAGTGATGGACGTTCACGATCGCTTCGTCAACGCCAAAGCTCCGCAGCCGCTTGAGCGCGATCTCCAGCAGCGTTCGTCCGCCGATCGCGACCAGCGCCTTGGGACGGTCGTTGGTGAGCGGCCGCAGCCGCGTGCCCAGGCCGGCGGCAAAGACCATGGCTTTCATAGCGGCGCATTCTCCTGCCCCAGTTTCTCGAGCCCAAGTCTTTCAAGCCCCAGTCTCTCAAGCTGGGTGTGGCGCACCTCGACCTCCACGCCCTTTGTGCCACGCAAGTGCTCGGCCAGCCGCTCCGCGAGATAGACCGAGCGGTGCTGCCCTCCGGTGCAGCCGAAGGAAACCATCAGGTTCGAGAATCCGCGCTGTTGGTATTTGGCCACGCTCGCGTCCACAAGGGCCGACACGTGCGCCAGAAACTCATCGACGCCCGGCTGCCGGTCGAGATACTCCCTGACCGGCGCGTCCCGGCCCGTCAGTTGCCGGAACTCAACTTCGCGCCCCGGATTGGGCAAACTGCGGGCATCGAAGACGAAGCCTCCGCCGTTGCCCCATTCGTCGGCGGGCAAACCGTGATGAAATGAAAAGCTGAAGACGCGCACCGTCAGGCCGGCCGCGGGCGCGGCGTGAGTGCCGAGCTTCTCCGAGGCCCCGATGGCGTCGAGCGCGTCGAGCAGCGCGGGCAGCGCCACCGGCAGCCGCACGTTGTCTCTGAGCCAGCGCAGGTTCTTGAGCGCGTAAGGAACGCTCGCGAGAAAGTGCGGCTTGCGCTCGTAGAATCCGCGGAAGCCGTAGGCCCCGAGCGCCTGCAGAATGCGCGCGTAAACGTACGCGTAGTAGTGCTCCATGAAGGCCGCGCGGTCGAGATCGATGCAGCCGGCAAGCGTGTCGAGATAGTGGTCGAGCAGACGCTGCCGCAGCGCCGGCGGCAGATCGGCCTTGGCGTCGTAGAGCAGCGACGCAATGTCGTACTGCAGGGCGCCTTTGCGGCCGCCCTGGTAGTCGAGAAACCACGGCTGCCCCTCGCGCAGCATCACGTTGCGCGATTGAAAATCGCGATAGAGAAAATATTCGCGCGGCGCGGCCAGCAGCAGCTTGGTCAAGCGGCTGAAATCGACTTCGAGCGCCTGCTCGTTGAAGGGCACGCCGGCCAGGCGCAGAAAGTAGTACTTGAAGTAGTTCAGGTCCCAGGCGATGGACTGGCGGTCGAAGCTGGAGCGCGGATAGCAAACCTTGTAGTTGAGGCCGCGGCCCGCTTCAACCTGAAAGCGCGGCAGCATGGCGACCACCTTGCGGTAGGCTGCGACGGCTTCGGGCGCGATCGCGTCGCCCGAGCGATGGGCGCCGAGAAATTCGAAGAGTGTGGTGTCGCCCAGGTCCTCTTCAAGATAGGCGTCCCGGTTCAGATCCTCCGCGAAGATCTCGGGAACGGGCAGCCCATGGCGGCGAAAGTGCCGTGAGAATTCGAGAAAAGCGACGTTCTCCTCGCGCACGGAGTAGAGAGCGCCGATGGCGGCGTGGCCCGCGCCGGTGAGCCGGACAAGGTTGCGTCCCGAGCCGCCCAACTCGCCCTTGAGCGGCTCGACGCGCTCCGCCGGGGCATGAAAGTGCTGCTCGAAAAGGCGTTTCAGTACGTCCATGAATTGATTTCCGGTTTCTTGTCAAGGTACTTCGACCACGATAGCGATGCGGGCGAAGGGGGCGCAAGGCGAACCGGCACGAGTCAGAGAATTCGGAGGGAACTGAACCATCCGAGTGCGGGCGTGGACGCCCGCACGACAGCCGGTCTGGAGACCGGCGCTACAATGGAGCCGATTCCGGCGGCATTATTCCGCATCGTGCCGCGTATCTACGCCGTCGAAGCGCGTAAAGGCCGAGTTCCAGTGCATCTTGACGATGCCCGTGGGGCCGTTGCGTTGCTTGGCGATAAGGATCTCCGCCTCGGCCTTTTCTTCGGCTGACAGATCGTCCTTGCGGTTGTAGTAGCTCTCGCGATGGATGAAGGCGACCACGTCGGCGTCCTGCTCGATGGAGCCGGATTCGCGGAGATCGCTGAGCAGGGGCCTTTTGTCGTCGCGCTTCTCGTTCGAGCGCGAGAGCTGCGAGAGCGCGATGACAGGAACCTGGAGCTCCTTGGCCATGGCTTTGAGGCCGCGCGAGATGGCCGAGACCTCCTGCACGCGATTCTCGTAACCTTTTCTCAAGCCCGGTACGGTGGCCGACATCAACTGCAGGTAGTCGATCACCACCAGATCGAGCCCGCCGGCGTTCTGCTTCAGGCGCCGCGCCTTGGCGCGCATCTCGGCCAGCGACGAGCCGGCAGAGTCGTCGATGAAGATGCGGGAATCCACCAGCAGCCCCAGCGCGGACTGGAGCTTGTCGTGATCTTCGCGGCCCAGAAAGCCGGTTTGCAGCTTGCGCTGGTCCACGCTCGCCTGCGAAGCTAACATGCGGCGCAGCAGCGATTCCTTGCTCATCTCCAGGCTGAAAATGGCCACCGTCGCCTGGTAGCGAACCGCCGCATTCTCCGCAATGTTGATGGCCAGCGCGGTCTTGCCCATGGAAGGCCGCGCGGCGATGATGATCAGCTCGCCCTTCTGCAGGCCGCTGGTCATGCGGTCGAAATCGGTAAAACCCGTGGCCAGCCCCGTGACGTCGCGGGCTTGTTTGTACAGGTTGTCGATCGACCCAAAGGAGTTGCGCACGATGGTGTCGATCGGCTGCAGGCCCTGGGTCAGGCCCGATTCGCTCACTTCGAGCAGTTGCGCCTCGGTCTCGTCGAGAACGCTGATGGCTTCCTGGCTCTGGTCGGCGGCCTTGGCGATGGCCGACGAGCAGATGCCCATCAGCCGCCGCAGCAGGCTCTTGTCCTTGACGATGCGGATGTAGTCTTCGATCACCGGCCGGCGCGGCAACCCCTCGGTGAGCGAAGCCAGGTAGGCCACGCCGCCCACCGATTCCACCTCTTTGTAGCGCGAGAGCTCGTTCGAAAGCGTGACGATGTCGACGGCGCGTCCGGTGTCGATTAACTCGCCCATGCGCAGGAAGATACGGCGATGCGAGTCGAGCGAAAAATCGTCGGGACTGACGTGTTCGGCGGCCTCGGCGTGGGCGGCGTTATCCAGCAGGATCGCGCCCAGGATGGTCTTCTCCGCGTCGACGTTCGCGGGCAGTCCGGCATCCAGAGTGAGATCGGGGACGGTGGCCATAGAGATGAGTGTAGGGCAATTCCGGGCAGCCGGTTGGGTGTGAATCGCAGTGCGCTTTTGTGGGAATCGGGAAGAATTGGAATTGCGGCAAGGATTGGCACTCTGCCGGACACTGGCATAAGATTTTGGCTGTGAAAGTCGCAACCCTCATCTCAGCTTTCTTCTTGGTCGCCTTTGCAATCAGCGCGATGGCACAGGAAAACCAACCGACTACCAGAGAGGTAGGGCAATGGAGTTTCAGCAATTATCCAGCCGCGGCTCATTTCAGTGGCAAGCCTGCTCAACCGCTGCTAGTAACCCCCCGAGAGCGCAATTTCCGCACGGCGATTCAGACACAGGCGAGTAGCGGGCCAAACTTCGCGGGGCATTTTACGCTGGCTCACTGGGGTTGTGGCAGTCCGTGCCTTTCATTCGTGATCATCGACGCAGCATCCGGCGCCATCTACGACTTTAAGGAGTCCGTGGGTTGCGCAGACAAGAACGGCATGGACGCCTCTATAGATTTCAAACTTGACAGTCGCCTGGTCATTGCGACGGGATTTTCTGAGAAGCTCGGCTGCGGCGCCAGTTTCTATGAGTGGAATGGAAAGCAACTTACCCTGATTCACTTTGAGCCTTGGCCAAACAGAAGCCAGTGACCCGGCGTGAACAGGCGCCTGCGATTCAACCTTTTTGGGCTGGAACCTTCATCCCCGCTTTTCGCGCCTCGGATAATCCGATTGCGATCGCCTGCTTTCTGCTCGTGACCTTCTTGCCGCTGCGCCCGCTCTTCAGTTTCCCTTGCTTCATGGCACGCATCTCGGTCTCAACGCTCTTTCCCGCGGCGGGCGAGTACTTGCGGGAGGACTCGGCTTTGCTGGTGGAGTTCTTCTTTGGTTTGCTGGTCGCCATTGTGTCTCCTTGCCTGGTGAGATGGCTTTCCGATTTTCCGCAGCTGTCTCGATGCCGCGTCAATGCGGATCCGTCCTGGCGGTATTGAGTCCGTTGAAGATCTGATCGAACTTGCCCGATTCGGCCGCAAAGCACAAACCCTTTACGTTTTCAACGCAGATTTCAACCGGCGTGGGCTGATCTCCATCACTTCGCCTTCCTCGAGGCCCAGGCTCACGCCGCGCACGGCCTCCGCCGCGCCAAAGCGCACCTCTAAAGCATTTCCACTATTTCTATAGAGTGGGTTTCGTGGTTTCCCACCCTTTTCACAAAGAACGTGAAAAGGATGGGGCACGGAGTTTCCTTACACCATCAGTGAAAATGCCGTAAGTCGCGCACATCGAGAAGAGCGCCCATGCGCTCATCGTAGCCCATTGCGGCCCCGGCGCGGAGACGGGCATCCGCGCGGCGGCCCGAAAGACGATTCGCGCTCGACGGCGAGCCGCGGAGATCGCGCGGATGGTTCGGCGGTAGGATAAGGAGCGGAGGGGAAATCCCATGCTCATTGTCCACGTGCACGTGTGCGTCAAGCCCGAGTCGGTGGCGGAGTTCCGGCAAGCCACCATCGAAAACGCCCGCGCGAGCGTCGCGGAGCCCGGCATCGCGCGCTTCGACGTCGTCGAGCAGCAGGACGATGCGACACAATTCGTGCTCGTCGAGGTCTACCGCACGCCGGAAGCCGCAGCGGCGCATAAAGAGACCGCGCACTACGCGAAGTGGCGCGATGCGGTGGCGTCCATGATGGCCGAGCCGCGCCAAGGCGTGAAGTACAACGCCGTCTTTCCCGATGCCAATGGCTGGTGACTTGGAAGTGGGTAGACCCATGCACTTCGAGTTCGCAACCGCAACGCGCATCATCTTCGGCGAAGGCACGGCGGCCACGCTCCCTGAACTGGCGCGCAGCTTCGGCGCCCGCGCGCTGGTGGTGACTGGCGCATCGCCAGAGCGCGCGGCGGCGATGGTCTCTGCGCTCTCGGCAGAGACCCTCGCCGTGCCCGGCGAGCCGACAGTCGAGCTGGTTCGCGCGTGCGCGCGGCGCGTGCGCGACGCCGCCTGCGATGTTGTCCTCGCGATCGGGGGCGGCAGCGCCATCGACGCCGGCAAAGCCATTGCCGCCATTGCCACCAACGGCGGCGAGCCGCTCGAATTTCTTGAGGTGGTGGGAAAGGGCCGCACGATTACCGCTGCGCCACTGCCGTTCATTGCCGTGCCCACCACGGCCGGAACCGGCAGCGAAGTCACGCGCAACGCGGTGCTCGGCTCGGCGGAGCACGGCGTGAAAGCCAGCTTGCGCAGCCCGCTGATGCTGCCGCGGGTCGCGCTGGTCGATCCCGAGCTGACCTACGGATTGCCGCCTGCGGTCACGGCCTACACCGGCCTCGACGCTCTAACGCAACTTATCGAGCCGTATGTGAGCGCGCGCGCCAATCCGCTGGTGGACGCGCTTTGCGCCGACGGCATCGCGCGCGTGGCCGGGGCGCTCGGCCGCGCGGCTTTGGACGGCGCGGACCGCGCCGCGCGCCGCGACATGGCGCTGGCCAGCCTCTTCGGCGGCCTGGCACTGGCCAACGCCGGGCTAGGCGTGGTGCATGGCTTTGCCGCGCCGCTCGGAGGCGGATGGAAGGCGCCGCACGGCGCACTCTGCGCGGCCCTGCTGCCGCACGGCATGGCGGCCAACGTCGCCGCGTTGCAGGCGCGCGCGCCGCAACATCCGGCCCTTGCACGTTACACCGCCATTGCGTGCCTGCTCACCGGCCGCAGCGATGCGAGCGCCGAGGATGGCATCGAGTGGGTGCAATCGCTTTCGGCCGAGCTCAAGATTCCTCCGCTGCGCGCCTGGGGAATCGCCGCATCCGATCTGCCGGGCGTGGTCGAGAAAGCAGCCCGCGCCAGCAGCATGAAGGCGAACCCCTTGCCGCTCACGGGCGAGGAGTTGCAGGCCGTGCTGACCGCGGCATGGTAGGCCTGGCGCGGGGAGAATGGCCCGCAGGGAGGTCGATCGATGAAGGCACTGGTTAAAGGCAAAGCCGAGCGCGGCTTGTGGCTCGAAGAGATCCCTGAGCCGACGATCGGCATCAACGATGTCCTGGTGCGCGTGCACTTGACGGGAATCTGCGGCACCGACCTGCACATCTACGAGTGGGACGAGTGGGCGCAAAAGACCATCCCCGTGCCCATGGCCATCGGCCACGAGTTTGTCGGCGAAGTGGTCGCCGTCGGCACCAATGTGAACGACTTTTTTCCCGGCAACATCGTCAGCGGGGAGGGCCACGTGGTGTGCGGCCGCTGCCGGAACTGTCTCGCCGGACGCCGCCATCTTTGCGCTGCCACGCAGGGCGTCGGCGTCAACCGCCCCGGCGCGTTTGCCGAATTCATCGCGCTACCGATGAGCAACATCTGGAAGCACAGCGCAACCGTCCCCGAGGAGATCGCCGCCATCTTCGACCCCTTCGGCAACGCCGTGCACACCGCGCTTTCGTTTCCGGTGCTGGGCGAGGACGTGCTGATTACCGGCGCGGGGCCCATTGGCATCATGGCGATTCCCGTCGTAAAACACGCGGGCGCGCGGCACGTGGTGGTCACCGATCTGAATCCCTACCGCCTGGGACTGGCCCGCAAGATGGGCGCGACCCTCGCCGTCAATCCCGCGGAGACGCCGCTTGCCCATGTGCAGAAGCAACTGGGAATGACGGAAGGATTCGATGTCGGCCTGGAGATGTCGGGCAACGCGCAAGCCCTTCGCGAGATGATCGCCAACATGAGTCACGGCGGCAAGATTGCCGTTCTCGGTATCCCGGCCAAAGAGATGACGATGGAATGGCGCCAGGTGATCTTCAATATGCTGACCATCAAGGGCATCTATGGCCGCGAGATGTACGAAACCTGGTACAAGATGACAGTGATGCTGGAATCGGGAGTCGACATCTCCGGCGTGATCACCCACCGCTTCCCATGGCACGAATACGAAGCGGCGTTTGCGGCGATGCGTTCCGGGAATGCCGGCAAGGTGATTATGGACTGGAGGAACGCGAGGTAGCCGCGGGAATCTCCCGCCGCAATTCGGTGGTGCCTCAGTTTGAGAAGAACTATGCCTCAGGGGCTAAAGCCCGACTCATTTTGCTGCTATTACGGCACGACTGAAGTCGTGCCCTTTCACGACGGGGTCAAACTGAGACACGACCCGCAATTCAGATTGCGATCCCTCGCAGCGCCGCGAATGCTATAAAAGGGACTGCATGAATTACACCCCGGCGCAGCGTCTGCCCCTGGTCCGTCTGGGGCTCCTCACAGCTGCCGCCCTTGCCATTCACGGCTATCATCTCGGCGTTGAGGACGCCGAAATCTACATTCCCGCCGCCAATAAGCTGCTCGACCCCCGTCTCTACCCCTACGCCGCGGAGTTCTTTCTTTCGCACGAGCGCTTGTCGCTCTTCGCCCCCATCCTGGCGTGGACCGCGCGGCTCGCCCATCTCTCCTTGGACTGGACCGTTTTCCTCTGGTACATCGTCACGCTCTTCGCCACGCTGGTTGCGTGCTGGATGCTGGCGGCAACCTGCTTCCCATCGTCGCGCGCGCGCTGGGCCGCGATCCTGGCCGTCACCGCGGCGCTCACGATGCCGGCCGCCAACACCGGCCTGCTGCTGATGGACCCGTACCTCACGGCGCGCTCCTTTTCCACGCCGCTCACCGTCTTCGTGCTGGCGGGTTTTCTTGACCGCCGTTATGTTCTTGCGTCCGTCGCCGCCGCGCTCACCGTGCTCATCCATCCCCAGATGGCGGTGTATCTGGCCTTGCTCGGGCTCATGCTCTGGATGACTCGGAAAGCGGCAACCGCAGCGCCGCGTCCCGTGCCTGCAGCGGTCCTCGCCGTCTTCCTGCCCATCGATTTCCGTTTCGCTCCCGCCCAGGATCCTTATCGCGAAGCCCTCTACGCGCGCGACTTCTACTTTCTCTTCACCTGGACCTGGTACGACTGGCTTGGCTTGATTGCGCCGCTGGTTTTTCTAGCTTGGTTCTGGAAGGCCAAGCCGCGCGGCGCCACGCCGGCCTCCAGGCGGCTCTCGCTCGCGCTCATTCCGTTCGGACTGCTCTCCGTTGCGGCCGCCGCCGTCATCTCCAGCGCGCACATCTTCGACATGTTCGCGCGCCTGCAGCCGTTGCGCTGCTTTCACCTCATCACCCTGGTCTTTCTCATCTTTATGGGCGGTGTCATCGGCGAGTACGCCGGCCGAATCCGCGGCAAGATTCGCGCCTTCATCGTTCCCGTTCTCTCGCTGGGCGTGGCCGTGCTCATGTTCGCCGTGGAGCGCAACATCTATTCGGACAGCCCGCACATTGAGTGGCCGGGGATGAAAACCAGCTCCAACGCCTGGGTCAACACGCTCCTGTGGGTGCGCGCAAACACGCCGCGCGACGCGGTCTTTGCCGTCGATTCCCGCTACTTCATGGACCCGGGCGTAGACAGCCACGGCTTCCGCTCCATCAGCCATCGCTCCGAGCTTGCCGACTACTTTAAAGATGGCGGCGCGGTGGCGATCTTTCCCGCGCTTGCCGTCGAGTGGAAGCAAATGAGCGACGCCACCTACGGCCTGAACCAATTCACCGCCACGGACTTTCGGCGGCTGGCCATGGTTTATCCCGTCACGTGGACCGTCATTCACGGCCCCGCACCCGCTGGCCTGGATTGCCCCTACCAGCAGCGAGGCTACGCGGTGTGCAAAATCCCCGATGCCCCGGGACTTGCGCGGTCGGCGTTCTCTGAGCAGAAACAGTGAAGCGCTCCCGCGCTTGCGCGGCTTTGTAGTAGATTGGGCGCATGCAGGCCAGCACAGTAAAGGTCCCGATTGCACAACCATGGATTTTCGCCGCCATCGGTTGCGCGATCCTCAGCTTCGCCGTCCCGCTGATCACGCAGTCAGCGTCTGCTCCGCAAAAGGCCGATTCGATTCTGATTCTGAAAAAGGATCACGTGCTGGAGCTGCTGAAAGATGGCAAAGTGATCCGCACCTACAAAGTGGCGCTGGGCCGCGGCGGCCTGGCGCCCAAGGAGCGCGAGGGCGACGGACGCACACCGGAGGGCCGCTACATCATCGACAGCCGCAATGCCGAGAGCCACTACCACAAAGCGTTGCACATCTCCTATCCGAATGAAGAAGACCGCAGGCGCGCGGCCAGATTGGGCGTCTCACCCGGCGGAGCCATCATGATTCATGGTTTGCCCGATGGCAAGGGCTGGATCGGCGCGGCGCATCGCCTGTACGACTGGACGCTCGGCTGCATCGCGGTCACGGACGAGGAGATCGACGAGATATGGGCGATGGTTCCGATCGGAACGCCGGTCGAGATCCGCCCATGAAAGAATCCGCATCTACGCCGCGCGGATCTCTGCGCCGCCTCGAACCTCACCATTCGCAACGCCCGCATTCGCATTCTGCGAAAATAGAAGTTCATGCTTTCACTGCAAAATGCCGGGAAACGATTCGGGCCGCGAGTGCTCTTCCTCGAGGCGAATTGGCTCATCCGCAACGACGAAAAAACTGCGCTGGTCGGCGCCAACGGCACCGGCAAATCCACGCTGATGAAGATTCTTGCCGGCCTCGAGACCCTCGATTACGGCTCCCTCGATCAGACGCGCGGCATCGGCATCGGCTATCTGCCGCAGGAAGGGCTCGAGCTCGCCGGCCGGACCGTCTTTGACGAGTGCCTCACCGTCTTCGACGAACTGCACGAAATGCAACGCGAATCCGAGCGGCTGGCCGCGCAGATGGCGGAACTCAATCACGAAAGCCAAGAGTTCGCGGCGGTCGCCGAGCGCTACTCCATGCTGCAGGATCGCTTTCATGCGCTCGACGGCTACGCGCTCGACGCGCAGGTGGGCAGCGTGCTCACCGGCCTCGGCTTCGCCAAGCAGGATTGGACGCGGCAGACCGATGAGTTCTCCGGCGGCTGGCAGATGCGCATCGCGCTCGCCAAGCTGCTGCTCGCCAAGCCTCTTCTTTTGCTTTTGGATGAGCCCACAAACCATTTAGACCTGGAAACCCGCAACTGGCTCGAGGGCTATCTCAAGAGCTATCCCTTCGGCTACATTCTCATCTCGCACGATCGCTACTTTCTCGATGTCACCATCGACCGCACCGTAGAGATCTGGAACAAGCGCCTCAACCTCTACCAGGGAAATTACACCAAATATCTCAATCAAAAAGACGAGCGCCGCGAGCAACTCGTTGCCGCTTACCGCAATCAGAAGGAGCGCGTCGCGCATCTTGAGGCCTTCATCAATAGGTTTCGTTACCAGGCCACCAAGGCCAAGCAGGTGCAGTCGCGCGTCAAGGAACTGGAAAAGATCGAGCGCATTCAAATCCCAGAAGCCGAGCCCGTCATTCACTTCAAGTTCCCCCAGCCTCCGCCCTCGGGCCGCACGGTTGCAGAGGCGGAGAACTTGCGGAAGGATTACGGCGCGCAGTGCGTCTTCTCGGGCGCCCGCTTCAACCTCTCGCGCGGCGACCGCGTGGCGCTGGTGGGCGTGAACGGCGCAGGCAAGTCCACCCTCATCAAACTGCTCACCGGCGACGAACTGCCCACCACGGGCGCGATCAAGCTCGGCCACAATGTGGCTGCAGAATATTTTGCGCAGGATCAGTACAAGGTCCTCGATCCCGAAGCGAGGATGTTGGACGACATCAGCCGCTCCGCCGTGCGCATTCCTGAGGTCGCGCTCCGCTCCCTGCTCGGCTGCTTTCTCTTCTCCGGCGACGACGTCTTCAAGCCGCTGGGCGTGCTCTCGGGCGGCGAGCGCAACCGCTACGCGCTGGCGCGCATTCTGGTCTCGCCCTCCAACTTTCTCCTGCTCGACGAGCCCACCAACCACCTCGACATGCGCGCCAAGGATGTGCTGCTCGAGGCCCTCTCCGGTTACTCCGGCACGGTGGTCTTCGTCTCTCACGACCGCTATTTCATCGATCGCCTGGCCACGCGCGTGCTTGAAATCGAGAACGGCGCCATCACCGCCTACGAGGGCAATTACGAAGACTATCTGCGGCGCAAAGAGGCGTTGGCGGCCGCTCAAGCGGACTCTTCCGGCGCGGCGGCTCATTCCCCGTCCGATGCAGGAAATGGCTTGTATCAGGGCGCGACTTCAGTCGTGCCGGAAGCAGACGCAAAAAGAAACGGGGCTTTAGCCCCTGCCGGTTCATCGTTCACGTCATCGTCGAACAGCACGATTCTCATCGAAGGCGGCTACGACGGGCCCGACGGCGCAGCACCAAAGAAGCAGACGCGCCGCCTGAATCCCATCCGGCAGAAGCAAATGGAAGAGCGCTGCGCCTTCCTCGAAGAAGAGATCCCGCGCGTCGAAGCCTCCATCGCGCACACCGAAGAGCAGCTCGGCGTCTACGTCTCCGCCACGGAAACCCAGCGCCTCGCCGCGCTCGCCCAGGAACTCCGCGCCCAGCTCGCCGCGTTCACTTCCGAGTGGGAAGAGCTGATGGGGCAGCTGGACGTTTCCTGAGCCTCCGCAAGAGCGTTCCCCCGGCGGGTTCGGCCCGCGCACAGGGGCTTTCCATTCCGGTTTGGACGGGCGTATAATCCGAAATGGACGAGTTAATAATCCGGAGTGGACGAGTGTATAATCCGAAATGGACGAGCCAATAATCCGGAGTGGACGGATGGTGAATCCGGATTAGACGAGCTTATAATCCGGATTGGACGAGCGAGGAATCCGAAATGGCCGAAGAGACAGCCGCGCTGCATCCGCGCTTTGCCGCCGCAGCCATGGCTACGGCGCTCAAGGACACGCCCGTGGTCCTGGTGGACGGGCCCCGCCAGTGCGGCAAGACCACCCTGGTCCGCCATCTGGTGGCGGGCCGCCGCGCCTTCCTCACCCTTGACGACGAGACGGTGCTACAGGCGGCGCGCAACGATCCCGCCGGACTGGTTCGCTCTTCCGGAAGGTTCACGATCGACGAAGTGCAACGGGCCCCCGAGCTCTTGCGGGCCATCAAGAGAAGCGTGGATCTGGACCGCCGGCCGGGGCGCTTTCTGCTCACCGGCTCGGCCAATCTCCTTACCGTACCCAGGGTCGCCGAAAGCCTGGCCGGGCGCATGGAGATCGTCAGCCTGCTGCCTTTGGCTCAGGCCGAGATTCGCGGGCACAGGCCCGGGCTTCTCGCAGCGGCATTCCGGGGCCGGATGGTCAAGCCGGGCGAACTGGTGATCGGCAAGGATCTGGTGGAGGCGGTGCTCACCGGCGGCTACCCGGAGATGCTGCGGCGCAAGCGGCCAGCAAGGCGCCGCGCCTGGGCGCGCGATTACATCCGCGCCATCGTGGAAAGAGACGTGCGCGACATCGCCGATGTGGAAAGGCTCGACCGCATGCCGCGCCTGCTCCAGGTGCTGGCCCATTACTCGGGCCAGTTGACCAATTTCACCCAGGTGGGCGGCCAGATCGGTTTCGACGACAAGACGACGAGAAAATATGTGGGCATCCTGGAGCAGTTGTTCCTGGTGCGCAGGCTGCAGCCCTGGTTCCGCAACGAGCTGAAGCGCCTGGTGAAGACGCCCAAGCTGCATTTTCTCGATTCCGGGCTGCTGGCCGCGCTGCTGGGCGTCACGCCGGAGCGCATTGCCGCCGACCGCACCGTCTTCGGCAGGCTGCTCGAGACCTTCGTCTTCTCCGAGATTCTCAAGCAGGTCTCGTGGATGGACCGCTCCTGCGCGGTCTTTCACTATCGCGACAAAGATCAGGACGAGGTGGACCTGGTGCTGGAAGACGTGGCTGGCGCGGTGGTGGGTATCGAGGTCAAGGCCGCCGCAACCGTCATGGCCGCGGACTTCAAAGGGCTGCGCAAGATGGCTGCCGCCTGCGGCAGCGACTTCCAGGCGGGAATCGTGCTCTACGATGGGGAGACCACTGTTCCCTTCGGCCGCCGGCTCTTTGCCGCGCCGGTTTCCTGCTTGTGGTGATTGGGCGAACTTCGGGAGATCGCCAAGAAGCATCGGTTCAAAGTCCAAGCTTCTTTCGGATCGCGCCTACGTCCATGCTCTCGATCACGGCATCGCCCGATTCCTTATTGCGTCGCTCCCATTCCAGTAGCAACCCCTCCACAATCTCTCTGCCGTCCGGGTCAGTAACGGCTTCCTTCGGTGTACGGCCCCCAAGTGCGGGAATTCTCGTGTCGACCCACGCCTCGGCGTGCGCCGCAAGCATTTCCCTTAGCGCATGTTGCGCTTCAGGACTGGTTCCCTCATGTTCCGGCTCGTCGGGCTGTCCTCCGCGAGCGGCATTCCTTCGGCGGGCGCTCTCCAACATCTCTTGCTGCGAGTGGGTCTCGGTGCTTTGGAGCACCGCCAGCATTCCCAGCCGCTTGTCGATTTCCTCCTGGATCTTTTTCGCGCGGTTGGCAGAGTTCACATCCACGGTCAGCGTACGATCCTCAATTTTCATGGCCCCCAGAATTGTGTTGTCCCAGCTCTTGTGCATGGCGTTGCCGGGTTTTGTCCAGGTGATCGACGCCTTGCGCAGTGTGCCGTCCGCGACTACCTCCGCACCCTCCAGCAACTCCTCCTTGGTTTGACCCGAGGCCAGCGGAGCAAGAGCATCGAATGCCACTTGAGCGGAGCCAATACGGTAGCGCAATGTATGCAGCAGCAACGTTTCGCCGTCCGTATTGCACAGGATCGGCGGTGCATACAGTGCATCTCGCCCATTCAGGTATTCGGTGCGTATCTTCTCTTCGTAGCGAATCAGGTCCGCCTCGTCGAGTTCGCGGCCTTGTTTCGCGATCTTCTCGCGCATCCAGGCGCGAAGTCTGACGATTTCCGCTTTGCGGCTGGGACGAAGCGGGGTCGGCGCCAATCGGCTCAGTACAGTCACATCCGGCAATCGGCACAGTTGCCCGTAAAGGATATCTCCGGCGCTTATTGTGCGCGAAGCCGAGTGTTCTTCCACCTCGGTCTCGCCGCCGATGAGGATGTCACGCAACCTCATGCCAAAACCTTGCTCGACGCGCTGGACCTCGTAAAAACTGATCGGCGTGGCAAGGCTTAAGTGCAGAATCGCAAGTTCCAGATTTCCCAGCCGCTTTGCGCGTTCCTCCAGGAACGCCTGTGCTACGACTCCGGGCTTGCGCGATTTGGCGCGGCGGCTAGGCCGTCGCTCCGGATCCCAATCGAAAAGGAAAAAGGGAAAGAAAATCTGTCCCTCTCCAGGGAAGTGATCCAAGGATTGGGGAAAGTCTTCCTGGTTATAGTCCTCCCACGCGTCTTGCAATGCGTCCGCGAACCGGCTCTTTACGAATCGCATCAATTCGCCGTTGAGGCGCTGCGAAGCCTCGTGCTGCCGCCGCCACGGCGTATCCGGCACTTCCTGCTCAGCCTGTTCACTGGCGAGGCAGCAACGTTTGTGCTTCTTGCCGCTGCCGCAGGGGCAGGGATCGTTTCGTCCGGCCTTTTCCATGGAATGCGAACGCATACACCGTTATTATCGCGTGTGCGTGGAGGCGCAATCGCGTTGGTCCTGTGGAAGAAATGCGGGAATTGCAAGGCGCAGCAGGATAAGAAACAAATAGGAGCCCTCAACTCGCTTTTGACCGTTTGTTGCCGCCTCCCTCATGCATAATTTAGACAAGATGACTCTTTTATGGAACCCCGAGAGCTGGCCCCAGCGGCTGGCGGAGATTGAAGCGCAATCCGGCGACCTGAAAGAGGCGCCGCTGCGCCGCGACGTGCGCTCGCTGGGCACGCTGCTGGGCGCGGTGCTGCGCGAGCAGGCCGGCGACGAGGCCTTTGCGCAGGTCGAGGCTCTGCGCCAGGGCACCATCCGCCGCCGCGACGCGGAACTGCGCGGCCAGGCGGGAGAGGCCGCGCGCCACGCCGTCGCCGCGCTCGATCTGGTGCACTCGCTGCCTGTGGAGCGCGCCCTCCTGCTGACGCGCGCCTTTGCCTTCTACTTCGAGCTCATCAATCTGGCGGAAACGAACCATCGCAAGCGCCGCCGCGTGGCGTTGCGCCTGAGCGGGCAGGCCGGCCGCCAGCGCGGCTCGCTTGCAGGCACGCTCTCGGAGATGCGCCGCGTGGGCATCGGCGCGGAAGAGGCTCTGAACTGGCTCGGCCGCGTGCTCATCGTACCGGTTTTCACGGCCCATCCCACGGAGGCCGCGCGCCGCACCGTGATGTTCAAGCGCCGCCGCATCGGCGAGTTTCTTGAAGCCCTCGATCGCATTCCCATCCCCGAGCAGGATCTGGAGCGGCTCGAAGAGCTGGTTCTGGCCGAGATCACCGGCCTGTGGCAGACCGACGAAGTGCGCTCGCGCCGGCCTACCGTCTACGACGAGGTCAAGATGGGCCTCGACTACTACGACGTTTCGATCTTTGAGACCCTGCCCGATCTCTATCGCGAGATCTCCGCGGCCCTCCACGCGGCCTATGGCCTCGAGATCGAGCCGATCGAGCTGCCCATCGTCCTGCGCTTCGGCTCCTGGATCGGCGGCGACCGCGACGGCAATCCCTTTGTAACGCCCGAAGTCACGCGCGCCGCGCTGCAACTGGCCCGCGGCCATCTGCTGCTCTACTACCAGCGCCAGCTCGACCGCATCATCGATCTGCTTACCTCGAGCGCGCAGCAGCGGCCCGTGAGCAGTGCGCTGCTCGCACGCCTGCGCGCGTATGTGGCGCGAGTGCACACGCCGGAAGCGCAGGTCTTCGGTTCGCAATATGAGTTCGAGTACTATCGCCGCTTCGTGATCTGCCTCAAAGCGCGCATTGAGCGCACGCTGGAGGAGGCGGGCGAGGCGCATGGGGCCGCCGGCAGCGCGCTGCCCGTCACGCCCTACACGCTGGCGCGCGGCCACGACAAGCTCACGAAGGCGCTGCCGGCCTACTGTTCGGTCCAGGATTTGCTTGACGATCTCGAAACCCTGCGCGCGTCGCTGGCCACGAACGGCGGCATCCGCATCGCGCGCACCCTCATCGATCCGCTCATCCTCCAGGTGCGCACCTTCGGCCTGCATCTGCACGCGCTCGACATCCGCCAGCATGCGCGCGTTCATGCCGCCGCCTTGCAGGAGGCGATCAGCGACACCATCGCGCCCTCACTGGCCGGCGGGCTCTCGGCTGAAACCGCGAGCGCGCTCGAAACCTTCCGCGTCGTCGCCGAGATCAAGCAGGGATGCTCGCCTGAAGCCATTCGCCAGTACGTCATCAGCGGCGCGTCGTCGGTGGAGGATGTGCTGGCCGTGATCCGTCTGGCGCGACTGGGCGGCGTCGCCGTCGAAGGCGCCGGTGAAAATCACGGCACGGATCCCGGCCTCATGCCGGTGCCGCTCTTCGAATCCATCGAAGATTTGCGCAACGCGCCCGCCATCTGCCGCGAGCTCTGGAGCCGTCCCGACTATCGCAAGCTTCTCGCGAGCTGGGGCGACTGGCAGGAGATCATGCTCGGCTACTCCGATTCCAATAAGGATGGCGGCATGTTGACTTCCACGTGGGAGATCTTTCGCGCGCATCGCGATCTGCACGCCGTGGCGCGCGAGGCCGGCATCAGGCTGCGCATCTTCCATGGCCGCGGCGGCACGGTAGGCCGCGGCGGCGGGCCCACGCATCGCGCCATCTTCGCCCAGCCCTTCGACGCCTTCGACGGACAGTTGCGCATTACCGAACAGGGCGAAGTGCTCAATTTCAAATATGCCGACGAGGTGCTGGCCGAGCGCAACCTCGAACTCATGATCGCCGCTTCATTGGACGCTTTAGCGCGGCCCAACGCGCGCGATCCCGAGGGCCACTTTACCGGCGTGCTCAAGCCGGAATGGGAGGCCGCGTTCGAGGCGCTCTCCGCCCTCGCCCACGGTTTTTATCGCGAGCACATTCTCGAAGACGCGGGCGTCGTCACCTACTTCGAGGAATCAACTCCCGTGGCCGAGCTCGAAAACGCCAAGATCGGCTCGCGTCCCGCGCGCCGCAACGACTCGCCCAAGCTCTCGGACCTCCGCGCCATCCCCTGGGTCTTCGGCTGGACGCAGTCGCGCCTGCTGGTGCCCGCGTGGTTCGGCGTGGGCTTCGCCATCGACCGCTATCTTGCCGAGCCGGGCGCGCTTCCGCTTCTGCAAACCATGGCCAGGGAGTTTCCGCTCTTCATCGACCTGCTGCGCAACGTGGAGATGGCGCTGGGCAAGGCCGATCTCGGCACCGCGCGGCTCTACTCCACGCTGGTCAAGGACGCTGGTCTGCGCGAGCGCATCTACGATTTGTTCGAGGCCGAATACCATCGCGCCGTGCGCGGCCTGCTCGCCGTCCTGCGCCAGACGGAGTTGCTTGAGACCAATCAGGTGCTCGCCAACTCCATCAAGCTGCGCAACCCTTACGTCGATCCCATGCACCTCATCCAAGTCGACATGCTGCGCCGCAAGCGCCAGGGCGAAGACACGCCCGAGGTGAACCGCGCCATTGCCGCGACGATCAACGGCATCTCCGCCGGACTGCGTAATACGGGCTGATCGCGCCGCCTCACACGGCAGCCGTGCTTCGCGCCGTGAATTTCATCGCCACGCAATGCTCGGCTGCGGTACGATTGCGTCCATGCAGCAAAGATTTGCACAAGCGGTTCTGCCTCTTCTTCTGGTGGCCGCGGCACTCAACCTGGCGTTCGCTCAGCAGCAGAGCGCCAAACCCGCGACACCGGCTGCTACTGTCCCCGGCTTCACGGTAAATGTCACCTATTCGCAAAAGGCCATGGCCACGCTCGTCGCGCGCAAAGAGACCGTGATCGCCGTGGGCTATCTGTATGGGTTCCCCAAGCAGGGCACGCCCAAGAAATACGTCGACTCGGTGGGCCAGGTCGATATGGGCGAAGTGAAAGCCGAAATTGCGCCCGGCGCGCCGGCTGCCTTCGACCGCATCAAGCTAGACCCGGCCATTGTGAAATGGTTTGACAGTCAGGGGCTGCAGTTGTTGATCAATGTTTACTCCGGTCGCAAATCTTCGCCGGACAACCTGCTCGATTGCGGGCTTTACGAGGGCTCCCTCGAAGGGATTCAAGGCCAGACGATCCCCATCTCCTGCAAACTCATTGGAGAATAGAGCCTGCCCGCGCATAGGTACCGCCGGCCTCCCGGCCGGCTGTCGTGCGGGTCTCCTGACCCGCACATCGCTGCCGGCGGCGTGGACGCCGCCAGTTCAGACGGCCTGGAGACCGGCGGTACTGGTTCTCGCCGCGCGTAAGAAATGCGGACTAGAGTGAATGCTGTTCAGTTAAGGAGGAGTGCGGGCGTGGACGCCCGCACGACAGCCGGTCTGGAGACCGGCGCTACATAGCGCCGCGCATTCATATTTCCTAACTGAACAGTATTAGGGCTAGAGTTGGCTGGCGCCAGGCGCGTGCTGCTCGCCGATGAGGCGATCGACGAGGGCGCGGAGAGTTTCGCCGCTGCGGGGCAGGATGAACTCTTCCCGCTTCGCATCCCAGTCGAGTTTGAAGCTGGTGGCGAGCGCGGAGATCCAGATCTGGCGCACCGGAGTGTTGGACGTGATGACAAACCGGGCGGCGGGATCCTCGAAAAGGATGTTCAGCACTCCGCCCTGTTCCTCGACCTCGAAGCCTGACTGCTCGTCTTCCTCGCGCGCGAAGAGATGCCGCTTGAGGTTTTCGAGCGCCGCTTCAGACGCGCGCCGGAACTCCTGCTCGTTTTGCATGGAGACAGTGTAGCAAGGCGCTTCTTGAGGGCTGCACAACAAAAACGACGCTTCTGCCCGGCTAAGGCATTTTCCGGATGCCTGTAGAGTCGCGCAAAGGCAAGCATGAGCATTTTCTTGAGGAAAATGCCCATAGTCGTTCCAGACGGCACTCTATACCAATCCGGAAAATGCGGTCGGCTTGCCCGATTCCCTATCGCGTAGGCTGCGAACCCATTCGAGGAGCCGGCTCCGGCCGTCCGGCATGGCGGGCCCATGTCCGGAAATGGGACAAAAACGGACGGGAAAGATTAAAGAATCGCTTCGTTCTGCCGATAGAACACGGCAGGAATCGAGAAGCGAAGATGGAAATTGCTCCCATTCCCGGGATCCGCGCGTTGCAGGCCGTGAAGGCGCCGCAGGCAGATTTCCGCCCGCCGGAGATCTTCGATATCGAGGGCTCGGCGAAACCGGGAGAGGGCCAGGGGCAGCGCCAGGGCAGAAAAGCCGCGGGCGCGGAAGAGGACGACGAGGACGACCTGATGCTGGATGCCGAGAACGATTCCGGCGAAGAACACGAGGGTTCGCCACGCATCGACTATTTTGCTTAGAGCGGGGTTAGCAGAGTTAGCGGCGCTGGCGGAGTTGGCGGAGTTAGCGTTGGTGGCGGAGTTAGGAATGACCTTGCCGAGACGGCGCCCGGGCGAGGCGCCCGCGAACATGTCGGGTTCAACTCACGCAAAACAGCCGCAGATCCTTCGACTCGCTGCGCTCGCTCAGAGGCTGTGACTAAATCAGTTTCTCACTCTGCGGCGCGGTGATGGGTGTTCTGCGGTCGGCTTTCTGGACTGCACAGCGGGTTGGGTCAGGTTGT